>Ga0310822_100032_pt1 | contig 334584 bp, 332 predicted proteins | sample P4_ome_2_FD_201313 | JGI IMG/M metagenome (GOLD analysis project Ga0310822, IMG submission 201313) | Sorghum-adapted microbial communities from Joint BioEnergy Institute, Emeryville, California, United States - P4_Day56_Rep2 | ecosystem: Engineered > Bioreactor > SSF (Solid state fermentation)...
GTCGGCTTGTTACCGGGCTCGTAGCCGTCAAGCGCCTGCCGGATGGCCTTGAGGTGCTCCGGCGTCGTGCCGCAGCAGCCGCCGATGATGCGGGCGCCGGCGTCGCGGGCCATGCGGGCGTAATCGGCCATCAGCTCCGGCGTGCCGTCGTAGTGGATGTGGCCGTCCACGAAGTAGGGAACGCCGCAGTTCGCCTTGGCGACGATGACGTCGCCGGGTTCCGCACCGGCGCTCATATTGACCACCGCCGCCACCAGCTCGGCGGCGCCGGTGCCGCAGTTCGCGCCAAAGGCAAGCGGCCGCGGCTCCAGACGATGGCAGAACGCCGCGACTTCGGCCGGCGTGACGCCCATCATGGTGCGGCCGTTGGTGTCGAAGCTGAGGGTGCAGACGACCGGTTCCCCGGTCGAGGCCGCGCCGGCCACCGCCGCCTGCAGCTCGTCCTTTGAGGACATGGTCTCGACCCAGAGGACGTCCGCGCCACCCGCGATCAGCGCGCGCGCCTGCTCGGCGAAGGCCTCCGTGCCCTCGGCGATGGTGAGGGGGCCGAGCGGCTGGAACAGCTCGCCGGTCGGGCCCATCGAGCCGGCGACGACGATCTCCCGCCCCGTGGCGGCGGCGTGCGCGTCGGCGACCCGGCGGGCGATCCGCGCCGCGGCCTCGTTGATTTCGGCGACGCGGTCCTGCGCGTTGTGCAGCTTCAGGCGGTGGCGTGTGCCGCCGAAGCTGTTGGTCAGGATGATGTCGGCGCCGGCCTCGAGCATGCTCCGGTGCAGCGCCTCGATGCGCTCCGGATGGTCGATGTTCCACAGCTCCGGCGCGTCGCCGGTCTTCAGTCCCGCCTCGAACAGGTTGGTGCCGGTGGCGCCATCCGCGAGCAGGTAGGGGCGCGAGGCGAGCAGGCGGGCAAGACGATCGGACATCGGGGCGAACGCTCCTGTCGGGCTCAAGGACTGTCTCGGATCGTGAGAACGTAAGGCCTTCTCGCCCGGTCAGCAAGCCGGTCATTCGAGGACCGGTGGGTACCGGACGGCCTGTCCCCGGCGCGACAGGGGATAACAACGCGACAGGGGACAACAAGACGACGGCCCGCCGCTCGGGCGGGCCGCAGGATCGAAACCGCGCCTCGTGCCCCTCCCATAGGGGGCACGAGGACACCGGTGATGCTCAGAGCTACATCTGTTCGTAGCTTCCGTCCTTCCAGACGTAAAAGACGTAGTCGGGCTCGGTCAGATCTCCCTTCTCGTCGAACTCCATCTCGCCGACGATGGTGTCGAAGCTGCCCGATCGCAGCGCCTTGGCCACCGCCTCGGGATCGGCGCTTCCCGCCCGCTCGATGGCCTGGGCGAAGATCTGGACGGCGGCGTAATGATAGAAGGTGAAGTTGTTGGGCTCGGGCCCGCTCTTGCGGAACTCAGCCAGGAGAGGACCCACCTGCGGATTCTGTGTCGGATCCGGGCTGAAGGTGAAGATGGTCCCGCTGGCCGCGTCACCGGCGATCGACCAGTACTCGGCGCTGGCCAAGCCATCGGCCGCGATGAGCTGAGGCTTGAAGCCCTGGGCATGCGCCTGACGGGCGATCAACCCAAGCTCGGTATGATAGCCGCCGTAGTAGACGACATCGATCTGCTCCGCCTTCAACCGGGTGATCAGCGACGAGTAATCCTGCTCGCCGGCATTGATCGATCCGCGATACGCCGGAGGCGCGCCGGCCTCGGTCAGAATCTGCGTCAGCGCCTGGGCGAGGCCCTGCCCATAGGCGCCTTTGTCGTCGACGACGGCGACCCGCTTGTCGCGAAAACGGTCGAGGATCAGCTGCGCGGCCAGGGTCGCCTGCTGGTCGTCCCGGCCGCAGGCGCGGAAGACCATGTCGTAGCCCTTTTCGGTGAGGGCCGGGCTCGTCGCCGAGGCGGTCATCATGACCGCGCCTTCCTCCGCATAGACGTCGGCCGCGGCGATCGCCGCGCCGGAACAGAGGTGGCCGATCACGAGATAGACCTCGTCGGCGATGAACTCGTTGGCGACGGATACCGCCTGCTTCGGGTCGCAGGCGTCGTCGCCGAGCTCCAGCACCAGCTTTTCGCCGAGCACGCCGCCCTTGGCGTTGATCTCGGCGATCGCGGCTTCGGCGCCGCGCCGCGCCTCCTGGCCGATGGCGGCGATCTGCCCGGTGAGGGAGGTTCCCAGCCCGATGGCGATATCCGCCTGCGCTTCGACCGTCATGAGGCCGAGTACGCTGGCCCCACAGACGAGCAGCTTTCGTATTGACATGACGCTCTCCGATCAAATGTTGCGCCTGAAGACGTGGCGCCCGAGGTTCCCACGGAGACCGAAGCGCCGCGCCTGTAGCGTGTCACCGCCGCGCGGTGATGTAAAGCCGATCACAACCGTTGCGGACCGCGTTAACCATACCGCGGCCGCTCGACACGCAGACGGGGCCGATGACGGCTGCGGCGGGCTTCGTCCCATGCAGGCGAGGGGGGCCTGCCTCCCCTTCACCCCATGCAAAGCGAGGGGGCAGGACCCCCTCGCGTCGCGGCCGGTTAGGCCCGCAGCCGGGTGTTCTCCGGATCCCAGGGCGATTCCGGAATCACTTCCGCGGGGAACCGCTCTTGCAGGATCTCCACCTCCAGCTTGGTGCCAGGGGCGGCGACCTCCGGCGAGACATAGGCAAGGGCGAGGCTCTTCTTGACCGCGTAGCCATAGGCGCCGGAGGTGGTGCGGCCGACCATCTGGCCGTTCTGGTACACCGGCTCGTTGCCGAGCGGGTCGGCGTCGCGCACGTCCACGGCCAGGGTCACGAAGCGCCGCGGGACGCCCTGCTGCTGCTCGCGGACCAGCGCCTCGCGGCCGATGAACGGCCCCTTGTTGAGCTGGATGAAGCGGTCGAGACCCGCCTGCAAGGCCGAGTATTCGGTGGTCAGATCGACCCGCCAGTAACGATAGCCCTTCTCGATGCGCAGGCTGTCCATCGCCCGCATGCCGAACAGCTTGATGCCGTACTCCTTGCCCGCCTCCATCAGCGCGTCGAAGATCGTGTTCTGGTAGGCCAGCGGGTGGTGCAGCTCCCAGCCGAGCTCGCCCACGAAATTGACGCGCAGCGCCCGCACCGGGGCGACGTCCACGAGGATCTCCTGGCCGGACAGCCAGGGGAAGGCCGCGTTGGACAGGTCGGCGTCGGTGACCTTCGACAGCACGTCGCGCGCCCTGGGCCCGGCGAGCACCAGCACGCCGTGGCTGAGCGACAGATTGTCGATCCGCACGCTGCCGTCCTGCGGCATGTGGCGCCACAGGAGGTCGTAGTCGTGCCGCTCCGCGGCCGATCCGCTGATGAGGTAGAAGCGGTCCTCGGCCAGCCGGGTGATGGTGAACTCGGACTTGACGCCGCCCTTCGGCGTCAGGACGTGCGCCAGCGCGATGCGCCCGATCTTCTTCGGCAGGCGGTTGGCGACCAGCCCGTCGAGGAAGGCCTCCGCGCCCGGTCCCGAGACCTCGAACTTGGAGAAGCCGGTGAGGTCGAGGAGGCCGACCCGCTCGCGCACCGCCTCGCATTCGGCGCGCACCGGCTCGAAGAAGTTGGTGCGGCGGAAGCTGTAGATCTCCTTCGGCTCCATGCCCTCGGGCGCGAACCAGTTCGCCCGCTCCCAGCCGTATCTCTGGCCCCAGACGGCACCCAGCGCCGCCTGGCGGTCATAGGACGGCGAGGTCTTCGCCGGCCGCGCCGCCGGGCGCTCCTCGAAGGGGTAGTGGATGATGAAGACGTGCTCGTAGGCTTCCTCGTTCTTGAGCTTCGTGTAGCGCTTGTTGGCGTAGGGACCGAAGCGGCGCGGGTCGACATCCCACATGTCGATGCCCGGCTCCCCTTCGACGATCCACTCGGCGAGCTGCCAGCCGGCCCCGCCGGCCGCCGTCACGCCGAAGCTGTGACCCTCGCAGAGCCAGTAGTTCTTCAGGTTCCAGGCCGGGCCGATGAGGGGGCTGCCGTCCGGCGTGTAGGCGATGGGGCCGTTGATCACGTCCTTGATGCCGGCCTCGCCGAAGATCGGGACCCGCCGGATCGCCGCCTCGATGTGCGGCTCCAGGCGGTCGAGGTCGCCGGGGAAGAGATCCTGGCCGAAGCTGTCCGGCACGCCGTCGACGAAGACGGCGGGGGCGCCCTTCTCATAGGGGCCAAGGATCAGGCCCTGCCGCTCCTCGCGCATGTAGTAGGACTGGTCGCTCTCGCGCAGCACCGGCATCTCCGGCAGGCCTTGCTCCTTGCGCTTGATCAGCTCCGGATGCGGCTCGGTGACGATGTACTGGTGCTGCACCGGAATGACCGGCACGTCGAGCCCGACCATGGCCCCCGTCTGCCGCGCGTAGTTGCCGGTTGCGGTCACCACGTGCTCGCAGGTAATGTCGCCCTTGGTCGTCTTGACCAGCCATTCCCCGTTCGGCTTCTGCTCGATGCCGATGACCGGGGTGTTGCGGTAGATGTCGGCGCCTCCGTTGCGCGCCCCGATGGCGAGCGCCTGGGTCACGTCGACCGGCGCGATGTGGCCGTCCTGCGGATGATAGAGCGCGCCGACGATGCCGTCGGTGTTGCAGAGCGGCCAGAGCTCCTTGACCTCCTTCGGGCCGATGATCTCGAAGGGGACGCCGATGGTGTTCGCGGTGCCGCAGTACTTCTTGTACTCGTCCATCCGCTCCTGATTGGTGGCGAGCCGCAGGTTACCGGTGACGTGGAAGCTGACCTCCTGCCCGGTCTCGGCGGGGAGCCGCTTGTAGAGGTCCACCGAATACTTGTGAAGCTGGCCGACGCAATAGCTCATGTTGAAGAGCGGCAGCAGGCCGGCGGCGTGCCAGGTCGAGCCAGCGGTGAGTTCGGTCCGCTCGCACAGGACGACGTCGGACCAGCCCTTCTTCGTCAGGTGATAAAGGATGCTGACGCCGACGACGCCGCCCCCGATCACGACCACGCGCGCATGTGTCTTCATCAGCTAGCCTCCTCCATTGCGGCTCTTACGGCTCCCGCGGTCTCTGTCCACTCCCGACACGGGGGACGGAACCTCCTTAAAGGTCGGCAAGAGAACATATAACCCCATCGCGCTTCTGGATATCCAACTGCGCCGCCTGGGCTTGCGATTCCGCGACGGCAACTATCGGATTTACGCCAGGGGCTTCTTTACGCCAAGGGGCTTTTCCCGCGAGCAGCCCGGCGGCGTATCGGTGCCTGCTCCGCCGCCCTCGCCTGAGCTGCCGCGGTGGCGCGGCAGGCCGTCGGCGAGATGCAGCCACGGCATCTGTACGGCTGGTTTCCGCCCGTGGCGGTTTGCGGGATCGTCGCGCGGCGGGGCGGGGGGATCAAGGCAGGGTCGAATCGCCCCGTGCATCCCTCGGCCGCTCGCCGTCCGCTTACGAGCCGCCCATCGAATCCCAGAACGCGTGGTTCGTCGTCGCCATCAGGTCGGCGTGCCGAATCTCGAGGCAGCTCCGCATGGTGAAGATGGAGCCCGAGCGAACGGCGAGGCTGCAGGAATCATAGAGCCGCCGGGCCGTGGCCACGCCTTCGGGCGTTGCCCTCGTCACGACGGGGTGGGCGGCGGCCGCGCGCCAAAGTCCTTCGTGCACGCCGTCGTCCCTGGGGTCCTGCGGCAGGGTATTGATGAGCAGGCTGGCGATTCGCGCGGCGTCGCTGGCCGCACCCGGCGCCTCGAACATCCGGCTCGCCGCGTCCCGCATCGGGCCGGTGGCGAGCGCGATCTCCTGGGCCGTCTGCGGGTCCGGATCCCGCGCCACCGCCGTCGGCAGGAGCGACACCCGCGCGCCGATCTCGACCGCGGCTTCGGTCGCGCCGAGCGCGGCAAGCGTCCTGCGCGGCAGGCTGACCCGGACCGAGGTGAAGCCGATCCGGCTTTCGAAGGCGAGATGGGGTTGCCCGGGCAGCCGAAGCGTTCGGCCGTCCGCGGTCGTCGCGACGAGAGTCACCCGGCCGCCCTCGGCCGGCGCGTAGGCCGTACCGGACGCGGGCGCCTCGCGGGCCTGTTGAAGGCAGAAGGCGCTGAGATGGGCGCTGCATTCGTCATCCGTGCAGGTCAGCGGTGTCGGGATGCCGTTGCTGGCAACGAGGCCGAGCACCTGCGGGGTGGACTGCGCAAGCGCGTCCGCCGGCGATGCGATCGCGAATCCGATCGTCAGGGCGGCGATGGAGAGAAACGGGCGGTGGGCTGGCATCGATCGGGTCCTCCCTCGGCTGATGGCGAAGGACGGTCCCTGTCCGGTTGAAGCCCTATCCGCGGAAGAGCTCCGCCCATGGCGGAAACCGTCCGGCGTCGGGAACGGAACTGCGTCAGTTTGCTTAGAATTGCATTGGCCCCCGCGGCGGTCAATCGGCGGCTTGCGCCCGCATCCGATGCGGCGATCCGGCGACGTGAAATGCCTTCGTCGCAACGGGCGCGAAGGCGCCGCGCCGCAGCTGGCGCGAATGCGCCATCCCTGGTCGCGAATCCGCAAGATGGTGGGTCGGACGCGGGCCGATACTTCCGGCAAATCCTGCGGTATAGGACGAGATGACCATGGCCAGTCCGCAATCGATCGGAGGTTCAGCAGACGGGGCGGCGGCCGGCGGCCGGCGCGCCCGCGGCGGCGCCGAGGCCCGTCGGGCGGCACGCGCGAAGCCGAAGATTCAGCAGCTCCCCTACATCACCCGGAAGATCCCGCTGACCGAGGTGCTGGACGAGGAGGGGCTGGCGCTCATCGAGCGCAATGCCGACACGATCCTGGAAGAGGTCGGCATCGAGTTCCGCGACGACGAAGAGGTCCTGCGGCTGTGGAAGGATGCCGGCGCCGACGTCAAGGGAACGCGCATCCGTTTCCCGCGCGGCCTGCCGCGCGCAATCATCCAGAAGTCGGCGCCCAGGGAGTTTACGCAGCACGCCCGGAACCCGGAGCGCACGGTCGTCATCGGCGGCAACCACACGGTTTTCGCGCCGGTCTACGGGCCGCCCTTCATCCGCTCGCTCGACGAAGGGCGGCGCTATGCGACCATCGAGGATTTCCGCAACTTCGTGAAGCTCGCCTACATGACGCCGGCCATGCACCATTCCGGCGGTACGGTGTGCGAGCCGGTCGATCTGCCGGTGAACAAGCGGCACCTCGACATGGTCTACAGCCATATCCGCTACTCGGATAAGCCCTTCATGGGCTCCGTCACGCATCCTGACCGGGCGGCCGACACGGTGGAGATGGCGAAGATCGTCTTCGGCGCGGATTTCGTCGAGCAGAACACGGTGCTGATCAGCCTGATCAACGCGAATTCGCCCATGGTCTGGGACGGGACCATGCTCGGCGCGCTCAAGGTCTACGCCCGCGCCAACCAGGCCTGCATCGTGACGCCGTTCATCCTGTCCGGCGCCATGAGCCCGGTGACCGTGGCCGGGACGCTGGCGCAGGTCCTCGCGGAGGTTCTGGCCGGCGCCGGAACGACCCAGCTCGTGCGGCCGGGCGCACCGGTCGTGTTCGGCGTCTTCGCGAGCTCGATCTCCATGCAGTCCGGGGCGCCGACCTTCGGCACGCCGGAGCCGTCGCTGGTGCTGATCGCCGCGGCGCAGCTCGCCCGCCGCCTCGGCCTGCCGTTCCGAACCGGCGGCTCGCTCTGCGCCTCGAAGATTCCGGACGCCCAGGCCGCCTATGAAAGCGCACAGACGTTGCTGCCCACGCTGCTCGCCGGCACCAACTTCGTGCTGCACGGCGCCGGCTGGCTCGAGGGCGGGCTTGCCTCCGGCTACGAGAAGTTCGTGATGGACGCCGACCAGCTCGGCATGATGCAGGTGCTGGTCGGCGGCATCGACCTGTCGGAGAACGGGCAGGCGCTCGACGCCATCCGCGAAGTGGGGCCGGGGAGCCACTTCCTCGGTTGCGCCCACACCCAGGCGAACTTCGAAAGCGCCTTCTACCGCTCGACCATCGCCGACAACAACAGCTTCGAGCAGTGGGAGTCGGAGGGCAGCCTTGACGCGGCCCAGCGCGCCAACAAGCTGTGGAAGCGGATGCTTGCCGATTACGAGGCGCCGCCGATCGACCCGGGCGTCGACGAGGCGCTGCAGGAGTTCATCGCCAAGAAGAAGGCGGCCGAGCCGGATTCCTACGTATAGCCCGCGCAAGGGCACCGGCCGCGGCGACCGATTGCGGGCTCGCCGCGGCCGGGACCATCGGGCGCTCTAGGCCCGGTCGCGCAGGTCCTGCACGCCCTTCTGCTTCGCGCAGTTCGCGCAGCAGAAGATGCTGCCGTTCGCCTCGACGCCGTGGCCGACGACGCGGCAGCCGCAATGGGCGCATGTCGGTGCCAGCGCGTGTATGGCGCACTCGAAACTGTCGAAGGTGTGCGTTTTGCCCTGCAGGCTGATTTGCATGGCCTTGTCGTATTCGTTTCCGCAGACTTCGCATTGGGCCATAGGGTGATCCTCCCAATCCGAATGGCTCGTTTCTCGTCGCGTCCATCGACACCGTGACCAACACGGGGCCGGTCGCCCGGTTCCTTCCGGGACGCTCGCTGCGGAAGCGGGGCCAAGACCGCCCGCTCATTCAGTCGGTCTCCTGAGCGTTGCCGGTGCGGCCCGCGAGTGCCTTCTCGTAGGCGGCCTGAAGCTCACGGAACACCGAGCGCGCCGGGCGCGGCGCGCCCAGGTGCAAGTGGCGGAGTTCATCCATGAACGCGTCCCATAGGGGCGGGCCGCCCTTCTCCAGCAATTCCGCGCGCACCGACAGTTCCTTGCTCGGGCGCGTATGTCGGCGGCCCCAGGCGCCCATATGCGCGAGCAGGGGCACGAGCTGGATCGCCGCTTCCGTGAGGCTGTAGATCCCTTTCTGCCGGTGTTTCGGATCAGGGCGGCGCGTCAGCAGGCCGGACGCGGTCAGGCGCTTCAGGCGGTCTGCGAGGATGTTCGAGGCGATGCCCTCCTCGTTCTGCGCGAGCAGCTCGCCATAGCTGCGCCGGTTCCCGAACATGACGTCGCGGATCACGATCAGGGACCAGCGGTCGCCGAGCTGTTCGAGCGTCAGGTTGATCGGGCAGCCGGATCGTCCTGTCTGCGGCACGGTCGTTCTCCCAGATTTCCACTTGCAATATGCAAGCAGTGCGGGTACGGCTCAACCTATTGCAAAATGCAAGTGGATTGAATTTGGAGGTTCTGCGATGTCGCTGGCGCTCTACGGCCATCCCTTCTCCTCGTACACGCAGAAAGTGCTCATTGCGCTGTATGAGAACGGCACGCCTTTCGAGTTCCGTTGCCTCGGGCCGGATACGCCGCAGCACTCGGCCGAATGGCTGCGGCGCTGGCCGCTGCGGAAGTTTCCGCTCCTGTTGGACGGCGAGCGCCACATCGTCGAGACCAGCATCATCATCGAGTACCTGCAACTCGTGCATCCCGGGCCGGTGCGCCTGCTACCCGCGGATCCGATGGCCGCGCTGGACGTGCGCTTCCTCGACCGCTTCTTCGATCTGCATGTGATGAACGCGGCGCAGCATGCGGTGGACGGTGCGCTGACGGGCGACCCGGTGAAGCGCCAGGACGGACTGGCGCTCGCTCAGGAAAAGCTGGAGCGCGCCTACGCCTGGCTCGAAAGTCATCTCTCGGGCAGGACCTGGGCCGCGGGCGCGGAGTTCACGATGGCTGACTGCGCGGCCGCGCCCGCGTTGTTCTATGCGGACTGGACCCACCGGATTTCGGAGGCTTTTCCAGTGCTGCGCGCCTACCGCGCGCGGTTGCTCGCCCGCCCGTCCTTTGCCCGGGCGGTGGAGGAGGCGCGGCCGTTCCGGCCGAACTTCCCCCTGGGCGCGCCGGATCGGGATTGAAGCCCCGCGCCGTGACCCCCTCAAGGGGTTCGCGTTATGTGCAGAACTTTGCGGTCTCGCAAATACCAACGTGGTCAAACTGCCTTGATCTTTTGGCCACGTTGGGGCCTTTCCGTGCCGAAAAAATCTTCGGCAGGCATACCCGCTCTGGCTGCTCGACATCTTCCGGGTTCATTACAACTACAGCAAGCTGGAGTGCCTCCGGCAAGGATGGCAAGCGGCTACCGCGGCGCACACTGGCCATGAAACCCGGCCCGGCGCGCGATCCCATCCGCATGGAGGACATCCTCTACTTCGAGGCGGCGCGCGATGTGGGCTGATACGAACTCGGAAGAGCCCCGTGGTCTCTCGGAGAGAGAGCGGTGGCCGAAATCGGCCGCCGCTGACCATGCTCGACAAGATCCATAGTTCAAGCCACAAGGAGTTCAGGTAAATGTAGGATCGGATAGAGCGTCAATCAGTCATTGGCAGAGCTCCCGCGCCTCTTGGGGGCTCAGGTCTCGAAAAATCTTGGCGAGGCGGGCGCTAACGGTGATGGCCGATCACACCGCTACTGACATCAATCGTATACATTGGGACGACCGCGCCCGGATCCACGCCCGCGATGCGACCGGCTACTACCGGATCGCAGAGTTTCGCGCCGGTGCCGACACGCTGACGCCGATTGAAACGGCCGAACTCGGCGATGTCTCCGGCCTTCGCGTTCTGCATCTGCAGTGCCATCTCGGGCTCGACACGCTCTCGCTGGCCCGCCGCGGGGCCGACGTCACGGGCCTGGATTTCTCCGCCACGGCCATCGGCATGGCCCGGCAACTCGCCTCGGAGGTCGGCCTGCCTGCGACCTTCATCGAAGGCGATGTCCATGATGTCCGCGATCTCGTGGCCGGAGCGTTCGATCTCGTCTTCGCGACCTGGGGTGTCTTCTGCTGGATTCCCGACCCCGGCCGCTGGATCCGCAATGCCGCCGCGATGCTCAATCCCGGTGGCCGGCTTTACATCGCGGACGACCATCCGACTGCAGCTCAGCTGGAAGAGGAGCCGGGCCCTGACGGCCAACCGCGCCTTGTCGTCAGCAAGCCGTGGCGCACAGCAGCCGATGCGCCGGTGGCGTATCACGTCTCGGAGAGCTATACGGGTGATCCAGCGAGGATCGATCACCCGGAATGCCGCCAGTGGGCACATGCGCTGTCGGCATTCGTCGCGGGCGTCATCGATGCCGGCTTGGTTCTGTCGTTTCTGCACGAGCATGATGGCATACCGTGGCGCCGCTTTTCCAGTATGCAGCGCGACGGAACTGGCCTTTGGCGTCTTCCAGCGAGTATGCCATATGTCCCACTCGCCTTCTCAATCCTAGCGACACGGTAGTTGGCGACTCGGTACTCTGGACGAGGAATTCGCGCCGCCGTCGCTCCATCCCAAGCACAATCGATCGTTACCAGCGGCCATTCCCGTGCGCAAAGCCGGCCGCCATGGGGTCATGGCTAAGCTCGCAACGGGGGCAGTGGCTATCCCCTTGAGAGCACGAGACTCCGCGGGTAGCTCAGCCCTTGTTCACCCCACCTGGGCTTTCCCACGCTTTTGGCGCTGGCTCTGACCAATCGGTTCTGAGCCTAGTCCTGTACCTTGCGGAAGGTGGCGATCCCGCCGTTTTCGAGGCGGATGGTCAGCGTGTCACCGGCCAGCATGCCGATGCCGCCCCCGCCGAGATCCTCGATCGTAAGGCGCCGGTCGGGCGGGTTCTCGATCCAGCCAGGCCCCGCCACGCCTTCGAGCCGCTCGGACTCCGCGTCGAACCGGACGATGTCGCCCTCGACCGCATAACGCCCGCGGGTGCCGCCGCCCCGGTTCTCGATCGGCGGGGCGCCGGTGCAGTCTTGCCGCGCGGTCCCGCTCAGCGTGTAGCGCCGGTCCGGATAGAGAGCGAGACCCGCGCTGACGATCTGCTCCCGGCAGCCCTGCCAGGCGCCGGTGAGTATCGGCGGGATCTGGTCATTTATCGTCTGCAGCCGATAGGTGCCGACGACACCGGCGGGGATTGCCGCCGCCGGGCCCGGCGCGGCCGGTTCTACGGGACTGCTTCTACGGGACTGCCGGCGCAGGCGGCGAGGAGAAGCGGTAGCAAGTATGCGGCGGCAACAACTCTCATGAACGGTTCCCTCGGTTCGGAAGGGCGATGAAGCGGCGGCGGCACCGGACGAGCGGGGAGGGAGCGAGACGACCGCTGGTCGACGGCCGCGCCGATTCCCTGCCGCCGACGGGGTGTCGCGCCAAATCAGAACGTATCACCGAACGGGGGTTCGGTGCGCCGTCCCGGGCTCAAGTTCCCGAACCGGGTCCCTGAGCACCCACGGCACGAGCCGAGTCTCTTCGACCGCTCGTCCAGTCCCGTCTTGTTGGCAAGCTGGTCGCCTCCTTGATAAGCCGATCATGCGTCCCATATTCCATCCATACGGATGGTATTTGGATGGTACCAGGATGGCGAGCAACGTGCATGAGCTGCGCCCCAGGGCGGGCGAGACCGAGAAGATCACGATCAACCTCGGCTATGTCGATCTCGGTCAAATCGACCTGATGGTGCAGGAGGGCTTCTATTCGACCCGCACCGACTTCATCCGCACCGCGATCCGCAACCAGCTGGAACGCCACGCCGACGTGGTCAGGCGGTCCGTGGAACGCAAGAGCCTGGACCTTGGCCTGCGCCATTACAGCCGCGAAGATCTTGAAGCGGCGCGCGCGGCCGGGCAGATGCTCCACATCCAGGTGCTGGGCCTCGCCAGCATCGCCCGGGACGTCACGCCCGAACTTGCGCGCGACACGATCGCCTCAATCACCGTTCTGGGGGCGCTGCACGCCAGCCCGGCGGTCAAGGCCGCCTTGGCCGACCGGATACGGTGACTCGCCGCGGCGCGCCGCAAGGCACCGGCGGTGATGGGGCAGAACGAGGCGGGTCATGCAGAGTGCCGTTCGGCGCTCCAATCCGCCTCGCAAAGGGGGCGCACAGTTTTCCAACACAGGACTCTCTGGACATGAAGCACTGGCTGCACCCCGACATGCGCGAAGCGACGCGCCTCACCCGCGCCGGTCGGCTCACCGAAGCGACCGCGCTGCTGCAACGTCTGCTTCGAAGCGGAACGGCGATGCCCGCCGCACCCGGCACCGACGGCGAGGCTGCGGACCCGCCCGCCGCGGATGGCCCGCCCGTGATCGACGGGGAGGCCGAGGTCATCGAACCAAGCGGCGAACCGACGGCGCCGCGACCGTCGCCGGACGCAATGCGGGACGACCCGATCCGGCTGCGTGTGCCGAAGGCGCTGCGCGGCTTTCTCGAGCGAATCAATCGGATCGGCACCGGTGCGGGAGAGGGCAGTCCGTCCGAACCGCCCGGGACGCGCGCGCGGGATACGGTGCAGGACGAAGGGCGGTTTCTGACCGGATCCTACGGCAACGACGCAGGCAGCCGCGCCTACAAGCTCTACGTTCCCAGCGGCTACCGCGGACAGGCGCTACCCTTGGTCGTCATGTTGCACGGCTGTACCCAGTCGCCCGACGACTTCGCCGCCGGCACGCGCATGAACGCGCTCGCCGAGGAGCAGGGCTGCTTCGTCGTCTATCCGGCGCAGGCGGCTTCCGCCAACGCCTCGAAGTGCTGGAACTGGTTCCGGCCGGAGGACCAGCGGCGCGGCCGGGGCGAGCCCTCGCTGATCGCGGGCATCACCCGTCAGATCATGCGCGACTACACGGTCGATCCCCGGCGCGTTTACGTGGCGGGGCTTTCGGCCGGCGGGGCCGCCGCGGCGATAATGGGAGCGGCCTATCCCGATCTCTACGCCGCGATCGGCGTTCATTCGGGCCTTGCCTGCGGCGCCGCCAGCGACCTGCCATCGGCATTTGCCGCCATGCGCGGGGGCGCGATCGCTGCCGGGCGCCGTTCCGATGGCGCGTGGGAGCCCAGGCGAATCGTTCCGGCGATCGTGTTCCACGGCGGCCAGGACACCACGGTGCATCCCTGCAACGGCGAACAGGTCATCGCGCAGTCGACCTCGTCCGAGATCATCGGCCTGGCGACGAGAGTGGAGCGCGGCCAGGTTCCCGGCGGGCACGCCTACAGCCGGATCCTCCACACCGACGCGAGCGGGGTGGCGGTTTTCGAGCGGTGGGTCGTCCACGGAGCGGGCCATGCCTGGTCGGGCGGCAGCCCCGCCGGCACCTACACCGATCCACGGGGGCCCGACGCCGCGCGCGAGATGCTCCGCTTCTTCCTCGAACATCCGCATCCCATCGCCGCGCGACCTATCCAATCCTGACGTCCGGGTTCTGCCGAGCGCGACTTCGGGCGGCAACACAGGGCGTACCGCCGTCCATGCGCTTGCTGTCGAGCGGCGCGCCGGCGTCTCGCGCCGTTGCCGCGCGTCGCGGTCAAGGTGTTGCGATTCCAATCCGAAAGCAGGTGTCCCGGCCATGCGCTCAAAGAAAAATGAGGGAGTGCCGCTGGATGCTTTGCCAAAGAGTGCTAAGATCGAAGGGGCGCAGTGCAGTCGATCCGCGAAAATCGGAGGAGACTATGAAGCTCAAAAGCTTGAACGAACTCACGGAAGTCGCCGAAGTTTACCCGAAGGTTTCGCGCCGGAAAAAAATGACGAAGCGCCAGCGCCTCGAGCGGTGGGCCGAGGTGCTGGAGCAGCACCAAGGCGGTACCCTGCGCTCCCTGATGCGGACAGAGTATGCGCCCGAGTCCGAGCGGGCCTGGATGCGTGCCGACAATTCCCCGCTCACGGTCGCGTTCGAGGACCCTGTGCTCCGGGCCGATGGGCTGCGCAGTGACAAGCTGGGCGAGGCCATGCGGTATTTCGGGCTGTCGGATTGGGAGATCCACAGCATCGTCTGTTACTGCCACTATGGCCACACCATGTCGGCGAAGGAAGTTGCCGGTCGCGTGCGCATCGCCGCCGCGCGGGCGGAGGAACGCAAATGGCCGAGCCTGGAGACCGTCTTCACGGTCGGCTCCGTGGCCGCGGCCATCTTGTTCACCGTTTCGGTCCTCTGACCGGCGCGTATCGGCCGGCGCGCCAACCTCGCGTCCGCTGACTCGGTCGCTCCGCCGGGAGCGAGCGACGAGACCACGTGTTCCTTCCGTCGGCGGTGCCGCCGACGGATTTTTTTGTCTTTGCCTTGCCGGCGCGGCCGTCGGGGACTCGAAGCCGTCGGCGCGACCGCACAGATAGATACCAAAGCAACGACGGGATTGCCGGCTTCGCAAGGCTGCCGATTGGCGGGATGCGGGGCTTCCGGGAGAACGCTCATGAAGGTCGATACGATTCTCAAGGCCAAGGGTAGGCGCGTCGTCACGGTGCGGCCGGAGTCGCCGCTGACCACCGCAATTCAGCGGCTGAAGATGGAGCGGATCGGCGCGCTTGTGGTCAGCGTCGATGGCGAGACGGTGCTCGGCATCCTCTCCGAGCGGGACATCGTCGCCGGCCTCGCCGAAGAGGGGACCGAGCTGCTGGGCCGGACGGTGGGCGAGCGGATGGCGCGCGAGGTTACGACCTGCTCGCCCGAGGACAGCATCAGGCAGGTCATGGCCAAGATGACGCAAGGCCGCTTCCGCCACCTGCCTGTCGTCGATCAGGGCCGCCTGTGCGGCATCATCAGCATCGGCGACGTGGTGAAGAACCGCCTCGAGGAAATCGAGCTGGAAGCGACGGTGTTGCGGGACGTTTATCTGGCGCGGAGCTGACGGCGCGGCCACCGATCCGGCTGCCACCGCCCGGATCGCCAAGACTCGACGATGTCGCGGAGTTCCCGCGGCGATAGGCCGATATCCGCCAGCATACGGTCGTCGAGCGCGAGCAGCCGACGGATCGCCTCGTAGCGTCCGCGGCGTCGGCGCCGTAGGCTTGCCGCGAGCCGCACCAGGTCAACTGCCAAGGTCGCGCGGCGGTCCCGCAGCCCTCGGACATGGCCCGGAAAAGGAAAGATTTTCTTATCTCGGATCGGCTTGGAGTCGAGGGGTGATTGCCGATTTGCATTCCGCATGAAGCGAAATTATGCTTTGTGCGGCGCCTGGACAAACGGGATTTTCTTGGCCGGGAATTCAGAAAAACTTACTGAGTAAGTGCATGGCCGAACGGCTTCCCTCGCTCAACGCGCTGCGCGCCTTCGAGGCTGTGTCGCGGCATCGCAGCATCAAGAAGGCGGCGGAGGAACTCCACGTCACGCCGGCCGCCGTCAGCCAGCAGGTGAAGGCGCTGGAAGAGGCGCTCGGTACGGTGCTGCTCCGTCGGACCGCGAGCGGCCTGCTCCCGACCGACGCCGGTGACAGCGGTCTCGGCGACCTGCGCGAAGGATTCGACCGGCTGTCTCAGGCCGTGCGGAAGATGCGGGCGAAGCGGAGCCGCCGCATCCTCGCCATCAGCGTCGATCCATCTTTCGCCGCGACCTGGCTGGTCGCCCGGCTGGACCGGTTCAAGCAGCGGCGCCCGGAGGTCGACATTCTGCTCGAGGCGTCGAGCGCGCAGGCCGATCTGGCGCGCGACGACATCGATCTGGCGATCCGCTACGGGTCCGGCGATTGGCCCGGCCTCCGTGCCGTCCGACTCTTCGATGAGGACGTGTTCCCCGTCTGCAGCCCGAAGCTCCTCGAGGGGGCGCATCCCCTGCGCGAGCCGGGCGACCTGCGCCGGCACATCTTGCTGCATCTCGAATGGACGCCGGCGAAGGGCGAGTGGCCGGACTGGCACGCCTGGCTCCGCGCCGCCGGCGTCGAAGACGTCGATGCGAGCCGCGGCCCGCGCTTCACGCAGCACTCCATGGCGTTGCAGGCGGCGATCGAAGGGCAGGGCGTGGCGCTCGGCAGCACCGCCCTCGTCGCCGACGACCTGGCGGCCGGGCGCCTGGTCTCGCCCTTCGCCCTGTGCGTGCCGACGTCCTTTGCCTATCACCTCGTCTGCCTGGAGGAACGGGCGGAAGACCCGACGATCGCCGCCTTCCGCGACTGGATACTCGCCGAGGCGGGCCACGCGGCAGGCTGACGGCCCCGACATCCGAGCCCGGGCGACGCCATCGCGTCAGAGAAAGACCGGCAGCAGCGAGGCGGCCAGCAGCAGCGCCATGGCGATGTTGAAGGCTTTCAGGGCCCGTTCGGACCTCAGAAGCCGGCGGATCGCCATGCCGAACAGGGTCCAGGCGGCGATGCAGGGAAAGGTTACCAGCGCGAAGGCGGCGGCGATGACCAGCGTCTCGAAGAACGGGTTGCCGCCGACCGTGGTGAAGGTCGTGACCGCGCCGACGGCGATGATCCAGGCCTTCGGGTTGACCCACTGGAAGAGCGCCGCCTGAAGGAAGGTCAGGGGCGAACCGCTGCCGTCGGCATCGTCGCTCCGCCCCGCGGTCCCGATCTTCCAGGCGAGGAACAGCAGATAGGCCGCACCGACGTATTTCAGGGCCTGATGGACGATCGGTGCGCCCTCGAAGATCGGCCCAAGCCCCCAGCCGATCGCGACGATCATGGCCGGGAAGCCGAAGGTGATCCCGAGCATATGCGGGATCGTGCGCCGGAAGCCGAAGTTCGCGCCCGATGCCGTGACCATGACGTTGTTCGGGCCCGGCGTTGCCGTGGTGGAGATGGCGAAGAGCAGGAGCGGGAGGATAAGGGACGGCAAGGCCCCTCCTTACGCGCATCCGCCCGGCGCCGCGCGCGGTGGGCGCGTCAGCAATCCGGTTTCCGGCGCGGCATGCAGGTAGGTGTCGGCGAACCCCGTTTCCGCGATCGAAGTGCAGAAGTCTGACCAGTCACAGCCCGCGCAGGCCGGGCGGATCTCGCCCGACCTGAACGCTTGCCGCAAGCGGGCGCTCGTCCGCCGGTCGAGCGTCAGTCGCTCGCCGGGGCGGAGCGGTCGATTCAGGAGCGCGGAGATCGCGTCGAGCGCCTGCCGGTCGCGGTCGCGAACCCGGTCCAGGCCGCAATGCGGTTCGTCCTCGCTTCCGCCGCCATCTTGGCAAAGCGGTGCGCAGACATCGTCCGGCCCCTCGACGAGCAGCACCTCCTCGCCCGCCGTCAGCCTTTCCGTGACCTGATCCAGGTTCGCGACGAAGGCCGGGCTGTAGCCCTTTCCCTTATAGGTCAGCAGGCAGAGAAGATGATGACCCCGAAGGCGCACCGTCACCGATCTTCGGTCTCCTCTTGGGGGCGATGGCGTCGCAGCACCGCGCGCACCGTGGCGACGGCGAGCGCCGCCTTCAGCACCGTTCCCAGGAGAAACGGCGTGAGGCCGAACGCAATGGCGTTCTGCCATCCGATCAGAACGGCGAGCCAGGCGACCCCGAGGCCGAGGATGACGGCCTCGCCGAGCAGCATGGCGGCGAAGCCGCGCGGGATGTCGCGCGTCCAGCCCCGCTCCGCGAGCCAGCCGACGAGCATCGCGCCGAGCGGAAAGCCGATCAGATAGCCGGCCGTCGGTCCGGCGAAGTGGATGGCTCCGGCCGCTCCGCCGGCGAGCACCGGAAGGCCGGCGACCGCCTCGCCGAGATAGGCGAGGACGATGATCCCCGCCATGCGCCAGCCGCAGAGCGCGCCGACAAGGACGAGGGCGTAGGTCTGCATCGTCATCGGCACCGGGAACATCGGGACTTCGATCCACGAAGCCGCGGCGAGCACGAGCGTTCCGATGAGCACGAACGCGAACTTCGTTCCGAGCGAAGCCCCGTCGAGCTTCAGGGGAACCAGGGCGCCGCGCGGCAGGGCTGCGGCCGAGGCAGGAACGCGCATCAATGTCTCCTAGATCTGGTCGGTCGAGAAAGGCGACGGACGGGCCGTCGCCTCAACGGATAGCCTTTAACCTGTTCCGAAGGCCGCCGACAAGGCGCCTGACGGCCTCGCGGCAGCTTCAGGCCGGGTGGTAGAGCCGGAACGGTTAAGATTGTGTCGCCGATCAGGCGACGACCGCCGTCCGATAGTCCGCCGCCGCTGCCTCCAGCCAGGCCCAGAGATAGTCGGCGAAGCTGTTGGCGACATAGATCTCGAAGGTTGGCCCGTCCGCGTCGATCTGATGCAGGATCATCGTGGTCCTGGCCATGACGCTCTGGGCGCAGCGGCCGGGGCCGAAGACCCGCGGGTGCAGGTCGAGGCTGGTGCCCTTGGCGAGCAGGTCGCGGGCGCGGGGGCCCGCGACCGCGATCACCGTCCGCGCCTCCGAAACATCGGTGACGGCGACGTGCTGTCCTTGCAGCGCTTCCCGCAGCCCGTCCGCAAGCGCCCGCTCGCGGCCCGACGGGCCGACGATCAGCCACTCGTCCGGCCCGAGCCACAGGGCGCTGAGATCGCCGGCCGTTGCGGCCGTGTTCGCCTCGACCGGCAGCCGGAGACCCGTCGCCCCCTCGACGGCGTCGAGAAAGACCGTGTCGCCGGCGTTCCCGCGCAGGTTGATCTGGCAGCGATGGGGCCGCTCGCCGAGCGTGACTTCGGCGGCGCCGGCAGCCGCTGCGTCCTGCGCGGCGCGGGCGACGAGGCCGCGATGGGCGAGGGGGCTGCGGCGCGGAGAAAGCTCAACCATGATCGCTATCCATTGAGGCGGCTCCCTTCCGGGTCGAAGAAGCGCGGCTCCGTCACCGTCGCCCGGATGACGCGGTCCGTCAGCGGCACGAACACCGTTTCGCCCATCCGGTTGCGGCCGTTCTTCACCAGCGCCAGCGCGATCGACCGTCCGACATTCGGGCTGTAATAGCTCGAAGTGACGTGGCCGATCATGATCATCGGTGGCTGATCGCGGAGCTCCGCGACGATCTGCCCGCCCTCCGGGATCACCTCGTTCGGGTTGTCGGTCAGCAGGCCGACGAGGTGCTTGCGGTCGGGCCGGGCCGTGTCGCTGCGGGCCAGCGAGCGGCGGCCGAGGAAATCGCCCTTCGTCTTGCTGACGATCCAGTCCATGCCGAGGTCGTAGGGGGTGACGGTGCCGTCCGTCTCCTGGCCGACGATGATGTAGCCCTTCTCGGCGCGCAGCACGTGCATCGCTTCGGTGCCGTAGGGGGTGATCCCGTACTTCTCGCCGGCGGCCATGAGCGCCTGCCAGAGGGCGAGGCCCCGGCTCGCCGGCACGTTGACCTCGAAGGAGAGCTCGCCGGTGAAGCTGATGCGGAAGACGCGCGCCGGAATGCCGGCGACATGCCCCTCGCGCACCGACATGAAGGGAAAGGCCTCGGCCGAGAGGTCGATGTCGTCGGTAAGCTCGGCCAGAAGCCGGCGGCTCATCGGGCCGTTGATCGCCACGGTCGCCCATTGCTCGGTGACGCTGGTGCAATAGACCTTGAGGTCCGGCCACTCGCATTGCAGCCATTCCTCGAGCCAGGCCAGGATCCGCGCGGCGTTGCCGGTCGTGGTGCTCATCAGGTAGTGGTGCTCGCCGAGGCGGGTCGTCACGCCGTCGTCGATCACCATGCCGTCCTCGCCCAGCATCAGGCCGTAGCGGCAGCGACCGATCTCCAGCTTGTTCCAGGCGTTGGTGTAGACGCGGTTGAGCAGAGTCACCGCATCCGGCCCTTGGATGTCGATCTTGCCGAGGGTCGACGCGTCGATGATGCCGACGCCGGTGCGCACCGCCTTGACCTCGCGGTTGACCGCGTCCTGCATGGTTTCGCCGGGGCGCGGATAGTACCACGGGCGGCGCCACTGGCCGACATTCTCGAACTTCGCCCCCATGCTCTCGTGCCAGGAATGAATGGGCGTGCGCCGGATCGGGTCCAGCAGGTCGCCCCGGTCGTAGCCCGAGAAGGCGCCGATGGTGACCGGCGTGTAGGGCGGGCGGAAGGTCGTGGTGCCGACCGCCGGGATGTCCTGATTCAGGGTCGCGGCAAGGATCGCCAAGGCATTGACGTTGCTCGTCTTTCCCTGGTCCGTGCCCATGCCGGTGGTGGTGTAGCGCTTCAGGTGCTCGACCGAGCGATAGCCCTCGCGCGCCGCCAGCAGGACATCGGCTGCGGTGACGTCGTTCTGGAAATCGACGAACGGCTTGCCGCCGCGGCCGACCGGCTTCTCGGACGGGACCAGCCAGACCGGCTTCGCCGCCGTCTCCTCCGGCTCCGGGGCGGCTTCCGGCGCCCGGCCCGTGTCGCCGTCGAACCCGGCCGCGCGCGCCGCCTCGGCGCCCGCCGCGAAGCCTTCGGCGAGGCAGGCGGCGAGGGCGAAGGAACCCTTCGCTGCGCCGGCCGAGCGCTCCTGCTGGACCGAGCGGTCCGGGACGAAGGCGGCGAGGTCGGCGTCGTAGCGCAGCGTGCCGCGCGACTGCGAGAAGAGATGGACGGTCGGGTTCCAGCCGCCGGAATTCAGCACAAGGTCGCACGGGACCGGTTGCGCCGCGCCGGCGATCCGCTCTCCCGACGCATCGAGCGGCGCGACGCTGACGGACGTCACCCGGCGGGAGCCGGACACACCGACGATCGCATGGCCGCCCATCACCCGGATACCGCGGTCGCGGACCTCCGTCACTAGCGGCCCGCGCGGGTCGGTGCGCAGGTCCACGACCGCCGCCATCTCGATCCCCGCCTTGGCGAGGTCGAGAGCGGCCCGATAGGCACTGTCGTTGTTGGTGAACAGCACCGCCCGCCGGCCGGGGGCGACCCCGTAGCGGTTGACGTAGGTCCGGGCCGCGGCGGCGAGCATGACGCCCGGCCGGTCGTTGTCGGCGAAGACCAGCGGCCGCTCGATGGCGCCGGTCGCCAGCACGACCTGCCGGGCGCGCAGCTTCCACAGCCGCTGCCGCGGCCCGCGGTCCCCGTTGGGCCGGTGGTCGGTGATGCGCTCCAGCATCATCAGGAAGTTGTGGTCGTAATAGCCGAAGACCGTCGTCCGGGGCAGCAGGCGCACCTCCGGCATCGCCGCCAGCTCCGCCACCGTCGCGGCGATCCAGTCGGGCGCCGGACGGCCGTCGATGGTCTGTCGCTCGCCAAGGAGGGAGCCGCCGAACTCCTGCTGCTCGTCCGCCAGGATCACCCGGGCGCCGGTGCGCCCCGCGGCCAGCGCGGCCGCAAGGCCGGCAGGCCCGCCGCCCACCACCAGCACGTCGCAATGGGCGTGGGTCTTGTCGTAGCGGTCGGGGTCGGCCTCCCGCGGCGCCCTGCCGAGGCCGGCGGCGCGGCGGATGACCGGCTCATAGACCTTCTTCCAGAAGCCGCGCGGCCACATGAAGGTCTTGTAGTAGAAACCGGCCGGAAACAGCCGTGAGAACAGGTGGTTTACTGTCCCGATGTCGTGCTCGACGGACGGCCAGCAATTGACGCTGCTCGCCGTCAGGCCTTCGAACAGCTCGACCTGGGTCGCCCGCAGATTGGGCTCGGTGCGCCCGCCGACGCCAAGCTGCACCAGCGCATTCGGCTCCTCGGGTCCGGCGGTCATGATGCCGCGCGGCCGGTGGTATTTGAAGCTGCGACCGACCAGATGCAGGCCGTTGGCGAGCAGCGCCGACGCCAGCGTGTCGCCTTGATAGCCCTGATAGGCGCGGCCGTTGAAGACGAAGCGCAGCGGCTTCGAGCGATCGATCCGCCCCCCTTCGGGCAGCCGGTGGGATTGTCCGTTCATCGCGCGATCCCCGTCATGGCTCGATCGTCACGGTTCCAACGCCGGCGCCGGCTCGCCCATCTTGTAGGTTGCGCGGATCTCGTGCGTGACGGTGTGGCGCATCGCATTGAACCAGCGCCGACAGCCGTGGGCGTGGTACCAGCGCTCGTAATGCCAGCCCTTGGGGTTCGTCCGCATGAACAGGTAATCGGCCCATTCGGCATCGCTGAGCGCGTCCGGATCGCTCGGCCGGGCGATGTGGGCCTCGCCGCCATAAGAGAACTCGCTCTCGTCGCGAGGGCCGCAGAAGGGACACGAAATCAACAGCATCGGATGACGGCCTAACGCGTTCTCATAATCAATGGGCGACGCCCGCGGCGCCGTGTTCGTCGACGAGATAGCCGGAGACGAAGCGCTCCAGCCCGAACGGCGCGTTCAGAGGATGCGGCCGGTCCTGCGCGATCGTGTAGGCGAACACCCAGCCCGAGCCGGGCGTGGCCTTGAAGCCGCCGGTTCCCCAGCCGCAGTTGAAGTAGAGTCCTTCCACCGGCGTCTTCCCGATGATCGGGCTGGCGTCCGGGCAGACATCGACGATGCCGCCCCACTGGCGGAGCATCCGGAGCCGGCCGAAGATCGGGAACAGCTCGGTGAGCGCGTTCAGCTGGTTCTCGATGATGATCGGGCTGCCGCGCTGGGCGTAGGAATTGTAGTGGTCGATACCGGCGCCCAGCACCAGCTCGCCCTTGTCGGACTGGCTGACATAGACGTGCACGGCGGGGGACATCACGACGCAGTCGAGGATCGGCTTGACCGGCTCGGAGACCAGGGCCTGCAGCGGATGGCTCTCGATCGGCAGGCGGAAGCCCGCGAGCGCCGCCATGACGCTCGAATGGCCGGCGGTAACGCAGGCGACCTTCTTGGCGCCGATGGCGCCCCGGGTCGTTTCCACGCCCTGGACGCGGCCGTTGGAGATCCGAAAGCCGGTCACCTCGCAGTTCTGGATGATGTCGACGCCGCGCGCATCCGCCGCCCGGGCATAGCCCCAGGCGACCGCGTCGTGGCGGGCCGTCCCGCCGCGCCGCTGCAGCGAAGCACCGAGCACGGGGTAACGCGCCGTCGGCGAGGTGTTCAGGATCGGGCAATAGGCCTTCACCTGTTCGGCGTCGAGGACTTCGGAATCGATGCCGTTGAGCCGGATGGCGTTGACCCGGCGGTGCAGCTCGCGCAGCTCGTGCTGGTTGTGGGCGAGGTTCATGACCCCCCGCTGGCTGAACATCACGTTGAAGTTCAGTTCCTGGCTCAACCCTTCCCAGAGCTTCAGCGAATGCTCGTAGATCGCAGCGCTCTCGTCCCACAGGTAGTTGGAGCGGACGATCGTCGTGTTGCGGCCCGTGTTGCCGCCGCCGAGCCATCCTTTCTCGAGCACCGCAACATTGGTGATGCCGTGCTCCTTGGCGAGGTAGTAGGCCGTCGCGAGGCCGTGCCCGCCGCCGCCGACGATGACCACCTCATACTCCGGCTTGGGGTCGGGGCTGCGCCAGACCTGCTGCCAGTCCTCGTGGTAGTTCAGGGCGTTGCGGGCCAGACTGAAGATGGAATAGCGAGGCTTCATCGCTTTGTGCTTCTTTTGCGGCGCGCTCGGGGAACAGGCGCATCCTGACAGCCGGCTGGGCCCGTTTCAAGCCTGGGCGATCTCACTTCGGCGCCCCGTCGGCCCCGATGACGGCCATCCGAAGGGTCTCGATTCGGCTCCCCGGCGACGGCCCGCCTTTGCTGATACGCGATGCTCCGAGAGGCTCGCGGCGACGGTCTCGGTCTGCGGGCGCTCGGGGACGGGGTGGCTCATCCGTCCCGTCTTGCCAAGCCGTGTGGCGGCGGCCATGATGATGTCCGCCATGAACCTCATCGTCGCCGGTTTCCTGGAAAAGCGGAGCCGCCGCCGAGGCTGATGCCTCGGCGGGCGCGCGTTCGCCCGCTCCTCCGTCGCCCATTACGTCATCTCGGCCGTTCCGGCGCGCGGCTCCCTGACCGGCCCGCGCGGATGGCCCTTGCGGAGAGAGACACTCCATGGAATTTCCGGTTCTTCTGCCGGCCCTGAAGGGATTCGGCCTCGGCGCAAGTCTGATCATTGCCATCGGCGCCCAGAACGCCTTCGTGCTGCGCCAAGGTCTGCGCGGCGAGCGCGTGTTCGTCGTCGCCGCCGTCTGCTTCCTGTGCGACGCCGTTCTGATCCTCCTTGGGGCCGCCGGGTTCGGCACGGCGGTGGCCGCCGTGCCGTGGCTGACCGATGCCGTGGCCTGGGCCGGTGCCGCGTTCCTGCTCGTCTACGGTGTCCGCGCCCTTCGCTCCGCCCTGCGGCCGGGTGCGCTCGTGGTCGAGAACGGGAACGGCTCGGCATCGGCGCGGCTTTCCGTCGGGCGTGCGGTGGGGCTGACCCTGGCCATCAGCCTGCTCAACCCGCATGTCTACCTCGACACCGTCGTGCTCCTGGGCAGCGTCGCCGGCCAATATGGCGGGACGAAGCGCGCGCTCTTCGCCGCCGGCGCGACGGCCGCGTCCCTGGTCTGGTTCTTCGGGCTGGGATACGGCGCGCGCTGGCTCGCGCCTCTGTTCCGACGGCCGGCGGCGTGGCGCGTCCTGGACCTTCTGATCGCCTTTGTCATGGCGGCGATCGCCTGGTCGCTCGTCGGCCCGATGCTGCTGGACCGGGGGGCCTGACGGCCGGGCAGGGCGGCGCGACGTCGCGGCGGCAGCCGCCGCGCCGCCTTCGATCGCCCCGGCCCTTGCCGCCCGGCACCGGCGATCCCAATTTGTCTATCTGCGACATAGCGGGCCGGATTCGAGCGCGCCGCGGCATGTCGGCAACCATGTCGGCAACCCGGATAATCCCTTCGCTCGGGGCGTATACGGATTCTTTTTTCGATTCGCGACATACACTACATTCCGGCGCGAATATTTGAGACCCTTTGGGGCAGTCGGCCATGTTCGGCATCAAGGCGGCGGAGCTTCCGCAACGGATCGCGTTCCTCCTCATTCCCGATTTCTCGATGATCGCCTTCACCTCGGCGGTCGAACCGTTGCGTCTCGCCAACCGGGCGAGCGGCCAGCAGCTCTATAGCTGGCACCTATTCTCGCAGGACGGCGGGCCGGTCCGGGCCAGCAACGGCATCGCCATCCATCCCGAGGGGCCGATGGAGAAGGCGAGCGGCTTCGGCACGGTCGTGCTGTGCAGCGGCATCGACGTCCACCGCCAGGGCGACAAGACCCTCTTCGCCTGGTTGCGGCGCATGGACCGTCAAGGCGCGGACATCGGGGCGCTTTGCACCGCCACCCACATCCTCGCCCGCGCCGGCCTGCTCGACGGCTATCGCTGCACGATCCATTGGGAGAACATCGCCGCCCTGGTCGAGGACTTCCCGGAGCTCGACGTCACCTCGGAGTTGTTCGAGGTCGATCGCAACCGCTTCACCTGCGCCGGCGGCACCGCCGCCCTCGACATGATGTTGAACCTGATCGCCCTGCAGCACGGCCACGAGCTGGCCGCCGCCGTCTCTGACCAATTCATGCACGAGCGCATTCGCGATCGCCACGACCAGCAGCGGATGGCGCTTCCCGCCCGCCTCGGCGTGCGCCATCCGAAGCTGATCGCCGTCATCAGGCTGATGGAGCAGAACCTCGAGGAGCCGCTGAGCCGCGCAGAGCTCGCCGCCGCGGCCGGGCTGTCGAGCCGTCAGCTCGAGCGGCTGTTCCGGAAGTATCTCAACCGCTCGCCGGCCCGCTACTACATCGAGCTGCGTCTCAACCGGGCGCGGCTGCTGCTGCTCCAGACCAACCTCTCCGTGATCGACGTGGCGCTCGCCTGCGGCTTCGTCTCGGCTTCGCACTTCTCCAAGTGCTACCGCGATTTCTTCGGCAAGACGCCGCGCCGGGAGCGCAGCCTGCCGGCCGTGACGGCGGCGGCGCCGATGGAGCTGCGCCCGACCGGAACCTGAGTCCTCGCGGCGGCGCAGGCGCGATGCAGCCGCGTCAGGCGAAGACGTGCAGTAAATCGTCCGCCAGGCGACGGCGCGTCGAAAGCTTTTACATTAACCATATTTTTCTCCACCGGCGGCGCAGTCGGTAGAGGCAACGCAACGCGTGTTTTCTTGAGTTTTTTACATGTCTTGAAGTCGGTGATTCCAAGATATTGAAACAAATTTGTTATTTTTTTTGGCATAATAATTGCTTCTCCCATGTTCGGGGGCAAACGGGACAAGAGGTCCCAGTCGGACAGGTGAGGATCAATGATGCTCAAAAAAATCCTGATGGCGGCCGGGTTGGTGCTGCTGACGCTTAGCCCGTTCGGCGGCGCGAACGCCGTAACGGTCAATTTCCTGGGTGTATTCCCCGGCAACGATAACGAAACCAGTGTCCGCACGGCCAGCGGCAATCCGACGACCGCGTTCCTTGCGAAGATCGACTGCGACGACCCCTGCTCGAACCAGGTTCGCGAGGACGGGGAACTGGACGCGAGCCTCTTTACGCTCACCGTCGGTACGTTCAAGGACGGCGACGAGGCGATCGCCGGAACCTGGTCCTTCGACGGCTTCACCGATGGCGGCCTGACCTGGTTCGTCCAGTACTTCACGGTCAAGGCCGGTCCCAACTACGCCCTGTACGAGCTTGTCGATCCGATCAGCTCGGGCTCGGGCATCGCGTGGGACACGAGCGCGCTCGACAACAAGGGGCTCTCCCACATCAGCTGGTTCGGCTTTGCGTCTCAGACGCCGCCGACCGAAGTGGTGGAGCCGGGAATGCTCGCGCTGCTTGGCGCGGGACTGCTGGCGCTCGGGGCCGTGGGGCGCCGGAAGGCCGGTTGATTCGGCGCGAAGGTCACGAATGAAGGGCGGCCGCGCGGCCGCCCTTCGCGATTCGGCCCGGCCCTCCGCGGGCGCGAAGCGGGGGTTACGTCGCGTATTCGAAGGGCGGCCGCGCAAAGATCCGGCGCACCATCGGCTCGAAGGCCTCGAGCGGCAGAGTGTCGTAGGCGGGATCGAAGGAGGTCTGGTCCCAGCGCTCGCAGAAGAGGGCGGTCCGCTCGAACATCGGATGGCCGCGATAGGCCTCGCGGGCGTTGCGGTCGCCGCCGATGTGGTGCCAGAAGTAATAGCCCTGGAAGATGGCGTGGTGCTGGACCAGCCAGTGATTGTCCCTGGAGACGTAAGGCTTCAGGATTCCGGCCGCGATGTCCGCGTGGTTCTCCGGCGCCAGGATGTCCCCGATGTCGTGGAGAAGGGCGACCACCACGGTTTCCTCGTCGGCGCCGTCTCGCAACGCCCGCGTCGCGGTTTGCAGCGAGTGCTGGTAGCGGGTGATCTTGTAGCCGAGCGGATCTCCGTCGAGGCGCTTCAGCATGCCGAGGACCTCGTCCGCCAGGTTGTCGACAAGCACCCGGTACTTGCGGTCGAGGAGCTGATAGTCCTCGTAGGTACCCTCATCCATACGGGTGAAGCCGACGGTCTCTTCCATGGCGGGATCTCCGGTCCGAATAATGGCGCAGCAAACTGTGCAGATGGCCGGCATGCTAAAGCAGCCGGCGCCGCCTGCAAATCATGAAATCCTGGACCCGCGGTCAGCGGTCGGCCCACTGCACCAGCGTGCCGTTGCGGATGCGCGCAAACAAGGCTGCGCCAAGGATCATGTCGACCGACCTGCCGTGCTTCGTTAGCGGCAGATGCACGGCTTCCAGCTCCAGAGGGTCGGTGCCGCGCCACAGCATGGTGCCGGTCACTCCGAGCGGTGCCCGCTCGGCAACGACCTTCTCGTAGACCGTGCGAAGCATGGTCTCATAGCGGCCGAAGCCGCATTCACCGAGGCGCCGTCCGGTGTTGTCCCGCCCCTCCACCGCGACGATCGCCGTGCCGATGACCCGATAGCGAAAATCGAGCGGGTCCTTCAACACGTCGAGCAGGAACAACTGCGGCAGCAGCCGAGGATCGCATTCCAGCATCGGATCGATGTCGCCACGGCGCGGAATCCTTCCGTTTCCCTTGGTGAGCCACAGATCATAGAGTGCCTGCAGCCAGGGAGAGGAGGGGCGCGCTTCCGGGCGTAACTCGATGCGGAGTTGGGTCCAGTTCGGCTCCACAGGTCCAAGGCCTTCGCGATGCCGGGCGCGACCGGAACCGCAACGGCCCGGCTCGCCATCCGGTCGTCTCGACCCGTCTAGGAGTACATCGAACACTTTCCCGGAATCAAAATATTTGTTTTTAAACAAAGACTAGGCCACAAATATTGTGATTTGTGATCATGTTGTGGCAAGTCGCAGCGAGAAGAGCGGGCATGAAGCTGAGCGACCTCGTTGAAGCACTCGCGCCGCACGGCCTCGTCCTTCGAGGCGGCTTTTACCCGGACCCGGAGGACGGCGTCCCGCCGCTCCGGGACGGCCGGCCGGCGGGAACGGTGCTTCTCATCGGCAATGTCGGGCCGGCCCTGTGGCGCGCCTTTGCGGCCGACGGGGCCGATGACGACGGGCCGCATCCCCTCGACCGCTGGACCCGGCGGGTGCTTACGTCGGTCGCACGCCGGTGCCTGGCGACGCCGCTGTTCCCGTTCGACGGCCCGCCGCACCTGCCGTTCCAGCGCTGGGCGAGACGAGCCGAACCCGCGGTCGCGCCATCGCCGCTCGGCATCCTGATACATCCCGACTACGGCCTGTGGCATGCGTATCGGGGCGCTCTCGCCTTTGCCGAGTGCCTGCCGCTGCCGCCACCCGACCGGCGCCCCAGCCCCTGCCAAAGCTGTGCCGCGCGCCCCTGCCTCGACGCTTGTCCGGTGGGCGCCTTCACCGGCGAAGCGTATCGCGTCGATGCCTGCCGCGCGCATATCGACGACCCGGCCGGCGCGGATTGTCTGTCGCTGGGCTGCCGGGCCCGTCGCGCCTGCCCGATCGGCCGAGACTACGCCTACACCGCGGAGCAGGCGGCCTTTCACATGCGAGCGTTTCGCGGCGCCGGCCGAAGCGCGGCGCGGCCCGTAGACGATCCGGACTCGAGGCGGTAAGAAAGCGAGCCGGATGCGGAAGAGGCAAGAGCGGACCGTGGCCGACACCGTTCTTCTGATCACCCATACCGAGAACCGCGAAGGCCGGGCGGCCCCGCTGCTGAACGCCAAGGGATTCGCGGTCGAATGGTGCTGCCCGGCGCAGGGCCAGCCTCTGCCGGCCGATCCCGGCGCCTATGCCGCGGTGATCGTCTTCGGCGGACCGCAGAGCGCGAACGACGCCCCGAACACGCCGTTCCTGCAGCAGGAGATCGACTGGATCGGCCGCTTCGTCGCCACGGGCCGGCCCTATCTCGGCATCTGTCTGGGGGGCCAGCTCCTTGCACGCGCGCTGGGCGCGCGCGTCGCCCCCCATCCGCAGGGGGTGAGCGAGATCGGCTATTTCCCTATCGTCCCGACCGAAGCCGGCCGGGATCTCTTCCCCGATCGGATGCACGTCTATCATTGGCATCGGGAGGGGTTCGAGCTGCCGGAAGGGGCCGAGCTGCTGGCCCGGGGGGAAACTTTCCCCCACCAGGCGTTCCGCCATGGGCGCTCGGCCTATGGCCTCCAGTTCCATCCCGAAGTGACGCCGGATGTCGCCCGGCGCTGGCTCGAGACGGCCGCCGAGCATCTGACACGGCCCGGCGCGCAGCCGCGCGAGCAGCAGATCGCCCATATGGAGCGGTTCGATCCGCCGCTGCACGACTGGTTCGACCGTTTCCTCGACCGTTGGCTCCGGCCGTGATCGGGCGTCACCCGGACGCACCTGTGCCGTCCGGCACCCGTTTGCATCGTTACGCTAACGTATTGATTTGCCGCGTAATTATACGGCAGTACTACGACTCTTTACAGCTTGTTAAGCATGTTCTCCCTAGGTTATTCGAAGGCCCGGGGTGCATTCACAGGAAGGGGGCACCATGCGCTTCCATCTCTCTTCCGTCCTGCTGTCCGCCGCATTTCTCGCCGGCTGTGCCGGTACCGGGGATGAGGCGTCGCTGGCCGGCTCCGACATTCGGTTCCAGGCGGTCATCGCCGAGGGCGCGGAGCCGCTTGAGGAGCCGGTGTCCTGGGTCGTAACGCGATTGTCCGAGGAAAGCGGCGCCCCGGGAGAGGTCGTCGCCACGCCGACCGCCGCCGCACCCGAGCTGTCGCTCGCGCCGGGACGGTACGTGGTCGCCGCCCGCTACGGCGATGCCGAGGCGCGCGAGGAGATCGTCGTCGGCGCAGAGGGCGCAAGCCATGTCATCGACCTCAACGCCGGGCTCGTCCGGCTCGACATGATCCCCCACGCCGGCGCGCCCGTGATCACTGATGACGTCACCTGGGAGGTCTATCGCTACGAAAAGGGCCGCGGCGTCGACGAGCGGCTTCGGGTGGTGGCCGCGACCGCGCCGTCGCGCCTCTTCGTCCTGCCGGCAGGCTATTACACCGTTCGGGCCCGTCACGCCGATTCCGTGGCCGACATGGTGGTGCCGGTCAGCGCGGGGCATCACTTCAACTACACGCTGAACCTCTACGCCGGCAAGGTCAGCCTGTCGGCGGTTGCGGCGAACGGGACGGTGGCGGACGACGTGACCTGGCGGATCGTCCGCGCCACGCCCAACGCGAACGGCGAGCGGGAAACCGTGGCGCAGACTGTCGGGGGGACCCCGAAGCTCCTGCTCCGCGAAGGGCGCTACATCGCGCTCGCCCGGTCCGGTTCGCTTGCCGGCGAGGCGCCCTTCGAGATCAAGGCCGGCAACAGCCAGACCGTCGAGGTCGAATTGAACGCGGTGGGCAAGGCCGATAGCTGAAGCCGGGTGTTCGAGAAAGGCCGGGGCGGCGGAAACGACACCGCCGGCCGGCCTTCGTCGCGTTCACCGCCCTCTGTTTTCGCCGAATCGGCCGCCGAGGCCGCTCGCCGCGCTTTGCCCGCGGCTCATCCTTCCAGCATCGGCAGTTTCAGCCCGTGCTGCTTGGCGCAGTCGATGGCGATCTCGTAGCCGGCGTCGGCGTGGCGCATGACGCCGCTCGCCGGGTCGTTGGTCAGCACCCGCTCAAGCCGGCGCGCCGCGGCGTCCGTGCCGTCGGCGACGATGACCATGCCGGCATGCTGCGAGAAGCCGATACCGACGCCACCGCCGTGATGGATCGACACCCAGGTGGCGCCCGAGGCGCAGTTCAAGAGCGCGTTCAGGAGCGGCCAGTCGGAGACCGCGTCCGAGCCATCCTTCATCCCTTCCGTCTCGCGGTTGGGGCTGGCCACCGAGCCGGAATCGAGGTGGTCGCGGCCGATGACGATCGGCGCCTTGAGTTCGCCCTTCGCCACCATCTCGTTGAAGGCGAGACCGAGGCGCGCCCGGTCGCCCAGCCCGACCCAGCAGATCCGCGCCGGCAGCCCCTGGAACTTGATCCGCTCGCGGGCCATGTCGAGCCAGGTGTGCAGGTGCGGGTTGTCGGGGATCAGCTCCTTGACCCGGGCGTCGGTCCTGTAGATGTCCTCGGGGTCGCCGGACAGCGCGGCCCAGCGGAACGGCCCGATGCCGCGGCAGAACAGCGGCCGGATATAGGCCGGGACGAACCCGGGGAAGGCGAAGGCGTCGGCGACGCCCTCCTCAAGGGCCATTTGGCGGATGTTGTTGCCGTAGTCGAGGGTCGGCACGCCCATCCGGTAGAAGTCGAGCATGGCGCGCACCTGCACCGCCATCGATTCCTTCGCCGCCTTGACGACCGCGTCGGGATCGCTCGCGCGCATGCGCTCGGCCTGGTCGAGAGTCCAGCCTGCCGGCAGATAGCCGTTCAGGGGGTCGTGGGCGCTGGTCTGGTCGGTGACGACGTCGGGCTTGACGCCGCGGCGCACCAGCTCCGGGAACACCTCGGCCGCGTTGCCGAGGAGCCCGACCGAAAGGGCCTCGCCCTTGGCGCAGGCGCCCTGCACCAGCGCCAGCGCCTCGTCGAGGCTGTCGGCGCGGCGGTCCAGATAGCCGGTCTCGAGCCGCCGCTCGATGCGGCTCGGCTGGCACTCGACCGCCAGCATCGAGGCGCCGGCCATGGTGGCGGCAAGCGGCTGCGCGCCGCCCATGCCGCCCAGCCCGCCGGTGAGGATCCACTTGCCGCGGAGGTCGCCGCCGTAGTGGCGGCGGCCGACCTCGACGAAGGTCTCGTAGGTCCCTTGGACGATGCCCTGGCTGCCGATGTAGATCCAGGAACCCGCCGTCATCTGCCCGTACATCATCAGGCCCTTGCGGTCGAGCTCGTGGAACCGCTCCCAGGTCGCCCAGTGCGGCACCAGGTTCGAGTTTGCGATCAGCACCCGCGGGGCATCGGGGTGTGTCCTGAACACGCCGACAGGTTTGCCGGACTGGACCAACAGGGTTTCGTCGTCCTCGAGCTCCTTGAGCACGGCGACGATCCGGTCGTAGCAGCGCCAGTCACGGGCCGCCCGGCCGATGCCGCCGTAGACGACCAGCTCTTGCGGCTTTTCCGCGACCTCGGCGTCGAGGTTGTTCATCAGCATGCGCAGCGGCGCTTCGGTCTGCCAGCTCTTGGCATTCAGCGCCGATCCGCGCGGCGCACGGATCTTGCGTTCGTTGTCCAGGCGCTGCGGTTGCTCGGTCATCGATGCCTCCCCGATCTGATCGGCGGTTGTATAGACAAGCGGGCGCTCGGCGTCGAGGGGGCAGGGCGGTCCGTACGCGACAGATCCGGCATCGTCTCAACAGGGCGAGGCCCGCATGTTAGCATGAAACGATGCAGGAAGCTTCGACTCGCCCGCCGCGCCGCGGCCGGCACCGGCGATCCGTCCGGGTTCTGGCCGGCTTGGTGATCCTGGGGCTCATCGCTCTCGTCCTCTGGTGGCGGCTGTGGCCGGACCAGCCGCGCGCCGCCCCGGACGATCCGGAGCAGGTCGCGCTCGGCCGGGCGGTCTATGCCGAACACTGCGCGAGCTGCCACGGAAGCCGGCTCGAAGGCCAGCCGAACTGGCGGGAGCGGCTGCCGAATGGCCGGCTGCCCGCGCCGCCGCACGACGAGACCGGTCACACCTGGCACCATCCGGACGCGATGCTGTTCGCCATCACCAAGCACGGCCCTCGGCCACCCTACGCCCCAGAGGGGTATGAGAGCGACATGCCGGGCTTCGCCGACCGGCTGACGGATGCGGAGATCTGGGCCGTCCTGGCCTACATCAAAAGCACGTGGCCGTCGCAGATCCGCGAACGCCACCGGCAGATCAGCGAACAGGCGTGGTGAGGCGCTTGGCGGGCGGGCCGCGAGCGGCTAAGCGTCCCGTCTCGTCGGCACCGCCCGTCGCAGCCAGCGCAGGATCTCCGGCCACAGGCTTCGATGTGCGCTCGCTCCGACGAGGACGCCGACATGCCGCAGGGCGACGCCGCGATCGCCGTCGTAGCGGAGCAGCCGCTTGCGGCGGCTCGGCGCGGCCTCATGGACCGGCAGGACGGAGTTCGGCGGGATGATCGCGCTGCGCGGATCGACGACCGTCAGTATCGGCATCGTCAGGTCGGCGGGGCGCGCGCGGCGTCCGCCGAGGGTCAGGGCGCCGCGCCGGAAGCGGTCCTCGCGATAGAGCCATTCCACGCTCTCCGCGAACAGGCGGCCCGGAAGGGGAAGTTCGTCCAGCGCCCACCGTTCGACCCGCAGGTGGGTCGCCCTGGCAGGGGGATCGCCGAGGCTCTCGAGCCAATCGGCCCAACGTGACCATTGGAAGCTGGCCGGTGCGGCGGCCACGCTGACGAGACTGAGGAACGAGCCCGGCACGGTGCCAAAGGCGGCGGCCAAGGGACCCGCCGGCGGCGCCGCCGCAACGAGCGGGGCGAACGCGCCGGCGTCCGTGCCGAAGCACAGCGGCGCCTCCAGCAGGACAAGGGCGCGCACCCGGCCCGGATGCAGGGCGGCGAAGAGCGCCGCCAGGGTCCCGCCGAGGGAATGGCCGGCGAGGGCGACGCCGCGCCGGCCGGTCTCCGCCTCGATCGCGTCGAGGCAGTCACCGATCAGCCGGTCGGCGTAGTCGGCGAGCCCGAAGCCCTCCGCCGCGGCGTCCGGCTCCGTCCATTCCAGCAGATAGACGCGGAAATCTGCTTCGAGGCATCGCCGAACCACGCTCGTCCGTGGGTCAAGATCCCAGATATAGGCGCGCTTGATCGGCGCCGGGATCAGGAGCAGGGCAGGACCCGCCCCGGCACGGTGGGGATAACATCGGAGCCTGAAGACCGGTCCGGCGCACAGAATCCGCGATGGCGTCTCGACCGGCCCGTATCCCAGCGCGTCGAGCCAGTTGCCGACCTGTCGGCGAATCCGGTCGGCCTGCACGAACCCGTAACGGGCGACGTGAAACGGCACACCATAGAATGCCGGCGAAACGCGGATCGCCGCGCCGTTCATCGTCCATGCTCTCCAACCCGCAGCCGCTGCGGCATGGCCTTGCGATTGGATGGGGAGCGCTCGGCCGGTTCGGAAGGTTCCCTCCCTTTTGGTGTAATTCCGCCGCCCGTCCGCCCGTGATACGCTTCCCTCGGCGCCGGGACCTGTGTCATTTGACGGAATGGGTCTTCAGACGATGGCTGTGACGACGACACGGCGGCGGAAAAAAGGCGAGATCCAGGAAGGCGACTACATCGTCCGCGCGCCCGACGGGCGGCTCTTTGCGATCACGTCCGACTTCGGCTCGATCTTCGAGATCACCGGCGACGAACGGCAGGCGGTCGAGGAGCGCCCGGACCTCTGGCTGGACGCCGCCCGCGCGTCCCGGGAATCGCTCGTCATGATGGCCGCCGCCTGCAAGATCTTTCGCGACTTCCGGGCCGAGAAAGCAAAGGGCGGCGGCACGACCTCCAAGGCAAGCAAGACGTAGCGTGGCCGGCGCGCCGGCGGCATCCTGGTCGTCGATCCTCCGGCAGATCGAGGATCGCCGCGATGCCGCTGCCAAGGGATATCGCCTCGGCACGGAGCGCGTCGTGCCGCCCGCCGCCACCCTCGCCCGGATGCGGCCTCTCCAGCCGATCTTTGGCATCACGCGCATTGCCAACGTGACCGGGCTCGACAGGGTCGGCATCCCCGTTGTCATCGCCCATACCCCGAACGGGCGGTCGCTCTCGGTTCACGAGGGGAAGGGGCTCGACGTCGCGGCGGCTTCGGCGTCGGCCGTGATGGAGGCCGTCGAATGCTACCACGCCGAGCGCGTCGCCCTGCCGTTGCGGTTCGCCGCCTACGACGAACTCGCCCACGACGCCGCGGTCTCGGGCGAACAGCTCGTCCTGCGGGACCGCGTCTTCGATCCGTTCGAAAGGCGACTCTGGGTCGAGGGGTGCGACCTCCTGCGCGGCCGCGCCGTATGGCTTCCCTACGATCTGGTCCATCTGGACTTCTCGGTGCCGGGGCCGCCCGGCGCCGGCTGCTTTCCTCTCTGCAGCACCGGCCTTGCCGCCGGCAACACGCTGCTGGAGGCCGTTGCGCACGCGCTTTGCGAGCTTGTCGAGCGGGATGCCGTTTCGCTCTGGAGCCTTGCCGGGCCCGGCGAGCGGGCCGCCTCGCGGATCGATCTCGGCCGCATCGACGACCCGGCATGCCGCGGGCTGCTGGACACCGTGGAGGCGGCGGGGCTCGCGGTGGCGGTCTGGGATGCCACTTCCGACATCGGCGTCCCGACCTTCGTCTGTCGCATCGTCGAGCGCGATCACCGTCGCGCCCGGCCGTGGGATGGTGCGGCCGGGGCCGGTTGCCACCCGGTGCCGGACGTGGCCCTCGCCCGGGCGGTGACGGAAGCGCTTCAGGCGCGTCTGGTTCATGCGCTCGGCCTGCGGGACGATCTGATCCGGCACCGCTACCGCCCTGCGAGCCGGAAGGATCGTGCCGCCTGCCGCGTGGAGGTGCTGGAAGGCGCTGCGCGGCGCGACATCCGCGCCATCGCCTCCTTCGAAAGCGACTCCTTCCGGGCCGACGTCCGGTGGCTGATCGACAGGCTGCGCTGGGCCGGCATCCGCGAGGTCGTCGCGGTCGATCTGACACGGCCGGAGTTCGGCGTACCGGCTGTCCGGGTCGTCGCTCCGGATCTTGAAGACGTCGTCGGTGCGCCCGGGCGCCGGCTCGGCCTGCGCGGCCGGCGCGCCCTGGCCGCCCGGCCATGAGGGCCGTGGCGGCGCGCGCCATCGTCTTCGTCGGGCCGACGCTCGGCGAGGCGGAGGCCTCGGCCGATGGGTCCCTCGTCTTCCGGCCGCCGGCCGGGCGGGGGGATATCTACGCAGCGTCGCTGCTGATGCCCCGCGCCATCGGTCTCGTTGATGCCTGCTTCGAGACCGGCCCCTCGGTCCTTCATCGGGAAATCCTCTGGGCGATGTCCCAGGGCATTCATCTGTTCGGCGCCGGCAGCCTCGGCGCGCTGCGCGCGGTCGAGCTGGCCCCGTTCGGGATGCAGGGCGTCGGCTGGGTCTACGAGGCCTTTCGGACCGGGCGCCTGGCGGAGGACGACGAAGTGGTGGTGGCCTTCGGCTCCTCCGCGGCCGGCCAGACCGCGCGCAGCGAGGCCATGGTGGATATCCGGCGGACGCTCGACCGCGCCGCAGAGGCCGGCATCCTCGGGCCGGCGACGGCCGCTGCGCTCGCCGGGATCGGCAAGGGGCTGTTTTATCCGCGCCGGACCTACGCGCGGCTGCTCGCGGCGGGGGCGCGGGCCGGGCTTCCCGCGGCGGAGCTTCGGGCGCTGCGCGGCTGGCTGCCGTCCGGCAGGGTTTACCAGCGGCGCGACGACGCGCGGGCCATGCTGACCTTGATGCGCGAGCGGCTCGCCGCCGGGCTGGAGCCGATGCAGGTTCGGTACCGGTTCGAGTACACGAGCCACTGGCACCAGCTGCGGCTCTCGGCGGAGCGCGATTGACCGTCGCGGCGTCAGGCGCGGAGCGTTCTTCCTCTCGCCGCGATGCCCGCCTTGCGGAGCCCGGCGATCAGACGATCCGAGTCCTGCCGCCTCCGCATCGGAGCGACGCCGAGAAGCCAGTGGACGTAATCGCCCATGCCGGGCTCGGACGGGTGGGCCCATCGGGCGCGGACGGTTTCGACGAACCGGCGCGCCGCCTTCCGCGCCGCCTTGAGGTCGCCGAGATGGGCGAGCGAGGCGGCGCGCCACGCCTCGATCTCCGGCAGGACGTTGGGAACCAGTTCGACGGTCGCCGCGGCCCGGTCGTACTGACCCGCCACGAAGTAGATCGTGGCGAGATAGGCGAGGTAGTAGTCGGGATGCTGCGGATTGAGGCCGATGGCGCCCTGTGCCAGTTGCAGACCGAGCTCCGGCGCGCCCAGGTAAGCGGCGGCCTGGGCCCGGGCGATCATGACGTTCGCATCGTTGGGGTTGAGGGCACCCGCCAGGTCGAAATGCTTCTCGGCGCGGTCGAACCTGCGGCGCAGCATCAGGTTCCAGCCGAGATCGACATGCGCCCGCGCATCGGTCGGATCGAGCTCGATCGCCTTGGTCGCGTAGTCGAATGCCCGGTCGAGATCCCCCGTGGTCTGCGGCCCGCGCGGAGATACGATGGCAATGCAGTTGTGAATTTCGGCCAGGCTGGCATAGGCACGGGCGAAGGACGGGTCCAGTTCGATGGCCTTCTCGAAGAAGGCGCGGGCCCGCGCGTCTCCCTCCATCGAGAACTCCCGCGTCAATTGCCGGCCGCGCAGCCAATAGTCATAGGCCGCCAGGCTTGCCGGCGGCCGGCGCTTGATCTGATCGAGCTGTGCTTGCGCGACCCTGTCTTCCAGGGTGGCGACGATGCAGCGGACGAGTTCGTCCTGGACCGCGAAGATGTCGGACGCCCGCCGGTCGTACCGGTCCGCCCAGAGGTGGGTCCCGGACGCACAGTCGATGAGCTGCGTCGTGATGCGAATCCGTTTGCCGGCCTTGCGGACGCTTCCTTCGACGACGTACTGCGCGTTCGTCTCGATGCCGAGCCGCCGCAGGCTCACCGGCCTGTCGCGGTAGGCGAAGGAGGTCGCACCGGCGATCACGTTCAGCGTGTGGAAGCGCGACAGCTCCGTAACGATGTCCTCGGTGATCCCGTCGCTGAAATAGGCCTGTTTCGGGTCCCCGCTCAGGTTCTCGAACGGCAGCACGGCGACGGTCGGCTGACTGCGGATCGCCGGTGCCGCTTCGGAGGAAAGGGCGGGGGTGTGGGGCGCGGCGTCACCTTGGAATCCGGGCCGGGAATAGACCCTGATCGGCTCGCTGAAGTTCTTGACCATGCGTTCGCCGAGATCGCGGAACTCAGCGCCCAGCTTCTGTCGGATCTGCCGATGAACGTCGCCGGAGATGCAGATTCCGCCCGGTTCCGCCAGTGCCTCGATGCGGACGGTCAGATTCACGCCGTCGCCATAAATGTCGGAGCCTTCGACGATCACGTCGCCAAGGTTTATGCCGATACGGAAGTCGATCCGTCGATCGGCCGGCAGATCCGCGTTCCGCTCGGCCATGCCTTTCTGCATCTCGAGCGCGCAGGCCACGGCATCGATGGCGCTGGGAAACTCGATCAGCATGCCGTCGCCCGTCGTCTTGACGAGGCGCCCGCGATGCGCGGCGATCTTGGGCTCGATCAGCTCCTGCCGGTGGGCGAGCAGGGCGCTCAGCGTGCCGGCCTCGTCCCGCGACATGAGGCGGCTGTAGCCGGCCACGTCGGCGGCGAAGATGGCGGCAAGCCTCCGCTCCATGGGCGCTGCCTCGGAATGTGGCAGAAGAGGCTAATCATAGTGACCATGATCGCGGTGGACCATCGGCTATCGAACCGCGCTGCTCAAGGGGGGACTGCGCGGAGCCGACCCGGGCGGGTTCGCGGCGTCGTATAGACAGGGGGGTGCTTGCCATGCCAACTTCCGGCCGTACGGATCCGAGGATGAAAGGGAGCATCGGCGCGCATGGAGGTTTACGAGTTCACGGCGGGCCGGACGCCGCTTCTGGTCAGCATGCCGCATGTCGGCACCTACATCCCGCCCGGGATCGCCGACACCATGACGCCGGAGGCGCGAGCCGTTCCGGACACGGATTGGCATGTCGACCGGCTCTACGATTTCCTGGAAGAGCTCGGCACGGCGCGCATCCGGGCGACGCATTCCCGCTTCGTGATCGATCTCAACCGCGCGCCGGACGACCGGCCGCTCTATCCCGGCGCCAGCAACACGGAACTCTGCCCGACGAGTCTGTTCGACGAGCGGCCGATCTATCGGCCCGGCGCGGCGCCCGACCCGGCGGAGATCGCGGCGCGCCGGGAGCGCTACTGGCGTCCGTACCACGACCGGCTGGCGGCCGAGCTCGCGAGCTTGCGCGAGCGATTCGGCTTCGCCGTTCTGTTCGACGCCCACTCCATCCGGTCCGAGGTGCCGCGCTTCTTCGCCGGACGCCTGCCGGACCTCAACATCGGCACCGGCGGGGGCGGTACGGCGGCGCCGGAGCTCGCCGCCCGGGTGCTCGAAGCCGCGGCGGAGGCCGAGGGCTACACCAGCGTACTCAATGGTCGCTTCCAGGGCGGCTACATCACCCGGCACTATGGCCGGCCGGACGAAGGCATCCACGCCCTCCAGCTGGAGCTGTCGCAGATCACCTATATGGAGGAGGACCCACCCTTCGCCTTTCGCGAGGACCGCGCCGCCGGCATCCGGCCAGTGTTGCGGCGCATCCTTCAGACGATCCTCGATTGGGCGGCGGAGCAGAAATAGGAGGAGGTCACCATGGCAGACGTGGAACCGATCACCCGGGAGCTTGGCTGGCGCGCGGCGGATTTCAGCCTCGACGGCGTCGATGGCAAGCGCTATAGCCTCGAAGACGTCCGCGGTCCGAATGGCACCGTCGTGATGTTCATCTGCAATCACTGCCCCTATGTGAAGGGAACCATTGCCGATATCGTCCGCGATTGCCGCGCGCTGGCAGAGGAAGGGGTCGGCGCCATCGCGATCATGCCGAACGACACGGACGCCTACCCGGCCGATTCCTTCGAGAACATGGTTCGGTTCGCGGAGGAACACGGCTTCACCTTTCCCTACGTGATCGACAGGACGCAGGAAACGGCGCGCGCCTACGGCGCAATCTGCACGCCGGACTTTTTCGGCTTCGACAAGGATCTCGCGCTCCGCTACCACGGCCGGCTTTACGAGACCGCCGGCACCCAGCCGAAGCCCGGGGCCCGGCGCGAGCTTCTCGAGGCGATGCGGCAGATCGCGCGGACCGGCCGCGGCCCGGAGGAGCAGAATCCCAGCATCGGCTGCACGATCAAGTGGCGGCGTTGACGCGTCGCCGCCCGGGCGATGCGCGCGGGTCCGGAACTCCGCGGGCCGCGCGGATGTTTTCGCATTGTCGAGCGCAGCGGGTCGCCATGACCGGCGTGCCGCGTTATCATGACGCCGTTGGAACCAGAACCGTAGAGCAGGCGGGAAAGGCATGAGTTCACGAATCGACCGACCGCGGGAAGAGGACTCGAAGCGCCTCCGCGCGCGGGATGTCCGGAGCTCGACCATGGGGGGCGACGAGGAAGGCGTGGTTCAAAACCCCACCTATGACCGCATCGCGCCCCTGTATGACCTGCTCGATGCGCCGCACGAATATGGCTGGCGCCGGCGGCTGCGCGGACAGCTGTTCGAGGGATTGACCGGCCGGGTGCTGGATGCCGGCGCGGGGACCGGCGCGAACCTGCCCTTCTACCCGCGCGACGCCGAGATGGTGGCGATCGATTCCAGCCCCAAGATGCTGGCGCGCGCGGAACGCCGGGCGTCAGCCAGCGGCCGGACGGACGTGGCGTTCCACGTCAGGGACCTGCTCAAGACCGGCTTTCCCGACGCGCATTTCGACGCCATCGTGTCGACCTTCGTGTTCTGCGTTCTCAAAGACAACCAGCAGCTTCCGGCCCTCAAGGAGGTCCGGCGCATCTGCAAGCCCGACGGCGTGATCAAGCTGCTCGATTACCGGCTGTCGGAGAAGCCGCTGCTGCGGCGGACCATGCAGGTGGTGAGCTCCTGGTCGGGCTGGGCCTTCGATTCCCGCTACCGGCCGACGACGGAAGCCTATCTCGAGGCCGCCGGCCTCGAGGTGGTGGAGAGCCGCTTCGTCCTCAGCGACATCGTCAAGCTTCTGGTGCTGCGCCCGTCCGACTCACGGAACCCGCGCGCGCGGCTGGTGTAGCGCCGCCGGCCTTCGCTTCCGGTCCGATGACCGGCGCGCCGGCCTTCACCACGCCCGCACAGGGGTTGCCGCCAATGCGGTACGCCAGCTCCGCCGGGTGATCGATGTCCCAGATCGCGAAATCGGCCGCCTTGCCGGTCTCCAGCGTGCCGTGGCTGTCTTCCAGGCCGAGCGCCCGCGCTGCGCTCCGGGTGGCGCCGGCGAGGGCCTCCTCTGGCGTCAGGCGGAAGAAGGTGCAGGCCATGTTCAGCATGAGCAGCAGGGAGGTGGTGGGCGAGGTCCCGGGGTTGCTGTCGGTCGCGATCGCGATCGGCACGCCGGCCTGCCGCAGCGCGTCCACAGGCGGCAGCCGCGTTTCGCGCAGGAAGTAGAAGGCGCCGGGAAGAAGAACGGCGACCGTGCCGGCCCGGGCCATCGCCGCGACGCCCTCGGCCGAAAGATATTCGAGGTGATCGGCCGACAGCGCCCGGAACTCGGCGGCCAGCGCCGCGCCGCCCATGTCCGAAAGCTGCTCGGCGTGAAGCTTGACCGGAAGGCCGAGCCTTTGCGCCGCGGCAAAGACCCGGCGCGTCTGCTCCGCCGTGAAGCCGATCCGCTCGCAGAACGCATCGACGGCATCGGCGAGGCCCTCCGCGGCGATCGCCGGCAGCATTTCGTTGGCAACCGCGTCGATGTAGTCGTCGGGACGGCCTTCGAATTCCGGCGGCAGGGCGTGGGCGCCGAGGAAGGTGGTGCGTATGGTGACGGGGTGGATCGCCGGCAGCGCGCGGGCGACGCGGAGCATCTTTCGCTCGGTCGCGAGATCCAGCCCGTATCCCGACTTGATCTCCACGACGGTTGCGCCCTCGGCGAGCAGCGCCCTCAGCCGTCGCTCCGTGACCGCCAGCAGTTCCGCCTCGCCGGCCGCCCGGGTCGCCGAGACGGTCGACCGGATACCGCCGCCGGCGCGCGCGATCTCCTCATAGCTGGCGCCCTGAAGGCGCATCTCGAACTCGCGCGCGCGGTCGCCGGCATAGACGAGATGCGTGTGGCAGTCGATCAGTCCGGGCGTTACCCAGCGGCCGCCGAGGTCGTGCACCTCTCCGGCCAGCCGCTCCGGCGCGTCCGGCAGATCCGCCATCGGTCCGACCCAGGCGAGGCGGCCGCCGACGACGCCCAGCGCCCCGCCGTCCTCGATGGCGCCATAGGGGGCGCCGCCGGGCCGCATGGTGGCGAGCCGTCCGTTGATCCAGAGGCTGGACCAGGTGCCGCTGTCCTTGTCCTGCATGTTCAGATACCCACGCGCTGTGATCCGTGTCGGAGGTTCCCGGGATCGCGGCCGATCGGGCGGGCCCTACCGCAAGGGGAAGAGATACTACGACGCGACCGGATGGAACAGCCCGGCAGGTTCATCGGTTGTCGAGACAGGAACATGGGCTTATGGTCCGCTCCGGCAACCGCAAGGCGGACTAGATATGACTGCGCAGCTTCTTTTTGCCGAGTCGGCGCTTCTGCCAGAGGGCTGGGCGCGCGACGTCTTGTTCGAGATCGCCGAGGACGGAAACCTTGCCGCGGTGACGCCGGAGGTGGGCGCCGGCAAGACCGGGTCCGCGCGCCGGCTCGCCGGTCCGGTGCTGCCGGGGATGCCGAACCTCCATTCCCATGCCTTTCAGCGGGCGATGGCGGGCCTGACCGAGCGGACCGGCGGCGGCGAAGAGGACAGCTTCTGGTCCTGGCGCGAGGTGATGTACCGCTTCGTCGGCAAGCTCCGGCCCGACCAGCTCGAAGCGATCGCCGCGCAGCTCTATGTCGAGATGCTGAAGGCGGGCTACACCGCCGTCGGCGAGTTCCATTATTTGCACAACGATCCGGAGGGGAAGCCCTATCCCGATCCGGCGGAGATGTCCGAGCGCGCCGTCGCCGCCGCGACGGAGACCGGGATCGGCCTCACGCACCTGCCGGTGCTCTACGCCTATGGCGGTTTCGGCGGGCAGCCGGCGGGGTCGGGCCAGCGCCGCTTCCTGCTCGATCTCGACAGCTACCTGCTTCTGCTCGGCAACCTCATGGCGCGCTACGCGGGGAATCCTCAGGTCCGCATCGGCATCGCGCCGCATTCGCTGCGCGCCGTGACGCCGGAGCTGCTCTCCGATGCCGTGACCGGCCTCGACGCCCTGGATTCGCAGGCGCCGATCCATATCCATATCGCCGAGCAGACGAAGGAGGTCGAGGACTGCCTCGCCTGGTCCGGCCAGCGGCCGGTCGAGTGGCTGCTCGACCACATGCCGGTCGGGCCGCGCTGGTGTCTCGTCCACGCGACGCATATGACGGACGCGGAGACACGCCACCTGGCCGAGAGCGGCGCGGTGGCCGGCCTGTGTCCGACGACCGAGGCCAATCTCGGTGACGGCATATTCCCGGCCCGCGACTACCTGCGGCAGGGAGGGCGGTTCGGCATCGGCTCCGACAGCCATGTCTCGATCAGCCCGGGCGAGGAGCTTCGCTGGCTCGAGTACGGCCAGCGGCTGGTCCACCGCCGCCGCAACTTGCTGGCGGAGGGCGCCGACGTCTCGGTCGGCGCGACCCTCTACCGCAAGGCGCTGGCCGGCGGGGCGCAGGCGCTCGGCCGTGAGATCGGCCGGTTGGCGCCCGGCGCGCGGGCCGACCTCCTCGTGCTCGACGCCGAGAACCCGATTCTGCTCGGCCGCACGGGGGACCGGCTGATCGATGCCTTCATCTTCGCCGGCAACGTGAACCCGGTGCGCGACGTCATGGTCGGCGGCCGCTGGGTGGTGGAGCAGGGACGGCACGAGGCCGAGGAATCCGTCCGGGCGCGCTTCCGGACGGTCATGGACGAGCTGACGGCGGAGTAGGGGAGACCGCAGGGGCGCAGAGGCATGGAGAAAGGGAGCACGATCGGCCAAGCCGGTCTCCGTTTTGTCATGCCCGGGCTTGACCCGGGCATCCACTGGACCCGCAGGCCAAGCCAGCGGGTGACGGAGCGGCAGAGGCGGCAATTCCCGGCCAACGATCCTCCGTGTCTCTATGCTTCTGCGGTTCACAGATGGAGACTCGATGAAACAAATTCACTTCACTTACCTGAACGGCCCTGACATCGAGCGGCTGGCGCTCACCGACCAGGAGATTCTCGATGCCGTCGAAGCCGGGCTGGTGGCGCAGGGGCGCGGCCAGACGGTGATCGAACCGCGCGTGCATCTGGAGCCGGATCCGGCCTTCAAAGGTCATTTCAATGTGCTCCGCGGTTACGTCGCACCGATGCGGCTGGCCGGGGTGAAGATCGTCGGCGACTATGTCGAGAACTACCGGCGCGGCCTGCCGTCGGAGATGGCGCTGCTCAACCTGTTCGATCCGGAGACCGGTATGCCGGTGGCGCTGCTCGACGCCACGGCGATCACCGAGATGCGCACCGGCGCACTGACGGCGCTCGGCGCCCGCTACCTCGCCCGCAAGGATTCGAAGGTTCTGGGCCATGTGGGCGCGCGGGGCACCGCCTATTGGAACGTCCGGCTGCTTGATCGGCTGTTCGACTTCGACGAGATCCGCGTCCATTCGCGTCGGCCGGAAAGCCGCGAGGCCTTCGCGGCGCGACTTACCGCCGACCTCGGCAAGCCCGTGCGCGCGGTCGACAGCTGGGAGGCCTGCCTGGACGGTGCCGACATCCTAGTGGAAGCCTCGCGCCTCGAGCGGCCGACGCCGCTGTTCAAGACCGAATGGGTGAAAAGGGGCGCCTTCGTCGTGCCCTATGGCACGATGAGCGCGGTCGAGCTCTCGCTCACCGACGTGATGGACAAGATCGTCGTCGACGACTGGGGCCAGTGCAAGGGCGGCAAACTGGGCGCGCTGCGCGCCCATGTCGAGGCCGGCAAGCTCACCGAGCAGACGCTCCACGCGGAACTCTGCCAGATCGCAGTCGGCGACCGGCCGGGCCGCGAGCGCGATGACGAGACGATCCTGTTCTGGCACCGGGGCCTCAGCCTCAGCGACATCGCCCTCGGCCACGCCATGCTGGAGAAGGCGAAACGGCTGGGGGTCGGCCAGAATCTTCGCTACGCTTGAGCGGCCGCGCGCGTCGAGCGCCCGAACCACCGGGATGGAGAGGAGACCAGGTTTAGGAACCCTCGCCTTCCGGGGGAGAGGGGGCCTTCGGAGTCTTTGAATCAGAAGTCGAAGATCTCGCCCAGCAGGGATTTCCGCTTCTTGTAGTAGGGCTTGCCGTGGTAGTGCCCCTGCGGGTAGGTGGGCTGCTGATACTGCGGCCGCGGCGGCGGCGTGACAGCCTCCGCCGATCGCTCGATGATCTTGTCGAGCTCGCCGCGGTCGAGCCAGACCCCGCGGCATTTCGGGCAGTAGTCGATCTCGATGCCCTGGCGCTCGGTCATGACCAGGTCGACTTTATCGATCGGGCATTGCATGACGCACTCCTTCCGCCGTCCCTTGCGCCATTTGGCAACGCGTCCTTCGGCTGCCGGCACACAGAGACGATGGGAACGGGGTGGCCGGCCGTCAAGGCGAGCGGCGAGGAAATCGGTCGATCGGCGATCCTGAAGCTCGAGCCGGCTCAGGATCGCCCCTCGTCACGGAATGCCGATCACGCGCCCGATATGCTCCGGTCGCGGCAGGCGCGCATGGTCGGCGGCGATGGCGGCGACGCGGGCCAGCGGCTCCGGCCGGAACGGGCAAGCGCGCAGGGCTGTCTTGTCCACGTGAAGCAGCATCAGTTCGGTCGTCGCCACCGGCGTCGGATCATCGCCGCCTTCCCGGAGCATCCTGTGGTGGAGGTGGACCCGCTTGGCATCGTGCTTCAGCACCTGCGTCTCGACGGCCACGCGCTCGCCGGCCTTGACCTCGCGGAGATAGTTGATATGCGCCTCGACGGTGTAGACGGAGGTCGCGGTCCGCTCGCGGACCGCCTGGTCCATACCGATATGGTCCAGGAAGGCGTCCGTCGCGTGCCCGAAGATCAGGACGTAGTAGGCCTCGCTCATATGGCCGTTGTAGTCCACCCATTCGGGCCGCACCGTCGCCGCGTGCAGCCGCAGCGGAGCCGCGCCCTCGGTCATGTCAGTCCTCCGGCCGCATGCCGTGGCGCGCCTTGGCCTCCTTCAGCGCCTCCATCACGCTGATCAGCGCATCGTCGCGATAGCGCTCCAGCTCCTGGATGGAGCGGCCGGCCGCCTGCTCCTTCGTGCCTTCGACCATGCGGTCGATGAGCTCGTCCGTCAGCTTCGGCGCCACCAGCTTGGTCCAGGGGAGCTCCAGCGCCGGGCCGAACTGCTCCAGCATGTGGCGCATGCCCTGTTCCCCGCCCGCGAGGTGGTAGATCAGGCAGGTGCCCATGAAGGACCAGCGCAGGCCGGGACCGAACCGGATGGCGTCGTCGATCTCGGCGGTGGTCGCGACGCCCTCGGCGACCATGTGCAGCGCCTCGCGCCATAACGCCTCCAGCAGCCGGTCGGCTATGTAGCCCGGGATCTCCGTACGTACCCGCAGCGGACGCATGCCTATCGACTTGTAGAAGGCGACGGCGCGGTCGATCGATTCGGACGCCGTCTTCTCGCCGCCCAGAACCTCGACCAGCGGCAGCAGGTACACCGGGTTGAAGGGATGGCCGATGACGACGCGTTCGGGATGCTTGCAGTCGGCCTGGATGCGCGTCGGCAGGAGCCCGGAGGAGCTGGAGCCGATGATGACGTCGGGCCGCGCGGCCGCGTCGATCTGGGCGTGCAGCCGCCGCTTCAGGTCCTCGTTCTCCGGCGCGCTCTCCTGGATGAAGTCGGCGTCCCGGACCGTCTCCTCGACCGTCGCGGCGAAGCGCAGGCGGTCCTGGCTGGCTCCGGGGGCAAGGCCGACCCGGGTGAGGGCGGGCCAGGCGTTCGCGATGCCGTCGCGCAGGCGCTGCTCGGCGCCGGGCGCGGGGTCCCAGGCGACGACGTCGAGGCCGCGGGCGAGGCAGCGCGCCGCCCAGCCGCCGCCGATCACGCCGGTGCCGACGACGGCGACGCGGCGAACGGACTCGGATGTGGTCATGATAGCTCCCTTGTGCTCAACGGGCCTTCAGCCCGAGCTTCTTGCGCCCCTCGGCCGGCGACAGCGGCCGGGCGCCCAGCATTTCGATGATCTTGATGGCCTTCTCGACCAGCTGGCCGTTCGAGGCGAAGACGCCCTTTTCGAGATAAAGGTTGTCCTCCAGCCCGACGCGGACGTTGCCGCCGAGGAGCACCGCCTGCGCCACCATCGGCATCTGCATCCGGCCGATCCCGAACCCGGCCCAGATCGCGCCCGGCGGCAGGTTGTCTTTCATCGCCTTCATGGTCGTGGTGTCGGCCGGCGCGCCCCACGGGATGCCGAGGCAGAACTGGAAGAGGGGCGGCTCGTCGATCAGGCCTTCCTTCACCATCTGGCTTGCGAACCACAGATGACCCGTATCGAACACCTCGAGCTCCGGCTTCACGCCCAGCTCCTGGATGCGCTTCGCGCCGATTCGAAGCTGTGTCGGGGTGCTGATGTAGATCATGTTGCCGTCGCCGAAGTTCAGCGTGCCGCAGTCCAGCGTGCAGATCTCCGGGCGCAGCTCTTCGACATGGACAAGGCGCTCCAGCGCGCCGACGAGGTCGGTGTTGGGCCCGTATTTCGTCGGGTCGGACTCGTCGCCAACTTCGAAGTCGCCACCCATGCCGGCGGTGAGATTCAGGATGATGTCGACGTTGCTGGCGCGGATGCGCTCCACCACCTCGCGGTAGAGCTTGGGGTCCCGGCTGCCCTTGCCGGTCTCCGGGTCGCGCACGTGGATGTGGGCGACGGTGGCCCCGGCGTTGGCGGCCTCGATCGCTGCGTCGGCGATCTGCTTCGGCGTCACCGGGATCGCCGGATGCTTGCCGACCGTGTCGCCCGCCCCGGTCACCGCGCAGGTCACGATCACTTCGTAGTTCATGGCTGGTCGTCCTTCTTGGCCGTCCGAGAAGCATTCACCCGCCAGCATCGTCGATGAAGGCCCGCCGCGTCACTTGCAGAAAATCGACGCAAGCGTGATGCTACGCGACGAAAACGTCTGGCCGGGAGCGGTGCTGCCCGCTTCCGGAGTCCACGGGGCTGCCGGATGGCGGCCGGTCAAGAGGGGGTGTTCCGCAATGGATCTCGATCCTGGAATCAAGGCGTACATCGCCCAGGCCGAGGCGGCCGACCATCAGGGGGAGGGAGCGCTATCCCTGGCGGAGCTGCGCGCGAGTTACGCGGCGTTCAGCCGCGCCTATGACAGGCCTCATCCGCCCGGCCTGGTCGTGACGGACGGGACGGTGCCCGGCCCGGCGGGGGACATTCCGGTTCGCGTCTACCGGCCTGGCGGGAACGTCGCCTTGCCCGGCATCCTGTATCTGCACGGCGGCGGATGGGTGCTGGGCAGTATCGATACGCACGACTCCATCACCGCCGATCTCTCGGATCGGACGGGGGCGGTGGTCGTCAGCGTCGACTACCGGCTGGCGCCGGAGAACCCATTCCCGGCGGCTGTCGACGATGGCTACGCGGCGTTGTGCCATGTCGCCGCGAACGTCGGATCGCTCGGCATCGATCCCGACCGGATCGCCGTTGCCGGGGACAGCGCCGGCGCCAATCTGGCCGCAGCCGTCGCGTTGATGGCGCGCGACCGGGACGGACCGCGGCTCTGCGGTCAGGCCCTGGTCTATCCGGCCCTCGGGACCGACTTCGACCTTCCGTCCTACCGGGAGAACGCCGAGGCGCCGATGCTGACGCGGGAAGCGATGATCGCCTATTGGGGTCATTACCTTGCCGGCGATCCCGCCGCGGCCGATCCTTATGCGGCGCCGCTCAAGGCGGCAAGCCTTGCGGGCCTGCCGCCGGCCTTCATCACCACCGCATATTACGATCCGTTGCGCGACGACGGCGAGCGCTACGCCGAGAGGCTGCAGGCAAGCGGCGTACCGGTCGAACTGCGCTGCGCCGGGCGGCTCGTCCACGGCCATCTTCGGGCACGCTACATCAGTGACGACGCAGCAGCCGAATTCGATGCGCTTTGCGTCGCCTTGAAGCGGTTCGCTTCGCCGCCGCGCTGACCCGCGCTCAGGAAGGCGAGGCGACGGTCTCGCTCTCGGTCGCGTGTCGCTCGGCGCTGGGCGGCTTCCCGGCCCACTCCCTGTAGCTGCGCGAGAAATGGGCGGAGGAGCCGAACCCGCAGGCGAGCGCGATCTCGAAGACCGGCATGTCGGTGTATTGCAGCAGGGAGCGGGCGCGCTGCAGCCGAAGGTCGAGGTAATAGCGCCGCGGCGTGCACCGGAAGTGGCGCTGGAACAGCCGCTCGAGCTGGCGCAAGGAAACGCCTGCGGCTTCCGAGATCTGCTCGATCGTGAGCGGGTCTTCCAAATGCTCTTCCATCAGCGAGACGACCCGCGCGAGTTCCGAACGAAAGACGCCGAGGCGGCTCTGCGGTTCCATCCGCTGCCGGTCCCGGGCGTCCCGGATGCGGGTGTAGACGAACTGGTCGGCGACCGCGACGGCTAGGCGATGCCCGTGCTGCAGCCGGATGAGGTGCAGCATCATGTCGAGGGCGGCCGTTCCGCCGGCGCAGGTGAGGCGGTTCCGGTCGAAGACGAACAGGCCTGCCTCGACCTCCACCCGGGGGAACCGTTCCCGGAAGCTGTCGAGACTCTCCCAATGCGTCGTGGCCCGGTAGCCGTCGAGCAACCCGGCGCGTGCCAACAGGAAGCTGCCCGTATCCATGGCACCGAGCGTGACGCCCTCATGGTCAAGCCGGCGCAGCCAGGCACCCATCCGCCGGCTGAAGTGGGTCTCCGGAGCGAATCCGGCGCAGACGATCACCGTCGAATACCGCCCCGTCGTGGCGAGCGACGCGTCCGCGACCAACGACATTCCGTTGCTGGCGGTGACCGGTTCGCCCGTCTCGGACAGCACCTCCCAACGGTACAGGGCGCCGCCGAAGCGGTTGGCAACCCGCAGCGGCTCGACCGCCGAGACGAAGGCCATCATGGAGAATTTCGGCAGCAGGAGAAAACCGATGCGGCGCGGGTTGTCTGCGGACCCGGCTTGGGGGCGGCCGGACGGCGACTGGTCGGTGGGCGGCAAGGCGGCGAATTCCCTCAATTGGCGGGCGGATTCAATCAAAGACATCCGGCCAAGCGCAATATCGTTTGCGGCGATCGGATGCGCCACGTCGGAAGCGTCCGAGCCCCGCCGCGGTGCCGAGGCGCCGGCGTCAGTGCCCAGGCGCGGGCGAGTCTCACCGGATCCAACGACACAGAGCGAGGCTTCCCATGCGTATGATCAAGTCCGCACTTCTGGCCGCGTCGCTTCTCACCCTTTCCTGGTCGGCCTCTGCCGACGAGACGGCTTGCCGGAAGGTCCGCTTCTCGGATCCCGGCTGGACCGACATCACCTCGACGACGGCGCTCGCCAGCGCGGTCCTCGAAGGTCTCGGCTATAAGCCCTCATCCGACACCCTCTCGGTCGCGGTGACGCTGCAGGCACTGCGGAACGGCGACATCGACGTGTTCCTCGGCAACTGGATGCCGGCGCAGACCGAGATGGTGAAGCCCTATCTCGAATCGGGCGTCGAGGTGGTCGTCACCAATCTCGAGGGCGCGAAGGTGACGCTCGCGGTCAATCGCTCGGCGTGGGAGGCCGGTGTCAAGAGCTTCGCCGACCTGCACAAGTTCGGCGACAGGTTCGGCAAGACCATCTACTCGATCGAGCCCGGATCATCCGCCAGCGAAAAGCTGCACGCGATCATCGATTCGAACGACTTCGAGCTCGGCGACTGGAAACTGTCCGAATCGAGCGAGCAGGCGATGCTGTCGCAGGTCGATCGCGCGTCTCGCCGCAACGAATGGGTCGTGTTCCTCGGCTGGGAGCCCCATCCGATGAACCTCAAATACGAGATCGCGTATCTGGACGGAGGCGACAAATATTTCGGGCCGAATTACGGCGGCGCGACCGTGCGGACCCTGGCGCATACCGCATATCTCGACCAGTGCCCGAACCTGCGCAAGTTCTTCTCGCAGCTCGTCTTCGACGTGAAGGCGGAGAACGAGATGATGCACGCGATTCTCGACAAGGGCATGGACCCGGCCGACGCCGCCGAGGAGTGGTTGAAGGCGAACCCGCAGGTTCTCGAGCGTTGGCTCGACGGGGTGACGACGATCGACGGCGAATCCGGCTTGCCCGCCGTGACCGCGCATCTCGGCGGCTGATCTTCGGGTTCGGCGCGGCCCTCCCGGAACGCGGGCGGGGCCGCGCCGTCCGTTCCTCGGCTTTCTATGCCAGATCGAACAGCAGGATCTCGCTGTCTTCCTTCGCCGCGATCGTCAGCTCGGTCTCGCCGCTGACGGCCGCGCCGTCTCCCTGCCGCAACGGCTCGCCGTTCAGCGTCACGGCGCCGCGGGCGACCTGCAGCCAGGCGTGGCGGCCGGGGGCGAGGCGGTGGCTTAGGGCCGTGCCCGGCTCGGGCAGGGCGGCGTAGAGGTCCACTGCCTGGTGCAGGGTGACCGACCCTTCGCGGCCATCGCGCGAGGCGACGAGGCGCAGCCGGCCGCGCTTCTCCGACGCCGGAAAGGTCTTCTGCTCGTAGCCGGGCGCGAGCCCCTGGCGCTCCGGCAGGATCCAGATCTGCAGGAAACGCACCGGCTCCGACTTCGACGCGTTGAACTCGCTGTGGCGGATGCCGGTCCCGGCGGTCATCCGCTGGACGTCGCCGGGGCGGATCACCGAACCGGAGCCGAGGCTGTCCCGATGCGCCAGCGCGCCATCGAGCACGTAGGAGATGATCTCCATGTCCCGGTGGCCGTGCGTCTCGAAGCCGGCGCCGGGCGCGACGCGGTCCTCGTTGATGACGCGCAGCGCCCGGAAGCCCATATGCGCCGGGTCGTAGTAGTGGCCGAACGAGAAGCTGTGGCGGCTGTCGAGCCAGCCGAACCGGGCGACGCCGCGCTCCTCCGCCTTGCGAACCGCGATCATGGCCGTTCTCCCGTTTCCGCGCCGCTCGATCCGAGCGGCGATGCGAGGCTTATGCCCATGATCTAAGACCAGGTATGGCTTGGCGGCACAGGGCGAATCTCGGATAACATCGTTCGCGATGCACGAACGATGGACCCGCTATGGATCGTCTCGCCGCCATGCAAGCCTTCGCCCGCGTCGCCGAAGCGGGCAGCTTCTCCGCCGCCGCTCGCCAGCTCGGCATGGCCAAATCGGTCGTAAGCAAGCTGGTGATGGGGCTTGAGAACCATCTCGGCGCGCGGCTTATCAACCGGACGACGCGGCGGCTCAGCCTGACCGAGGCCGGCATCGCCTACTACGAGTCCTGCACGCGGATCCTCGCCGCGGTTGAGGAGGCGGAGCTTTCCGTGGGGCGCCTGCAGGCGGTCCCGCGTGGACGCCTCAAGGTCAACGCCTCGATGTCCTTCGGCTTCCTTCACCTCGCCCCGGCCATTCCCGATTTCCTGACCCACCATCCCGAGGTCGAAATCGATCTGACGCTCAACGACCAATTCACCGACCTGGTGCAGGAGGGCTATGACGTCGCGGTGCGCATCGGCGCGCTGCCGGATTCGAGCCTGATCGCCCGCAAGCTCGCGCCCTCGCGGCGCGTCCTGTGCGCCAGTCCGGCCTATCTCGATCGGCACGGCGTGCCGCAGGTGCCGGAGGACCTGGCCCGCCACAACTGCCTCGGCTATGCCTATCTCGTCACCGGCAACGAGTGGCGATTCCGCGGGCCGGACCGCGAGCATGCGGTCCGGGTCTCCGGCAACTTCGACGTCAACAACGGCGACGCGCTGCGCGCCGCCGCCCTCGGCGGGCTCGGCATCGCCCAGCTGCCGACCTTCATCATCGGCCAGGACCTCGCCGCCGGGACGCTGCGCTGCCTGCTTTCCGACTATGTCTTGCCCGAGACCAACATTCACGCGGTCTATCCGCACAACCGGCACCTCTCGGCCAAGGTGAGGGCTTTCGTGGACTTCCTCGCCGAGCGGTTCGGCCCCGAGCCCTACTGGGACGCAGCGCTGCCGAAGGAGCCGGCGATGCGGCGGGCGGGTTAGGGGCAGCCCCGAACCGAAATCCGGGACGCTGCACCACGGGAGCGCGCCGCTCGATCCCGCCTGTCCGGGCCTTGCCCGAAGTCCGCTCAGCCGACCGTGAGGTCGTGGTTGCGGATCGGGAGTCTGCGGATGCGCCGACCGGTGGCCGCGTAGATGGCGTTGGCCACCGCGGGCGCGATCGGCGGCGTGCCCGGCTCGCCGATGCCGCCGATCGGCGGCCCGCCCTCGATGATGTGCGTCTCGATCAGCGGCATCTCGTCCATGCGCAGCAGCTCGTAATCGTGGAAGTTGCTCTGCTGCACGCGACCGCCTTCGAGCGTGATCTCGCCGCGCAGCGCGGCCGTCAGGCCATAGACGACGGCGCTTTCCATCTGTGCCTCGATGCTGTCCGGATTCACCGCCATGCCGCAGTCCACGGCGCAGGTGACGCGGTGCACGCGAAGCTCGCCATCCTTCACGGAGACCTCGGCGACTTCGGCAACGAGGCTGCCGAAGCTCTCGTGGAAGGCGATGCCGCGGCCGTGTCCCTCGGGCAGCGGCTTTCGCCAGTCGCCTTTCTCCGCCGCGGTGTCCAGCACCTTCAGTGCGCGGGCGTCATGCGCCAGTAGCCGGCGGCGGAACTCGTAAGGGTCGGCCTGCAGGGCGACGGCCACCTCGTCCAGGAAGGACTCGGTGAAGAAGCCGTTGTGCGAATGGCCGACCGAGCGCCAGAAGCCGATGTCGAGATGCGTCTCGGCCAGGATGCACTCGACGAGGCGGGCCGGGAAGGCGTAGCGAAGCTCGACCGCGCCTTCGACGGTGGTGGGATCGACGCCGTCCTTGATGGCGGCCGGAAAGACGTGCTTCATCACCGACGGCGCCACGATCCGAGTGGTCCAGCCGACGATCTTGCCGTCGGCGTCGAGCCCTGCGCGGAAGCGCGCGACCGCCGCGGGGCGGTAGAAATCGTGCTGGATGTCCTCCTCGCGCGTCCAGATCAGCTTGACCGGGCGACCGACGGCCTTGGAGGCGGCGACCGCCTGCGCGGCGACGTCGGGTTCGAAGCGCCGGCCGAACCCACCGCCCAGGAAGGTCGTGTGGACCGTGATCCGGGATGGATCGAGCCCGGTCACCGAGGCCGCCGCGGCGGCCATCGACGCCGGTGACTGGTTGGGCGCCCAGATCTCGCAACCGTCTTCGGTCACGCTGGCGGTGCAGTTCATCGGCTCCATCGCTGCATGGGCGAGGAGAGGGACCTCGTAATCGGCCTCCACGACCGTTGCGGCATCGGCGATCGCCGCGGCGGCATCGCCCTCGCGCTCCGCAACGGCGGCCTCGGGCGCGTCCAGCAAAGCGTGAAGCCCCGCCATGAAGCTCGCCGTCGTGACCCCGTCCTGCGCCGTCGGACCGAAGGTGACGGCGAGTGCCTCCGCGGCCTGCTTGGCGCGCCACCAGCGGTCCGCGATCACCGCGACGCCGCCCGGCACCTCGACGGCGTCGATCACGCCGGGCATGCCCTCGATCGATCCGCGGTCGATCGAGGCGACCGGCGCACCCTTCACCGGCGCGTTGCGCACCGCCGCGAAGACCATTCCCGGGAGCGTCACGTCGACGCCGAAAATCGCGCTGCCATCCACCTTCGCCGGCAGGTCCGGACGATTGAGCCGCTTGCCGATCAGCGTGAGCTCCGAGGGGTCCTTCAGCCGCGGTTCCGCCGGCGGTTCGATCGCGGCGGCGGCGGCCGCGATCTCGCCGAAGCCGATCCGGCGATCCTGCGCCGGGTCGAGGACGAAGCCGTTCTCCGTTCGCAGTCCGTCCGGCGGGACACCCCAGGCTTGCGCCGCCGCCCGCACCAGCATCTCTCGCGCGGTGGCGGCCGCCTTGCGCAGCACGTCGTAATGGGCCCGGATCGACATGCTGCCGCCGGTCATCTGCGTGCCGAACCAGGGATTGTTGTGATCGGGATGGGGCATCGCGCTCACAACCGACACGCGGGACCAGTCGGCGCCGAGCTCATCCGCGAGAATCTGCGCGAAGCCCGAATAGACGCCTTGCCCCATCTCCGCCTGGCCGACGGTCATCGTGACTGCGCCGTCCGGCGCGATCCGGATGAAGCTGTTCAGGGTCGCCGCTTCGGCGGCGGCGCGGGCGCGGCCCATGGGGCCGCCGAGGCCGGGCAGGGCGACCTCGAGCACGAGCGCGCCACCGACTGCGGCGGTCGAGACGAGAAAGGAGCGGCGGGTGACTTCCGTGGTTCCCGTCATGGTCGCGCCTCCCTCAGGCATTCGCCGCCGAATGGATCGCGCGGCGGATCCGCGCATAGGTGCCGCAGCGGCACAGATTCGTCATCGCCGCGTTGATGTCCGTGTCGCTGGGCCGAGGCTTCTCCATCAGCAGCGCCGTGGCCGCCATGATCATGCCCGGCTGGCAGTAGCCGCATTGCGGCACCTGCTCGGCGATCCACGCCTCTTGCACCCGTCGGCCGATCGCCGAGGAAAGCCCCTCGATGGTCGTGACCTCGGCGCCGGCGACGGCCTCCACGGGCGTGATGCAGGAGCGGGTGGCTTGGCCGTCGACATGGACGGTGCAGGCGCCGCAGAGACCGGCGCCGCAGCCGAACTTCGTTCCGGTCAGCCCGATCTCGTCCCGGAGAACCCAGAGGAGCGGCGTGCCAGGCTCCGCATCCGTTTCGATGGTCTGTCCGTTGACGCGGATCTGAACCATGGTGATCTCTTCCCCCAATCGCTGTGCCGGGTGATTGAAGGCGCGAATGCCGCCGCCCGGCGATCGAAGATGAGCAGAAGGGCGACGCGGCCCATACCCGCCGAGCAGGGCTCAAGCGGATGGCCGGCTGCCGCCGGAATGCTGATTGAATCCATTATGACGCCTTGTCGTGACGGCGCAATGACGGCGCCGCCTCGCTGCGGCCCGGCGACCGCGCTCGGCCCCGCGATCAGGGCCACAGGCGAAGCAGAATCGGCTGGTGATCGGACGCCGCGCTATCCAGTTCCACCGCCGCGCACTCCAGCCGTTCGATCAGATCCTCGGTGACGAAGAAGAAGTCCCGGCAGTGCGGCCCCTCTGGCCATTGCGCGGAATCGAAGAGGCCGCAGGTCGGATCGTGCGGCCTGTCTGCATAGAGCGCCGTCCAGGCGTCGACGAGCGCCGGGGTGCCGTCGTCGAAGGGCGCGAGCAACATCCGGTATTCGGGCGAGCCAGGCTCCAGGTTGAAGTCGCCGCAGAAGACCGCCGTGGATGGCCGCGGCACCGTTGCGTAGGGTTCGCCGGCCGTTGGGTCCGCCGGGGCGCGCTCGTTGGCCGCGACCTCCTGATGCAGCGCGCGGAGCCGGGCGATCTGTGCCCGTCGCTGCTCCGCCGAATGGAATTCGAGATGCGTTGTGACGACGCGTATCGGGCCGGCCTCGGTCTCGATTACCGCTTCGGTCGCCTGCCGCGGCATATGCTTGAGACCGGGCTCGGCCGGCTGCGGCAGCATGTGGCAAAAAACCTGCAGCACCGGCCGCCGCGACAGGATGAGGTTGCCGTATTGGCGCCGCGGCCCGCCCGCCTTGCCCCGCCGGTCCAGCGCCGGTCCGAAGACCGGCTCATAACCGTCGAACAGCCGGCCGAGCTCGGCCACCTGGTCGAGTCCGCTTCCGCCGTCGAGCTCCGCCATGCCGCGCGCGACCTCCTGCAGGCAGATCACGTCGGGGTCGCCGAAGGCGCGGATGGTCCGGGCGATGCGCGCGAGGTCGACGCGTCCGTCGACGCCGCGGCCGCACTGGATGTTCCAGGACAGGATTTCCATCACTTGATCCCCGCGCGCATGAAGGACTGGACGAACTGGCGCTGAAACAGAAGGAAGGCGATCAGCAACGGTGCCACGGCCAGCAGCGTCGCGGCGCTGATCACCGACCAGTTCACGCCCGACTCAGGCGCGCCGAAGATCGCCAGCCCTACGGTCAAGGGCCGCGTCTCCACCGAGTTGGTGATGACGAGCGGCCACAGGAAGTTGTTCCAGTGATGGCTGACCGACACCAGGCCGTAGGCGAGATAGGTCGGCTTGGCCAGTGGCACATAGACCTTCAGCAGGACCTGCAGGAACGAGCAGCCTTCCACCCGGGCCGCCTCCTCAAGCTCCTTCGGCACGGTCTTGAAGGTTTGCCGCAGCAGGAAGATGCCGAAGGCGCTTGCCATGTAGGGCAGGCCGATGCCGAGGATGGTGTCGACGAGGCCAAGCTGGCTCATCGTCCGGTAGTTCTCGACGATCAGCACCTCGGGCATGATCATCAGCTGCACGAGCACGAGGGCGAAGGCGACGTCGCGTCCGACGAAGCGGAAGCGCGCGAAGGCGTAAGCCGCCAGCGTGCAGAGGACGAACTGCGCCACGAGTACCGAGGTCACCAGCAGAAAGGTGTTCAGGAAGTAACGAGCGAACGGCGCCTGCCGCCAGGCCGTCGCGAAGTTCTCCAGGGTGAGAGGCGCCAACGGTTCGAAGCGGGTCGCGTAGGCCCCGGGATGAAACGCGGCCCAGACCGCGTAGAGCAGGGGCAGGATCCAGAGGAAAGCCAGCAGCCAGGCGGCGCCGATCTCGAGGATGCGGCCGATGCGCTCCCCCGGCGGTGCCGCAAGCGTAGCGGTGGTTGCGGTCATCGGTAGTGGATCCGCTTGTCGAGCAGGACGAACTGGCCGATCGCGATCAGCGCCAGGAAGGCGAGCAGCACCACGGTCAGCGTCGCGGCGTAGTTCGGGTCGAAGAAGCTGAACGCGACCTCGTAGATGTAATAGAGCAGAAGCGTGCTGGCGTTGTTCGGCCCGCCCTTTGTGAGGATGAACAGGTGATCGACGAGCTTAAACGAGTTGATCAGGGCGTTGATCGCGACGAAAAGCGTCGTCGGCATCAGCAGCGGGAAGGTGACCCGCCGGAAGAAGTACCAGCGGCCGGCGCCCTCCAGCCGCCCGGCCTCCTCAAGCTCCGGCGGCAGCGACTGGAGCGCCGCGAGATAGAAGATCATGAAGAAGCCGGCCTCCTTCCAGATCGTCAGGACGATCAGGCAGGCGAGCACGGTCTCCGGGTTGCCGAGCCAGTTGTGGCTGGGGATACCGAACAGGCCGAGGAACTGATCGATCAACCCGATCCGCGGCGTGTAGAAGAACAGCCAGATGTTCGCCACGGCGATCATCGGGAGGATGGTCGGCGTGAAGTAGGCCATGCGGACGAGGCCGCGCGCCGGCAGCCGGCGATTGACCCAAAGCGCCATCAGCAGCGCGAGCGCGATGCTGACCGGAATGGTTCCGAGCGCGAACCACAGATTGTTGCGGACGGCCTGCCAGAAGACGTCGTCCTCGAGCATGAACTGATAGTTTTCCAGCCCGACGAATTCCGCCGGCCGCGTCGCGGTGCCGCTCAGGAAAAGGCTCTGCACAAGCGTCGTGACCGTCGGGTAATGCGTGAAGGCAACCAGCAGGACGGCCGCCGGCAACAGAAGCAGCCAGCCGTAAACCTGAATGCGGTACGAGGGCATCGTTCTGCTCTGTTCGCTTTGGGGCGCCTTTGTCAGCCCCTCTCCCCTTGCGCGCTTCGTCCGCGAACGGTCGAGACCGCCGGCGAGGTCGGCGGGAGAGGAGCCGGTGAGGGGACCGCGCGCGTCCGGAGCCCGGAGGGGCGGGTTTGGAACCCGCCCCTCCGCCGTCGATCGCGGGCGCCGGGCACGCGCCTACCGATACCGCCGCAGCAGGCGCTCGGCCTGCCGCTGGGCCGAGGACAGGGCCTCCTCGGGGGAGGCCGAGCCGGTCAACGCCGCCTGGATCGCGTCGTCCAGCAGCTTCCGCACCCGGCCGGTCTCGTAGGTCGAAAGTTCGGCAGTCGAGAATTCAAGCTGGTCGCGGGCGACGGCGGCCTGCGGGAAGTCCTTCACATAGGTACGCAGCGCTTCGGTTTCGTAGGCGGCCGGGCTGGTTCCGAGATAGCCGGTCGCGATGCTCCACTCCGCGGTCCGCTCCGGCTGGGTCATCCACCGGATGAAGGTCAGCGCCGCCTTGCGCTCCTCCGGCGAGGTGTCCTTGAAGATGTAGAAGTTGCCGCCGCCGGTCGGTGATCCGCGCCGCTCGTTGGCCGGCAGCATGGCGACACCGAAATCGAACTTGGCGGCGTCCTTCACCGCAGTCAGATTGCCGGTCGAGTGCCACATGATCGCGGTCTTCCCCTCGAGGAAGTTCTGCCGCAGCGTGCCCCATTCGATGATGTTCGCGGGCATCACGCCGTGCTCGCGGCTGAGGTCGAGCCAGTACTGCAGGGCCTCGACCACGGCGGGGTCGTCGAAATAGGTCTCGTTGCCGTCGCCGTTCATCAGGACCTGGCCGTTCTGGATCGCCAAGGCGCCGAACATCCAGTAGGCGTAACCGGTGGAGGGGATCATCACGCCCCACCGTTCGACCTGTCCGGCGTCGTTCTTCTTGGTGAGCGCCTTGCCCATGGAGACGAGCTCGTCCCAGGTGGCGGGCGGGCTGTCCGGGTCCAGCCCCGCCTCGCGGAAGGCATCCTTGTTGTAATACATGACGATCGTCGAGCGCTGGAACGGGATGCCCCAGGTCTTGCCCCGCGTGCGGCCGTTCTCCATCAGGGCCGGATAGAAGGAGTCGAGCCACGCCTTCTCCTCCGCCGTCTCGACGATGTCGTCGAAGGCGACGATCGCGTCCTGCTCGATCAACTCGTAGATGTCGATCGAAAACAGCACCGAAAGCTCGGCGGGTTCGCCGCTCTTGAGCGCCGCCAGCGCCTTGATGCGGGTATCGTCGTAGTTGCCCGCGTAGATCGCGTTCACGTCGATGTCGGGGTGCTCCGCCTCGAAATCGGCGACCATGCGGTCGATGATCTGCGTCAGCGGCCCGCCGACGGCGACGGGGTAATACATGGTCAGCTCGGTCTTTGCGAGCGCGGTGCCGGCGATCCCCAGCCCCAGGCCGAGGCCGAGCGCGCCGCCCGCCAATAGTTTCGTGATCCTTCCAGACATCGTCCCGTCCTCCCTTACAGCTTGGACTCTTCCACCATCGGCGTCGCTTCGACCGCGTTTCGGGACGCGGCCGTTTCGCCGCCCCAGCTTAAGCGGCGACCGGCACGGCGCGGACATCCTCTACGCGCCGTCCGCTCGTCCCGTCGAAGACATGCACGTTCTCCGGCGACCAGGCGATCCGGACCGGCTGTCCGGTCGCGAGACCGATGCGGCCGGGCACGCGCAGAAGCACGGACTGGCCGCCGACGCGCGCCGTCACGATCGTGTCGGCGCCCAGATAGTCGGCCGAGACGAACTCCCCCTCGATGCCGGGACCGTCGGTAAGGCGCAGATGCTCGGGTCGAATGCCGATCCGCAGCCCGCGGCCTGGTCCTTGCAGCACCGGCCGGCCGGCAGTGCCGGCGACGATCGCCCCGCCGGGACCGTCGACCAAATCGATCAGGTTCATTGGCGGCGTGCCGACGAAGCCGGCGACGAAGGTCGTCGCCGGGCGGTCGTAGAGGTCTTCGGGACGGCCCGCCTGAACGATCTTGCCGTCGCGCATCAGGATCACTTGGTCGGCCATCGACATCGCTTCGGTCTGGTCGTGCGTGACGTAGACGACCGTCATGCCGAGGCGCTGCTGCAGCGCGCGGATCTCGACCCGCATGTCGTGGCGCAGCTTGGCGTCCAGATTGGACAGTGGCTCGTCCATCAGGCAGATCGGGTTTTCGGCCACGATCGCGCGGGCCAGGGCGACGCGCTGGCGCTGCCCGCCGGAGAGTTGCGCCGGCCGACGGTGCAACAGATCGCCGAGCCCGACCAGTTCCGCCACGCGGGCGAGGCGTGCGGTCCGCTCGGCCCGGCTCAGCTTGCGGACCTTCAGGCCGAAGACGATGTTTTCCGCCACGTCGAGATGCGGGAAGAGGGCGTAGGATTGGAACACCATCGAGACGCGGCGCCTCGCCGGCGGCAGCCGGGTCACGTCCTGCCCCTCGATGAGGACACGCCCGGCGCTGACCTCCTCGAGCCCGGCGATCATGCGCAGCGTCGTCGACTTGCCGCAGCCGGACGGTCCCAGAAGAACGAGCAGCTCTCCCGAGGCGGCGGTCAGCGAGACGCTGTCGACCGCGACGGTTTCGCCCCAGACCTTCGAGACATGGTCGAGAACGATTTCCGACATTTCTCCCCCGAGCGACCGCCTCCGCCTGGCCCGACTCGCCGGAGGCGGCGCGGGACCGAGAGCCGGCAAGATGCGCCGACTCGATGACGGAACGATGTCAATTTTCTTACGTCTATGTCAATTATCGAAATTCGCGATCGGTGCAACCGTCGGACTGCCGGCGGATCGTTCGGCCGCGGCGTCCGGAAGGAAGAGCGCCACACCCTGCTCCCGCAGCAGGCGTTCGAGCCGCGCCGGCGGCGGGGCGTCGGTGAAGACCGCGTCGACCTCCGACACATGGCAGACGCGGACCATGGCGTCGCCGCCGAACTTGCTGTGGTCGAGCGCGACGAAGCGGCGGCGGGTGATGGACATGGCGGTGATCGAGACCTGGACGTCGCGGTAGTCGTAATCGAGCATCTCGCCGTCCTCGTCGATCACGCCGATGCCGAAGATGCCGTAGCCGACCCGGAACTTTCGGAGGAACTCGCTGGCGGCTTCGCCGGTGATGGCGCGGTCGCGGTTCCGCACCATGCCGCCGGCGACGATGATCTCGAAATCGGTGCGCTCGCTAAGCAGGGAGGCGACGTCCATGTGGTTGGTGATCACGCGCAGCTTCTCGTGCTGCAGCAGCGCCTCGGCCACCGCCTCCATGGTCGTCCCGATATCGATGAAGAGGGAGGCGCCGTTGGGGATCTGGGCGGCGACCAGCCTCGCGATCGCGCGCTTCTCGGCGGCGTTGCGGATCTTGCGATTGCCGTAGGCCAGCCGGTCCGCGCCCTCCGGCAGACCGGCGCCACCGTGGTAGCGGCGCAGCAGCCGTTGCCGCGCCAGTTCCTTGATGTCGCGCCGGATCGTCTGGGCCGAGACGCCGAAATCCTGCGCCAGCTCTTCGATCGACACGAAGCCCTTGCGGTGAACGCGGTCGAGAATCCGGGCGTGCCGCCCCTGCATTTCCACCGCAACCGCTCGCGCCGCGCCGTCCATCCGTGCCCGATCTCCTTCCGGCGCCCCTGTCAACGCCGGTGCCGAGTTTACATCACGTATCGGCGCAATGTAAGAAAACTGACGTGCCGTCCGGCACGAACCTCAAGGCCGGCGGGCGAGGGCGACGCCGATCATGCTGTCGCGGGTGACGAGAGCGGCAAGCTCCGCCTCGCCGAGTTGCTCGGTCCCCGGCGGGCGCATCGGGATCACGAGATAGCGCATGTCGGCGGTGGAATCGTGGACCCGAACGGTGACGCCGTCCGGCAGCTCGGTGCCGAACTCGGCCAGAACGGCGCGCGGCTCGCGCACCGCGCGGGCGCGATAGGCACGGCTCTTGTACCAGTCCGGCGGCAATCCGAGGAGCAGACGCGGATAGCAGGAGCACAACGTGCAGACGATCAGGTTGTGCACCTCCGGCGTGTTCTCCACCGCCACCAGCCGGGTCGGCCGGATGTCGATGCCGAGCTCCAGGCAGGCGGCGGTGCCGTCGGCCAATAGCCGCGCCTTGAACGCCGGGTCGACCCAGGCGCGGGCGACCACCCGTGCGCCGTCCGCGGGGCTGCGCGCGTCCATTCGCTCGACCGCCTCGCGGATCTCGCCGGCGTTCAGCACGCCCTTCTCGATCAGCAGCTCGCGGACCGCCACCTCCATCCTCTGATGGTAAGAGAGCGGCTCGTCCTGATCCGGCAGCGTCTCATGCGGGTGGGCGTGGTCCTGTACATGGTTCATGGCGTGCCCTTTCTCAGACCGGCTCCAGCCAGTGCTCGTAGATCTCGATGTCCACCGTGTCCGCCTCCTGGCCGGCGTAATCGGGCCAGACCTCCCGCTGCCGGAAGCGCACCCGATAGAGCGGCGTTGCCGGCAGGCCGTCACGGCCGTAGGCGAGTTCCTCCGGGTTCGGGAAGGCGCCGCAATGGCGTTCGACGACGCCTGTCTTGCCGCGGATGTAGTAGGGTGTGCGGACGTGACCGGGCGGATCGGCGCGGCGCACGGTGACGCGGTCGCCGACCGCGAAGCGGGCGGTCACGACCGGTTTCCCTCGGCCCGCTCTGCCGCCGCGCGGGCCTCGACCTCCGCCATCTTGCGGCCAAGCTCGTCGACCGTGAAGACGCCTTTCTCGATGAGCAGGTTCGCGGCCGAGGCGATCCACTTCTCGTAGTAAGACAGCCGTGCATAGGCCTCGGCGCCCAAGGCCTCGATGCCGCGGCGGCGTTCGTCGACGCTCAGGACGCCCTTTTCGCCGAGCAACACCATCATCGCGTCGATCCGCTTCTCCCAGGGCTCGTAATCGTGCTCGCACCGGTCGATCGGTCCGGCGGGCTGGCCGCCGAGGTCGTGCGTGCCGCGCATGATCGCCTCCCGTTTCGAATCGACGACTCGCCGTTTCTATATGACTGCCGGCCGCGATAGGCAGTCAAGGCCGACGCGCGACAGACAAGATCGGAGAAGGGCTCGGAACGGGCGGGTTTCCCCTGGATTCTCAAGCGTATCGACTTATATATTGGCGCCTCGAATTTCGCGGGATTCAAGGGATTCGAATGAGAAAGAAGGCCGCGTCCGCCCCGCCGCCGGCAGGTGAGGTGCGCGTTACCCAGCTCGCCGACGCGCTCGGTGAACGCTACCTGTCCTACGCGCTCTCGACGATCATGTCGCGCTCGCTGCCGGACGTGCGCGACGGGCTGAAGCCTGTCCACCGCCGGCTGCTTTACGCGATGCGGCAGCTCCACCTCGATCCGGGATCGGGCTTCAAGAAGTCCGCGCGCGTCGTCGGCGACGTCATCGGTAAGTTCCACCCGCACGGCGATGCCGCCATTTACGACGCCATGGTGCGGTTGGCGCAGGACTTTGCCGTACGCTATCCGCTTGTCGATGGGCAGGGCAATTTCGGCAACATCGACGGCGATAATGCCGCGGCCATGCGCTACACCGAAGTGCGCCTGACCGCGGTCGCCACCGCGCTGCTCGAGGGCATCGACGAGGACGCGGTCGATTTCCGCCCGACCTACGACGGCGAAGGGATCGAGCCGGTGATTCTGCCGGCGAGCTTCCCGAACCTGCTCGCGAACGGCTCGCAGGGCATCGCCGTCGGCATGGCGACCAGCATCCCGCCGCACAATGTCGGCGAGATCTGCGATGCGCTGCTGCACCTCATCAAGTACCCGAACGCGACCATCGCCAAGCTCGTGGACCTGATGCCGGGACCCGACTTCCCGACCGGGGGCGTCCTGGTCGAGAACCGGGAAACCCTGATCGAGGCCTACCGCACCGGCCGCGGCTCCTTGCGCGTGCGCGCGAAGTGGGAGGTCGAGAAGCTGAAGGGCGGCGCCTGGCAGATCGTCGTTACCGAGATTCCCTACCAGGTGCAGAAGTCGCGGCTGGTCGAGAAGATCGCCGAGCTGCTGCAGGCCCGCAAGCTGGCTCTCCTCGCCGATGTCCGCGACGAATCGACCGCCGAGGTGCGCCTCGTCCTGGAGCCGAAGAGCCGCAACGTCGATCCGGCGCTGCTGATGGAATCGCTGTTCCGCCAGACGGAGCTCGAAACCCGCTTCGGCCTCAACATGAACGTGCTGGACGCCACCAACACGCCGCGGCTGATGTCGCTGCCGGAGGTTCTGCGGGCCTTCCTCGACCATCGGCGCGAGGTGCTGCTGCGGCGCACCCGCCACCGTCTGGGCGAGATCGAGCGGCGGCTGGAGATCCTGGGCGGCTACCTGATCGCCTATCTCAACATCGACGAGGTGATCCGCATCATCCGCGAGGAGGACGACCCCAAGCGGGTGATGATGAAGCGGTGGGACCTCACCGACCTGCAGGCCGAGGCCATCCTCAACATGCGCCTGAGGGCCTTGCGGAAGCTCGAGGAGATCGAGATCCGCAAGGAGTTCGACACCCTCAAGAAGGAGCAGAAGGAACTCAAGCGGCTGGTCAAGGACGAAAGCCTGCAGTGGAAGGAGATCGGCAGCCAGATCGCCGCGCTGAAGAAGCAGTTCGGCCCGCAGACGGAGCTCGGCCGGCGCCGCACCGAAATCGGCGAGGCGCCTTCGGCGGTGGTCGTCCCGCTGGACGCCTTCGTTGAGCGCGAGCCGGTGACGGTCATCTGCTCGGCCAAGGGCTGGATCCGCACCCTGAAGGGGCACGTCACCGACACGAGCGACCTCAAATACAAGGAGGGCGACCGGCCGCGATTCCAGATCCACGCCGAGACAACCGACAAGCTTCTGGTCTTCGGCACCAATGGCCGCTTCTACACCCTCAGCGTCGACAAGCTGCCGGGCGGCCGCGGCCACGGCGAGCCGGTACGGCTGATGATCGACCTTGGCAACGAGCACGACGTGGTGGCGATGTTCGTCCATCGGCCGGACCGCAAGCTGCTGGTCGCCTCGAGCGACGGCCGCGGCTTCGTCGTGCCCGAAAAGGACGTGGTCGCGCAGACGCGTGCGGGCAAGCAGGTGCTGAACCTGGCGCCGGGCGCCGAGGCGCAGGCCTGCGTTCCGGCGGAGGGCGACATGGTCGCGGCGCTGGGCGAGAACCGCAAGCTGCTGCTCTTCCCGCTCGAACAGGTGCCGGAGATGACCCGCGGCCGCGGGGTGATCCTGCAGAAGTACAAGAACGGCGGCCTCGCTGACGTGAAGGTGTTCACGCGCAAGGAAGGGCTGAGCTGGCGCAACGGCGAACGGACGCGAACCGAGACCGATATCCGTGCCTGGATCGGCGACCGTGCCCAGGCCGGCCGCCTGCCGCCCACCGGCTTCACCAGGGCGAACCGGTTCACCTGACCGTCCCGGGGAGCGGGCGTTCCTATTCCCCAAAGACCGCTTTCGGCAGCCAGGTCGCGAGGTCGGGAAACAGCGCCAGCACCGCCAGCGCGAAGATCTGGATGACGATGAACGGCGCTACACCGCGATAGATGTCGCTGGTCTTGACGGTGTCGGGAGCGACCCCGCGGAGGTAGAACAAGGCGAATCCGAAGGGCGGCGTCAGGAACGAGGTCTGCAGGTTCACCGCCATCATCACGCCGATCCACACCGGATCGAGGCCGAGCATCATCAGGATCGGGGCGACCACCGGCACGACCACGAAGACGATCTCGATGAAATCGAGAAAGAAGCCGAGCAGGAACATCACCAGCATGACGGTGACCATCGCCCCCGCGGCGCCGCCGGGCATGTCGGTGAGCAGCGCCTGCACGGTGTGGTCCCCGCCGAAGGCGCGGAACACCAGCGAGAACAGCGCCGCGCCGATGAGGACCACGAAGACCATCGAGGTCATCCGCGCCGTCGATCGCATCGCTTCGACGAGGACGCCGTTCCGCAGCACGCGCCGGAGACTGATGGCGATCCCTGCCGCGACGGCGGCGCAGAGCAGGATGGCGGCGCCGATGGCGATCATATCGCCAGCGGGTATGACCGCGCGGGCCACGCGCAGGTCCGCCACAGCGGCGAGCACCAGCACCGCGGCCGCGCCGCCGCCGGTGAGGTAAATCGGCAGCGGGCTGCCGGCCTCCGGCCGGGAGGCGGCGAGCAGAAGCGCGCCCACTGCACCGACGGCCGCGGCCTCCGTGGGCGTCGCGATGCCGGCCAGGATCGAGCCGAGGACGGCGATGATCAGGAGAGCCGGGGCGAACAGCGCCTTGATCATGTTCCGCCAGAACGCGCCGCGACCGGACGGAGCCGCCTCCGCCGCCGGGACCGCCGGCGAGGATCGCGGCCTCAGCCAGGCCATCAGAACCTGATAGAGGACATAGAACCCGACCAGAACGAGACCAGGGATCAGGGCCCCGGCGAACAGATCGCCGACGGAGATCGTCTTCGGCGAGAAGATGCCCTGCGCGAGCTGCGCCTGCTGGTAGGCGGAGGAGAGAACGTCGCCCAGGAGAACGAGCACGATCGACGGCGGGATGATCTGCCCGAGCGTGCCGGCGGCGGCGATGGACCCGCAGGCGAGCGCCGGGTCATAGCCGCGGCGCAGCATCGTCGGCAATGAGAGGAGCCCCATCGTGACCACGGTGGCGCCGACGATGCCGGTCGAGGCCGCGAGCAGCGCGCCGACCACCGATACCGAGATCCCGAGTCCGCCGCGCAGATTGCCGAACAGGCGCCCCATCGCCTCGAGCAGCTCTCCCGCGACGCGCGAACGCTCGAGCATCACGCCCATGAAGATGAAGAGCGGCACCGCGATGAGCGTCTCGTTCGTCATCACACCGAAAATTCGCTGCGGCATCGCCTGAAGGAACTGGACGTCGAGAACGCCGAGGAGGGCGCCGAACCCCGCAAACAGCAGCGCCGTTCCGCCCAGCGTGAAGGCGACCGGGAAGCCGGCTATCATCAGGCCGCACAGCGCCGCGAACATCAGCAGGTCGAGCGTGTTGGCGAGCGTCATGGGCGCCCGGATTCGTCCTGGCGCGCGGCGGTCGGCAGCTCGGCACCGAGCAGGATGAGCGCCGATCGCGCCGCCAGGGAAAAGCCTTGCAGGGCGACCAGGAGAACGAAGACCAGAATCGCCGATTTCAGCAGGTATACGCCTTGGATGCCGCTCGTTTCCTTCGATCCCTCGAGCACCGACCAGGACGCCGCGACATAGGGCCAGGAAACGACCCAGAGAAGGACGCAGACCGGCAGCAGGAAGAGCAGGGTGCCGAGGAGATCGACCAGTGCCTTCTGCCGGGGCGACGCCGAGCGATAGAAGATGTCGACCCGCACATGTCCGTCACGCAACAGCGTATAGCCCGCGGCCACCAGGAACAGGAGGCCGTGCAGGTAGACGATGGATTCCTGCAGCGCCACGGAGCCGAGGCCGAACACGTAGCGCAGCACCACGACCAGGAACTGGAGCAGGACCATCGCGATGACCGCCCAGGACACCCATCGTCCGATCGCCTCGTTGCACCGGTCGATGGTGCGGACAAACGCGGACAGGGCGGTCATAGGGGGAGCGGCCTCAAGGCAAAACCGGGTTTCGAAGCCCGAGGAACGGCCGGCGCAAAACCCTTGGCCGTCTCACGAAGGCCGCGGTCGCGCCGGCTCACCGCCATTGCTCAGGTCGGAAAGAAGGCATCGCGGGCCGTCGTGAAGGCCTCTTCCGACAGCGCGGTCCACCGGCTGATATACCGGCGGAACGCGACATAGCTGTCATAGACCTTCTTCGTCACCTCGTCCGCGTTGCCGATGTCGGACACGACCTCGGTCGCGGCCGTGCCGATCGCCTTCAGCACATCGTCGGGGAAGCGCCGGAGCTGCACGCCGTGCTGGTTGACCAGCGTCGCGAGCGCCTCGCCGTTGCGGGCGTTGAACTCCGCGTACATGTAGTCGTTCTCGGCCGAGGCGACGTGCTGCAGGACGCTCTGCTGCTCCGCCGTCAACTCGTTCCAGACCTTCCTGTTGACGCCCATCGAGAGCGCGGAACCCGGCTCGAGGATGCCCGGCCAATAGTAGTTTTTCGTAATCTTGTAGAAACCGAATGCGAGGTCGTTCCAGGGGCCGACCCACTCCGTCGCATCGATCGTTCCGGCCTGGAGCGCCGGAAAGATCTCCTGACCGGGAAGCGACACCACGTTCACGCCCAGGCGGCGCATCACCTCGCCGCCGAGGCCCGGCATGCGGAATTTGAGGCCGCTCAGATCGTCGGCGCTCTTGATCTCCTTGTTGAACCAGCCGCCCATCTGCACGCCGGTGTTGCCGCACAGCATTGGCTTGATGTTGAACCCGGCGGACAGATCGTCCCACAGGGCCTGCCCGCCGCCGTGATGGATCCAGGCATTGATCTCCGCCGCGGTGAGGCCGGCCGGGACCGTCGTGAAGAAGTTGAAGGCCGGCGACTTGCCCTGCCAGTAGTATTCCGCGCCGTGGTAAAGGTCCGCGGTACCGTTCGAGACGGCGTCGAAGGACTCGAACGGCGGTACGAGTTCTCCGCCGGCGAAAACCTGTATCTTCAGCTTGCCGTCCGTGAGCGCGTTGACCCGGTCGGCCACCCGCTGCGCCCCGGTCCCGAGCCCGGGGAAGTTCTTCGGCCAGGTGGTGACCATCTTCAACTCGCGGATACCTTTGGCGATGGCCGGCGCTGCCGGTACGGACTCCGCCGGTTCAGGTGTGACGGCCGGCGCCGGTGTTGCCGCCTCTTGCGGGGCGGGTGCCGGGCCACGATCGGCCCGGGTGAGGCCATAGGCACCGGCAGCGCCGACGACCACGCCCGTGGCGGCGCCGGCCAGGAAATCGCGACGGTTCATTTTGTTCCCCGAGATTGGCGCGGCCCCAATTCAGAACCGCGCTGCAGAACCCCCTGCAGTTCGTTCAGATCATTAACGATATCGCGCTCCGGCAGTGAAATGCAAGCGCGCCTCGCCACCTGTGCCCCACCGGGTTCAGCCGTTCCCGGCCGGCGGATCCAGGCGCCGCCAGCCTTCCGGGCCGAACGATTCCAGCGGCCGGAAGCGGGCCTTGTACGCCATCTTTCTGCTTTCGGCGATCCAGTAGCCGAGATAGACATAGGGCAGGCCGAGCCGTTGCGCCTCGTCGATCAGCCACAGGATCATGTAGCTGCCGAGGCTGCGGTGAGAGAGATCGGGGTCGAAGAAGCTGTACACGGCCGAAAGACCGTCGCGCGTCCAGTCCGCCAGGCAGCAGGCGACAAGCGAACCGCCCGGATCGCGGAATTCGATGAGACGGGTGCGGAGCGGGCTGTCCTCGACCATCGACCGGTACTCGCGGAACGACATGCCGGCCATCTCGCCGTCGCCGTGGCGCTTCTCGAGATAGCGGGCGAAGATCCGGTACTGCTCCTGTGTACCCAGCGGCGGCTCGATGCGGGCGGTAAGGTCGCCGTTCCACCGCTTGATGCGGCGCAGCGATCGCCCGGGCCGGAACTCCCGGGCAACGACGCGAACCGGCACGCAGGCCGCGCAGCCGCTGCAGGCCGGACGATAGGCGATGGAATGGCTGCGGCGGAAGCCGGCGCGCGACAGGATCTCATAGGTGTCGGCAGCGCCTGGCCCGGCGAGTTCGGTGACGATCTTGCGCTCCATTCGCCCCGGCAGATAGGCGCAGGGCAACTCCATCGTGACCAGGAAGGGCAGGGGATGCGGCCGGCTATGGATTGTCATCGATGGTCCATCCTGCGATCGCTGCGGTCCGGCCCGGACGCCGGAACCACTTCCTATGCCTTGCGCCCTTCGATCAGCAGGGCATCGAGCCGGGTTCGCCGGACGACGACCGTCGCCGACAGATAGTCATGCAGCGTCCGGTGCCGAGCGTTGAACAGGGCCACGACGAGAATGAGGAAGCCGGTCAGTCCGACCGATGTATAGAAGACCAGCGTCATCAGCAGCGCCTGCAGATAACCCGGCCGGGCGCCGGTCCAGCTCCGGACCTCCAGGTCGAAAAGCAGCATGCCCAGAGTGGCCGACCACGGCCCGCCGATCAACAGGGTGTGATAGGCGACCGGAACGAGCGACAGCCCCACGGGCATTATGGGGAAGAGGAGGCCAAGCGACAGCAGACCCGCCACGGAAAACAGCAGGAACGCGACGACCCAGAGCACGCCGATCAGAACGAGATCGACGGCATAGGCAAAAACCCGGCGCCACAGGACGCCGTCGTACCGCTCCGGTGCGGCCAGCGGATCGGGCGGCTCTCCGGTCCAGGCGCCGTCCGTGGTCAGCCTAGGCAGATTTCCGTTGCTCAGGGGCGGCCTCCCTTCGGCCTTGCTTCTGGTTCGACATAGGCACCGCCGGGCGACGCCGCAAGACTCGGAGCCGGGCCAGCGGCCTCTCGACCGGGGAGGACGATGTCATTCCGACGCCCGGTCCGGAGCCTCGTGGAGCAGGACGATGCTGATGCGGCGGTTTCGGGGAGAGGCCGGATCCTCCTTTATCAGCGGCTCCTGATCGGCCTTGCCGATGACGGAGGCGATACGGTCTTCCGGCAGACCGGCGGCGATGAGGGCACGCCGGCTCGCATTCGCCCGGGCGGTCGACAGCTCCCAGTTGCTGAATCCGCGGCCGGGCGCATAGGGGGTGGCGTCGGTATGTCCGGTGATCGCGATCTTGTTCGGTAGCTGACGCACCGCCTCGGCGACCAGGATCATGAGCCGCTTGGTGTGCTCCAGCATTTCGGCGCTGCCGAGCGGAAACATCGACAGCCTCTCCCGATCGACGATCTGGATCCGCATGCCCTCCGGCGTGCGGTCGACGATGAGGTTGTCGGCGAGCGGCTGCAACTCGGGGAGGTCCTGGATTGCCTGACGCAGGGCGAACTCCGCCTCGCGGAATCGCTCTTCCTCCCATTCGGCGAGCAACGCTTCCGCGGCCTCCTCGCTGAGGTCGTCCGGCCTGATCCCGCCGGCCATCTCGCCCGCGTTCCAGCCAGGCCTGACGAGATCGAGGGTGATGGTGGGGAGGGCGGCGTTCGAGGTCATGGCGCCGTCGCTCGTGATCGTCCGGCCGCCCAGGACGCCGTCGCTGCCGGCGGTGGTATCCGAGACGAGGTTGGGCGCGAAGTAGTTGGCGATGCCCTTTCGCTGTTCCTCGGTCGTGGCGCTGAGCAGCCACAACAGGAGGAAGAAGGCCATCATGGCGGTCACGAAGTCGGCATAGGCGACCTTCCAGGCCCCGCCGTGATGGTGGCCCACGTGGCTCTTCTTGATCTTCTTGATGACGATGGGGCGTTCGTTGTTCGACAACGGCCGGGCCCTTTACACCGGCGGCAGCGCCTGGACGGCTTCTTCCACCTCGTAGAAGGTCGGCCGGTCGAGCTCCAGCAGCGCCTTGCGCGCGAACTCGACAGATACGGCCGGCGGATAGCCCTGCATATGGGCGAGGAGCCCGGCGCGGATGCATTGCAGATACTTCATTTCGGCATTGTCGAGGGCCCTGATGGCGTGGGCGATCGGCCCGACAAAGCCGTAGGCGAGGAACACGCCGAGGAAGGTCCCGACGAGGGCCCCGCCGATCAGCCGGCCCAGGACCTCCGGCGGCTCGGTGATCGCGCCCATGGTCTTGATGACGCCGAGCACGGCCGCGACGATGCCGAGCGCGGGCAGACCGTCCGCGACCGTTTGGATGGCCGAGGAAACCTGGTTGTGCTCGGCGTGACGGGTCTCCAGCTCCTCGTCGATGAGCGCCTCGACCTCGTGCGGGTTTTCGGTGCCGAGCGTCAGCATCCGCAGGTAGTCGCACAGGAAGGTCATCGCCGCCGCGTTCTCCGTGACGCTGGGAAACTGCTGGAACAACGAGCTTTCCGCCGGGTTCTCGACATGGCTTTCGAGGGCCAGCATGCCCTTGGTCTTGGCCAGTTTGAAAATCTGGTAGAGCAGGCTCAGCAGCTCGACATAGCTCTGCTTGTCGTAGCGTGGCCCCTTGAGAATCCGGACGATTCCCTTGCCGGCCCGGACCAGGACGATTCTCGGGTTGGCGATGACGAAGGCGCCGAACGCCGCGCCGGCGATGATGACGAGTTCAAAGGGCTGGGCGAGTACGGCCAAGTGGCCGCCCATCGCCGCGTAGCCGCCGAGTACAGACGCGACCACGACCACGGCGCCCACGATGACCAGCATACGCCGAACCTCGTCCCTCAACTCCGAAGCGGTCCGGTAACCCTCGCCCATTCCGGTTAAATTTGGGTTTCAGGAGGCAAATCGGCGAAAATCCGCGAGGGTTTTCGCGCATAATCGGTCGGCAATGCCGGAATGCCTTTGCCCGGTTAGGGCAAAGGCGCGATAGGGGCCGGTGTCGGGGTCAATCGGCCGGACCGGCGAGCGCCTGCCGCAGATCGGAGATCAGGTCTGCCTCGTCCTCCACGCCGACCGACAGCCGCACCAGACCGTCGCCTATTCCGAGCGCGGCGCGCTTTTCGCCGGGCAGCGAAGCGTGGGTCATGATCGCCGGGTGCTCGATCAGGCTCTCGACGCCGCCAAGGCTTTCCGCGAGGGCAAAGATCCGGCAGCGTTCGAGGAAGCGGCGCGCCGCCGGCAGCCCGCCCTTCAGCACCGCGGTCACCATACCGCCGAAGCCGTGCATCTGACGCCGCGCGAGATCGTGCCGGGGATGGCTGGGGAGTCCGGGGTAATGGACGCGCTCGACGGCCGGATGCGCCTCGAGCCAGGCGGCGACGGCGGCGGCGTTTCGGCAATGCCGCTCCATCCGCAGCGCAAGCGTCTTCAGGCCGCGCAGGGCGAGGAAGCTGTCGAAGGGCCCGGCGATGGCGCCGACCGCGTTCTGCAGGAAGGCGAGCCGCTCGCGCAGCTCCGCGTTCTCGCCCACCACGACGACGCCGCCGACCATATCGGAATGGCCGTTCAGGTACTTCGTGGCGGAATGCGCGACGAGATCGAAGCCCCGCTCGAGCGGCCGCTGCACCCAGGGCGTGGCGAAGGTGTTGTCGGCGACCGTGATAAGGCCTCGCCTCCGGCCCAGCTCCGCGATCGCCTCCAGGTCGATCAGCCTGAGGAGCGGGTTGGTCGGAGTCTCGACCCAGATCATCCGCGTCTCCGGCCGGATGGCCGCCTCGACCGCCGTGCGGTCGGAAAGGTCAAGGAAGCTGAAGCTGAGGCCGGCGGAGCGCCGCCGCACCCGTTCGAACAGGCGATAGCTGCCGCCGTAGAGATCGTCCACGGCGATCACGTGGGAGCCCGCATCGAGGCATTCGAGGGTCGTCGCCGTCGCCGCCATGCCGGACGCGAAGGCGAATCCGGCCGTGCCGCTCTCCAGGTCGGCGACGCAGCGCTCGAAGGCCATGCGCGTGGGGTTCTGGCTGCGCGCGTACTCGTAGCCCTTATGGACGCCCGGGCTCTCCTGGACATAGGTCGAGGTGGCGTAGATCGGCGTCATGACGGCACCCGTGGCCGGATCCGGCGACTGGCCGGCATGGATGCTGCGCGTTGCGAAGCCGCGACGGTTGCCCACCGGTTCGTTGGACGGGGGCCCATCGAGAGAAGCCCCTTGGGGCGGAATCGGGTCGGTCATGCGTTTCGGGCCTCGGCTCGGGTTGCGGGGGCGCCGGACCTCATCGCAGGCTGCGGCGCAGATGGTTCAGGAGGTCGATGCGCGTGATGAGGCCGAGGAACTCGCTGCCCTCCATGACGATCGCGACGTGGTCGCGGCCGAAGATCGGCAGCAGGTCGGCGAGCGGGGCCGTCGCCTCGATCGTCTCCAGCTTGCGCGTCATGGCGCTCTCGACCTTGTCGCGGAACCGATCCTCATGGCCGTAGACGGCGAGCAGGACATCCGATTCGTCGACGATGCCGACGACCCTTCGGTCGACCATGACCGGCAGCTGCGAGACCTCGTAGAGCCGCATGCGCCCATAGGCCGTCAGCAGCGTATCCTCGGGCGCGACGGTGATCGTCGCACGCTCCGCGTGGCGCCGCGCGATCAGGTCGCGCAGGTCGCCGTAGCGCTTACGTTCGAGGAAGCCCTGGTCGAGCATCCAATAGTCGTTGAACATCTTCGACAGGTACTTGTTGCCACTGTCGCAGACGAAGGTGACGACGCGCTTCGGCGCCGGCTGCGCCCGGCAGTAGTGCAGCGCCGCCGCGACCAGCGTGCCCGAGGACGAGCCGGCGAGCACGCCCTCGCGCCGCAGCAGTTCGCGGGCGGTGTGGAAGCTCTCGCCGTCACCCACGGTGATTGCTTGGGAGACGAAGGAGAGGTCGCAGTTGGGCGGGACGAAATCTTCGCCGATACCCTCGACGAGCCAGGAACCCGCCTCGCCCAATTGGCCGGTCTGCACCACGCCGGCAAGCACCGAGCCGCGCGGGTCCGCGAGCACCATCCGGACCTGCGGCGCGGTGCGCGCGAAGAACCGGCCGAGCCCGGTCAGGGTCCCGCCCGAACCGACGCCGCAGACCACCGCGTCGAGGTCGTGGTCCATTTGCTCCCAGATCTCCGGCCCGGTCGTCTCCTCATGCGCCTCGGGGTTCGCCGGGTTGGCGAACTGATTGACATAGAACGCGTTTCTGATTCCCTTGGACAGCCGTTCGGCGACGTCCTGATAGTAGTCCGGATGTCCCTTGCCGACGTCGGAGCGGGTCATCCGGATCTCGGCACCGAACGCGCGCAGGTGATGGATCTTCTCCTGCGCCATCTTGTCCGGGATAACGAGGATAAGCCGATAGCCCTTCTGCGCCGCGACCAGCGCAAGGCCGAGGCCGGTGTTGCCCGCCGTCGCCTCGATCAGAGTGCCGCCCGGTCGAATCCGCCCCTCGCGCTCCGCCGCCTCGACCATCGACAGCGCGATGCGGTCCTTGATGGAGCCGCCGGGGTTCTGGGATTCCAGCTTGAGGAACAGGCGGCAGGGACCGGTGTCGAGTCGCGTCACCTCGACCATCGGGGTGTTGCCGATCATCTCGAGGACGTTGCTGGCGGCGGGCATGAGGCAACCTCTCCGGCATAGGAGACGTTGCCACCCACCTTGCGCGTTCGCCCGCCGCGGCGCAAGCTTGGTTAACGCGCCGCACCTTTCAAATCAGGCCGGCAGATCCACCGACCGGCTGCTCATCAGTCTCGTCGGGAAGCCGCCCTCGGTCAGGGCGGTGACGATCTCGCGGACGTGGTCGGCGTTGCGGGTTTCGACCACCGCGTCGACGTCGGCCTTCTTGACCGGCAGGTCATAGAACATGCGCTGGTGGTGGATCTCGATGATGTTCCCGCCGGTGTCGCCGATGAGCCGCGCGAGGTTCGCGAGCACGCCGGGCGCGTCCGTGATCTCGATCCGCAGCGTCACCACCCGGCTGTCGCGCACGAGGCCGCGCATCAGCACCTGCGCCAGCATGCGGGAATCGATGTTGCCGCCGCAGATGACGACGCCGACGCGCCGTCCGGCAAAGCGGGCCGGGTCGGCGATGAGCGCCGCCAAGCCTGCGCCGCCGGCGCCTTCGGCCACGATCTTCTGGCGCTCGACCAGCATCTGAACCGCCTGCTCCAGAGGGTCCTCCCCGACCAGAAGGATGTCCGTGACCAGCCGCTCGATGATTGCCTTGGTGATCACGCCGGGTGACTTCACGGCGATGCCCTCGGCCAGCGTCTGGCCGCCACTGGCCGGGGGCAAGCCGCGAATGGCGTGGTGCATCGAGGGGTAGAGGGCGCATTCGACGCCGAAAATCTCGATGTCCGGCTTCAACGCCTTGGCGGCGATCGCAATTCCAGCGATGAGGCCGCCGCCGCCGATCGGCACGACCAGGGTGTCCAGATCCGGCGCGTCGGCGATGAGTTCGAGCCCGATGGTGCCCTGGCCGGCGATGATCTTCGGGTCGTCATAGGGGTGAACGAAGCAAAGCCCCTCGCTCTTGGCGAGGTCGCGGGCGAATACCGCCGCCGCGTCGATGCCGTCGCCCTGCAGCAGGACGCGGGCGCCGAAGCTGCGCGTCCGCTCGACCTTGGTGAAGGGCGTCCCCTGCGGCATGACGATGGTCGCGGGAATGCCGAGCCGCTGCGCATGGTAGGCGACGCCCTGCGCGTGGTTGCCGGCCGACATGGCGATCACCCCGGCCCGCGCTTCCTCCGGGGTCAGGCTTTTCAGCTTGTTCAGTGCGCCGCGGTCCTTGAACGAGCCGGTGAACTGCATGTTCTCCAGCTTCAGCACGACATCGGCCGCGCCGGTCGCTTCCGCGAGGCGGCGGGAGCGCAGCGCCGGCGTGCGGACGACCTCACCGGCGATCGTCTCCGCCGCCGCTCGAATCTCGTCGATCGTCACCATCGTCATCGCTGAGCTCCCTTCGGTCTTACGGAATCCCCAACGCCCGTTGCGTCGCGGACCGCCCCGCATGAGGCCGATCTTCTCGCGCCCGCGGGGTCGCTCTTGGCGCGGAGCGCCGCCTTCTCAATCGCCAGCGACCAAATCGGCCCGGAGGATAACGCAAATGCAGGCAAAGACCGAGCGGCGGCAACGGCCGGACCGTCGGCACGCCGGCGGCGCCGTAGGGTCAGGGCGCGGCCGGTCGCAGCGTCAGGACGCGGTCCGCCTCGCCCGCCAGAGTCACCAGCTCGCCGTCGCGCCACGGCCGGACCAGGTCCGCGTAGTGTGGCGAGAAGGGGTTGCCCGACTGGCCGCCGGCGATGATGAACCGCGACCGGTCGAGGTCGGCGAGGTCGAAAACTGCTCGCAGGCCCGAGCCATGGACATGCGGGAAGAGGACGCCCTCGGGCGGGATTTGCGGTGTGCCCCGGTTCAGCGTGTAGTTGTCGCCGTCGGTCTCGACCCGCGGGACCGCCAGCCAGTTGCCGAGCACCGGGATCCGGTCGAAGAGCGGGTGCCGGAAAAACGCCCGATGGGCCGCGCCCCAGCGCCATTCTGCGGGGTTCTCGCCATAGGCTGCCGCGAGGATTGACCGGGCGTCGTCAAGCGCCGCCGCGAACTGCTCCGCGCAGGTCTCGATGCTTCCGATGGTTTCGACGTCGTCGCACCAGGCAGCCGCGGCCGGATCGTCTGCGCTCAGCACGGACGCCACCTGGTCGAGGTTCCAGGACCAGTATTCGAAGAAGAGGGGGCCCATCTCGTCGGCGAAGATCCTCCGGGCCGCCTCGCGCTGCCAGGTGAGAAAGATCAGCGGCTCTGGCCGGTCCCGCGCCGCCCGATAGTCCCATCGCTCCAGCAGGTCGAGCATCGCCCGCGGGGCCGAGCCGCCGGCCCGGGCAGCCGCCAGCATCGGCGGGAGAAGGTCGCGAGCGGCGGGCGAAAGGATGTCGAGCTGCATTGCCGCCATGCGATCGCCGGTCAGGCCGGTTGCCCCGTCGAGCAGCTCGACGATCCGTTGGATGCGATAGGGTTCCTCCCACCGCGCGGCGATGAAATGCCGATAGTCCGCCGGAGTCACGTTGTTGTTGGCGGTTGCCAGCCATCCGGATGGTGGATCGATGGCCTGCGGCAGCGCCTCGAAGGGCAGGTACCCGGTCCAGTCGTATCCTCCGGTCCAGCCGGGCGCCGGCATCTGGCTGCCGGCCATCAGGGACTTGCGGACCGGAACGCGTCCCGCCGCGACGAAGCCGATGCTGCCCTCGCGGTCGGCGTAGAGGATGTTCTGCTGCGGGCTGTGGAAGTCGCGCAGCGCGGCGCGGAAGGCGGCTGCGTCGCCGGCGCGGTTCATTCGATAGATCGCCTCCGCGGTGAGATCGTCGGTGCGCAGGCCCGGCCAAGCGAGGGCCACCACTTGGTCCCGTCCGGCCATGCCGTCGGGGGCCATGCCGATGTCCGAAACCACCGGACCGTGGCGCGTCGCGCGCACCGTAAGGGCGATGTCCTCGCCGCCGCGCACGCGGATCGTTTCCTCGCGGGTCGCGAACGGCTCGCTGCCGGTCGGCGTCAGGTAGCGGGAGGGGTCGTCGGGCACGAGCCGCTCGACGAACAGGTCCTGGGTGTCGCTGTGGGTCGTGGTGAAGCCCCAGGCGACGCGTCCATTGTGGCCGATCAGCGTGAAGGGCACGCCGGGCGCGGTCGCCCCGGTCACCGACAGGGTGGGGGTCTCGATCCGCGCCAGGTACCACTGGATCGGCGCTCCGAACGCGAGATGGGGGTCGTTCGCCAGCAAGGGCTTTCCGGTCGCGGTCAGCGCCCCGCTTACGGCCCAGTTGTTCGAGGCCCCGTACGATCGCGGCAGGACGGCGAGCGCCGCCGCCATCCGGTCGAGGACGGATGGGTCGACGACCGAGGCTTCGATCCGGCCGTCGTCGTCGGGCATGGCGGGCCAGAGAAAGTCGAGCTGGTCTGGCTTGAGCCGTTGCGAAAGCCGGGCACGGAGCAACTCCTCCCGCCAGTTGCCGCTCAGATGGAAGGCCATGAGACGGCCCCAGACGAGGGAGTCCGCCGGCCGCCAGGGCTCCGGGCGATAGAACAACAGGACGAATTCCGGCGGCAGCGACCCGCGCCGCGTTTGAAGGAAGGCATTGACGCCGGCGCTGTAGGCATCGAGCGCCGCCCGTACCTCCGGAGCAAGCCGTGGGAGGTTGGCCTCGGCGGCGCGGTAGAGCCCTAAGGTCCGCATGGTGCGGTCGGCCTCGATAGCCCTGGCACCGAAAACTTCCGAAAGGCGACCGGCCCCCAGCCGGCGCATGATGTCCATCTGGAACAGCCGGTCCTGGGCGTGGGCGAAGCCGAGGGCAAAGTAGGCGTCCGCCTCGTTCTCCGCGCGGATCCGGACGAGGCCGTGCGCGTCCCGGCGCAGCTCCACCGGCGCGGCGAGGCCGGGAAGGTCCAGGGTTCCCTCCGTCTGCGGCAGCGATGTCCGCAGCCATAGATAGCCGCCTCCGGCCGCAAGCAGCAGCAAGACCGCAGCCGCCAGCGCGCCGCGCCGGATCCAGGGAATCCACCTCATCGCCACTGCGCTTCGACGTTCCGGAAGCCGTTCGGCCGGCCGGTGAAGCTCATGAAACCGCCCATCCTGCGGTGGACCATGTCACAGGCCGCGTGCCGCGACAACCTGCCCGACGCGGTCGGGGCTCGCCGTGGGGAGCGAAGACATCGGACCGGCGTCGTAATGGAGGTGCAAAGGCCCGCTAACCGGTCGCGCGCTCCGAATAGGCTGCGGGCAGGGCAGAGAGGAAGTCGGCGAAGGTATCGCCCTGGACCGCAATGTGGCGGCGCATCAGCTCATCGGCTGCGTCCGCGTCGCCGCGGAGGATCGCGTCCACCACCGCCCCGTGCTCGGTGTGTGAGTTGCGCACCCGGCCGCTCAGGTGGAGCTGGTGGCGGCGGTAGGGGGACAGGCGGTTCCGGATCGATCGCGTCGTCTCTTCCAGAAATCCGTTGTGGCTGCCGGCGTAGATCGTTTCGTGGAATTGCTTGTTCAGGACGTAATAGGCGTCCGGGTCGTCGCCGGCCCGTGCCGCGTCGCCGCACTCGGCATGGATGCGCTGCAGCTCTGCGCGTTCCTCGGCCGTCATGCGCCGGCTGGCGAGGCGCGCGCACAAGCCTTCCAGCTCTGCCATCACCTCGAACATCTCGATCATTCGCGGGATGGTGAGACGGGCGACGACCGCCCCCTGATGCGGCCGCAGCTCGACGAGGCCGGAAGCGGCGAGACCGGAGAGCGCCTCGCGCACCGGCGTCCGCGATACCGCGAACCGATCCGCCAGCGACTTCTCGTCGAGGCGGTCTCCCGGGGCGAGCGCACCCGATAGGATCTCCCGTTCGATCTCGCGCCGCAACCGGTCGGCGCGCTTCTGCGGCGATCCGCGCATTGCCCTACTGTCCCGCTCCCTTCTCCCGCAAGGGGAAAGGGCGAACGCCATGCCGTTTCAATGCTTTTTCACCTCTCACGATCCGAGTTCGGACGGGTCTTAATAATTGTATGCAAAATCGCCGATACTGCATACCGCATTCTGGACGGGTTCCAGCTTTTCTCCTAAGCTTCCGCCACGGCGGTCTGACACCAGCTGCATTCCGAAGCACAACAACTACCGACCGCAACAACGAGGGAGGAAACCTACAATGAAACGGCTTCTGCAAACCGTTGCGGCTGCGGCTCTGCTCGGCATCGGTCTGGCGAGCGGAGCGGCGGCGCAGACGATCCAGCTCAAGGCGTCGCATCAGTGGCCCGGCGGCACCGGCGACATGCGCGACGAAATGGTGCAGATCATCGCGTGGGAGGTGAACTCCGCCGATGTCGGGCTTGAGATCCGGGTCTTTCCGGGCGCGTCCCTCTTCAAGCCGACGGACCAGTGGAACGCGATGATCAAGGGCCAGCTTGACATCACCGCCTTTCCGCTGGACTACGCAGGCGGCAAGCACCCGCAGTTCCACATCACGCTGATGCCGGGTCTCGTGAAGAACCATGAACATGCGCGCCGCCTGAACGACTCGCCCTTCATGCAGGAGATTAAGAAGATCATGGAAGAGGCCGGCGTCATCGTCCTGGCCGACACTTGGCTCGCCGGCGGATTCGCCTCGAAGCAGAACTGCATTCTCGAGCCCGACGACATCAAAGGACAGGTGACCCGGGCAGCGGGCGCCGCGTTCGAGGAAATGCTGGCGGCAGCCGGCGCCTCGATCGCCTCGATGCCGAGTTCCGAGATCTACACCGGCATGCAGACCGGCGTGCTCGACGCCACGAACACGAGCTCGGAAAGCTTCGTGTCCTATCGGCTTTACGAGCAGGTGAAGTGCATCACCGCGCCGGGCGAAAACGCCCTATGGTTCATGTATGAGCCGATCCTGATGTCGAAGCGGAGCTTCGAGCGCCTCAACGAAGAGCAGCAGAAGGCTATCATGGCGGCAGCCGCCAAGGCCGAGGAGTTTGCCTATCAGGCCGCGAAGGAGTCCGACGCGAACATGATCGAGGTCTTTGAAAAGGCCGGCGTCGAGGTCGTGACGATGACCGCCGAGCAGGCGCAGATGTGGCGCGACGTTGCCGCGAACTCCTCCTACAAGAGCTTCGCCGAGAAGGTGCCGGGTGGGCGCGAGCTGCTCGACATGGCTCTGGCCGTCGAGTAGCGGACGCAGAACCCGATGGGCGGTCGCTGGGAGGCTCCTCCCGGCGACCCGCCTTTGGTACCCTTACACCTTCGATCGTGCCAATTGTTCGGATGCGCTTGATCGAGCGTCTCGTTTCGGCAAGCGCGCTTGGACGCCGCTCGTGGTCCGACAAGCTCGCCATGAGGCATTGCCTGATGTCGCCTCATTCCAGGCCGGGAGAGCGCCGGAACCGAGGGGCGAATTTCCGGTTCCCGATAAGGAAAATTTGGGGATGACCGCCTTCATCACCGTGGTGGCCGGTCTGTCGCGGCTGAGCGGCGTCGCCGCTGCCGGGCTGATTGCCGCCGCAGTCCTCGTCGTCTGCCAGATGGTCTTCGTGCGCTACGTCCTCGGTCAATCGACGGCGTGGCAGACCGAGTTCGTCACCTATTCCCTGATCGCCGCGACCTTCATCGGCAGCCCCTATGTCCTGCTCACGCGCGGCCACGTGAACGTCGACCTGCTGCCGATCTATCTCGGCGGACGCGCCCGCTTCGCCCTGGCCCTGTTCGCGGCGGTGATATCGTTCCTGTTCTGTTTCGTGATCACTTGGCGCGCGGCCGTACTGTGGTACGAGGCGTATTCCCTGGGCTGGCGGTCGGGCACGATCTGGGCGGTCCCGCTGTGGATTCCCTATGCCGCCATGCCGGTGGGCATCGGCCTGCTGACGCTGCAATACGTCGCTGACATCGCCAGTCTGATCCTCGGTCGCGAGCCGCCGTTCGGCATTCATCCGGAGGAAAACCCGTGAGTCCGCTTGCCATCGGGGCGATCGTTTGCGCCGTCACCATTCTCATTCTGATGTCCGGTGCGCCGGTGGCCTTCGCGCTCGGCATCGTCTCGATCGGGTTCCTGCTGATCTTCGACGGCTACGGCAGCCTTCAGTTCGTCGCAGAGACCTTCTATTCCTCGCTCGAGGATTTCACGCTCGTCTCGATCCCGATGTTCATCCTTATGGGAGCGGCGGTGGCCTCGTCCCGGGCGGGCAACGATCTCTACGAAGCACTGGAGCGCTGGCTCTATCGGGTTCCCGCCGGACTGCTCGTCTCCAATCTCGGGGCCTGCGCCATCTTCGCGGCGCTCAGCGGATCGTCGCCGGCGACCTGCGCCGCCATCGGCAAGATGGGCATTCCGGAGATGCGTCGGCGCGGTTATCCCCCTGACTTGGCCACCGGCGCGATCGCCGCCGGGGGCACGCTGGGGATCCTGATTCCGCCGAGCGTGACCCTGATCCTTTACGGGGTCGTAACGGAGACCTCGATCGCCCGGTTGTTCATCGCGGGGCTTCTCCCGGGACTCATGCTGACGGCGCTGTTCGTCGCCTGGTCAATCTTAATCACCTGGTATTCGGGGCGCCGCTTCGTCGACCCGAACACGCGCTATTCCTGGCGCCAGCGCTTCACCATCCTGCCACGAGTGCTGCCGTTTCTCGCGATCGTTGCCGGCGTGCTCTACGTCCTCTACGGCGGCGTCGCCACGCCGTCCGAGGCCGCTGGCGTCGGCGCCCTGCTCTGCATCGTGATGGTGATGGTCATCTACCGCATGTGGCGGCCGGAAGGCCTGTGGCGGATCCTCCGAGACAGCATGCGCGAATCCGTGATGATCCTGATGATCATCGGGACCTCGGTGCTGTTCAGCTACATGCTGTCCAGCCTCTACGTCGCCCAGTCTCTGGCGGAGTGGATCGCAGCCCTGGAGGTGAACCGTTGGGTGCTGATGTTCTGGGTCAACATCTTCCTGCTGGTCTGCGGTTTCTTCCTGCCGCCGGCGGCGATCATCCTGATGACGGCGCCGACCCTGATGCCCATCATCCTGAATGCCGGCTTCGATCCGATCTGGTTTGCGATCGTCCTGACCATAAATATGGAGATCGGGTTGATAACGCCGCCGGTGGGCCTCAATCTCTATGTCATCAACGGGATCGCGCCGGACATCCGGTTGCAGACGATCCTTTGGGGGGCGCTGCCCTTCATGCTGTGCATGGTGGTCGGGATCGTCCTTCTGTGCGTCTTTCCGGAGATCGCGACCTGGCTTCCGGAGTATCTGATGGGGCCGGGTTTCTGAGGTTGGGCTGAAGGGTCGAGTATGAACGACGTCGTTCCGCCGAGTTCTTTCTTCGATCGCACCGTCCAGAACCTGTGGAACGCCTGGCGCGACATCGCCGCGCGCAGCCGGTCCTCGATCGTCCATACGCGCCCGGACCTTCCGGACGACGACATCCAGCGCTTGCGCCGGCACATCGCCGAATGCCTGGAGAATCGCGGCGGCGAGGTGTCGGCGCGGGCCCGCGCGGCGGAGCTCGGCCGCTGTTTTCTTGCGCTGTCCTCGACCGGCCGCAAGCGATTCCTCGAAATCCTGGCGCAAGACCTCTCGACCGATCGCCGGCGCATCGACGCCGCCATCGAGGCGTACCAGAAAGCGGACAATCCAACGGCGGCGACGGAAGCGGAGATCGCCCTGCGCGACGTGCTGATGTCGCCGCGTCTGCGGCTGCTCAAGCAGCTCACCGCGCTTCCCGACGGCTTCAAGTTTCTGGTCGATCTCCGGGCGGAACTCCTGTCGCACTTACCGGCGAACCGGTCTCTGATCGCTCTCGACAAAGACCTGCAGACCCTGTTCTCCTCCTGGTTCGACATCGGCCTGCTGGACCTCAAGCGGATCACCTGGGACGCGCCCGCCTCGCTGCTCGAAAAGTTGATTGCCTATGAGGCGGTGCACGAGATCCGTTCGTGGGACGACCTCAAGAACCGGCTCGAACCGGACCGGCGGTGCTATGCCTTCTTCCACCCGCGGATGCCGAACGAACCCCTCATCTTCGTCGAGGTCGCGCTCGTCAGCGGCATGGCGGGGAACATACAGCGGCTGCTCGACGAAAAGGCCCCGCGCGAGGACCCGCAGGCTGCGGACAGCGCGATCTTCTACTCGATCTCGAACACGCAGAAGGGACTGCGCGGCATCAGCTTCGGCAACTTCCTCATCAAGCAGGTGGTTGACGACCTGTCGCGCGAGCTGCCGCGGCTGAAGACCTTCGCGACGCTGTCGCCCATTCCCGGTTTCCGCCGATGGCTCGAGCGCCGGCTGGCCGACGGCGACCCGAACCTGCTGATGCCGGCCGAACGGGCCGAACTGCGGGCAATCGACTCCTCACGCGGCGCCAAGGGCGGGCTCAAGGCGCTGCTGGCGAATCCCGACTGGCACAAGGACCAGGTGATCGCCGAGGCGCTGGAGGCGCCTCTCTGCCGGCTCGCCGCGCGCTACCTCGTGCGCGAGAAGGAGGAGAGCGGCAAGCCCCTCGATCCCGTCGCCCGTTTCCATCTGGCCAACGGGGCGCGGGTCGAGCGGATCAACTGGCTTGCCGACACCTCGCCCAAGGGCATGCGGCAGTCAGCCGGCCTGATGGTCAACTACCTCTACAAGCTGAGCGAGATCGAGGACAATCACGAAGCCTACTCGGCCCAGGGCAAGGTCGCGATCTCGAGCTCCGTGAAGAGCCTGCTCGGCCGCTCCTGACGGCGGATGCGAGGATCGGCCGTCAGAGGTCACGTCTTCATTCTGGTTTCCCGGATTACGATGTAGATGCCGCTCGCGATGATCACCGCGGCGCCGGCATAGGTCCAGGCGTCCGGGACCTCGCCCCAGATCAGCCATCCGAACAGGCTGGCCCAGACGAGCGCCGTGTAATCAAAGGGCGCGACGATCGCGGCCGGACCCAAGCGGAAGGCGTGGCCCATGAGCGTCACCCCCAGGGTTCCGAACACCGCCATCCCGAGACAGAGCGGCAGGTGAGACGGATGCATCGTCTCCCATTGGAAGGGCATGGCGAGGCCGCTGAACAGCATCGGGAAGAGGGCGACGTAGAACATCATCGTCCAGACGTTCTCGTCCCGACCGATCCACCGGGCGCTGATCATGAGAACGGCATAGAAGGCCGCCGTCGCGACCACGAACAGGGAGGCGGGCTGGAATGCCGCCGCGCCGGGGCGCACGATTATCAGAACGCCGGCGAAGCCGACGATCACCGCCATCCAGCGCCGCCAGCCGACCCGCTCACCCAGAAGGGGCACCGAAAGCGCGGTGATGAACATGGGTGCGGCGAAGACCAGGGACGTCGCCTCCGCAAGCGGCAGGATTTCGAGTCCGCGGAAGAAGGTGTAGGCCGCGCCGACCATGAGAAGCCCGCGCAACGCATGGAGCCGGAAGTGTCGCGTTCGCAGCGCCGGACGGCCGCCGATCGAGAGCACGATGGCGGCGATCATCGGCAAGGCCAGGAGGTTCCGCAGGAAGATGATCTGCAGTGGGTCATAATGGGCGGTGAGCCATTTGGCCATGGCATCGTTCAAGACGAGGCAGACGATGCCGGTACACATGGTCAGAATCGCCCGGCCGTTCGACTGGGGCTCGCCCACGCTTTTTGAAGCGACGCTCATCGCTGGGATCCGGCCTGCAGTTCGACGGTGTCCGGCATGAGTATCTCCTTGGACCTGAGCTTGTGCACGCGTCTATGCCACAGAGCCAATGGCCCGGCATCTGTCTTGGATGGATCGGACGGCGGCGTTTCACCCCCAAACGGCCGAGCAACCTTCATCCGAAGGACGGCATGGGGGAAACGCGCGAGGTGGCGGCGGTTCACGGAGGGTGCCGGGCCCTTCGCAGGTGACACGGGGGGCAGGCTGCGATAGAAGGCGGCCGGGGATTCGGCCCAGATGCGGGAGGGGTGATGGAAGCGCAGTTTCCCGACGTGCGGTCGATGGTCGCCGCGCTCAAGCCCAGCTATCCGGTCTACTGCATGCGGCCCGACGTGCTGCGGAAGGCGGCGACGCGCTTTCTCGACCTGTTCCCGGGGCGGGTCCTTTATGCCGTCAAGTGCAACCCGCATCCGCGGGTGTTGCAGGCGCTGTACGACGCCGGCATCCGCCATTTCGACACCGCCTCCCTGCCGGAGATCGCCCAGGTGCGCGAAAGCTTCCCCGATGCCGGCGCCTATTTCATGCATCCGGTGAAGGCGCGCGCGGTGATCCATACGGCCTATCGGGTCTACGGCATCGATACCTTCGTGGTGGACCATGCGGAGGAACTGGCGAAGGTGCTGGACGAGGCGGGGGGCGGTGAGGGTCTGACGATCGTCGTGCGCCTCAAGACGCCGCCGATCGAGGGCACCTTCTATCATCTGGCCGCGAAGTTCGGCGCCGACCAGGACGAGGCCGCGGCCCTGCTGCGGGAGGCGCGCTCGCGCGGCTGCCAGGTCGGCCTCGCCTTTCACGTCGGCTCGCAATGCCTCGTGCCGGGCGCCTATCGTCAGGCGCTGCGGATCGTCGGCGAAGTTCTGGAGAAGGCGAAGCTGCCGATCCAGGTGCTCGACGTCGGCGGCGGCTTTCCGGCGCGCTACATCGGTACCAACATGCCGCCCTTCGAGGACTACATCGCCGAGATCGAGGCCGGGGTGAAGGAGCTGAAGCTCCGGCGCGACTGCGTGCTGATGTGCGAGCCGGGGCGTGCCCTCGTCGCCGACGGGGTCTCGCTGGTCGTGCAGGTCCAGCTCCGCAAGGGGGACCAGCTCTACATCAACGACGGCATCTACGGCTCGTTGAGCGAGATGGTGACGGCCGGGCTGAAGCTGCCCGCCCGGCTGGTGCGCCTGAACGGCCGGCCCGCGCCACAGACGCGCGCCTTCATCCTGAACGGCCCGACCTGCGATTCGCTCGACGTGTTGCCGGCGCCTTTCGACCTCCCGGAGGATGTGCGCGAGGGAGATTGGATCGAGATCGATCGCGTCGGCGCTTACAGCAACGCGCTGGCCAGCCGATTCAACGGCTTCTATCCCGAAACCCTGGTGGTCGTCCGCGACACGCCCGTCGGCGCGGATCTCGGCGTTCCCTAAACGGCGGGCGGGATTGGCCGTGTCTGCCGCAGATCGAGCAGGGTGTGGACGATCAGCGCCAGAAGCACGATCACGCCGCCGATCAACGCCGCGAGCGTCGGGTTCTCACTGAGGAACACCCAGACCCAGATCGGGCCGAGAATCGGTTCCAGGACCGAGATCAGGGCGGCCTCGGCGGCCGGAGCCAGTCGCGCGCCGGCCGTGAACAGCACCAGCCCGACGCCGAGCTGGCCGGCGCCGAACAGCACCAGCAGGCCCAGGTCGGGCGTCGAAACCGCCAGCGAGCCCGCCGCGGGCAAAGCGATCAACCCGGCGAAGACCGCGGCGAGGCAGGTCGCCGGTGTCATGCGGACCGCGCGGTGGCGGCGCGTCGTCACGATGGCGAGGGCGAAGGCGGCGGCGATCACGAAGGCGATCAGGTCGCCCGCCAGGGAGCCCCGGGCGAAGGAGTCCGATACCATGATGGCAATGCCGAGGAGTGCCGCCATCATGGCGAGCCAGGTCCGGAGGCGCACCGGCTCGCGCAGCACGGCCCGGCCGATCAGGGCCGCGATCAGCGGCGCGGTGCTGAGGATGATCAGCGTATTCGCCACCGTGGTGAGCTCGAGCGCGATCACGAAGCAGGTCGAGGCGATCGTGAAGCACACGGCCACGACGAGGCCGGGCAGCCCCATCTGGCGGAAGACACCCAGGGCATGCCGACGGTCGCGCAGCAGGACGAATCCGAACAGGAACAGGGCGGCGAAGACGGAGCGCCAGAAGATGACGGTCCAGGGATCCTCGGCCTCGATGCAGCGGACGATCAGCCCGCCGCTGCTCCACACGACCGCCGCGGCAGCAACCAGAAGCAGCCCGCGCCGCCGCAGGGCGGCATCGTGGTCCGGTGCGAGAGAGGTGTCGGACAGGCTCGTCATAGGGCCGGCCGCGCGAAGGGAAACGGTGCCATGATTCGACCGTATGTAATACTGACGAAACTCGACCCGCAAGGCCGCGCCGACCGGCGGCATCTTTTCTCTATCATGAGGGCGACGAGCCGTGGAAGAACTCTTGACGGCGACGAAGCGAGTACGGAGGGCAAACGCGTGATGACAACGGACCGATCCTTCACCGTCTCCAGGGGCGGTCGATGAGGACCGGCAGCGTTCTGGGCCTGGGTCCGCACGGTTTCCATCGCGTCGCCTATGTGGAGTGGGGCGAACGCGCGGCTCCACGGACCCTCGTCTGCGCCCATGGTCTCACCCGCAACGGCCGCGACTTCGATCGCTTGGCGACGGCGCTCGCCGATGCCTTCCGGGTGGTCTGTCCCGACGTCGTCGGGCGCGGCCGCAGCGATTGGCTGACGCAGGCGGAGGGGTACGGCTATCCGCAGTATCTGGCCGACATGGCGGCGCTGATCGCCCGGCTCGACGTTCTGGAGGTGGATTGGGTCGGGACCTCCATGGGCGGGCTCATCGGCATGATGCTGGCGGCGCAGCCCAACACGCCCATCCGTCGCCTGGTGCTGAACGACGTCGGCCCCTTCCTGCCGAAGGCGGCACTGGAGCGGATCGCGGGCTATGTCGGCCAGGACCCGCGGTTCGAGACGCTTGAGGCGCTCGAGGCCTATCTGCGCCGGGTGCACGCGCCCTTCGGCCCGCTGCCGGACGCGGCTTGGCGGCATTTGGCCGAGCACGGCCACCGCCGCCTGCCGGACGGCGGGTTCGGCCTTGCCTATGATCCGGCGATCGGCGCGGCGTTCAGGCAGGGTGTCCAGGATGTGGACCTGTGGAGCGTCTGGGACGCGGTCCGCTGCCCGGTTCTGGTGCTGCGTGGGGCCGAGTCCGACCTGCTGTCCGCCGAGACGGCGGCGGAGATGGAGCGGCGCGGTCCGCGGGCCAGGGTGGTGACCTTCCCGGGCATCGGCCACGCGCCGGCGCTGGTGGCCGAGGACCAGATTGCCGTGGTCCGGGGATGGCTGCTGGGCGGGTGAAGGCGGGGCAGGGGCGATGAAGGCGATGCCGTCATTCCCGCCGTTCCGGCCGCGCCCGCCCTGGTGGGGCGGCGATCTGCAGACGCTGCGGAACCATCTCCTCCGGCGGCGGCCGAGCCTGGACGGCTATCCGTCGCAGCGGATCGAGTTCGCGATGACCGATGGCTCCGGCGACGCGCTGATGGCGGTGCTGAACCGGCCGCGCGAGTCCGCGCCGCCGCGACCGCTGGTCGTGTTGATCCACGGCCTGACCGGCTGCGAGGACAGCCACTACATGCTGGCCAGCGCCCGCCATTTCCTGTCTCTGGGCTATCCGGTCCTCCGCCTCAATCTCCGCGGGGCCGGGCGGTCGCGCGCACGATGCCGCTTCCGCTACCACGCCGGGAGAAGCGAGGACCTGCGGGCGGTAATCGGCCAGATGGACGGTCGGTTGGCACGTCGTGGCCTGTTCCTGATCGGCTATTCGCTCGGCGGCAACATGCTCCTGAAGTATCTGGGTGAGGAGGGGCGGCGCGCGCTCGTGCTCGGCGCCGCCAGCGTGTCGGCGCCGATCGATCTCAAGGCGACGCAGCTCCGGATGATGGCGCGGCGCAACTGGGGCTATCACCGCTACATCCTCGCCCGGATGAAGGAGGAGTTCGCGGCGCTGGCCGATGCCCCAGGCGTCGCCGACCGCTTTGCCGCGATCCGCACCGTCTACGCGTTCGACGACCGGGTGGTCGCGCCCTGCAACGGGTTCGCCGGCGCGGACGACTATTATGCCCGTTGCGCGGCCTTGAACTTCCTCCCGGATATCCGGGTGCCGACGCTGGTGATTCACGCGCTCAACGATCCCTGGATTCCGGCCGACGCCTACCTCGGCTTCGATTGGGCGGCGAACCGGAAGCTCACGCCGCTGCTTCCCAAAGGCGGGGGCCATGTGGGCTTCCACGGCCTCGGCGGTCGCGCCGCCTGGCACGACCGCTGCATCGCGCGGTTCCTCGCGGCCCTCGGCTAGCGTCTCGGGCCCGGCAAGATCGCCCCGCCCTTGCGCGTGGTCTTGGTCCGGTCGGCAAGGGTGGTGGCCTCAGGGGCGCGATCCGGCGTTAGACCGGCAGACCTGCCTTGCGCAGCCCGGCGAGCAGGCGCTCGACGCTGCTCTGGTCTCTCGCGGGAAATGCTTTCGCCCAGTATGCCTTCCAGCCCTCGACGTCGTCGTCCGAAGGTCCGGCACGCTCGGCACGGGCGCGCTCGTGGAACCTCGCCGCTGCCGCGCGTGCCTCGCCGTCGCGCCCCAGCTCGGCGTAGCAGGCGGCCAGCCACCCTAGGAGGTCCGCGCGCGGCTGCGACATTCGGCCAAACGTCGCGATGGCGTCTTCGTATCGTCCCAGCAGGTATTCGGCCATGACGCGGCTATGCAGGCATTTCTCGGGCATGTTGGGCGCTCGGCGGATCGCCTCGCTTGTGCACCAGATGCCTTCCTCGAGCTCGCCCGTATAGGTCAGGAGAAAGCCTTTGAGGCAATAATTGTCCAAGTCGTTGGGGTTGAGGGCGATCGCTTCCTCGATCTGGGCCTTTGCCATCTCGAAGTTCCCCTCGACCTGCCAGTGCCCCCAGGCAAGGCACAAGCGGGCGCGACTCTCCTGATCGTCCAGCCCCGCCGCCATGTGGGCGAGTTGGAACAGCCGTTCGGCCGCGGCCTCGGGTGAGGGCGCCCAAGTGGATACGGCTTCGTAGAAATACGTCTCGGCAAGCGCGACATATGCGGCGGCGTAATCCGGATCCAGCGCGATGACCCGCTCGAAGAGTCCGCGCGCCTTCAGCACATCCTGCTGCGAGCCCCGGTCCAAGCAGTGCCTGCCTTGAAGGAGGAGGTCATACGCGGAGAGGTCGCCGGGGTTCTTGCGCAATGCGCGCCGGCGGTCGGCATCCTCAATCCGGCCCGCGAGACTGGCGACGATGGTCCGCGTAATCTCGTCCTGTACGGCGAATATGTCCGTCAGCTCTCGGTCGAAGCGCTCCGCCCAGATGTGGCAGCCCGCCGCGGCGTCGATCAGCTGCGCGGTGACACGCAGCCGGGTACCGGCCGTGCGAACGCTGCCCTCGACGACGAACCGGACCCCCAGGTCCCGAGCCACCTGCCGCACGTCAACGGCTTTCCCCCGATACTGGAATGACGAGTTGCGGGCGATGACGAGAAGCTGCCGGAAGCGTGAGAGGCCGGTAATGATATCTTCGGTGAGGCCGTCACTGAAATACAGCCGCTCCGGATCGTCGCTCATGTTGACGAAGGGCAGCACGGCAACCGACGGCTTATCCTGATTGACCTCGGTGCCGGGTGGTCGTTCGGAACCTCTGGGTGGCCTCTCGCCGGGCAGGACGCGATAGACGCGGATCGGATCGCGAAGATTTCGCAGGGTCTGCGGGCCAAGATCCTCGAAGCGAGCGTCGATCTTGTTCTTGACCTGATCGTAGGCGGCCCCGGAGATCGAGATGCCGCCGGGCTCGGTCAGTGCCTCCAGCCGGGCGGCGACGTTGACGCCCTCGCCGTAGAGATCGCTGCCTTCGACGATCGCGTCGCAGAGATTGACGCCGATCCGCATGACGATCCGGCGATCTTCCGGCAGGCCGGCGTTGGCCGCCGCCATGCGCCTCTGCAGCTCGATGGCGCAGGCGACCGCATTGACGGCGCTGGCAAACTCGACCAGGACACCGTCCCCCATCACCTTGATGACGCGACCGTGATGCGTGCGGACGAGCGGCTCAAGGATGTCCTTGCGGCGCCGTTTCAGCGCCGCCAACGTCTCGGCCTCGTCCAGCTCCATGAGCCGGGAGTAGCCGACCACATCGGTGCAGAGAACTGCAGCGAGCCGGCGTTCCACGCCAATCTCCTATGTGCGAAGCTTAGCGCACCGGTATGCGCGAATCCACGCGAAAGGAACGCACCGGCGGCCACGGCCCGCTTTCAGGCGGACGCGAACAGGTCTACACTCGTCCTCTCATCGGGAGACTCGTCTGGCATCGGCGGAGTCTTCTCGTCACGAGATGGCGTTCGCCGATTTCGGAGACTCGACCTGCCTCCCCAAAGCGAGAGAACGCCGGGTTCGCCCGGACGGCTCGCGCATCATGCAACGGGGGTGGACAAATGGCTTTCTACCTCATCGAAGCGAAGCTTTCGCAGGACGGCGTCAAGGCCTTGCTGGCGACGCCGCACAATCGCCGCGAAAGCGCCGCCAAGCTCGTCGAGGCGATCGGCGGTACGCTGCATCAGTACTTCTTCGCCTTCGGGGAGTATGACATCGTCCTGCTGGTCGAAGCGCCCGACCATGCGAGCGTCACCGCAGGCTCGCTGGTCGCCCTCGGCCGCCGTGGCCTCTCCGCCACCAGGACGACGGTCCTCATGACCGCGGAAGAGGCCTCGGAGGCAATGAAGAAGGCCGGCGAGATCGCCGACAAGTTCGCCCAGCCGAGCCAGTGAGCCGCCGCGGCGGGCCCCGCGAGCTCATCGGTGTGGGGGGCCGCCGCTTGTGGTTTCGAAGCCGTGGGTTCGGCGCCGTGGGACCGCCGGCCAGGCTGCCCATGCGCTCTTCGAAAGCGTGGGGAGGGGCCGTTGCCACTGAATGGCTCATGACGCCTTTCACGGCGCGCCGTCCGTGCTCGGAAAGACCCATCACGGCGCCCGGAACCATCTCGCTAGCCTCGCGTTAGCAATCGATGCCCGGCGACTGCGGGACGCCGAAGGGCTGCCGGCAGGGGTCCGCGATGGGCCCGAAGGTTTCATCGGCTCGCGCGGCCGGTGCGCGATCGGAGTGTCCGGTGCCGCGGCGCCGACGGCCGGCAGTCCGCCGCGGCCGAGTAGGGGACGTGAGGGGCAGCTCCGGCCTGCAGCCGCCCGCTGGCTACGGCCGGCTGAGCACAGACGGGAACTCCGGAGGCGGCTTACCAGTCATGCAAAAGGCACAGCGTCACGATGAAGTTCCCACGGCCGAGCAGCGGCTAGCCGCCCCACCGAAGCGCGACCGCTTTCCTTTGCAGGAGACCCGCCGTGCGTGGAGAACGCTGAGCGCCTACGAGCGTTTCGAGCAGGTCGTGGCGCTTGTTCTCACGGTGCTGATCGCGGCCGTCATTCTCGCTGCTGTCGCGCATCTGGCGTTCCGGATCGGGCTTCTTCTCATGCTCGGGCTGGATGGGCCCGTCGAACAGAGGGTATTCCAAGAAGTCTTCGGCATGATCATGACGGTCCTGATCGCGCTCGAGTTCAACCACTCGCTCCTGGGTGTGCTCCAGCGCGAGGACAACATCGTACGGGTCAGGACGATGATCCTGATCGCCCTGCTCGCGCTTGTGCGCAAGTTCCTGCTCATCGATCTGGGAACGACAGATCCGATCATGGTGCTGGGATTGGCGGCGGCCGTACTGGGCCTGGGTGGCGTGTACTTGCTTGTTCGCGGGCAAGATCGGCGTGCCGCCAGGTCGGTATCGGACCCTCGCGCCCCGACGCGGACGGAAGGCTGAGCCGGTCACGGCGTCCTCGTGGCCGCAATCAACACAGCTTGTCCGCTTACGAGGTCCTGTCCTTCCGCATCTCCGGATAGCGCGGCGGGCGCCTCCAGAGGAAAGCTCGCAGGCGCCTGCCAGCAGGGTTATACGCCGCCGCGTTCGATGCCGGCCGATACGCGCAGGATGCTGTAGTTCGTGCCGTCGAAATAGGCTTCGGTCGTGTCGGTCTCTCGGAAGGTCACGCGGATCGAGCGGTGCGCGGCGGTACCGACGGCCTCCGTGGCCGGGCCTCGCACGAGGCGGATCAGCAGCTCCGGAATGCGGTTCGAGGCGAAGATGTCGCTCGCCGCGATCGGTTGTGCCCTGGCCTCGCTCGCGTCGATGTGCATCGGTCGGCGCTCGGGTGCCACGACAAAGGTGCCGCGCAACGGATCGAACCGGTCGCCGGGCGAAAGCAGGCTGAGCGTGAAGCCGTGGAGCGCGTCGGTCGAGGCATCCGGCGGCGCCTCGATGACGGCGACGGCCCTGCTGCCCACGACCTCCCAGAGGGCGCCATCCCCGTCGCCGTCACCCGGCACGATCACTGCGGTCTCCTCGTCGATCCCGACGCCGATCCGGACGCCGTTCCGGGCCAGGGCATAGAGGTGGCGGCCGAGGAGGCCGCGGGCGAAGAAATGGGCGTCCACCAGAACACCGTCAACGAAGTCGAAGCCCGGCGCCTGGAACAGCGTCCCCTGGAGCAGGGCGGCGATGCTGCTGCTTTGACCGCATTCGCACAGGGTCACCGGGCCGGCGATCATCGCCCCGGCGCTGGACCCGGCGACGGTGGCGCCCCGGCGCTCGAACCTCTCGCGGATCGTGGCGAGGGCCGCCGACTCGCGGCCGCCCGGACGGAAAGCCTCCGACAAGCGTTGCGGATCGCCGCCGCCGAAGAAGTAGGCGCTGCACCCCCGCAAGGCTTCGATCGTTGCCGGCGCATCGGCATTGGTGCCGTCGATCGTGATGGCGCGAAGCTTCAGGGCCTCATAGCCCCTGAAGAAGCGCCCCGATTCGCCGTCGCCCTCCGAGGCCGTGTCGATCACGCAAAGCGCCGGGGCGAGGCCCGCCCTTGCCACGATCCGGTCGAGGGTGGGGCGCGCCGCATAACCGCCGCCATGGAGGATCAACGCGCCGCGGCCCGGGCGCTGGGCGATCGGCTCGGGCATCGCGGCGGGCTCGGGCAGCCGATAATCCGGGAAGGCGCCCCGGCGCGGTCCGTCCGTGCCGGCGCAGGCCGCGAGCGCGATGACAAGCGCCGCGACCGCCGAAAGGCGCGAAAGGCGCCCAAGGCCGCGCGGCGCTGCCCGCGACGCCGGCTGGAAATCGTTGGAGAGTATCGAAGCCATAGGGCGAGCGTTGTGAAGTCCCGTCGCGTGCTGCATTATTGCTGGCGCTCAAGAAAGGGCAAGGTCCGGGGGGAACGGATGAACAACTTCTTGGCCAACAAGGAGGAGGAGTACGTCGTCGATCGGCTCGTGGCCCTCATGACGTTCGAGCCGCAGCGGTGGAAGTTCATCGTCAATACTGCGGACGACTACTGGCTAAGATATCGCCGGTATTTCGGGCGGCCGATGATTTTGTCGGTGACGCAATGTGGTATCGATATCGAAATGATCTCGCCGAGCCACATTGTCTTCCGCGGCGAAAGCACGGTTCGACTGCGGGAGGCGATCGAACGGCTTCGACGCGTCACGGAGTCGCAGACGCCAGCACTACTGTCGGCACTCAGGGTGCTCGGCGTACCCAAGACGGCTGCCTGAACCGGACGCCGCTTGTATCACATCGTGGACCGAACGGTCACGGCCGATTGCCGGCGGGAGCCGCGTGGGTGACCGAAGCGTCGTGGCGCACGGGGAAGTTCACCGAGTTCGCGATGAAGCATTCGGCATGGGCCTGGGCGTGCAGCCGCACTGCCTTCTCGAGGTCGTTCGCCGGATCGATCACCACCTTCGGTCGCAGCACCACCTCCGTGAAGCGGATCCGGCCTTCGGACGGCGCCATCGTGCCGGTCGCCTCGTCCTCGTAGGCGACGACCGAGATCCCGCCGCGCGCGCACAACGCGAGATAGCTCAACATGTGGCAGGCGGAGAGGGCGGCGACCAGCCAGTCCTCCGGGTTGTGCCGTGCCGGGTCGCCGCGAAAGGCAGGATCGGCCGACCCGTGCAGGTCGGGCTTGCCTTCCATCTCGATCACATAGTCCCGCGAATACGCCGCATAGCTTGCGGTCGGTCCGCCTGCCGCCCCCGTCCAGCGTGTCCTCAGCCGGTAATGATGCGCGTGGGACATGGGTAGCCTCCATCGCGCTCAACCGGCCTTGAGCCGTCGCGCCACGTCGACGGCCGCATAGGTGAGGATGGCATCGGCGCCGGCACGCTTGAAGCCGAGCAAGCTCTCCATCATCACCGCCTCTCCGTCGAGCCAGCCGCGCTCCGCCGCGGCGCGCAGCATCGCGTACTCGCCGCTCACCTGATAGACGAAGGTCGGCATGGCGAAGGCCTCCTTCACCCGGCGCAGCACGTCGAGATAGGGCATTCCGGGCTTGACCATCAGCATGTCGGCGCCCTCGGCGACATCGAGGGCGCATTCGCGCAGCGCCTCGTCGCCATTCGCCGGGTCCATCTGATAGGTGCGCTTGTCGCCCCGAAGCGCGGCCTTGGAGCCGACCGCGTCGCGGAACGGGCCATAGAAGGCGGACGCGTACTTGGCCGAATAGGCGAGGATGCGGACGTTCTGGTGGCCGGCGGCATCGAGCGTGTCGCGCAGCCGCCCGACGCGCCCGTCCATCATGTCGGACGGCGCGATCACATCCACACCCGCCTCGGCCTGGGCCAGCGCCTGGCGGCACAGCACCTCGATGGTTTCGTCGTTGAGGACCCGGCCGTCGCGCAGCAGACCATCATGTCCGTGGCTGGTGTACGGGTCGAGGGCCACGTCGCAGATGACGCCAACCTCCGGCAGCGCCGCCTTGAGCGCGCGCACCGCGCGGTTGCAGAGATTGTCCGGCCGCCAGCACTCCTCTCCGTCGTCGGACTTGAGCTCCGGCGGCACCACCGGAAAGAGCGCGACCGCCGGGATGCCGAGCTCGGCGGCCTCGCCGACGGCATCGACCAGCGCCTCGATCGACAGCCGGGCGACGCCCGGCATCGACGGGATCTCGACGCGCGGCCCGCCGCCTTCCTGAACGAAGACGGGCCAGATCAGGTCGTCGGCGCTGAGCCGGTTCTCCGCCACCAGCCGCCGCGTCCAGGCATCGGTCCGGTTCCGCCGCAGCCGGACGCGGGGGTACTGGCCGGGTGCGGCCTCCCTTGGAGCGGCGCCCAGTTCCTCGGCCGCGGTCTGGAACGGTGCCGGTCGCAGGACGCCGCCTTGCAGGGATGTGGTCTTCGTCATGGCGAACTCGTCGGAAGGAAACTGTCGAACGGAATCGCGAATCGGTCGTTGCGGTTGAATTCTAGGCGCGCGGCACCCCCAGGGTCCAGTTTGCAACCGCGCCGTTGGAGAGTGTCGGGCCTTGTCTAGGTCTTCCCGATAAATGGCTGTTGATCTTCGGCGGGGCAACCGTATCCGGCCTGGGGCAGGCGAGGGGCTTGCCATTGTCGCCGGGCCGAGCGCAGCGGTCGAGCATCGCCGGCCTTCCGCGCTTTCATTCGCCTGTGCGCGTCCGCTCGATCCGATAGGCACAGCGGCGGGCACCGGCGAGGAGATGCTCGGTGCGCTCGACCGTGCAGTCGCCGCCCAGCGCCGCCCGGAACACCGCCAGCTCCGCGCGGCAGAATCCCTGGCAGGCTCTGGCGGCGACGCAGATCGGGCAGTGGTTCTCCACCAGGAGAAACCCGTTCTCCGTTTCCTGCCAGTCCGCCATGTAGCCCTCTTCGGTGCGGATCTCGGCCAAGGCGGCGACCTTTGCCCGAAGCGAGCGGCACCCCGCGAGGCGCCCGCGATAGGCCCGCAGCGTGCCGCGCTCGCGCCGCGCGATGAGCCGGTCGAGCGCGTCTTCGCCCAGCTCGTCCCTGACCGCGTCGATAAGCTCCGCGGTCAACTGGGCGTGCGTATCGGGAAACCGGCCGTGCCCGCGGTCGGTCAAGGCCCAGAACCGTTTCGGCCGTCCCTTGCCGATCGCCTCGTCGGCGAAGGTCACGAGGCCCTCGCCCAGCAGCCGTTCGAGCTGCTGCCGAATGCCCTGCGGGCTGATGCCGAGCCGGTCGGCAAGCGCGCGGGCCGTCGCGCGCCCATGCGTCTTCAGAAAGAACAGGATCTCGTCGCTCGTGCCGCTCATGGCCTCCTCTCAACCGGCCGGGGGCGCATTTTAGCAAGAAATGTCTTGCGTAAAACGGCCGCGTTGGTTTAGCAAGTAAATTGTTGCCTAAATGCGGAACCCCAAAGGCGGGAGGATCGGGCCATGGCCTGGACACCGGCAATCGCGTTGGATCGGATCAGTCGCGACCGCAAGGCGGTGGTCAAGCTCGGCGCCCGGCAGATCGCCCTGTTCGAGGCGAACGGCGCGATTTACGCCTGCAACAATCGCTGCCCGCATGAGGGCTATCCCTTGCGCGAGGGCACGCTCGACGGGTGCGTGCTGACCTGCAACTGGCACAACTGGAAGTTCGATCTGCGCGACGGCACCAATCTCCTGGGCGGAGACCGGCTTCGGACCTACCCGACCCGGATCGCCGAGGGCAGGGTCTGGGTCGATCTGTCCGACCCGCCGGCGGCGGAGCGGGAGGCGGCGGCCCTCGCCAATCTCCGCGACGCCTTCGACGACCACGCCTATGACCGCATGGCGCGGGAGCTCGCGCGGCTGATCAAGATCGGCAGCGATCCGCTGCGCGCCGTCGCCGCCGCCATTTTGTGGTCTCACGACCGGCTGGAGTTCGGGACGACCCACGCCTACCCGGCGGCGGCGGGATGGCTCGCGCTCTATGCCCGGCGCAACGAGCCGGAGGCGCGGCTCATCTCCCTGGTCGAGGCGGTCGGGCACATGGCCTGGGACGTCCTGCGGGAGCCGGTCCGTCTCTTCACGTCAGAGGAGCGGCCCTTCGATCCGGCCGCCTTCCTTGGCGCCGTCGAGGCGGAGGACGAGGTGGCGGCGGTCGCGCTCCTCCGCGGCGCCCTGGCACAGGGCCTGCGCTTCGCCGATCTCGAGCGGGTGCTGACCGCCGCGGCGCTCCGGCACTACGCCGATTTCGGTCATTCTCTGATCTACGTCGTCCACACCGGGCACCTGATCGAGCGGCTCGGCCCGGAGGTCGAGGCGCCGCTGTTGCTGGCCCTGACCCGGTCGCTGGTCTACGCCTACCGCGAGGACCGGATCCCGGAGTTTCGGCGCTATGCCGCGGTGCTCGCCGATTGGCCGCCCGGGGATTGGGGAGAAGCGGATGAGGGCGATTCCGAGGCGGCGCGGCCGAAACCGGCGGACTTCTTCGGCCGCTCAATCAACGAGGCGATGCGGACCGCGCTGGAGCACGCCGCGGCCGGCGCCGCGCCCGAGGCGCTGTTCCGCGCCCTGATCGGGGCGAACGCGCTCAACCTGCTGCGCTACGACACGCGCTATCAGGAGCGGACCGATGGGCCGGTGGCGGACAATGTGGGCTGGCTCAGCTTCACCCACGGCATCACCTTCGCCAACGCCGTGCGCGAGCAATGCCGGAAGTACCCCGAGTTCTGGCCGCAGGGCCTGCTGCAGATGGCCTGCTTCGCCGGCCGCAACGCCGGCTACACGGACCCGGAGGTTGCCCTGGAGGCGTGGCGGGTGGAGGACCTGGCGGCCTTTGACGCCGCCTGCCTCGACCGGATCTTCGACCACGGCGAGCGCGACTACATCTTCTCCGCGCATCTGCTGAAGACCTATCTGGCCGCACGCGAAGAGGTGGAGGCCGGCCTGCCGCCGGAGATCGAGACCGTTCTCATGGCGGCCGTGAACCGCTACTTCCGTTCGCCGCTCAAGCACAAGCACACCCGCCGCACCGCGCACCAAGCGCTGCGGTTCGTGGCGCTGGAGGACTGAGCCCAGGCCGGGCCGACGGCCTTGGGTCGGGGCCGCTGCGCCCGTTATTCGGCAGCGCGCGTCGCCTGGTCGGCGGCGGCGAAGCCGCGGTCCAGATCGGCGAGGATGTCGTCGATGTGCTCGAGCCCGACCGAGAGGCGGACATAGCTCTCCGACACGCCGGCCGCGAGCTGCTCCTCGGGCGAAAGCTGTGAATGCGTGGTCGTCGCCGGATGGATCGCGAGGCTGCGCGCGTCGCCCAGATTGGCGACGTGGTAGAACAGCTTCAGCGAATCGATGAAGCGCCGGCCGGCCTCCAGCCCGCCCTTGAGCTCGAATCCGACCAGACCGCCGAAGCCGCCCTTGAGATAGGTCGTGGCGCGGCGCTTGTCCTCGCCTTCGGCGAAGCCCGGATAGATGACCCGGGTCACGCTCGGGTGCCGCTTCAGATGCTCGGCGACCGCCTGGGCGTTGCGGCAATGGCGCTCCATGCGCAGGGGCAGGGTCTCCAGGCCCTGCAGGAACAGGAAGGCGTTGAAGGGGCTCATGGCGGCGCCGAGGTCGCGCAGCAGGATGACGCGCGCCCTCAGGATGTAGGCGATGGGGCCCAGGGGCTTGGCCGCCTGCGTCCAGATCGCGCCGTGGTAGCTGGGGTCCGGCTGGTTCAGCATCGGGAAGCGCGCGGCATGGGCCTCCCAGTCGAAGTTGCCGCCGTCGACGATGACGCCGCCGATCGACGTGCCGTGGCCACCGATATACTTCGTCGTCGAGTAGACGACGATCGCCGCGCCGTGGTCCAGCGGCCGGCAGAGGATCGGTGCGGCCGTGTTGTCCACGATGAGCGGCACGCCCCGCGCCCGTCCGATCTCCGCAACCTCCCGGATTGGGAAGACCTTGAGCTTCGGATTGGGCAGCGTTTCGGCGTAGTAGGCGCGGGTACGGTCGTCGGTCGCCCGGGCGAAGTTCTCCGGATCCGCCGGATCGACGAACCGCACCTCGAGACCCTGCTCCTTGAGCGTGTTCGCCAGCAGGTTCCAGGTGCCGCCATAGAGATCCGTGGAGCTGACGATGTTGTCGCCGGCATGGGCGATGTTCTGGATTGCCATGGCCGAGGCCGCCTGGCCGGAGCTGACGGCGAGTGCCGCGGCGCCGCCTTCGAGGGCGGCGATCCGCGCCTCCAGCACCGCCGTGGTCGGGTTCATGATCCGGGTGTAGATGTTGCCCAGTTCCTTGAGCGCAAACAGGTTCGCTGCGTGCTCGGTGTGCTCGAACTGGTAGGACGTCGTCTGGTAGATCGGCACGGCGACCGCGCCGGTGGCGCTGTCGTTGCGGTAGCCGGCGTGGAGCACCAGTGTCTCCGGATGCTTGCTCTCGATGGTCATGGCCTCATCTCCGACCTGTTCGGCTCGGCCCCTCGATCCACCCTCCAAGCTGCCGTCGACGACGAAGCCCCGGGCCGAAGCTCAGCCGTTGCCGCTCGGAAGAAATCCAAAGGCGGGCAGGCTGTCAAGCGGATGCGCCGCGCCGGCGCGGCCGGCCTCGATCGCGCGCACGGCTTCGCTGATCGGGCGGAAGGGCGGGGCCAGCCGTCCGGGCGGACGCGGCAGGGTGCCGGCGCCGCGGGCTTTCTTCAAAAATACTTCGAATTTTCAAATATTAAGCGGCGCTTGACAGTCTGAATAAAGCATTAATACATGGCTTGGTTCATCTTGCGCATAAACACCCCATTAATCTCCGGCATGTTAAGCAGGGGCCGGAATTCGAAATCGCTGTGAGGACAGTCCCGTGAAGAAGTCCTATCTTGAGACCATTGCGTTGGTGGAGCGCCTGCACCGGCAGTGCCTCGAGGTCATCAAGGCGGACCTGGATCGCCTCGGAATCCGCGATCTCAACAACGTCCAGGCGATGATCCTGTTCAACATCGGCGACGACGAACTGACCGTCGGTGAGCTCACCAACCGCGGCTACTATTTGGGCTCAAACGTCTCCTACAACGTGAAGAAGATGGTCGAGAACGGCTATCTCGTGCAGGAGCGCTCGCCCCACGACCGGCGGGCCGTGCATGTCCGGCTGTCGCCCAAGGCGCTCGCGGTCTGCGCGAAGATGCACGAGATCTTCGAGCGGCACGCCGCGATGCTGGCCGACGGGATCGTCGAGGAGAACGACCTGACGGAGCTCAATCAGACCCTGCGCCGGCTGGAGCGGTTCTGGGTCGGGGCGCACGACTTCCCGGCCCGCATCCCGAGAGCTGCCGTCTCTCCCGCCGCCTAAGACCCGAGCGCCGCCGTCCGGAGCCCGGACTCCGATCTCTCCCAGCTAGAGGCGCGTCGCGGCCAGCTTCTCCTCGTCCAGCTCGAATCCCATGCCGGGCCGGTCCGGCAGGACGATCCATCCGTCCGCATCGACCGTCACAGGTTCGGTCAGCATGTAGTCGCGCCGGTCGAGATCCCATTCCGGAGGGTCGTAGGGGAATTCGAGGAAGGGTGCCCCGGTGCAGCCGGCAACCAGATGGGCGTTGGCGATCAGCCCGATTCCGTTGCCCCAGGTATGCGGCGTAAAGACCATGCCGTGGTCGAGCGCCATCTGACCGATCCGGCGCAGGCCGGTGATGCCGCCGACCAGCGCCGCGTCAGGCTGCAGCACGTCGACGCACCCGCGTTGGATCAGCGTGCGCAGCTCGTGCGGCTCGCGCGTCATCTCGCCGCCGGCAATGCGCAGATCGACCGCCTGCCGGAGCGCCGTCATCCCGTCGTAGTCGGCGCGGTGCAGCGGTTCTTCCATCCAATAGACATCGAGTTCCTCGAGCTCGCGCGCGACGTCGATCGCGTCCTTGAGCGACCAGGGCTGGGCGGTGTCCCAGGGCATGCGCCAGCCCTGGTTGCAGTCGACCATCAGGACGAGATCGTCGCCGACCTCGTCGCGGATTGCCTCCAGAGCTTCGATGTCGTCGCGCCAGTCGCCGCGGTGGAACCGCACCTTCATCGCCGGGAAACCCTGCTCCAGATAGCGGCGCGCCGTCTCCGCCATTTCCCGCGGGCTGCGCAGCGTGCCCGAGGAGGCGTAGGCGCGGACGCGGTCCGACAGGCCGCCGAGCAGCTTGTAGCAGGGCTGCTCCAGAAGCTTTCCCGCAAGGTCCCAAAGCGCCAGGTCGAGCGGCCAGCAGCGGCCGTAATGGAAGCTCAGATTGGCGAGCACGCGGTAGTGCCGCTCGAGCGCCAGCGGATCCTGCCCGACGAAGAGGTGCTCGTGCCCCTCGAAGCCGAGCATCAGGTCGCCGGAGCCGATGCCGACCAGCCCTTCGTCGGTGGCGACCCGGACGATGGTCGCATCCCAATGCGTCCGCGGTCGGGAGTCCCAGCTGGCGCGGAACGGCGGCTCGAAGGTCAGCCGGTGGTGGGTGATGGTGATGCTCGTGATCTTCATGGCGCCTTGCTTTCGATGAAGAGGGTGGTTCAGAACTCGGCTCGCCACTTTGCCCGCGACGTCGAACGAAAGCCACGGCTATTTATTGGATATTGTCGGCTCGCGCGAATGCTTTGTTTCCCCCGGGGTGCCCCGGTGGCTCTCACGGTGCTTGCCTCCCGGCTGGGAGATTCATCGCGCCGTAGCGCCCCAGGATGACGGGCCGGTCATCGAGAAAAGCCGCCGCAACGCCTTTCATCGCGATGCGCACGGGGGCAGGTGGGCCCTGGACTCGAAGAGGGTGGCGGGGCAGAGAGGGAGGCTTTCTTTGCACCCGGGCTTTCGATAGTTTTCTTCCCGTCATTCGCTTTTAAAGAAGCCACGCCCATGCCCCTTGCGAACTTCAAGTTCGGCCCCACCGTTCCGGTCGCCTTCGGCGTCGATCGGGTCGAGATGCTGGGCCGCGATGTTGCCGCGCTTGCCGGTCCCGCCTCCCAGGTTCTCGTCGTCGCCGATCCCGGCGTCGCGGCCGCCGGCCTCGTCGACCGGGTGGAGGCGGTCCTCCGAAAGGACGGGTTCGCGGTGTCGGTCTTCACCGACGTCCGCAGCGATCCGCTGGGCAGCCAGGTCGATGCAGCGGCGGAGCGCGCGCGCTCCGTTGGCGCGGGTTGCGTCGTCGGGCTTGGCGGCGGATCCGCGCTCGATGTCGCGAAGCTCGCTGCCGCCATCGCCCCGGACGGCCGGCCGGCCGAGGACTACGCGCTGGCGGCGAATCCGCTGCCGGCGCGCGGGCTCGCCAAGATCTGCGTGCCGACGACGGCGGGCACCGGGTCGGAGACGACCCGCACCTCGGTCTTCACCGATGCGGACGGGCGGAAGGTCTGGGCCTGGGGCGATAGCTTGCGTGCCGATCTGGCCCTGCTGGACCCGCGCCTGACCGTTGGGCTGCCGCCGCATCTCACGGCCGCGACCGGGGTCGATGCCCTGGTCCATGCCATCGAGGCCTGCACGATCCGGCGCGCCAACCCCCTCAACGACGCCATCTGCCTGCAGGCGATTCGCCTCGTCGCTCGCAGCCTCCCGCGCGCCGTGGGGGCGCCCGACGACCTGAAGGCGCGCGGTGAGGTCCAGATCGCCGCCGCCGCCGCAGGGATCGGCATCGACAACTCCGGGACCGGCATCGGCCATGCCATGGGCCACGCGCTCGGCGCGATCGGCCATGTCCATCACGGCCGCGCCGTGGGCCTGTGCCTGCGCGCGGCGCTCGCCTGGAATGCCGAGGCCGAGCCGGTGCGCCACGCTGCGGTGGCCCGGGCCCTGGGCGTGCCGGAGGAGGGGCGCTCGGTGGAGGCGCTGGCCGCGGAGCTTGCCCCCGCCTACGACCGGTTCATCCGCTCCGTCGGGCTGCCCATCTCGCTCGCCGCCGACGGCCTGTCCGCCGCCGATACCCAGCGCCTCGCCGAGGCGACCATGGCGCCGGAGAACAAGCCGATGCGGGACGCCAACATCCGGGCGATCTCCCCGGCCGACGCCGAGCGGATCGCCATGGAGGTGTTGACGGCGGCCTGATCGAAAGCCGGTGCTCGGTGCGCGGCGGCCCCTGGGGGTGCCGCCGCTTCCGTCTTCGGGCGTCGACTACCCCGTGAACGCCTGAATCCCGGTCTGGGCGCGGCCGAGAATGAGGGCGTGGATATCGTGCGTGCCCTCGTAGGTGTTGACCGCCTCGAGGTTCATGACGTGGCGGATCACGTGGAACTCGTCCGAGATTCCGTTGCCGCCATGCATGTCGCGCGCGGCCCGCGCGATGTCCAGCGCCTTGCCGCAGGAGTTGCGCTTCAGCATCGAGATCATCTCCGGCGCCGCGCGGTTTTCGTCCTTCAGTCGGCCGAGGCGCAAGCAGGCCTGCAGCCCGAGCGCGATCTCGGTCTGCATGTCGGCCAGCTTTTTCTGGATGAGCTGGTTGGCGGCGAGCGGCCGGCCGAACTGCTTGCGCTCCAGCGCGTAGTTGCGCGCCGCGTGCCAGCAGAACTCGGCGGCGCCGAGCGCGCCCCAGGCGATGCCGTAGCGGGCGTTGTTGAGGCAGCCGAACGGTCCCTTCAGGCCGCTCACATTGGGCAGCAGGTTCTCCTCCGGGACGAACACGTCGTCCATGACGATTTCACCGGTGACCGAGGCGCGCAGGGAGAACTTCCCCTCGATTTTCGGCGCGCTCAGGCCCTCCATCCCCTTTTCCAGGATGAAGCCGCGGATCGTATCGGAGTCATCCTTCGCCCAGACGATGAACACGTCCGCGATGGGCGAATTGGTGATCCACATCTTGGCGCCCGTAAGGCGATAGCCGCCCTCGACCTTGCGGGCGCGGGTGCGCATGCCGGCGGGGTCGGAGCCGTGGTCGGGCTCGGTAAGGCCGAAGCAGCCGACCCATTCGCCGGTGGCAAGCTTCGGCAGATACTTCTGCCGCTGCGCTTCCGTGCCGTAGGCGTGGATCGGATGCATCACGAGGCTCGACTGCACGCTCATCGCCGAGCGATAGCCGGAATCGACCCGTTCCACCTCCCGCGCGATAAGCCCGTAGCTGACGTAATTGACGCCGGCGCAGCCATAACCCTCGATCGTCGAGCCGAGGAAGCCCAGCTCGCCGAACTCGGTCATGATCGCGCGGTCGAACCGCTCGTGCCGGTTCGCCTCGAGAATCCGAGGCATCAGCTTCTCCTGGCAGTACTGCCGTGCGGTATCGCGGATCAGCCGCTCCTCTTCCGTGAGCTGGTCGTCGAGAAGCAGCGGGTCGTCCCACCGGAAGGCGGGCCTGCCGACGGCCTGTGCCCCGGCGCCCTGTTCTCCGGCGGTGCTGGCCGCGCCCTGAGCTGGTGTCATCGAAGTCTCCTACGGGTGTTCCGGACGGTTATGATCGGCTATTGATATCTAATAGCACTCCGGGACGCCACGGCGTAAAGCATAAGGGTCCGGCCGGAGATGTGGGGGGAAGGGGCATCGCGAGATGAGTCACGGGCGGGGCGCCGGCGAACCGGCGGAGGTGCTTCTGGAATTCCAGCGAATCGGCAATGCCGTCAAGGTGACAGCGATCGATCCAGAGACCTTGGTCGAGGTATCGATCGTGGGCGACCCCGCCGTCGGCGAGGAGACGCTGAAGCGGACCGCGATTCGCAAGCTGCGCTTCGTGCTGGACCGCCGGGCCAAAGGGCCGCCGCCGCGCCCCGGGCGAGGCCACTTGGTTTGACGCTCGTTCTCGGCACAGGCGATTGCGCGACCGCGGCCCGGCAATCCGGCGGTGAATCCGGGCGGTGAACAGGGCCGTCTAAGGGCCGCGGAAGGCGAGATTTTGGCCGGGGTCGCGGTGTTGCAATTTGTATGTTGCCGCGGCTCATCGGCTTGGAGTAGGGTCTGCGCAAACAAGCGGAGCGCGGCAAATGTCTGCGGTCCGGAAAGCAAGAGGGATTGAGGCTGTTCACGGGGGCAGGCGTTCGAGCCTTCCCGATGGCGGTGCTTTTGATCGCGTTGTGCGAGGGCGCGCCGATGCGTTCGGTGGTTGCCGGGCCGGCGAGGCCGGTGGCCGTCGGGCGCCGCTGATCAGAGGGAGTGGATGGAGTATTTTGTTCAGCAGCTCGTCAATGGTCTGACGCTGGGGGCCATCTACGGGTTGATCGCCATCGGTTACACGATGGTCTACGGCATCATCGGGATGATCAATTTCGCCCACGGCGATATCTATATGATCGGCGCTTTCCTCTCGGTGATCGCTTTTCTGGTGCTCGGCACGATCGGCTTTACGTTCATTCCGCTGGCCTTGATGGTCGTGCTGCTGATCACGGTATGCCTGACAGCCGTCTACGGCTGGACGGTCGAGCGGGTGGCCTATAGGCCGCTCAGGGGCTCCTTCCGTCTGGCGCCGCTGATCTCCGCGATCGGCATGTCCATCTTTCTCCAGAACTACGTTCAACTCCTGCAGGGCGCGCGTACCAAGCCACTGCCGCCGCTCATTTCCGGGGGCATCACGCTGATCGAGAGCAACGGCTTTACGGCCCATATGAGCTATCTGCAGATCATCATCATCGTGGTGACGGTCATCCTGATGGCCGCCTTCTCGCTGCTGATCGGGCGGACGGCGCTGGGCCGGGCGCAGCGGGCCTGCGAGCAGGACCAGAAGATGGCGGCTCTCCTTGGCGTCAACGTCGACCGCACGATCTCCCTCACCTTCGTGATGGGGGCGGGGCTCGCCGCCGTCGCCGGGCTGATGGTGACGCTCTACTACGGCGTCATCGACTTCTTCATCGGCTTTCTGGCCGGGATCAAGGCGTTTACCGCGGCCGTGCTCGGCGGCATCGGCTCACTGCCCGGCGCGATGCTCGGGGGCGTGCTGATCGGCCTGATCGAGGCCTTCTGGTCTGCCTATTTCTCCACGGAGTACAAGGATCTCGCGGCGTTCTCGGTGCTTGTGCTCGTGCTTATTTTCCGGCCGACCGGACTGCTCGGCCGACCCGAAGTCGAGAAGGTCTAGGGCATGGCGGCCCCGGCACAGACGCACGCCGCCGCAAAGCCCATCGAATTGGCGCCGGTCTTCAAGGAAGCGGCGATCGCCGGCGGCATCACCTTCCTTCTGGCAATCGGGCTGGTCGGGTTCAAGACCATCGATGCCGCCGGGGGGCTGTCCTACACCACCCGGTTCGCGGATGTCGCCTGGGCGACCGTCGCCGTGTTCTTCGGGCGCCTTGCCATGGCCCTGACGCGGACCGGCCGGCCGCTGGTTCCGCTGATCGGCAGCGTTGCCGTGGCCGTAGTTCTGGCCTTCCTCCTGCTCATGGGCGAGGGCGGGCCCGGGCCCTACGGGGTGCCGCTGCCGTTCGATGATCCCGTCGTCAACTGGATCATCGTCATCTGCGCGATCGGGCTTGCGATCAACGCCGCCGTGGTGATCGGCCGCGGGCAACCCGGGACGGCCGCCGCCGCCGAGCGCGAGCGCGCCATGGACCGACTTGCAGCCCAGATCCAGTATGCCACGCGCTGGATCGGCCCGCTGATCGCGGCGTTCGCCATCACCCTGCCGTTCCTGCCCTTCGCCGACCGGCAGCTCGTCGACATCGCGACGCTGATTCTGATGTACGTCATGCTGGGTTGGGGCTTGAACATCGTCGTCGGCCTCGCCGGGCTCCTTGACCTCGGCTATGTCGCCTTCTACGCGGTCGGCGCCTATAGCTATGCGCTCTTCGCCACGCAGTTCGGGCTAAGCTTCTGGCTGTGCCTCCCGATCGCCGGCATGCTCGCAGCGTCCTTCGGAATTTTGCTCGGATTTCCGGTTCTGCGTTTGCGCGGCGATTATCTCGCCATCGTGACCCTCGGTTTCGGCGAGATGATCCGGGTCATTCTGATCAACTGGTGGTGGTTCACGGGCGGCCCGAACGGGATCGGCAGCATTCCCCGGCCGACCTTCTTCGGGTTGCCCTTCGACCGGAGGCCGGAAGAAGGAGAGCTGGCCTTCCATACCTTCTTCGGGCTGGATTTCTCGTCGTCGCACCGGGTGATCTTTCTTTACTATCTGATTCTAGCGCTCGCGCTGATCACCAACTTCTTCACACTCCGCATCCGCAAATTGCCTGTCGGCCGCGCCTGGGAGGCGCTTCGCGAGGACGAGATCGCGTGCCGGGCCCTCGGGATCAATCCGACGAACACGAAGCTGACGGCCTTCGCCATCGGCGCCATGTTCGCCGGCTTCGCCGGATCGTTCTTCGCCACCCGTCAGGGATTCGTCAGCCCGGAAAGCTTCACCTTCATCGAATCCGCGATCATCCTCGCGATCGTCGTTCTGGGCGGCATGGGGAGCCAGGTCGGCGTCGTGCTGGCGGCGCTCCTGCTGATCGGCTTGCCGGAGTTCTCGCGCGAGCTCGAGGCGTATCGCATGCTGGCCTTCGGTGCCGGCATGGTCCTGATCATGATCTGGCGGCCGCGCGGCTTGCTGGCGCATCGCGATCCAACGATCCAGCTCCACCACGGCCGGGTAGGGGCAAAGGCTCACCTATGACGGCAGAGGCAATTCAACCGGTGCCGACCGGTGCCCGTCCGCTGTTGACCGTCGAGCATCTGACGATGCGCTTCGGCGGTCTGGTGGCGATCGATGATGTGTCGTTCAGCGCCGGAGACGGCGAGATCACCGCGATCATCGGCCCGAATGGCGCCGGCAAGACGACCCTCTTCAACTGCCTGACCGGCTTCTATAAGCCGACGGTCGGCCGCCTGACCTTGAGCACGGCGCAAGGGACCTACCTTCTGGAGCAGATGGAGGGCTTCCGGATCGCGCAGCAGGCGCGCGTGGCACGCACCTTCCAGAACATCCGGCTGTTCCCGGCGATGTCTGTGCTGGAGAACCTGATCGTCGCCCAGCACAACAAGCTGATGCGGGCATCCGGCTACACCCTTGCCGGGCTGTTCGGCCTGCCGCGGTATCGCAATGCCGAGCGGCAGGCGGTCGAGTTGGCGCGCCACTGGCTCGAACGCGTCGGCCTCATAGAGCAGGCGGACTGGGCGGCCGGCAACCTTCCCTACGGCGCCCAGCGTCGGCTCGAGATCGCGCGTGCAATGTGCACCGAGCCTGTGCTCCTTTGCCTCGACGAGCCTGCCGCCGGACTCAACCCGCGCGAATCGGCGGAGCTCAACGAACTGCTGCTTTCGATCAAGAGCGAGCAGAAGATCGGGCTGCTTCTGATCGAGCACGACATGAGCGTCGTCATGGGAATCTCCGACCACATCGTTGTGCTCGACTATGGTCGGAAGATCGCGGACGGGACCCCGCACGAGGTGCGCAATGACCCCGCGGTCATCCGCGCCTATCTCGGCGAGGAGGAAACCGAAGAGCTTCCGCCCGAGGTGGCGCAGGACCTGACGGCACAGACATAAGCGGCTATCGGTACGATGCTTACCATCTCGGGGGTTCACACCTATTACGGCCATATCGAGGCGCTGCGCGGCGTCGATCTGCAGGTCGATCCGGGCCGGATCATCACCCTGATAGGCGCCAACGGCGCCGGCAAGTCGACCTTGCTGATGACAATCTGCGGATCGCCCCAGGCGCGGCGGGGCCGCATCCTGCTCGAGGGTGAGGACATCACCCGCATGCCGACCTACGAGATCATGCGCCGGGGACTGGCCCATGCCCCCGAGGGGCGGCGGATCTTTCCGCGAATGACCGTGTTCGAGAATCTTCAGATGGGGGCCCTGACCGGCAACCCGGCGCATTTCGAAGAGGATCTGGAGCGCGTCTATACGCTCTTCCCGATCCTCAAGACGCGCCGGAACCAGCGCGGCGGGACGCTGTCAGGCGGTGAGCAGCAGATGCTGGCGATCGGTCGGGCGCTGATGTGCCGCCCGCGGCTGCTGCTGCTGGACGAGCCGTCTCTCGGTCTCGCTCCGCTGATCGTCAAGCAGATCTTCGAGGTGATTCGCGAGATCAACGAGCAGCAGGGGGTGACGGTGTTCCTGGTCGAGCAGAACGCGTACCATGCGCTTCGGCTCGCCCACTACGCCTATGTCATGGTTAACGGCCGGATCACGCTTTCGGGCACGGGACAGGAACTGCTGGCGAATGCTGAGGTTCGCGCCGCCTATCTTGAGGGCGGACACTGACGGGAGGGACCAGAGTGGAAGGCATTCTCGGGGCCTCGCTGCCGGTCTTCATCGGGCTGACGCTCGTGCTGTTCGGGGGCGCGGCCTTTCTGATGGGGCAGGCGGTGGCGGCGACTTGGCGGCCGAGCTGGCAGGTTCTCCTTTACGGAGCGCTCCTCACGATCGGGGATCGCTTTCTGGTCTATGCCCTGTTCGAAGGCGAGCTTCTCTCCGTCAGCGGGTATCTGATCCACGCCGCCGTGCTGATCGGGATCGGGCTCGTCGCCTATCGCTTGACGAAGGCGCACAAGATGGTCAGCCAGTATCCCTGGCTTTACGAGCGTGCCGGCCTCTTCACCTGGCGCGAGCGGTCGCCGCAAAGCCTCCGCGAGACCGCGCGTTAACCAAAAGAGTTCTTGGGCAGGGTGAGCGGCGGTCAGGAAACCGTTGCCGCAGCCCGGTCTGGTGTTAAAGTACCGTTCAATGCGTGGAAGCCGTCGAGCTTGGCTCCCACGTCGGCGCTCGGGCGGGCCGTTCGGGCGCTTCTTGCCACGTAACAGGGAGACGACCGAATGCACAGAGCAAAGGTTTCGCTGATCGCCGCGGTTGCGGCGGCAGCGGCTTTCGGTGCGGTGACCGCCAAGGCCGCCGATACCATCACGATCGGTGTTGCCGGGCCGATGACCGGCCAGTACGCGGTCTTTGGCGAGCAGATGAGGCGCGGGGCCGCGCAGGCGGTTGAGGACATCAACGCCGCGGGCGGTATCCTCGGCATGCAGGTCAAGCTCGAGGTCGGCGACGACGCGTGCGATCCCAAGCAGGCCGTGGCGGCGGCCAACGATCTGGTTTCGCGCGGCGTGGTATTCGTCGCCGGGCACTGGTGCTCGGGCTCCTCGATTCCGGCCTCGTCCGTGTATGCGGAGGAGGGCGTTCTGCAGATTTCGCCGGGCTCGACCAATCCGGCGTTCACGGAAGATGCCTTTGAGAAGGGGTGGAACAACATCTTCCGCGTCTGCGGCCGCGACGACGCGCAGGGCATCGTGGCCGGCAAGTTCCTCGCCGAAAAATATGCCGGCAAGAACGTCGCGATCCTGCACGACAAGACGGCTTACGGAAAGGGACTCGCGGACGAAACGAAGAAGAACATGAACGCGGCCGGCCTCCAGGAGGTGATGTACGAAGCCTACACCGCAGGCGAGAAGGATTACTCCGCACTTGTCAGCAAGCTGAAGGCGGCCAACGTCGACGCGATCTATGTCGGCGGCTATCACACCGAGACCGGGCTGATTGCCCGTCAGGCGCGGCAGCAGGGCCTGAATGCCCAGATCATTTCCGGCGACGCCACCGTGAGCGAGGAGTACTGGGACATCACGGGCAAGGCGGGCGAAGGAACGATCTTCACCTTCCAGCCGGACCCCCGAAAGTCCGAGTCGGCCAAGCAGATCGTCGACAAGTTCCTCGCCGAAGGCTATGACCCGGAGGGCTACACACTCTACACCTACGCGGCGATCCAGGTCTGGCGGGCCGCGGTGGAAAAGGCCGGTACCACGGACGTCGATGCGGTCGCCGACGCCATCCATGGAAATACCTTCGAGACCGTTCTCGGCGAGCTGACCATCAACGAGAAGGGCGACGTCGAGAACCCCGAATACGTCTGGTATGTCTGGGAGAACGGCAGCTACAAGGAACTGCCCGCCTCCATGTAAGGACGAATCGCTTCGCCGATGAGAAAGGGCCCGGGGCTTCGGCGCCGGGCCCTTTCCTTTGTCCGGTTGGCGGGCATCTGCAACGCCGGGCCCGACGGATGCCGGCGCGAGAAGCCCGGTACCGCCCTACTTCTTTGCCCGGGCACGTCGGCCGCGGGGGCCCGGGTTCCGGCCGAGCCCGATCTTCTTGGCGAAGGCAGAGCGTTGCGCCGCATAGTTCGGCGCCACCATCGGATAGTCGGCCGGCAGGTTCCACCGCGCCCGATATTCTTCGGGCGTCATGTTGTAGGTGGAGCGCAGATGCCTTTTAAGCATCTTCAGCTTCTTGCCGTCCTCCAGGCAAATGATGTAATCGGGCATCACCGATTTCTTGATCGGTACGGCAGGGACCAGCGGTTCGGCTTGGGCAACTTTTCCGCCTCCGTTGAGTTCGGTCAGCGACCCGTGAATGGTCCGGATCACGTCGGCGAGTTGCGCAGCCGCAAGGGTGTTGTTGCTCACGTAAGCGGCAGCGACTTCCGTCGTCATACGAAGCAATTCTTCGGGTGAAACCTTGCTCGTCTCTTCCATTTTCCGTAGTCCCAGAGAGAAAATTGCGCCAAATGATGGCGCCTCGATGGCATACGGAAATGATAATGTCAATGCAAAATGGATATCTTGAATAATCGCGGATGATACTCCGCCGTTTTGGAGATTCAGTCCACAACGGGAATTTTGGGAAGCGGCTATTCTTTGCGCGCGAAAGCTGCATGGGATGGCGATTTCATACAGAAATCGGCGGCTTCTAGATCCGGATGCGGAAGGCGCGGCGGCAGATCCGGCCTCCGCTGCGGCGATGCTCGGCCATAGCTTGTGGTGGGCTGGCGCGGCGCGGCGACATTTGGTATCGTCCGATGTTTCAGGATTGTCTCCCACAAAACAGGCCATGGCGTCAGAGACTATCGCGATCGCGTCCGATCACGCGGGCTTCGAGCTGAAGGAAACGCTCAAAGCCGAACTCGTCAGGAAAGGACTCTCGGTCCTCGACCTCGGGACCGACGGCCCGCAGTCGGTCGACTACCCGGATTTCGCCGCGGCGCTGGCCGAGGCCATGCGCGACGGCCGGGCGGACCGCGGCGTCCTCGTCTGCGGCACCGGGATCGGCATCAGCATCGCTGCCAACCGCCACCGGAACCTCCGCGCGGCCCTGTGCCACGATTCGGTCAGCGCCCGGTTCGCGCGGCAGCACAACGACGCCAACGTGCTGGTGCTCGGCGCGCGCTTGATCGGGGTTGAAGTCGCCAAGGATTGCCTCGAGGTGTTCCTGAAGACGCCCTTCGAAGGGGGGCGCCATCAGCGCCGCGTCGAAAAGCTCTCGTGAATCCCAATTCCTAAACCTTCGGTAAGGAGGCACAGTCAAAAGATGCCCAACGGAGAAGCCGCTTCTGTCGCGACGCCCATGCCGGGCTTTTTCACCATGGCGCTCGCCGAGCGCGATCCGGACCTGTTCCGGGCCATCGGGCAGGAGCTGGAGCGCCAGCAGAATCAGATCGAGCTGATCGCCTCGGAGAACATCGTTTCCCGGGCGGTGCTCGCGGCCCAGGGCTCGGTTCTGACGAACAAATACGCCGAGGGCTATCCCAGCCGCCGGTACTACGGTGGCTGCGAGTATGTCGACGTGGCCGAATCACTGGCGATCGAACGGGCGAAGAAGCTGTTCGGCTGCCCCTTCGTCAACGTTCAGCCGCATTCCGGCGCGCAGGCGAACCAGGGCGTGATCCTCGCCCTGTGCCAGCCGGGTGACACCATCATGGGTATGGCGCTGGCTGCAGGCGGGCACCTTACTCACGGCGCGCCGCCGAACTTGTCCGGCAAATGGTTCAACGCGGTCCAGTACGGCGTGCGCCGGGACGATGCCCGGATCGACTTCGACGAGGTCGAGCGGCTGGCGAAGGAGCACCGGCCGAAGCTCATCATCGCGGGCGGCTCCGCCTATCCGCGAATCATCGACTTCGCGCGGTTCCGTGAGATCGCCGACTCGGTCGGGGCCTATCTGATGGTCGACATGGCGCATTTCGCCGGCCTGGTCGCGGGCGGCGTGCATCCCAGCCCGCTGCCGCACGCCCATGTGGTGACCACCACGACCCACAAGACGCTGCGGGGGCCTCGCGGCGGCATGATCCTGTCCATGGACGAGGAGATCGGCAAGAAGATCAACGCCGCCGTATTCCCGGGTCTCCAGGGCGGGCCGCTGATGCATGTGATCGCCGCCAAGGCGGTCGCGTTCGGCGAAGCCCTGCAGCCGGAGTTCAAGGTCTATGCGCGTACCGTCGTCGAGAATGCGCGGACGCTCGCGGCAACCCTGGCGGAAAGCGGTCTCGCGATCGTCTCCGGCGGGACCGACACGCATCTGATGCTGGTTGATTTGCGGCCGAAGAAGCTGACGGGCAAGGCGGCCGAGAAAAGCCTGGAGCACGCCGGCATTACCTGCAACAAGAACGGCATCCCGTTCGACCCGGAAAAGCCGACGGTCACATCCGGCATACGGCTGGGTACGCCTGCGGCGACGACACGCGGCTTCGGCCCGGCGGAGTTCCGACACCTCGGGGAGCTTATCGTTCGGGTCCTCGACGGGCTGGCGGCCAATCCGGACGACAACGGTGCGGCCGAGCGGGCGGTGCTCGATGAGGTGAAGGCTCTTTGCCGGCGCTTCCCGATCTATCCCGATCTTCGCTAGGCGGGACGCGGAGGCGAGGGGGGACGATCGATGCGTTGCCCGTTTTGTGGAAACGACGATACCCAGGTCAAGGACTCGCGACCCACGGACGACAACTCGACGATCCGCCGGCGTCGCCAGTGCCCCAACTGCGGTGCCCGGTTCACGACGTTCGAGCGTGTCCAGCTTCGTGAGCTGACGGTGATCAAGAGCAGCGGGCAGCGTGAGCCGTTCGACCGCGACAAGCTCGCGCGGTCGATGCAGATTTCGTTGCGCAAGCGGCCGGTCGACGCCGACCGGGTCGAACGGGTCGTCAACGGAATCGTGCGGCGCCTGGAGAGCTCGGGCGAAAGCGAGATCCCGTCCTCGCTGATCGGCGAGATGGTGATGGATGCGCTCGCCAATCTCGACCAGGTCGGCTATGTCCGCTTCGCCTCCGTCTACCGCAACTTCCGCGAAGCGAAGGACTTCGAGGATTTCGTGGGGAAGCTCGGCCACGACCGGGATTAGCGAGAGACGTAGACATCGGCTCGCAACATGCCCTCGTCCCTTGTGGGCGAGGGCGGGCCCGCGATCGACCGCGCAGGGGCGGGTTGCAAATCCGCCCCTGCGGCCTCCGGGCAGGCGCAAGATCCCTCACCCCAACCCTTCCTCACAAAGGGGGAGAGGGAGGTTTTGATTGGCCTTTGATTATTGAATGGTTTTGTCTTCCGAGTCACCCGATCCAGAGAGGCCGCGCCGCCCCGCTGATCTTGCGCATATGCGGGCGGCGCTCGCGCTCGCCCGTCGCGGGCTCGGACGGGTCTGGCCGAATCCCTCGGTCGGTTGCGTGCTCGTGCGCGAGGGGGCGGACCCTGACGGGCGCGAGGACCGGGTTCTCGGGCGGGGCTGGACGCAGCCCGGAGGCCGGCCGCACGCCGAGACCGAGGCGCTGCGGCGGGCGGGCGGCGATGCCGCGCGCGGCGCCACCGCCTATCTCTCGCTCGAACCTTGCGCCCATCACGGCAAGACGCCGCCCTGCGCCGATGCACTGGCGGCGGCGGGCATCGGCCGCGCGGTCGTCGCCCTGGAGGACCCGGACCCGCGGGTCTCGGGGCGCGGGCTTGCCCGTATGCGCGCCGCCGGCGTCGCCGTCGAGACCGGCCTCTGCGCCGCCGAAGCAGAGGAACTCAACGCCGGCTTCCTGCTGCGGATCCGGGAGGGCCGGCCGCTCGTCACCCTGAAGCTCGCCACGACGCTCGACGGCCGCATCGCCACCGGGACGGGCGAGAGCCAGTGGATCACCGGCGAGGCGGCGCGCCGGCGCGCTCACCTGCTGCGCGCGGCCCACGACGCGATCCTCGTAGGCACCGGGACGGCGCTTGCCGATGACCCCGAACTCACCTGCCGGCTGCCGGGGCTGGAGGACCGGTCGCCGATCCGGGTCGTGCTTGACCGGCGATTGCGGCTGTCGCCGGGCGCAAGGCTGATCGCGGGTGCACGCCAATGGCCGACCTGGCTCGTGACCCTTGAAGGCGGCGACGCGGCGCGGCGGCGGGCCCTCGCCGAGAGCGGGGTCGATCTGCTGGAGGTGCCGGCCGACACAGAGGGAAACCTGTCTCTACCGGATGTCTTCAAGGTACTCGGTGCGCGGGGCCTGACTCGCATCCTCGTCGAGGCGGGGGGACGGCTCGCGGGGGCGCTGCTCCGCGCCGGCCTGGTCGACCGGATCGCCTGGTTCCGGGCGCCGATCGTGATCGGCGGCGACGGCCTTCCGGCCGCCTCTGCTTTCGACGTCGACCGCCTTGCCGATGCGGCCGGATTCGTCCGCACCGCCGTCCTCGAGCTCGGCGACGATCTGCTGGAAACCTATCGCCGCCGCCCTTAGGTTAGCGCCATGTTCACGGGCATCATCACCGATCTCGGACGCGTGCGGGCGATCACGCCCGGGGGCGCGACCCGGCTCGTCATCGAGACCGCTTACGACACGGCAACGATCGCCGACGGCGCGTCCATTGCCTGCAGCGGCGTCTGCCTCTCGGTTGTCGAGAAGGGGCCGGGCTGGTTCGCCGTCGATGCCTCGGCCGAGACGCTTGCGCGCACCACCATCGGCACCTGGCGGGTCGGCACACCGGTCAATCTCGAGCGCGCGCTGAAACTGGGCGACGAACTCGGCGGTCATCTCGTCCTCGGCCATGTGGACGGCGTCGCCGCCGTTCTCGACCGGCGTCCGGACGGTGACAGCCTGCGCTTTACCTTCGCCGCACCGGCCCCGCTCCGGCGGTTCATCGCGCCGAAGGGGTCGGTCACGCTTGACGGCGTCTCCCTCACGGTCAACGAGGTGGGGGACAAGGCCTTTGGGGTGAACGTCATCCCGATCACCCAGCGGCTCACGACCTTCGGCGCGCTGCGTGCCGGGGACCGCGTCAATCTGGAAATCGACCTGCTGGCGCGCTACGTTGCGCGCCTGCTGGGGAGGGACGCGACGTGAGCTTTGCGGAACTGGTCTCGCCGACCGAGGAAATCATTAACGAGGCGCGCAACGGCCGGATGGTCATCCTCGTCGACGACGAGAGCCGGGAGAACGAGGGCGACCTCGTCATTCCCGCGCAGATGGCGACGCCCGATGCCATCAACTTCATGGCGAAGTACGGCCGCGGGCTGATCTGCCTGGCGCTCACCCGCGAGCGGGTCGAGCAACTCGGCCTGCCGCTGATGGCGCGGCAGAACGCCACCCGGCATCAGACCGCCTTCACCGTTTCGATCGAGGCACGGGACGGGGTGACGACCGGCATCTCGGCGCCGGACCGGGCGCACACCATCGCCGTCGCCATTGATCCGGCCAAGGGGCCGGGCGACATCGTCACGCCCGGCCACGTCTTCCCCCTGGTCGCGCGGGACGGCGGCGTCCTGGTCCGCACCGGTCACACCGAGGCCGCCGTCGATATCGCCCGTCTTGCCGGCCTGAACCCCTCGGGGGTCATCTGCGAGATCATGAACGACGACGGCACCATGGCGCGGCGGCCGGACCTGGTGCGGTTTGCTCAGTATCATGGCCTGAAGATCGGCACCATCGCCGACCTCATCGCCTACCGCCGGCGCTACGACCGGATCGTCGAACGGGCGGTCGAGACGACCTTTCGCAGCCGCTTCGGCGGCGAGTTCCGGATGATCGTCTATGTGAACCGAATCGCCTATGCCGAGCACATTGCGCTGGTAAAGGGCGACCTGAGCGCCAATGGCTCGCCGGAGCCGGTGCTCGTGCGGATGCACGCCCTCAACGTGCTGGACGACGTGCTGGGCGATTGCAGCAGCGGCAAGGGCGGCGAGCTGCAGACTGCCATGCGGATGATCGCGGAGGCCGGGCGCGGCGTCATCGTCCTGATCCGGGAACCGCTGCCCACCAGCCTCTCCGATCGCGTCAAGGCTCGTTTGGGCGGGCCGGCGGCGGAGACGAGCGCCCTGCGCGACTATGGGATCGGCGCGCAGATCTTGTTGGACCTCGGGGTCAAGGATATGGTCCTGCTGTCGAACACGCGGCGCACCATCGTCGGCCTCGAGGGCTACGGCCTGCGCGTCGTCGACCAGCGGCCGATCCCGTCTCCGGCGACCACGGGGGAGTGAGCGGACCCACCGATCCGCGGGATCCCGTCCCTCGACCGGCTCGGGACGCGGAGGCCCGGCGCGACGGCTCCGCGGGCGACTTCGCTCCGGGCCCTTCGACGCGCACCGTTCCATGATTCATGATCCATGACCCGCAAGGGGAACCAATGACCGACAAGCCGCATATCCTGATCGTGGAGGCACGATTCTACACGGACATCGCCGACGAGCTGGTCCGGGGGGCCATTGCCGCCCTGGACGCGGCAGGGGCGACTTACGAGCGCATCCAGGTGCCTGGGGCGTTCGAGATTCCGGCCGCGGTGCGCATGGCGGCGCTTTCGATGGAGCGCCATCCCGGGCGCCGGCCCTATGACGGCTTCGTAGCGCTCGGCTGCGTCATTCGCGGCGAGACGACCCATTACGACTACGTCTGTACGGAAAGCGCCCGCGGCCTGCAGGACCTGGCTTGCCGCTACGCGTTGGCGATCGGTTACGGGATCCTGACGGTCGAGAACGCGGAGCAGGCCTGGGCTCGAGCGAAGATCGACCGCAAGGACAAGGGCGGTGACGCGGCCAGGGCCTGTCTGGCGATGGTCGAGCTGAAGCGTCGGTTCAACCTTCCGGCGCTTCCGGGACGAGAGGGACATGGCGGACCGTCCTGACGACATCGAAGGCGGGCGGCGTGGGGAAGGCCGGCCCGGTGCCCCGGGACGGCGGACCGCGGCGCGTCTCGCGGCCGTGCAGGCGCTCTATCAGATGGAACTGAGCGGGGCGACGGCCGAGGCCGTGATTCGCGAGTTCGACCGGCATCGCCTGGGGCAAGAGATCGACGGTACCCGTTACGCCGAGGCGGATCGGACGCTGTTTGCGGATCTCGTCCGAGGGGTGAGTGCCGAGCGCGACGAGCTGGACCGGCTGCTTGGCACGGCGCTGAGCGCCGAGTGGCCGGTCGAGCGTCTGGAGACGGTCTTGCGGGCGATTCTTCGCGCCGGCACCTACGAGCTCTTGCGCCGCGCCGAAGTGCCCCCGCGGGTCGTCATCAACGAATATGTCGGCGTCGCCGACGCCTTCTTCGGCGACAAGGAAACGGGTCTGGTGAACGGCGTGCTCGACCGGCTCGCCCGGACGCTCCGGCCCACGGAAATGGGGTCAGCGAAGCGTGACGGAGACGGGGCGACGCCTTCCCGGTGAGTTCGCGGTCATCGAGCGCTACTTCAGACCGCTGGCCGCCGGGCGGCCGGGCGCTTTGAACCTCGCGGACGACGCCGCGCTGCTCGATCTCGAGCCGGGTTGGCGTCTCGTGGTGACGGCCGATGCGCTGGTCGGCGGCGTGCACTTCCTCGACACGGAATCCGCGAACCGGATCGCGCGCAAGGCGCTGCGGGTCAACCTGTCCGACCTTGCCGCCATGGGCGCGCGGCCGCTTGCCTACTTTCTCACGATTGCCTTCCCCAACTGGATCGACGAGCCGTGGCTGGCGGATTTCGCCCACGGACTCGCCGCCGATCAGGACGAGTTCGCGATAGCCCTGATGGGCGGAGACATTACGGCGACGCCCGGTCCGCTCACCCTGTCGATCACCGCCTTGGGACAGGTTGAGAAGGGCCGCGCGCTTCTTCGCGGCGGAGCCCGGAGCGGCGATCGGGTTCTCGTATCGGGCACCGTGGGAGACGCCGCTCTCGGCCTCAAGGCCCTGAAGGGGGAGATGGAGACATTGCCGGCGGGGCACCGGGCATACCTGATCGATCGCTGCCGCCTGCCGCGGCCCCGGCTGGCGCTGGGACGCGCCCTGGCCGAGGCGGGGCTGGCCACTGCCGCCGTCGACGTCTCGGACGGTCTGGCCGCCGATCTCGGCCATATCTGCGAGGCTTCGGGCTGCGGCGCGGTGTTGGAGGCCGCTCGGGTCCCTCTCTCGGCGGCCGCGGCGGCTGCCCTGGAGGCCGACCCGAACTTGCGCAGCACGGTCCTCACCGGCGGCGAGGACTTCGAACTCCTGGTCACCGTGCCCGCCGACCGCTTGGCCGAGGCGCGCGCGCTCGCCGACGGGCTCGGCATCGCCCTGACCGAGATCGGCCGGATGGAGGAGGGGGCGGGGGTTCGCGCTCTAGATGAATCCGGGGCGCAGATTCCTTTGGGTGCCGGCGGATACCGTCACTTCTGAAGACTTTCCCTTAACCGGATCTTCACGGGCCACCTCGAACGTCGTCGAGGAGGTCACCGGGTGGCCGCTTCGGCCGCCCCTTGGCCGTTCTCGGCCGCGAACGGGCTGGACGATGAGGATTCTTGGTGCCGTCATCGCCATTCTGCTGCTGCTTGGCGCGGGCGCCGGCGGTTTCTGGCTCGTCCTGGGTGATCGGCTGTCGCCGGCCGAGGGGGCGGCCGCCGACGATCGGCCGCCCGCCTTCGTCACCCTGCCCGTGATGACCATCCCGGTCATCGACGGCGATCGGGTCACGCGCACGTTCGTCCTCCAGATCACGCTTGAGGTTGCCGACGCCGCGGACAAGGAGGTCGTGGAGGCGGCGCAGCCGCGTCTGGTCGACGCCTTCGTGACGGAGCTTCACACGTTGCTGGCGCGCCGGCTCATGGAGAGGCGAGGCTATGATATCGGCCTCATGAAGCTTCGCCTGGAGCGCGCCGCAGACCGGGTTCTCGGGCCGGGCCATGTGCGGGACATCCTGGTCCGGCTGATCAGCGAGCGGTAGCGGGGGACCGACGGGACGGCTTGCGTCCGGAGTCGTTTGCGCCCATGCTCGCGCCGCCATGGAGCCGACCGTCCGACGAAATGTCCTGATCCTCGCCGCCTGTCAGGCGCTGGCCATGACCGGCTCTTCGCTCCTGATCACCACGGCGGCGCTGATCGGGCAGATGCTGGCGACCGACAAGAGCCTGGCAACCCTGCCGCTCGGCCTGCAGTTCGTCGCGACCATGCTGACGACGATCCCGGCATCATTGCTGATGAAGCGGGTCGGCCGCCGCGCCGGGTTCACGGTCGGCGCGCTCTTCGGCGCCGGCGGCGGCCTCATCTCGTCCCTCGCCATCTTCGCCGGCAGCTTCTCCGGCTTCTGCCTCGGCAACACGCTGATTGGTGTCGCCATGGGGTTCGCCCTGTTCTACCGGTTCGCCGCCGCCGACGCGGCCGATGAACGCTCGCGTAGCCGGGCCATCTCCTTCGTCATGGCCGGTGGCGTGGTCGCGGCCGTCAGCGGCCCGGAGTTGGCGAAGTGGTCGCGCGACTTGTTCGAGCCGGCACTTTATGTCGGCTGTCTCGCCGTCGTCGCCGCGCTGTGGGCCGTTGCGGTCCTCCTGCTGCAGTTCGTCACGATTCCGCGGCCGAGCGAGGCCGAGCGGCGCTCCACCGGGCGTCCCCTCGGCGTGATCGCGCGCCAGCCGGCCTTTGTCGTCGCCGTGCTGGGCGGAATGATCGGCTATGGCAGCATGTCCCTGGTGATGACGGCGACGCCGCTCGCCATGGTCGCGCACCATCACGACTTCGCCGACGCGGCGTTCGTCATCCAGTGGCACGCGCTCGGCATGTTTGCACCGTCCTTCTTCACCGGACGGTTGATCGCCCGGTTCGGCGTGCTCAACGTCATGCTGGCCGGTGCGGCCCTGCTCGTCGGCTGCATCGCCGTGAATCTCAGCGGCACGACGATGCTCCAGTTCTGGGTAGCCCTCGTCGCACTCGGCCTCGGCTGGAATTTTCTCTACATCGGCTCGACGACGCTTTTGACCGAGGCCTATGAGCCGGCGGAGCGGGCGAAGGTCCAGGCGCTGAACGACTTCCTCGTCTTCGGGGCGGTCGCGGCCTCGTCCTTCTCGTCCGGCGCCCTGCAGAACCGCTTCGGCTGGGACGCCGTCAACTACGCGGTCGTGGCGCCGGTTCTTCTCGTCCTGTTCGCCGCCCTCTGGCTGCGCCAAAGGCGGGCCGCGGCAGCGGTTGTCGGGCAGCCTTCGGAAGCGACCGGAGAGAGTTGATTCCCCTGGCCTTTTGGGCCACACCCGTCGACTACGCGCGGATTGCGGCCGGGTGACCAGCGGAGTTGCACCGGCGGAGCGATTCCCGTATGTTCCCGGCGCTTTTGTGCGCCGCCGAAAGGCGAATCGCCCGGTTTCGGCCGCGGTGCATCTTTAATTCTTGTTCCGGGATGGAAGGTCAACAGTCATGACTGCAACTTATTGGCTCGTCCTCGGGTGCGGCGTTCTTGCGCTGCTCTACGGGGTCTATGCGAGCCGTGCCGTGCTGGCGGCGGGGACCGGCACCGAACGGATGCGTGAAATCGCCGGCGCGGTGCAGGTCGGCGCCCGTGCCTATCTCAACCGGCAATACCGCACCATCGCCCTCGTCGGCATCGTGGTCGGCGTGATCCTTGGGCTGACGCTCGGCCTCGACGTGGCGATCGGTTACGCGATCGGCGCGGTGCTGTCCGGCGCGGCCGGCTACATCGGCATGAACGTTTCGGTGCGGGCCAATCTGCGCACGGCGGAGGCGGCGCGAAAGGGTCTCGAGCCCGCGCTCGGGATCGCCTTCAAGGCCGGCGCCATCACCGGTATGCTGGTGGTCGGTCTGGGCCTGCTCGGCGTTGCCGGATACTACGTCGTCCTGCGCTGGCTCGGCCTCGACATGCGCTCGATCCTGGAGGCGCTGGTCGCCTTGAGCTTCGGCGCCTCGCTGATTTCGATCTTTGCGCGCCTCGGCGGCGGCATCTTCACCAAGGGGGCCGATGTCGGCGCCGACCTCGTCGGCAAGATCGAGGCCGGGATTCCCGAGGACGATCCCCGCAACCCGGCGGTGATCGCCGACAACGTCGGCGACAATGTCGGCGACTGCGCCGGCATGGCGGCCGACCTGTTCGAGACCTATGCCGTCACCGTCGTCGCCACCATGCTGCTCGGCCAGATCTTCTTCACCGGCGCCGCCCAGGAGCTGATGATGCTGTTCCCGCTGGCGATCGGCGGGGTCTGCATCGTCGGCTCGGTGGCCGGTACCTTCTTCGTGCGTCTGGGCGCGAACCAGAACATCATGGGCGCCCTCTACAAGGGGTTCGTCGCGAGCGCCATCATCTCCGGCATCCTCATCGCGATCCTGACGGCGGCGCTGCTGGGCTTCGGAACCGAGTACATGGCCGGCCAGCGCGCCATCTCTGGCGCGGACATCTTCTTCTGCACCCTGGTCGGGCTCGCCGTCACCGGCCTGCTGGTCTGGATCACGGAGTACTACACCTCGACGTCCCACCGGCCCGTGCGGAGCGTGGCGCGCGCCTCGACCACCGGCCACGCGACGAACATCATCCAGGGGCTCGCGGTCTCCATGGAGGCGACGGCCCTTCCGGTGATCGTGATCTGCGCCGGGATCGTCGCCGCCTATTCCTTCGCCGGCCTGTTCGGCATCGGCGTGGCGGCCACCACGATGCTGGCGCTGGCCGGCATGGTCGTCGCGCTCGACGCCTACGGTCCGGTGACGGACAACGCCGGTGGCATTGCCGAGATGGCGGACCTGCCCAAGGAAGTGCGGAAGACGACCGATGCGCTCGACGCCGTGGGCAACACCACCAAGGCGGTGACCAAGGGCTATGCCATCGGCTCCGCCGGTCTGGCGGCCCTGGTCCTGTTCGCCGCCTATACCGAGGACCTTCGCCATTACTTCCCCGATCTTGCGGTGACCTTCGCCCTGCAGGACCCCTATGTGGTGATCGGCCTGTTCATCGGCGGGGCGCTGCCCTTCCTGTTCGGGGCGCTCGGCATGATGGCCGTGGGCCGGGCCGCCGGCTCGGTGGTGATCGAGGTTCGCCGCCAGTTCAAGGAAATCCGCGGCATCATGGAAGGCACGGCGAAGCCCGATTACGGCCGGGCGGTCGACCTGCTGACCAAGGCGGCGATCAAGGAGATGATCGTGCCGTCGCTGCTTCCGGTTCTGGCGCCGATCCTGCTCTACCTCGTGATCGCCCTGGTCGCGGGTCAGGCTCAGGCCTTTACCGCCCTGGGAGCGATGCTGCTCGGCACCATCGTGACCGGCCTGTTCGTCGCGATCCAGATGACCTCGGGCGGCGGCGCGTGGGACAACGCCAAGAAGTACATCGAGGACGGCAACCATGGCGGCAAGGGGTCCGACGCCCACAAGGCGGCGGTCACCGGCGATACGGTCGGCGACCCTTACAAGGACACTGCCGGCCCGGCCGTCAACCCGATGATCAAGATCACCAACATCGTGGCGATCCTGCTGCTGGCGATCCTCGCCCACTGAGCCGCGACCCTGTCCCGGGCGGCCCGCCGCGCAGGCGGCGGGCCGCTCTTTCTTTTTCCGCCCGCCTGCCGGACTCACCGGCGCATGCGGCGTTCGCGAGCGAAGCCCGCGGGCTCGCTCGATAGGAATTCTCTGGCGTAAGAAGGGGGAGGCGCGGTGGAACCGGTCGGCCCGCTACCGCTCGTTCTCGACGCGGTTGAAACGACCGAGATTGCCGAGGAACTGCTGGAGGACGCTGATGTCCCGGCCGTGGGTCGGCGTCTCCCGCTCGACGAGTTCGACCTCCCGCCCGTCGTCCTTGCCGTAGAGCTTTACTTCTTTCAGAACGCCGGCACTGTCGAACTCGACGGCCAGGACCTGCTGGTCGACGAGCTCCGGCTGGAAGAACGCGACCGACTCCGTGCGCTTGCTGATGTAGTACCAGGTCCTGTCGTCGAAGGTGCCGACGGTCGAGGGCGTCCCGAGAAGCCGGGCAACCTGATCGCGGTCATGGATGCCCGGCTGCAGCTTCGCGACCAACTCGGGATCCGGCAGATTGCCGCGGGTGTCGATGCGCGGCTGGCAGGCGGACAAGCCAGCCGCCAGCGCGCCGAGGACGACGACGGATGCGATCGCTCGCCGCATCCTTGCGCGATGCCGACCGTAACGAAACCCGTTACCGAGAAACAAATGCCCCCTCTTGCCGTTGGTCATCGGATGCGAGTATCGCTTGCGTCGTTCGCCAAGATCGCTCAGCCGAGAGGCGGACCATCGCACCGCCCTTTCAGACTGTCAAGGAATCGGGACCGAAGGGAACGACCATGGTGCTGAGGACACTCTTTGGGCGCCGCCCGCCTGAGGCCGCGGCGCGCCGGCTTTACGCCGAGATCGTGGCGCAGGCCCGCCGGCCGACGTTCTACGAGGATTTCGGTGTTCCGGACAGCCTCGACGGCCGGTTCGAGATGGTCGCGCTCCACACCTTCCTCGTCCTCCACCGCCTGAAACAGGAGCCGAACGGGCGGGGGGCGGAGCTGGGCCAGGCCGTCTTCGACACGATGTTCCTCGACATGGATGCGAGCCTGCGCGAGATGGGGGCGGGCGACCTTGGTGTCGGCCGCCGGGTAAAGCAGATGGCGACCGGCTTCTATGGACGGATCGCGGCCTACGAGGCGGGTCTCGCCGACCGCGGGTCCGGCCTGAGCGAGGCCCTGCGGCGTAACCTTTACGGCACGGTGAACCCGGCGCCGCACCTGCCGGAAGCGATGGCCGCCTATGTCCGCGCCGCTGCCGTGGCCCTGGCCGCCCAGCCGGGCGAGGCGCTGTCGGCGGGCCGAGTTGATTTCCCGACGCCGAGCACCATCTCTTGAGACGTGAATGAATGGGGAACGCCCCATCCGCGGGCGAAAACCGGTTCCGGACGATCGCCGGACCGGCATGGTAACCGAATAGTAACCGAATACGGTGTTTCTGACCTCCGGGGGGCGACTTCTTCAGGGTGTCGCACTTCGCGCAGGCTGGGTTTTCGACATGGTAAGGGATATCGAGCACCAGCATCAGTCTGAGTTTTCGCGCCTCGTGGCGACGGAGCGGGTCGGCGACACCGCAATTGTCGAGGAAATCGCCGCGACGGAGCACGAGCGGGCCGCCTTGGCTGAGCGCTTCGGGTGGGTCTCGATGCAGCGCCTGACCGCAACGGTCCGGCTGCGGCGTCTGAAGCGCGATCTGATCCGCGCATCCGGACATTACGAGGCCGATCTGGAGCAGGCCTGCGTGGTCACGCTGGAGCCGGTCCCCGCCCATGTGGAAGGCGAGTTTAACCAACTTTATCTGGAGGACGGCGGGCTGGAACAGGAAGACGCGGTGGTGGCCGTCTCGGTTACCGAGGAGGAGCCACCCGAATCCGTCGTCGGCGGCAAGATCGACATCGGCGAGGCCGTGGTCCAGCAGATCGCGGTGGCGCTCGACCCCTATCCCCGGGCCCCGGGCGCCGCACTGCCGGAGGCGGTGGATTGGCCCCCGGCAGGCGAAGAGGAGGGGCAGGCGGGCCCCTTCGCCGTCCTGGCCGAGCTCACGAAGGCGAGGCGGAAGGAAGGATAGGACCGGCGGATTCGGGCCCGGGCGAGATGCCGGCGCGGCTTGCCCATCATAGGGTTTTTGGATAGTAATCTGGCACCTTTCGAGTTTCCTTTAAGAGAGATGACACAATGGCTGTTCCTAAGAAGAAGACCTCGAAGTCGCGGCGGGACATGCGGCGGTCCCACCACCACCTGAAGTCCACCACGGGGATCGAATGCCCCAACTGCGGCGAAATGAAGCGCCCGCATCATATCTGTGGCGCCTGCGGCTACTACGACGGTCGGGAAGTGACCGAGGCCAGCGCCGCCTGACCCGGGCGCGCTGACCCGGCCATGGGACTCCGCAGGTGAGCAATGGTCTAACTATCGCCCTCGACGCCATGGGCGGCGATCGGGCTCCGGATATGGTGATCGAGGGCGCCGATATCGCGCGTCAGCGCTTCCCACAGATTCGGTTCCTGTTCTTTGGCGACGAGACACGCATCGAACCGTTGATCGAGCGACGGCCGCGGCTGCGCGAGGTCAGCGTGGTGCGCCATGCGGAGCAAGAGGTTCGCGGCGAGGACAAGCCCTCGACCGCGCTCCGCTCTGGGCGGGCCACCAGCATGCGCCTCTCGATCGATGCCGTCCGTGACGGGGCTGCCGCCGGCGTGGTATCGGCCGGCAACACCGGTGCCCTCATGGCGATGGCCAAGTTCGTGCTGAAGACGATGCCGGGCATCGACCGGCCGGCGATCGCGTCCTTCTTCCCGACCCTCCGGGGCGAAAGCGTGATGCTGGATCTCGGCGCCAATGTTCAGTGCGATGCAGACAACCTCGTTCAGTTTGCGGTCATGGGGAACGTCTTTGCCCGTACGGTGCTGGGCGTCCTGCACCCCACGATCGGCCTGCTCAACGTCGGCTCGGAGGAGCTGAAGGGGAACGAGGCGGTGCGCGAGGCCTGGTCGATCCTCCGCAACACCTCCCTGCCGGGTCAGTTCCACGGGTTCATCGAGGGTGACGACATCGCGAAGGGCACCGTCGACGTGATCGTCACGGACGGCTTCACCGGCAATATTGCGCTGAAGGCGATCGAGGGAACGGCAAAGCTTTACAGCGAATTTCTGCGACAGACCTTCATGAGCACCGCCTTCAGCCGCCTGGGTTATCTCCTGGCCCGGCCGGCGATCCGTTCGTTGAAGGCGCGCACGGACCCGCGGCGATACAACGGCGCCATCTTCCTCGGTCTCAACGGCATCGCCGTTAAGAGCCATGGCGGCACCGACGCGCTTGGCTTTGCGAACGCGATCGGCGTGGCCGTCGATATGGTGACACACCAATCGATCGATCGGATCCGGGACGACTTTGCCCGCCTGACCGCCCAACTGCAGACCGCGCCGGAAGCCGCCGCCCTGTAATGCCCATCCGTTCACAAGTTATCGGCTGCGGAGGCTATCTTCCCAGCCGCGTTCTCACCAACGCCGAACTGGCGACAATGGTGGATACGTCCGATGCCTGGATCACGCAGCGCACCGGAATCCGACAGCGCCACATCGCCGCGGATGGGGAGCTGACCTCCGACCTTTCGGTGCGGGCGGCCGAGGCGGCCTTGCGCGACGCCGGGCTCGACGCCGCCGAGGTCGATCTCATCGTCCTGGCCACCACGACACCCGACGAAACCTTTCCGGCGACGGCGACGCGCGTGCAGGCCCGCCTCGGCATGACCCGGGGTGCGGCGTTCGACGTCCAGGCCGTGTGCTCGGGATTCGTCTATGCGCTCGCGATCGCCGATAACTTCCTTCGCGTGGGGCAGGCGCGGACCGCATTGGTGATCGGCGCCGAGACCTTTTCGCGGATCCTCGACTGGCAGGATCGAAGCACCTGCGTCCTCTTCGGCGACGGCGCGGGCGCGCTCGTCCTGCGCGCCGTGGACGGCGAGGGCACACCACAGGACCGGGGCGTCCTCTCGACCCATCTCTATTCCGACGGCCGGTACCACGACCAGCTCTATGTCGATGGTGGTCCGTCCTCAACCCAGACCACCGGCCATGTCCGCATGGTGGGCCGCGAGGTGTTCCGCCACGCCGTCGTCAAGTTGGCGCAGGCGGTGGACGCGGCCATCGAGCAGAACGGCATCACCGGCGAGGACCTCGACTGGCTGGTGCCGCATCAGGCGAATCGGCGAATCATCGACAGCATGGGGCACCGCCTTCGCCTGCCTCCCGAGAAGATCGTGCTGACCGTCGACCGCCACGCGAACACCTCGGCCGCATCGATCCCCCTGGCCCTCGCCGAGGCCGCCGGGGATGGGCGAATCCAGCCCGGTCATCTGGTGCTGCTGGAGGCGATGGGCGGCGGCTTCACATGGGGCGCCGCGCTGCTCCGCTGGTGACCCGCCCGTCGGGCGTCCGCTCGATTTCCCGCGTACCGGCCCTCTTCAATTGACGGAATTTCCGGCAGAGGTTAACGTTCCCTTAGTGGTTGAAAGAAGGGGGCGAAATGAATGAGAGGACGGTGACTCGCGCCCAGTTGAGCGAGGCGGTTTACCAGGAGGTCGGGTTGTCACGGAACGAGTCCGCCGATCTCGTCGAGACGATCCTCAAGGAGATTTCCGACGCCTTGTCGCGTGGAGAGACGGTGAAGATCTCCTCGTTCGGCAGCTTCTTTGTCCGGCAGAAGGGCGAACGTATCGGGCGCAATCCGAAAACCGGGGAGGAAGTGCCGATTCGGCCGCGACGGGTGCTCGTCTTCCGGGCCTCTCACGTTCTTAAGAATCGTGTCAACAACGCCTTGAACGGAGCTTCGGCATGACGTCACCGCAACGGGATGTAAGGCCGGAGGCAAACGAGTCGGCGAAGGAACCGTCGACCGTGCCGCGTCGGGTCGAAAAGTCCGCCGCGGCGTTTCGTACGATCAGCGAAGTCGCGCAGGAACTCGATGTTCCGCAGCATGTGCTGCGGTTCTGGGAGACCAAGTTCCCCCAGGTCAGGCCGCTCAAGCGCGGCGGCGGGCGGCGCTACTATCGTCCCGAGGACGTCGAACTGCTTCGGGGCATCCGCAGCCTCCTGTACCAGGAGGGGTACACCATCAAGGGCGTGCAGCGTCTGATGCGTCAGGGTGCGCTCAAGGAGCGCTGCGGCGCGATCGAATCGGACGTCGCCGAGACCGGCATCGCAGAGGTCGAGTCGAGTGCCGCCGGGCCAGGGCCGCAGCAACGCGCCGAACTGCAGGCTGTGCTCGAGGAGCTTACGGCGTTGCGCGACCGGCTGCGCGCGGTTCTGGGGTAATCGAGCGCGAACGGACGAGACCCGGAATTGCCGATTGGCGCGTTGCACCGCTTGCCGGTGCCCGCTATATAACCCTTCTCGACAGGGTCCTGTCGCGGTCGGAGCGTAGCGCAGCCTGGTAGCGCATCACACTGGGGGTGTGGGGGTCGTGGGTTCAAATCCCGCCGCTCCGACCATTTCTTTTTTCAATCTCGTTAACCACTGACGGTTTTTCCGGCCCGGTGTGCTTCGGTCCGAAGCACGGGCGGCGGATGATCGGACATTCCAATCCCCGGCCCAGGGACTCCTTGGCTGTGGCGGTTGGGGCCGGTCCGGACTCGTCTGCCGACGGCCGCGAATCGCCGCCCCTCCCGAGTTCCTCGCGCCCCTCCGCAAGGGTTCATTAACCATACTGTGTCCATCATGGGCGCCGAGCTGATCACCTGTTGGGGCTGGGGGGGTGACCATGCGGCGCATCGCGTCTTGCGCGGCCGTGATCCTGCTTACCGCTTTTCTCCTCCCGCCGTCCGGCGTCGCCCGGGCGGGGTCGCTTTGCGTGCCCGACGGGCGGTCGTCTCTTGGCGCTTCGGTGGTGCCGGAAGGCTCTCCCCTGGGCGCCGGGTCGCAGGCGACCCCTGGCGCCGCGGAGCGGGCGAGCGAGTATCTCTCCATTCGAGGATCGACCGATTACGTGTACGGCTCGTTTGCCGGCTGCGGCGAGCGGCACCAGTTTCTGTTGGGCGACGCCTTGCGGATGTCCTACTCAGCGGCCAGCGGAGCCGATCCGTTCGAGCGGATCGGCGGCCGCTCGCGCGATAAGGAGAGCTTTTTCGACGCCGAGTTCGAATCCGCCTTCGGTGACCTCGGCCGAATCGGATATGCCGCCAGTCTTCACACCGCTATCGTCGAAGACACGGCCGCCGACCGCGTGACGGGAAATCGCCTGTGGTTCAGCAGCGCCGACAAGCGACTGGCGCTCAGCTCGGAGGTGGCGGTTTCCGCGAGCGAGACGCAAGACCGGATCGGCACCGCGCAGCGCCATCGGATATCGGTCCGCCTGCTCGAGGCGGCGAACAGCAGCTTGTCCACGACCTTTTCCTTCTCGAGCGTCGATCGCGACTTCAAGGGGCGCCGAAGCGCTGCGACGCCGGATCGGCAGACGCTGGATGCTATGGTCAATCTGCGGTCGGGCGACGCGGCTCTGACCCTGACGCTCCGCAGCGCCCAGGACAACCTCGACGGCGATCGGGACCGGACGCATCTCTGGCGCACGATCACGGCGGACGGGTCCTATGGGGTGGGCCGGCGACCGATCCTGCCCAATCGGATCAGGGTCTACGCGAACCACGTCCAAGAGCGCACGATCGTCAGCGGGGCCGATGGTCTCGACGACCCGGAGAGAGAGACGGACGTCGTCGGCGTCGCGCTGAACTGGACCGACTGGTTCGATGGAAGCACGATTCTCGATTCCGATGCCGTCACGCTTTCGACCAATCTGCTCGCCGATTTGACCGAGACCGGGGACGATCACACAAGCGGGCTCGCCACGGGGGCCGACGCCCATCTTTCCCTCGACCTGCGGCGGATTCTCGAAGTTCCCGGGCATATGGGAACCGGGGCGCGCATCATTGCGGATGAGAGGCTCGAAGACGGATTCGGCTGGCAGTGGAATCTTTCGGCCGAGGTCGACTGGCTTGACCTTCTGTTCGATACCGCCTCGAGCCGCGCCGCCTACCTGCTTGGCCGGTTCGGGTCGGGCGTCAGCGATCAGGCGGCGGGCCTCAACATCGACTACCGCGGCATGGTCGCCGGAGGCATCCGCTTTTAGCGCCGAGCGCGCGCGATGCGGTCCTCCGCGGGGGCAAGGTCAAGCCGCGCGACGAGCCGACGCCGGCCTGTTCGGTCTCAGCAGCGGCTGTCGGCGATCTGGCCGCGCAGCTCGGCGGGGATGGGCGCGCCCAACTCCGCCGTTTTGAGGAAGCAGAGAATCCGGGTCGCTGGAATCACCGTCGTTTCTCCGGCGATCGGCACCTCGAGCGGCGCGGCGCCGCCGCCCGGGAGCGATAGCTTCGCCGTCCTGTAACCGCGGACGATTCCCACCAGCTCGCCCGTCCGACGGTCGTACACCCCGCCGCCGCTGGTGCCGTGGGCCACGGTCGCGTCGATCTGGCGGACCGGTCCGGCGAAGGGGCCGGCCGCGGAATCGGATGCGGGACTGCGCCGGTAGATCTGGCTGACCACGCCGTCGACCACCGTCAGCCGGCGCCCCCAGGGATAGGAGATGACCCAGACGTCGTCGCCGAGGTGAGCCTGCCGGCGAAGAGAGGCCGGTACGACGTTCAATCCTTCGGCTTCCAGCACGGCCAAGTCCGCGTCGGCGTCGACGGCCACGATCCGGGCCGTCGTGTACCCGCGGTTCATCGGCGTCTTCGCGAGGACCTTCTGCTCGACGAGCGGCAGGAGAATGTGGGCGGTCGTCAGGATCAGTGCGCGCCCGGATGTCTCGTCGGCGGCGAGGACGACCGCCGATCCGGCCCGGCGGCCATTGTCGTCCCGGTCGGTGAACAGCTGCACCGAGGATCGAATCGATCGATCGATAACCGCGCTGCCCGTCGAGTCCGATCGGGGCGCCGTGCATCCGGCGACGAACAGGAGGAGGGCGCAGAATGCGGGGATCCGCCTCATCTTGATACGCTGTGGAGGCATGGGTCGACTTCAGCAACCTGTGGTAAGAAAAGTGTTAATGCGATGCCGGGGCGCCGCCATCGCGCCGTCCCGGCACTATCCCGCCGGGTGCAGATGTTCCGCATCCGCAAGATCTTCGATGACAGCACCCCGGCAAACCAGGCCGTGATCGAGCGAGCGCAGGAGATTCTGCTCGCCTTTACGTCGAAATCACGACTCGGCGTCCGGATCGGCTGGCCGCCGCCTTCCATCGCAACCACGGCTACCGCAAACTGGCCGACCTTCCGGACTTCTACCGGAACGGCGAGGGCAAGGCGATCTACGCCAAGGACATCGTTCATGAGGGGGGCGCCTCGGCGGCGAAGGAGAGCGCAGACGGGCCCTCCGACTGCGCCTCCGCTTGAGGCGTCCGGATACTGGGCTTCCTGCAGCGAGACGTAGCCGGCTGCCGCGGCAGGGTGGGCGTCTTTGCCTAGAGCTGCGGTTCGCGGCGCCGGTGCGGCTTGGCGCCGCGGCCCCTGTGCTCGAGCCGGATGACGGGGGCGGCGTGGGCCACCAGCACCGCCCGGCCGGTGTCGGTCAGCTTGCAAACCAGCCAGTCGGGCTTCAGCGCATTGGCGAACCAGGGCTCGGCCCATCCCTGTTCAATGCAGCTGCGGATCGTTCGCTCATTGACCCTCTGACCCCACTCGTCGAAAAGCGGCAGCTTGCCGCCCGGCTGGTCGAGGCCGCGTGCCAGCCAATGAAGTTGCGCCGCCGATGGCCTGCTCTCGCCTTTCGTGGGGGCTGCGAGCTTTTCCTGCATGTATCGCTTCCGAACGTGACGCCGATCGCCTGAAATCTTTTGCTTTTCTGTAATACTAAGAAGAATTTTTCCGTTCGCAAGTCATTCGGTGTGCTTCATGCCGCGGCATCGCTTCTTGCTTAATTCCCGGACTCAGTAAACTTGAGCAACTGTATGATCTGGCGCCGATATTCCAGATCCCAGATCAGTCGGTCCGTGTCGATCGGGTCGACCGGCAATGGCTCTTGGCCGGGCGCCCGACCGATGCTCTCGTCTGCTCCGGGGGGCTTTGCATCGATGATCATGGCTGGTGGCTCCTTGCGTACCGATCTTGATGAGAAGGGCGAGCATCGGAAGGATGCCGGGAATTTTCGACGGTGCCACGGCGGAATTGCGGCAATGTGATGGAGATCCGGGCGAGACGAGGCTCCCGCGACCGCGCATGGGATCCATGCGGGCGACGCATTTGCCCTGAGGGCCGACCGGTGGCAGGATCGAACCGACAAGAGCGAAAGGGCGCCGATGCATCCTTCTTCCGACCGGCTGGCGCAGGCCTTCTCGGCCGCGGGCCATTTCTACATCCATCTGTTCACGGCGTTCTTCTTCGTCATCGTGCTCGCGATCGAGGCCGATTGGCAGCTCCCCTATCACCAACTGGTGGAGCTGTGGACGCTCGGCGCCTTCCTCGTCGGTGCGGGCGCTCTCCCGGCGGGCTGGCTCGGTGACCGGTGGAGCGCCCCCGGGATGATGGCGGTTTTCTTCATCGGCATCGGCCTGTCTTCGATCGTCTGCGGCTTCGCCGAGACGCCGGCCGGTCTGACGGTCGGGCTGGCCGGCATCGGGCTGTTCGCCTCGATCTACCATCCGGTCGGCATCGCCTGGCTGGTGCGCCACGCCCGCAGCCGCGGCAAGGCGCTCGGCCTGAACGGCATCTTCGGCAGCGCCGGCGTCGCCGGCGCGGGACTGATCGCCGGCTCCCTGATCGACCTGTCCGGCTGGCGCGCCGCCTTCATCGTCCCGGGCGCCGTCTCCGTGCTGACGGGCATGCTGTTCCTGCTCTGCGTTCGGGCCGGGTGGATCACCGACGGGGAGGCCGGGCGCACCCGGGAACAGCCGACCAGCCGGGGCGAGATGCTGCGGGGCTTCGCGATCCTGATCGTGGGGATGCTGTGCGGCGGCCTCATCTACCAGGCGACCCAGGCCGCCCTGCCGAAGCTCTTCGCCGAGCGGCTGAGCGGGTTGCTGGGAGACGGCGCGCTGGGCGTCGGCGCCCTGGTGGCCATCGTCTACGGTGTCGCCGGGGTGATGCAGTATCTGGGCGGCCACCTCGCCGACCGCTATCCCCTGAAATGGGTCTACGTTCTGTCCTTCCTGGTTCAGGGGCCGCTTCTGTTCGCTCTCGCCGGCTTCGCTGGCCTGCCGCTCGTGGCCGCGGCGGCGCTGGCGGTCCTCCTCAGCATCGGCGTGCTGCCGGCGGAGAACATGATGCTCGCCCGCTTCACGCCGGAGCGGCACCGCAGCCTCGCCTTCGCCGTCAAGTACGTCATCGCGTTCGGATCCGCGCCTCTGGCGCTGCTGATCGTCGCGCGGATCAACGAGGCGACCGGGGGCTTCTATTGGCTCTTCGTGCTGCTGGCGGGCCTTGCCGCGCTGGTCTTCGCGGCCGCGCTGCTGCTGCCGGGCGATCCCCGCCCGGCCCCCGGTCCCCGGGTCGTTCAGCCGGCGGAGTAGCCTGAGCGGCCGTAGACGCTCGATTTGGGGGGAACTCATGCGCTTCCTGGTTTTTCAGCACCTCCCCGTCGAGCATCCCGGCGTTTTCCGCGATTTCTTCGCCGCCGACGGCATCGCCTGGGACGCGATCGAGCTCGATGCGGGCGAGACCATCCCCGCGCTCGACGGCTATGACGCTCTCTGGGTGATGGGCGGGCCCATGGATGTCTGGCAGGAACGCGAGCATCCCTGGCTCGTCGCCGAGAAGCGGGCGATCCGCGAGGCGGTGAAGGAGCGCGATCTGCCCTATCTCGGCCTCTGTCTCGGTCATCAGCTGCTGGCCGATGCGCTCGGCGGGCGGGTCGCCCCGATGGCCGAGCCGGAGGTCGGCGTTCTGGATGTGGCGCTGACCGAGGCGGGCGCCGGAGATCCCCTGTTCGACGGCCTGCCGGCTCGGTTTCGCGCTTTGCAGTGGCACGGCGCCGAGGTTGCGGCCGTGCCGCCCGATACGGCGGTCCTGGCGAGCTCGCCGGCCTGCCGCATCCAGGCGATGCGGGTCGGCGCCCGCGCCTACGGCCTGCAGTATCACGTCGAGATCACCGCCGACACGGTGCGGGAATGGGGCGCGGTGCCGACCTATCAAGAGGCCCTCGACCGGACGCTGGGGCCGGATGCGCTCTCCGGCCTCGAGCGTGAAGCGGGCCGGCAGATGGCGGCTTTCAACCGGAATGCGCGCCGCCTCTACGACAACTTCATGGCGCTCGTCCGCGAGCGCTGATCCCCGGCTCGGCACGCCACCCCAAATGCGGTGGGCGCCGCTCCAGCGGACCCGGCCTTTGGATTCTCTACCGGTCCGCCTGGCCGAGGGCCTGGTCCAGGTCGGCGATGATGTCCTCGACGGTCTCGAGGCCGACCGACAGCCGGACGACCTCCGGGCCGGCGCCGGCCGCCGCCCGCTGCGCGTCCGTCAGCTGGCGGTGGGTGGTCGAGGCCGGATGCAGGATCAGGCTCCGGGTGTCCCCGATATTGGCGAGGTGCGAGAGAAGCTCGCAGGCCTCCACCACCCTGACGCCCGCCTCGTAGCCGCCCTTCACCCCGAAGGTAAGGACGGCGCCGGCCCCGGCCGGCATGTATTTGCGGGCCAGGGCGTGATAGGGGCTCGAGGGCAGGCCGGCATAGGAGACCCATTCGACCCGCGGATGCGCCTCCAGGAAGCGCGCCACGGCGAGCGCGTTCTCGCAGTGGCGCTGCATGCGCAGGGGCAGCGTCTCGATGCCGGTCAGCGTCAGGAACGCGTTCATCGGCGAGAGCGCGGGCCCGAGGTCGCGCAGGCCCACCGCCTTTGTGTGCATGGTCAGCGCCATGTCGCCAAAGGTCTCGTAGAAGCGCAGGCCGTGATAGGCGGGCTCGGGCCGGGTGAGGGCGGGGAACTTGTCGTTCTGCAGCCAGTCGAAGCGCCCCGAATCGACGATCGCCCCGCCCATCGAATTGCCGTGGCCGCCGAGGAACTTGGTCGTCGAATGGACGACGATGTCGGCGCCCCACTCGAACGGCCGGCACAGATAGGGCGTAGCCAGCGTGTTGTCGACGATGAGCGGGATGCCGGCGTCGCCGGCGATCCGCGCGACCGCCTCGATGTCGGTCACCACACCGCCGGGATTGGCCAGGCTCTCGACGAAGATCGCCTTGCAGTTCGGCGTCAGCGCCCGGGCGAAGTTCTCCGGGTCATCGGGGTCGACGAAGATCGCGTGCCAGTCGAACTTGGCGAAGCTGCGGCCGAACTGGGTGAGCGATCCGCCATAGAGCTTGCGCGAGGCGAGGAAGGCGTCGCCCGGTGCCATCAGCGCGAAGAAGGCGACGAGCTGCGCCGCATGGCCGGAAGCCGTGGCCGTTGCCCCGCGGCCGCCTTCCAGGCTGGCGATGCGCTCCTCCAGCGCGGCGACGGTCGGGTTGGTCAGCCGCGAGTAGATGTAGCCGAAGGTCGACAGGTCGAACAGCGAGGCGGCGTGGTCCACGTCGTCGAAGACATAGGCCGTCGTGTGGTAGATCGGCATGATGCGCGCGCCGGTCGCCGGATCGGGCGGCGCCCCGGCATGGATCGCGCGGGTCTCGAAGCCGAACCGTTTTGGGGCGTCGCCCGGAATGTCGTCGGTCATCGCGAGAGCCTGCGGCGCTTGCTGGTGATGATGCCGGAATTGAAGCCGCCCCAGCTTAGCTCGCCGTGAAGGCGGCCATACTCGATCTTCGGGCAGCGGTTCATGACGACCGTCAGCCCGGCGGCCTCCGCCCGGGCGGCGGCTTCGTCGTTGCGCACGCCGAGCTGCATCCAGACGACTCGCGCGCCGATCGAGATTGCGTCCTCGACGATCGGTCCCACCGCATCGGAGCGGCGGAAGATGTCCACCATGTCGATCGGGCCGACGGTTTCCTGCGGGATGTCGCGCAGGCCGGCGTAGCAGGTTTCGCCCAGGATCTCGCGGCCGGCCGCTTGCGGGTTCACCGGGATGATCCGATAGCCCTTGCCCTGCAGATACTTCATGGCGAACGCGCTCGGCCGGTTCCAGTCGGGGCTGGCGCCGACCATGGCGATCGTGCGTACGCTGCCCAGGATCCGGCGCAGCAGCGCGTCCGGATAGTGCAGGGAATCGCTCACTGGCCCCGGCTCACTGGCCCCGCCAGACCGGCTTGCGCTTGGCGAGAAAGGCGTCGATGCCTTCTTCGGCGTCGCGGGCCATCATGTTGGCGGTCATGACCTCGCTGGCATAGGCGTAGGCCGTCGCGAGGTCCAGGTCGATCTGGCGGTAGAACGCCTCCTTGCCGATCGCGAGAGTCAGCGGCGATTTGTCGGCGATCCTGCGCGCAAGGTCCGCCACGGCGCCGTCCAGTTCGGCCGCCGGCACGGCACGGTTGATGAGCCCGATCTCGACCGCGCGCCGGGCCGGGATCAGTTCGCCGGTCAGCAGCATCTCCATCGCCTGCTTGCGCGGGACGGCTCGGCTCAGCGCCACCATCGGCGTGGAGCAGAATAGGCCGATATTGACGCCGGGCGTTGCGAAGCGGGCGTCCTCCGACGCAACCGCGAGGTCGCAGGTCGCGACGAGCTGGCAGCCTGCCGCCGTGGCGATGCCGTGCACGCGCGCGATGACCGGTTTCGGCAGGCGGGTGATGGCGAGCATCAGTTTGCTGCAGCGGTCGAAGACGGCCTCATAGGTCTTGCGGCGGGGATCGCTCCGCAGTTCCTTGAGATCGTGACCGGCGCAAAAGGCGGGTCCCGTGCCGGCGAGAACCACCACCTTGACAGAGTCGTCGTCCGAGATGGCTTCCAGCGCCGACAGCATCTCTGCCATCAGCGCCATGGACAGGGCGTTGCGCGCCTGCGGCCGGTTGAGCGTCAGCGTCGCGACCCCGTCGGTGTCGGTGCGCAGCAGGATCGGTTCGGTGGCGGCAGGCTGCTCGGCGGTCATGGCGGTGTTCCCGGAGGTTTCGGGTCTTGGAACTTTGCCTGTTCCGCGTCCGGCAGTTCAAGCGGTATCGGCGTGAAAAGGCGTGCCGTCTGACGGCCCAAACCTCGAGGGTGAATCCGACCGCCAGCGTGATCTGTACAGAGGTCGCGGACCACCGCTGTCGCTTCGGGACGACGCGAGGCCGGCCGCCTGCCGGCTGGCCGCTACGCCAGCAAGCGGTATCATGGTACCCAATAGCTAAGTTACTAGGCTGACGCCTCTTTTCCGGTTGACAAGCGGCCAAACGGACCCTAGACAAGGCGCCGAGACAGACGGCGTTCCCGCCGGATTTGGTTATCGACCTTCATTCTTTCACGGATCGAACAGCGGGTTCTCATGAAGACCTATTCCGCCAAGCCGTCCGAGGTGGCGAAGAAGTGGATCCTGATCGATGCCGACGGCCTCGTCCTCGGACGACTGGCCAGCATCGTCGCCAGTCGCCTCCGCGGAAAGCATAAGCCGAGCTACACGCCGCATGTCGATTGCGGCGACAACGTGATCGTGGTCAACGCCGAGAAGGTGCGGCTCACCGGGCGCAAGCTCGACCAGAGCAAGTTCTACTGGCACACCGGCCATCCGGGCGGGATCAAGGAGCGAACGAAGGGTCAGATCCTCCGAGGTCGCCATCCGGAGCGGGTGATTCTCAAGGCCGTCGAGCGGATGGTGCCACGCGGTCCGCTCGGGCGGCGGCAGATGAGCAATCTGCGCGTTTACGCCGGCCCCAGCCATCCGCATGAGGCCCAGCAGCCGGAGGTGCTCGACGTCGCCGGCATGAACCGCAAGAACAAGAGGATCGCCTGATCATGAGCAACGGAACGCAGACTCTGACGGATCTGAAGGATCTGGGCCAGGCGGCCACGCCGGTTGCCACCGCGCCTCTGCCGGAGCCGAAGCTCGATGCCCAGGGTCGTGCCTATGCGACAGGCAAGCGCAAGAACTCGGTGGCCCGCGTCTGGATCAAGCCGGGCACCGGTCGGATTCAGGTCAACGGGCGCGACGGCGAGGTCTACTTCGCGCGGCCTGTGCTGCGCATGATGATCAACCAGCCCTTCGCCGCCGCCAATCGCGTCGGACAGTTCGACGTGTTCTGCACCGTGGCCGGCGGCGGGCTGTCCGGACAGGCCGGTGCCGTGCGGCACGGCATCAGCCGTGCGCTCACCTATTTCGAGCCGACCCTGCGCCCGGTGCTGAAGGCCGGCGGGTTCCTGACGCGCGATCCCCGCGTCGTGGAGCGCAAGAAGTACGGCAAGCGCAAGGCCCGACGTAGCTTCCAGTTCTCCAAGCGCTGATCCCGCGGAACAAGCGGTCTCTTTTCTGAAGGGCGTTCCTGCGGGGACGCCCTTCATCGTTTGGCGGGGATTGTCTACTCTGCTCCAACTTCGGCTTTGGGAAGGACGGCGATGGCGGCAACGACGAACAGGCTGCGGATCGGCATCCTCGGCGCCAGCGGTTACACCGGCGCGGAGCTGGTGCGGCTGTTGGCCCATCATCCCCAAATCGAGATCCGGCTTCTGACGGCGGACCGGCAGGCCGGACGGCCGCTCGCGGAAGTCTTCCCGCATCTGGGGGGCCTCGACCTGCCGGGGCTCATCAAGATCGAGGACGCTGACTGGAGTGGCCTCGACCTCGTTTTCTGCGGCCTGCCGCACGGAACGACGCAGGAGGTGGTCGCCGCCCTGCCGCGTCACCTGAAGGTCGTCGATCTGTCTGCCGATTTCCGCCTGCGCGACCCGGCGACCTATGCCGAGTGGTACGGGCATGAGCACCGCGCGCCCGAGCTGCAGCAGGAGGCCGTCTATGGCCTCACCGAGCTGAATCGGGAGGCGATCCGTCCGGCGCGGCTGGTCGCCAACCCGGGCTGCTATCCGACCACGTCGCAGCTGCCTCTCGTGCCGCTGCTCGAGGCGGGAGTGATCGAGCCGGCGGACATCATCATCGATGCGAAGTCGGGTGTAAGCGGCGCCGGGCGAGACGCCAAGCAGGCGAATCTTTACGCCGAGGTGACGGAGGGCATCCACGCCTACGGCGTCGCACGCCACCGGCACGCGCCGGAGATCGAGCAGGGGTTGAGCGAGGCGGCCGGCCGCCCGATCACGGTCAATTTCACGCCGCATCTCATGCCGATGAGCCGGGGCATCCTGGCGACGATCTATGTCCGGCTCGCGTCCGGGGCGGGGGCGGAGGATCTGCGCCGGGTGCTCGGCGAACGCTACGCGGGGGAGCGCTTCGTTCGCGTCCTGCCGGCCGGCGCGGTGCCGGCGACTCGCCACGTGCGCGGCTCCAACCATTGCCTGATCGGTGTGTTCGCGGACCGCGTGCCGGGCCGCGCGATCCTGCTTTCGGTCACCGACAATCTGGTCAAGGGTGCGTCCGGCCAAGCGGTGCAGAACATGAACCTGATGGCGGGATTCAAGGAGTGGACCGGGCTCGAGCAGGAAGCGCTGTTCCCCTGACCGGAACTGTCGGATTGGGCGTCAGGGCACCTTGACGCCGGTGGCCTCGGCCACGGCCTCGTCCAGCCCGTCGAGCGGGAAGGAGGTTGTGGCCGTTTCGCCGTTCGCGGCGCGGTAGGTGAGCTGCAGCGTATCGCCGTTGAGCCAGGCGCCGAACGGGTCCGTCCGCCGGATCACGTCCTCCTCCGACGACCAGGCGCGCCAGAAGGCAACCTTGTCACCGACATGGCCCCACAGGGCGCTTTCGGCCTCCCCGGCCTCCCGGATCCGCTCCGTGTCCACGGGTTCGCCGTCGTCGATCCGGTAGCTCGGCATGACATCGGCAAAGGCGGGCCCGTCGCCCAGATGGACCTCGGCGAAGATCTGATAGATGTCTGGGCCGTGCCGCGGCCAGAGATAGAGCGTGTCGCCGGCGTCGTTGGTGATCGCCGCGGCCGGGAGACCGCCGTAGTCGGTCGGCGCCGGGCGGACCGTCCATTCGGCTGCGGCCGCGGACGACACCAACAGGGTGGACAGGGCGGCGATGGCCGCGAGGCGATGTTTCATTGCCGGACTCGCTCCGTTTCGGACCTTGGCGCCGCTTGGCGAGGGCGGCCCTCCAAAGCTACAAAGGCGGGAACGCCGCCCGCGGTTCCCTCCGGTCAGGCTCTGACCTTGACGTAGGAGCCGGGGGCGTCCTCCAGCACGGGCAGGTCGCGATCGCCGGGGCGGCGCGCGCGTACCTTGCCCCCGCCGAACTTCTTGATCCACTTCCCCCACTCCGGCCACCAGGACCCGGGATGCGGGGTTGCGCCCTCAAGCCAGGCCTCTGGCGATTCCGGCAACTCGTCGTTCGTCCAGTACTGGTACTTCTCCGCCGCCGGAGGATTGACGATGCCGGCAATGTGGCCGGAGGCGGCGAGCACGAATCTCACGGGCCCGGAGTAAAGCTGGGTCGCCTTGTAGGTCGAGGTCCAGGGCGCGATATGGTCCTCGCGGGTCGACAGGATGAAGGTCGGCGTCTTGATCCGCGTGAGGTCCAGCGGCACGCCCTTGAGCGTGATGCCGCCCGGCTGCGGCAGAAGATTCTCGTGGTACATCTTGCGCAGATAGAAGCTGTGCATCGCCGCCGGCATGCGCGTCGAGTCCGCGTTCCAGTAAAGCAGGTCGAACGGGAAGGGGTCCTTGCCGAGCAGGTAGTTGTTGACGACGAAGGACCAGATCAGGTCATTGGCGCGCAGCATGTTGAAGGTGGTCGCCATGGCGCTGCCGTCGAGGTAGCCCTTCTCGTTCATCCGCGCTTCGAGGGCCTTGAGCTGCTCCTCGTCGATGAAAACGCCGAGTTCTCCGGGTTCGGAGAAATCGATCATCGTGGTCAGATAGGTCGCGCTGACGACCCGCCGGTCCCGCTTCGCCGCCATGTAGGCGAGCGTGCAGGCAAGCAGGGTGCCGCCGAGGCAATAGCCGATAACGTTGGCCTCGCGTTCCCCGGTCGCCCGCTCCATGGCGTCGAGCGCCGCCAGCGGCCCTTCCGCCATGTAGTCCTCGAAGCTCTTCTCGGCCAGCGCCTCGTCCGGGTTGACCCATGAGATGACGAAGACCGTGTGGCCCTGGTCGACCGCCCATTTGATGAAGGAATTCTTCTCGCGCAGGTCGAGGATGTAGAACTTATTGATCCAGGGCGGGATGATGAGCAGCGGCCGGCGATGGACCGTCTCGGTGGTCGGCTCGTACTGAAGAAGCTGCATGAGGTCGTTCTGGAACACGACCTTGCCCGGCGTGACCGCGATGTTCTGGCCGATCCGGAACGCGTCCAAATCGGTCATCCGGATGTTCAGCCGCCCCTTGCCGCGCTCCAGGTCCTCCAGGAGGTTCTGCAACCCCTTGACCAGGTTCTCGCCGCCGCTTTCCACGGTGGCCCGCAGGACCTCGGGGTTGGTCAGGACGAAGTTGCTGGGAGCAAGCGCATCGACGAACTGCCGCGTGTAGAAATCGACCTTCTGCGCGGTCTTTTCGTCAAGACCGTCGACCTCGCGCACGGTCGACTGCAGCCAGCGCGCCGTCAGCAGGTAGGACTGCTTGATGAAGTCGAAGACCTCGTTCTCCTGCCAGGCAGGGTCCCTGAAGCGCCGGTCGCCCGGTGCCGGTTCGGCGATCGGCTCGGCCGGCACGCCCATCATGCGGCGGGCGGTTGCCTGCCAGAGGTTCATGTAGTCCTGCCACAGGTTCATCTGGGCCTGGACCAGCTTCGTCGGGTCGGCCATCAGGCGCCGCGTCATCTCGAGGAACGCCTCGCCGATATTGAGAGGATCCGCGAGACCGAGGCCGGAATCGGCCGCCTGGCGGCTCACAAACTCGGACACGATCCGCTGCGAACGCTCGGCGATGCTCGCCATCGTCCGAGACAGTTCCATGGGATCGAGGCCCTTCTCGCCCGCGCCCTGTTGATCGGTCATGTCCGATTCCTCTATGATCAAATTCCGTTACGCGGCCGTGATACTTGGCCGTCTTAAAATGGGGCCGGGGCCGATCCATGCCAAGACGATACGGGGCTGCGGCGCGGCGAAGCGCGGTCGCGTCGGCGGTGCTGCTCGCGTTGGCGCTTGTCGGATGCAGGGTCCCGTCGGAAAGTGGCGCGGCCGAGGGCGGAACCTCGTTCCCGGCGCTCAGTTCAATCCCGGCGGGTCCGCCGTCGGCCTCGTCGGCGGAGGAACGGCGGGCCGTCATTGAAGAATTGAAGAAGGATCGGGCAAAGTCCGGAGGCGGCGGCGCGGTTTCCACGGATCCGGGACCCGATCCGGAGGCGCTCCATCCGGAGGCGGGCGGATCCGCCGACTGATCGTCTCGACATTCTGCCAGCCGCGGCGGTAAATACAGGGGGCGGCCCGGACCGGACGCGCGGCCGGTGCGGCTTCGCCGCCCCGGCGTCGCGGTCCGGCTGCAAGGAAACAGAAAATCATCAGGATGATCGATCCATACGCTCCCAATCCGGTCGAAGCCCTCATTCGCGGCGCAAGGCGGCAGCGATGAGCGAATCCTTGCGCGTGGGCGTGGCCGGCCTCGGCACGGTCGGCGCCGGCACGGTCAAGCTGCTGCAAACGCACCGGGACCTGCTGGCGGAGCGCTGCGGCCGCTCGATCGAGGTGGTCGCCGTGTCGGCGCGCGACCGCAAGCGCGATCGGGGCGTGGCGCTCGACGGGCTGCGCTGGTTCGACGACGCGCTCGCGCTCGCCCGCGAGCCTGACATCGACGTGGTCGTCGAGCTGATCGGTGGCTCGGATGGCCCCGCCAAGGCGCTGGTCGAAGCCGCGATCGCCGCCGGCAAGCATGTGGTGACGGCCAACAAGGCGCTGATCGCCCATCACGGGACGGCGCTGGCGCGGGCGGCGGAGGCGGCGGGCGTGGTGATCGGTTACGAGGCGGCGGTGGCGGGCGGCATACCCATCGTCAAGGCCCTGCGCGAGGGCCTCGCGGCCAACCGGATCGAGCGCATCTACGGCATCCTGAACGGGACCTGCAATTACATCCTGACGACGATGCGCGAGACGGGGCGGGAGTTCGACGAGGTGCTGGCCGACGCCCAGCGGCTCGGCTACGCGGAGGCCGATCCCAGCTTCGACATCGACGGCATCGACGCGGCGCACAAGCTTGCGATCCTGACGAGCCTCGCCTTCGGTTGCGAGGTCGATTTCGCCGGTGTCCATGTGGAGGGCATTCGCCACGTTTCCCCGGTCGACATCGCCTATGCCCAGGAGCTGGGCTATCGCATCAAGCTGCTCGCCATCGCGCGGCCGACCGAGCACGGGGTCGAGCAGCGGGTCCATCCGGCCATGGTGCCGCTCGGCACCCCGATCGCCCATGTCGAAGGCGTCTTCAATGCCGTGGTGACGGAGGGCGACTTCGTCGGGCAGAGCGTCATCGAGGGGCGGGGTGCGGGGGCGGGGCCGACCGCGTCGGCCGTCGTCTCCGACCTGATCGACATTGCCCGCGACCGGTTGCTGCCGGCCTTTGCGGTTCCGGTTTCGGCGCTGCGGCGAATGCCCTCCGCGCCGATCGAGCGGCGCCAGGGCGCGTTCTACGTGCGCCTGATGGTGGTCGATCGGCCGGGCGTCATCGCCGACGTCGCGGCCGCGCTGCGCGACGAGCGGGTATCGATGGAATCGGTGCTTCAGCACGGCCGCGCGCCGGACGAGGCCGTGCCCGTGGTGCTGACGACGCACGAGACGGAAGAGGCGGCGATGCGCAGGGCGCTCGACCGCATCGTCCGCCTCGACACGGTGCTGGAGCCGCCGCGTATGATCCGCATCGAAGCGCTGTAAGGGCAGGTTGACGCCGGGAGAGTGGGGGCGGTTCGCTCAGAACAAGGAAGAGGGAGAACCATGTCCGAGACGATGGATCGCAACCTGGCCCTCGAGGCCGTGCGCGTGACCGAGGCGGCGGCGCTGGCGGCGTCGCGCCTCATGGGGCGGGGCGACGAGAAGGCGGCCGATCAGGCGGCGGTCGACGCCATGCGGCGGGCGCTCAACAGCCTGTCGATCGACGGGACCGTGGTGATCGGCGAGGGCGAGCGGGATGAGGCGCCGATGCTCTATATCGGCGAGAAGGTGGGCACCGGGGGACCCAGGATCGATATCGCGCTCGATCCGCTCGAAGGGACCACCATCACGGCGAAGGGGGGGTACAACGCGCTCGCCGTCGTCGCCATGGCGAACGAGGGCGGCTTCCTCAACGCGCCCGACGTCTACATGGACAAGATCGCGGTGGGCGGCGGGCTGCCGGAGGGCGTCGTCGACCTCGACGCGACGCCGGAGGAGAACCTCAGGAACCTGGCGCGGGCGAAGCGGGTCGATGTCTCCGACATCGTCGTCTGCATCCTCGACCGGCCGCGCCACGCCGAGCTGATCGCACGGGTTCGCGCCGCCGGTGCTCGGATCATGCTGATCCCCGACGGAGACGTCAGCGGCGTCATCGCCACCTCGCGGCGCGAAAGCGGGATCGACATGTATCTCGGCAGCGGCGGTGCGCCGGAAGGCGTGCTCGCGGCCGCGGCCCTGCGCTGCATCGGCGGGCAGATGCAGGGGCGCCTCATATTCCGCAACGACGACGAGCGGCTCCGGGCACAGCGCTGCGGCATCACCGACTTCGACCGTAAGTACGACCTCCTCGACCTCGCCCGCGGCGAGGTGATGTTCGCGGCCACGGGCGTGACCGACGGCACCATGCTGCGCGGCGTCCGCCGGTTCCACGCCGGTGCCACGACCCATTCCATGGTGATGCGGTCGAAGAGCGGCACCGTCCGGGTCATCGAGGCGCAGCACAACTTCGAGCGCAAGACCGGCTTCGAGCCGGTGGACCGATAGGCCTTTCGCGCCCGGCAGGAAGCCGTTGAGTCCTCTGGCGGCACACCGGGTCCCCCGCCTCCTCCGGCAGCGGGAGAGGGAAAGGACGGGCGCGGCATGAGTGAATCACCCGGCTTCCTCGGCGTCGAGCGCTCCTTCTGCGGGCGGCGGTGGCGGGCGCGGCTGGCCGATTCCCGGCTCGGCATGGCGATTGCCCAGCGGCTCGGCCTGCCCGAGCTGGTCGGCAACCTGCTGGCGGCGCGCGGCGTCGATGCCGAGGAGGCGCCCGCCTTCCTGAACCCGACCCTGCGCGACCTGCTGCCGGACCCGTCCCGCTTCAAGGACATGGACCGGGCCGTGGAGCGCCTGGTGCGCGCGGTCGAGCGGGGGGAGGGGATCGCGGTCTTCGGCGACTACGACGTGGACGGCGCCACCTCCTCGGCCCTGCTGCGGCGCTTCTTCGCGGCCGTCGGCGTGCCGATCCGGGTCTACATCCCGGACCGCCTCGCCGAGGGTTACGGCCCGAACGCGCCGGCACTGCTGCGCCTCAAGGACGAGGGCGTGTCGGTGGTGGTCACCGTCGATTGCGGCGTCACCGCCTTCCAGCCCCTTGCGGCAGCCCGGGAAGCGGGTCTCGACGTGATCGTCATCGACCACCACGTGGCCGAGTCGCTCCTGCCCGAGGCGGTGGCGGTGGTCAACCCGAACCGCCTGGACGAAGCCCCCGGCTACGGCCAGCTCGCCGCCGTCGGGGTCGCCTTCCTGCTGGTGGTGGCGCTCAACCGCGGGCTGCGGGACGCCGGCTGGTACCGCGGCGGCCGGGCGGAGCCGGATCTGCTGCAATGGCTCGACCTGGTCGCGCTCGGCACGATCTGCGACGTGGTGCCGCTCATCGGGCTGAACCGCGCCCTGGTGGCGCAGGGGCTGAAGGTCATGGCGCGGCGCAGCAATCCCGGGCTGGCCGCGCTCGCGGACGCCGCCGGCCTCGGCGAGCGGCCGGGCGCCTACCACGCCGGGTTCGTGCTGGGGCCGCGGGTGAACGCCGGGGGGCGCGTCGGCGCGGCGGAACTGGGGGCGCGGCTGCTCGCGACCGACGACCCGGCGGAGGCGGCCGCGCTCGCCGCCCGGCTGGAGGCCCTCAATGCCGAGCGGCGCCAGATCGAGCAGGCCGTGCTCGCGCAGGCGATCGCCCGGGTCGAGGCCGAGGCGGCCGACGCGCCGCTCGTCCTCGCCGCGGCGGAAGGCTGGCATCCGGGCGTCATCGGCATCGTCGCCAGCCGCCTGAAGGAGCGCTACGCGCGGCCCGCCTTCGTCGTCACGATCGCCGACGGGCTGGGCAAGGGCTCCGCCCGGTCGGTGCGCGGCGTGGATCTCGGCAGCGCCGTCATCGCGGCGCGGCAGGCCGGGCTGCTGGTCAATGGCGGGGGCCACGCCATGGCGGCCGGCTTCACCGTCGAGGCCGATCGGATCGAGGAGCTGAAGGCGTTCCTCGGCGCGCGCATCGCGGCGGGGGGGGACGGCGCGGGGCCGGTGCAGCCGACGCTTTCGCTCGACGGAGTCCTCAACCCGGCCGCCGCGACCCCGGCGCTGACGGAGCTGCTGGAGCGGCTCGGCCCCTTCGGCGCCGGCAATGCCGAGCCGCGCTTCGCCATCCCGGCGGCGCGCGTGCTGCGCGCCGACGTGGTGGGGGAGGCGCATGTCCGCTGCATCCTGACCGGCGCCGACGGCAGCCGGCTGAAGGCCATCGCCTTCCGTTGCCTGGAAGGCGAGCTCGGTCCGGCGCTGCTGCGGGCCGGCGGCGCACCGATCCACCTTGCCGGCCACCTGCGGGCCGACCGCTGGCAGGGCCGGGAGGGGGTGCAGTTCCTGATCGAGGACGCGGCGCCCGTCTACGGGACGGTCTGAGGGGGGCGCATACCCCCTCCGCTCCGGTGCGATAAACAGCTCCCATGCGGAGGCGGAAGCGACGGGCGAAATGTCGCTTTCGGGGCGTTCGCCTGAGCGTTCGCTGAACGGGAAGAGAACCACAGAGGCGCAGAGGATTCTGTCTTTTCTCTGTGCCTCTGTGATTCGATCGACGAGCCGGCCGCTTGCGTCGCTACGCCGCCTTGGCGGGGGCGGCGGCGCGGACTTCGGGGTCCACGTGGTCGGCGAACTGCTTGAAGTTCTCGTTGAAGAGGGTCACCAGCTCGCGCGCTTTGGCGTCGTAGGCGGCCTTGTCCGCCCAGGTGTTGCGCGGGTTCAGCACCTCCTCGGGGACGCCCGGGCAGGCGACGGGGACCTGGAAGCCGAAATTCGGGTCTGTCCTTGTCGGGACCTCCGCCAGGCTGCCGTCGAGCGCGGCGTTGACCAGCGCGCGGGTGTGGGCGATGGGCATGCGGTGCCCCGTGCCATAGGCGCCGCCGGTCCAGCCGGTGTTGACCAACCAGCAGGCGGTGCGGTGCCGGGCGATCTTCTCGCCCAGCATGCGGGCATAGACCGAGGGGTGCCGCGGCATGAAGGGCGCGCCGAAGCAGGTGGAGAAGGTGGCCTGCGGTTCCCGCCCCAGGCCCTTCTCCGTGCCGGCCAGCTTCGCCGTGTAGCCCGACAGGAAGTGGAACATCGCCTGCGCCGGGGTAAGGCGGGCGATCGGCGGCAGGACCCCGAAGGCGTCCGCCGTCAGCATGAGGAGGTTGGCCGGGTGGGCGGCCTGCCCGGTCGGGCTCGCGTTCGGGATGAAGTCGATCGGGTAGCTCGCCCGCGTGTTCTCGGTCAGGCTGGCGTCGTCGAGGTCGAGCCGCCTTGTGTACGGATCGACGACGACGTTCTCCAGCACGGTGCCGAACATCCGCGTGGTGGCGTAGATCTCCGGCTCGGCCTCGGGCGACAGCCGGATGACTTTGGCGTAGCAACCGCCTTCAAAGTTGAACAGGCCATGCGCCGACCAGCCATGCTCGTCGTCGCCAATGAGCGCGCGCCTCGGGTCGGCCGAAAGCGTGGTCTTGCCGGTGCCGGAGAGGCCGAAGAAGATCGCGGAATCGCCCTTCGGGCCGACATTGGCGGAGCAGTGCATGGGCAGCACGTCGCGCTCCGGCAGCAGGTGGTTAAGGATCGAGAAGATCGACTTCTTGATCTCGCCGGCGTAGCTGGTGCCGCCGATCAGGACCATCCGCTCGGCGAAGTTGACCAGGATGAAGACGTCGGAGCGCGTGCCGTCCCGCTCGGGCTTCGCCGTGAAGCCGGGGGCGTGCAGGACCGTGAAGCCCGGCTCGAAGCCCGTGAGCTCCTCCGCGGTCGGGGCGCGGAACATGTTGCGGGCAAAAAGCGCGTGCCAGGCGGATTCGGTGATCACGCGGACGGCCAGCCGGTACTCCGGGTCGGCGCCGGCCCAGCAGTCCTGGACATAGACCTGGCCCTTCTCGAAATAGTTGAGCATGCGGCGGCGCAGCGCGTCGAAGCGCTCCGGCTCGAAGGGCTTGTTGACGGCACCCCACCAGATCTGGCCCTCGGTGGTCGGCTCGCGCACGATGAACTTGTCGTTGGCCGAGCGGCCGGTATGGTCGCCGGTGCGGACGACGAGGGCCCCGCCCTCGGCCATCACGCCTTCGTTGCGCCGAAGCGCCTCCTCGTACAGCACCGGCGTCGGATCGTTCCAGCGCTCGGCGATCAGGTTGCGCAGGCCGTGTTGCTCCAGCCCGAAGCGGGATCGATTGAGCCCCGTTTGCAGCATTCGGAACCTCCCCTTGTCCGTCGGGGCCGGTGCGCCGCGGCGTGCGGCCGGCCCGTCTTGTGCGACCGGCATTGGCGACAGCCGGCCTTCTATAAATGGCCGAGCGGCCGCCCCGGTTCCGCTTTGGTTCCGTTCTGTCGGGCCCGGCGAGGGGGCGGCCGGGGCCGCACCAGCATGACCGCGATGGGGCCGATTGTCGACTCGCGGGCGCGGCCGGACCGGCGAGGCGGGCCGGGGACCGGACCGGGGGAGGGGCGGCCGCGCGCCGCCGGAGCCGGTTTCGGGCCGCGTTGGCGGCCCTCGTCGTTCCGTGTCATGGCCGGGCCTGCCCCCGGGCATGATCCGAGGGTTGACCCGGCGGTCCGGACGAGCGCGGCGCCGTGCTCTGGATGCCCGGATCAAGTCCGGGCATGACGCCGAGGCGGCGTGACAACGCCGCCCAAGATCGCCGCTAGCGCGCGGCCACCACCATGATTTCGACGAGATACTGCGGCAGGGCGAGGCGGCTCTCCACGGTCGCGCGGGCGGGGGCGTTGCCGGGCGAGACCCAGGCGTCCCAGACCGCGTTCATCTCGTCGTAGCCGGCCATGTCGGTGAGCCAGATGTTGGCGGACAGGAGCTTCGACTTGTCGGTGCCGGCCTCCGCCAGCAGGCGGTCGATACGGGCGAGGATCTGCTTCGTCTGCTCGGCGACGGAGGGCACCGGATCGTCCGCCACCTGGCCGGCGAGGTAGACGGTGTTGCCGTGGACGACGGCCTGGCTCATGCGCGGTCCGGCCTCGATGCGGGTGGGGCTCATGCGTGGGACTCCTTCTGGTTTCGGTCAGGGTTGAGGGAGGGGCGGCCCGAAGCCGGCAGATTATCGCCGATCCAGGTCCGACGGGTAAGGGCCCGAAGGGAGGACTCCCACGGGCGCAGAGGCCCGCGACGGCCGCCGGGCCTTGCCGCGGCCCGGCCCTTGGGTCGCGGTCAAGCGGGTTGCAATTCGCGCCGTCCGGCGCTAGACCATCGCAGGCCCGCCAGCGTCCCCATCGTCTAGAGGCCTAGGACACCGCCCTTTCACGGCGGCAACGGGGGTTCGAATCCCCCTGGGGACGCCAAGCTTTCCAATAGCTTAGTCGATCCAATGGCGCGCTGACAGCAAATCTCTCGCCAACTATCCCCCAGTATATGGGGTAGCAGCGTCGCCATGGCGGTTTCTGCCTACCCGACGGACCCCAACAGCGGCGCCCCATTCCTTCGCGCCCACGCCTCGCATCTATTGCATGTGCCGACCAAGTCGGTGGCCGTGCCGCCACAGATTTGGTGTCTGTTGCCGGAACTGCGTGAGACGGTAAGCTCGCTTGCTTATTCCGTTCCGCGCGGCGGGTCCCGCGGTCTCGCAGATCGGCGCTCCCATAACGCCTCCCTTCCTTTGCGAGATGTGCCGCTCGCTGCGACGAGCGCCGGCGCTCGTCCACCGCATCAACGCGACGTGACGAATCGCTGACGTGACGAATAGTAGTGGCGAGCTGTTGCCGGTTATATGGCTTGGGCTGCTCTGCGGCGATCAGCCGGCGCGCCGGCGGTCCGCCTCGGCGAACCGATCCGGGGCGAGGGTGGCCATCGCTTCATGCGTGCTCAAGAAGATGCGGCCCGGCAGATGCGCCAGGAAGCCGCTGGGGCCGAGCCGGTCCATGACCGGCCCCTTCACCTCGGCCAGATGCAGGCCGACGCCGGCGTCCTTCAGCCGGGTGGACAGCACCTCCAGGCTTTCGAGCGCGCTGGCGTCGATGAAGTTTACCGCGCTCATCACCAGCAGCACGTGCCGGACCTCCGGCCGCTCGGCGACCGCGGCCAGCAGGTAGTCCTCGAGATAGCGGGCGTTCAGGAAGTAGAGGCTTTCGTCGACCCGGAGGGCGAGCACCGCGGGGCTGGTGATCACCGCGTGCCGCAGGACGTTGCGGTAATGCTCCGTCCCCGGCACCCGGCCGATGACGGCGATGTGCGGCCGGCTCGTCCGCCAGAGATAGAGCAGGATCGACAGGCCGACGCCCAGCGCGATGGCCGCCTCGACCCCGACGACGAGGACGCCGAGCGCGGTGGCGACGAGCGCCGCCCCGTCGGTCCGGCTGTAGCGCCAGGTGCGCCGCGCGGCCGCGAGATCGACGAGGCCGAGGACCGCCGCGATGATGGTCGCGGCGAGGATGGCGTTCGGCAGGTAGTAGAAGGCCGGCGCGAAGAACAGCGCCACGATCGCGATCAGGGCCGCGGTCAGGATTCCCGCGAGCTGGGTGTTGGCCCCGGCGGCGAAGTTGACGACCGAGCGGGCGAAGCCGCCGGTTACCGGATAGCCGCCGGAAAAGGCCGCCGCCAGATTGGCGGCGCCCAGCCCGCGCAGCTCCTGGTCCGGGTCGATCTTCTGCCTCCGCTTAGCTGCGAGCGACTGGGCGACCGAAAGGCTTTCCACCAGGCCGACCACGCTAATCGCGAGCGCCGCCGGAAGCAGGTCGAGCCAGAGGCCCGGATCGAGGGACGGGACGGTCAAGGGCGGAAGGCCGGCCGGGATGCCGCCGACGATCGCCACGCCCGCGCGCGTATCGAGCCGCAGAAGCCCGACGACCGCAATGCCCGCGACGACGGCAACCACCGGCGCCGCCCGGACCAGCACGTCCGCGACGGCCGGCGGGGCGCCCCAGCGCCGCAGCAGGGGCCCGAGCGCCCGGCGCACCCAGAAGAGGAAGCCGAGGGCGGCGAGCCCGATCGCCGCGGTGGCGAGGTTCACCTGCGGCAGCCGCGCGGCCAGCCCGGACGCGATTTGGGGAAGCGTCTCGCCCGCGACCGGCACGCCGAGGATGTGCTTCAGCTGGCTCGCCGCGATCAGGACGGCCGAACCGCTGATGAAGCCAGAGATCACCGGGTGGCCGAGAATGCTCGCGAGAAATCCGAGGCGGGCGATCCCCATCGCCAGGAGGATCGCGCCGGACAGGAAGGCCAGCGCGATCGCCGCCGTCCAGTGTTCGGCCGAGCCGGGAGCAGCGATGCCGCCGATCGCGGTCGCCGTCATCAGCGAGACGACGGCGACCGGCCCGACCGCGAGCGTGCGGCTGCTGCCGAAGAGGGCGTAGCCGACCAGCGGCAGGATGCTTGCGTAGAGCCCCACCTCCGGCGGCAGGTTGGCGAGCAGCGCGTAGGCGAAGCTCTGCGGGATCAGCATGATCGTGACGATCACGCCGGCCAGCAGGTCGCCCGGCAGGTCCGCCACGCGGTAGCAGCGGAGCCAGCCGACCGCCGGGATGAGGCGCTCGATCGTCATCGCGGAGCAGACGTCATCACGGGAGGTTAGGCGCCGAGCCGGCCAGAGGTCGGATCACCGGCGCGCGGCCTGGCCGCTGTCCCGGCCGTCCAGACCCGATGGATGGCCATGCCGGCGAGCATGGCGAGGGTGAAGAGGGCGACGTCCCGTGGGGCGAGCGCAAGGGCGGTGATCGCCGGCCCCGGGCAGAGCCCGACCAGGCCCCAGCCGAGGCCGAAGAGGGCCGCCCCCAGCACCAGCCGCCGGTCGATGTCGCGCGCCGTCGGCCACCGGAAGGCCCGGGCGAAGAGCGGCGCCGTCCGCCGCCGGACGAACCGGAAGCCGAGCGCGGCGGTCGTCACCGCGCCGCCGAGGACGAAGGCGAGGCTCGGGTCCCAGCGGCCGGCGAGGTCCAGGAAGTTGAGCACCTTGGCCGGGTTGACCATCTGCGAGACGGTGAGGCCGATCCCGAACAGAAGGCCGGCGGCGAGCGCGGCGAGGATCTGGTGCATGTCAGCCTCCGATCGCGTGGCGGGTGACGAACACGGTGGCAATCGCCACGACGAGGAAGACGCCGGTCGCGACCAGGGAGCGTGGCGACAGGCGCGCCAGGCCGCAGACGCCGTGGCCGCTCGTGCAGCCGCCGCCGAGACGGGTGCCGAAGCCGACCAGCAGTCCGCCGGCGATCAGCAGTGCGGCGGAAGGCGTCACCGCGACGGGCGGCGCGCCGCCGGTGGCCGCCGCGTAGAGGAGCGGGCCGGCAAGCAGGCCGACGATGAAGGCGATCCGCCAGCCGGTCTCGCCGGCCTGCGGCGCGAACAGCCCGCCGACGATGCCGCTGATCCCGGCGACCCGGCCGTTGGCGAGCATCAGCAGCACCGCCGACAGGCCGATCAGGATCCCGCCGATGAAGGCGGAGAGGGGGGTGAAGGTCGTTTCCATGACGCGATCTCTCCCGCTGCGGGGGGTGTCGGCCTCAGATCACGTTCACCGGGATCTTGAGGTAGCTCACGGCGTTGTCCTCCGGCGGCGGCAACTGGCCCGCACGGATGTTGACCTGCACGGAGGGCAGCAGCAGCACCGGCATGGCCAGCGTCTTGTCGCGGGCGGTGCGCATCGCCACGAACGCCTCCTCGCTGACGCCGTCATGGACGTGCAGGTTGTGCCCCCGCTCCTCGGCCACGGTGGTCTCCCAGGCGTAGTGATCGCGGCCGGGCGCCTTGTAGTCGTGGCACAGGAACAGCCGGGTCTCGGGCGGCAGCTCCTCGAGCAGGCGGCGGATCGAGCGATAGAGCTGGCGCGCGTCGCCACCGGGGAAGTCGGCGCGCGCCGTGCCGTAATCCGGCATGAACAGCGTATCGCCGACGAAGGCCGCGTCGCCGATCACATAGGTGACATCGGCCGGCGTGTGCCCGGGCGTGTGCATGACCCGCGCGGTCATGCCGCCGATCCGGAATTCTTCGCCCTCCCGGAACAGATGGTCGAACTGCGCGCCGTCGGTGTTGAAGGTCTTCTCGAGGTTGAAGATCTTCTTGAAGATCTGCTGCACTTCGGTGATGTGCTCGCCGATGCCGATCCGGCCGCCGAGCGCCGCCTTCAGGTAGGGCGCGGCCGAGAGATGGTCGGCATGGGCGTGGGTCTCGAGGATCCAGTCGATCGTGAGACCGTGCTCGCGCACGAACGCGATGATCCTGTCGGCCGACGCCGTGCTCGTGCGGCCCGACTTCGGGTCGAAGTCGAGCACCGAATCGATAATCGCGGCGTGGGGACCGTCCGGCTCGCGGACGACATAGGAGACCGTGTAGGTGGCCTCGTCGAAAAAGGCGGTCACGTGAGGAGTCATGCCGTGCTCCATTCTCCGGTTCGAAGGGGGCGCCGCGGCGGCCCGTTCCGTTTGACAATATGGGATAATTTCATATATTCGCAAGTATGAAGATAAAGGATATGCAGATGGCCGCCGACCGGGCCACCGACCTCCTCAAGGCGCTGGCCAGCCGCAACCGGCTCCTCCTGCTGTGCCACCTTCTCGACGGCGAGAAGTCGGTGGGCGAGCTGGCGCGGCTCTTGGAGGCGCGCGACGCGGCGGTCTCCCAGCAGCTTGCTCTGCTCCGCAAGGACGGGCTGGTCCGCCCGCGCCGCCAGGGTCAGACGATCTACTACGCCCTTGCCAGCCGGGAGGCGGCCGCCGTCATCGAGACGCTCTACGCGCTCTACTGCGGTCCCGCGGCGGAGCGGCCCCGCACCGGCGAGGCCGAGGCCTCCGGATCTCTCCCGCAATAGAGGCGACGGTCCCGATCGCGCAGGCGCGACCCTGGCGGCTCGCGTTCCGATGCCCTGCCCGATGGGATACGGGGGGATAAGGCGCCGCAACGCCGCGGCGTTTCCGATCGATCCGGCGCGCGCTCGGTGAGGCGGGCGATCTTTCCGCGTCTGTGGCGACGTTCGGGAGAGGTGCCAGGCTTCGGCGTGGCTTAGGGCTTGTTTCTAGCTACCACTCGATTTTCAACGGCGGTTCCACGGTGGCTTGCTGGTCGCGCGGGAGCCGGCGCCAGCAGTCCAGCATTCGTTTACGGGCCGCGCGCCAGCACACCAGAAGCGCCTGAAGCTGTTCGGCGGTCGGCCAGTCTTCCGCGGCGATCTCCACCCTGCCCTTGCCAACGCGGGGATCAGCGGATGACAGGTCTCTGAAAATCAGGTGATCAGGGCGCGAATGCAGTATTTGCGCGACGGTCGTGACCGTATCGCGGATCCGGCGAAGCTTGCCTTGAACCTGAATGAACTCGGCTCGCGCTTCCAAGTATTCGTCAGCGAGTTCTGTCACGGCTCTGGTCCTTGCGCCTGTCTCTGATCGCCTGCGGACTGAGGTCGACTGGAAAGCGTGTTCGACGGCGGCTCTCAGCCCGCAGATCTCCTCATCCCGACCAATTGCAGAATGCGGATATCGTGCCATTCCCGGGTCCATGGTCTGAGAGAACGGCCGTCAGGCCGCGGTCTTTCCGGCCGGACGTCCCGGCGAGTCCTCTTCATGTCCGGCGCGGCGCTTGGCGGGGCGCGGAACCGGTTCGATCCGATGGGCCGTGTTCTGCGGATGTGTCGCCACGAAGTGGCGGAGCACGAGCTTGAGAGCCAGGGCGTGTTTCTCGTCGCCGCGCGCGCGGGCGGCGGCGATGTCGTCGAGGATAATCCGCTTGATCCGCGGCACGCCGTCCGGACCCTGCAGCAGATAGTTCCCGAGTTCGGCCGCGACGATTTCGGGCAGATGTTCATGCTCGGCGATGGCGTCGACCTCCTCTTCCGTCAGCCCGCATAACGCGATGCAGTCTTGCAGAGTCAGCACGCCGATCCCTCCCGATTCGGTTGGCGCTCTCCCGGCGCAGTTGGTTGCGTGGCGTGACGCCGGGCGCGATTGCACGTCCTCCGTGGTCACAAAGCGCGGTTCGTAACGTGCCCGCCTCTCGGTATTCCGGCGAAACGTTCTTGCCGTCCGATGGATCGTCTAACGCCAGCCGGGCGTTGTTTCCTTGATCTCGATCAGTCCTCACGGCCGGTCGATGCATCCTGTCCGGGCGTGGGTTCGATACGCGGATTCCGCAACGTGCCTAACTAAAGGAGCGATGATCGGGGTTGGTCCGTTGATCTGTGTCAAGCAGAAGCGAATCGCAAGAACGTAACGTCCCGACCAGAACGTCTCAGTGGGGCAAACAGGACGAGCCTGAGCATGACAGAAACTTCCCTGCCAGCAGAGCGGCTCTACCGCCGGTGCGATTTCGGCGATTTCTCCTTCGAGACCACGGCCGAGCTCGAAGAGATCGACGCCATTATCGGGCAGGAGCGAGCCGTGGAGGCGACCAGGTTCGGGATCGCGATGCAGCGCCCCGGATACAACCTTTTTGTGCTCGGGCCTCCGGGCACCGGGAAACACTCGCTCATCCACCGTCTTCTCGAGCGCCAGGCGAAGACGGAGCAGGGCGGGGACGACCTCTGCTACGTCAACAACTTCGCCGAGCCGCACAAGCCGCGCGCGCTGAGGCTGCCGGCCGGACGGGCCGTCGGTTTGCGCGACGCCATGAACCGCATGGTCGATGACCTCCGGGTGGCTTTGCCTGCCGCCTTCGAGAGCGAGGACTACCGCACCCGGCGACAGGTGATCGAGGAACAGTTCAAGGAGACCCACGAGAAGGCCTTCGGCGCGGTGGAGGAGCATGCGCGGGCCAGGGGTATCGCTCTCATCCGGACCCCGATGGGGCTGGCTCTCGCGCCCATGGTGGCCGGCCAGGTGATGACGCCCGAAGCGTTCGAGCGCCTTCCGGCCGAGCGGCAGGCCGAGCTCAAGCGCGCCATGGAGGAATTGCAGAAAGAGCTGGAGGAGACGCTACGCAAGGTTCCCGAGTGGGAACGCAAGCAGCGCGAAGCGATCCGGAAGCTGAACCAGGAGGTTACGCGGTTCGCGGTCGCGCATCTGATCGACGAGGTCCGCCAGGCCTTTGGCGACCTGCCGGCGGTGCTCTCCTATCTCGATGAGGTGGAGGCGGACCTCATCGAGAATGCTCCCGAACTCCTGGCCGCGACCGCGCGTCCGATGATGACGCCGGAGGGCATAGCCAGACTCGCAGAGGAACGGAACGGCATGGCCTTGCGCCGTTATCGGGTCAATGTGATGGTCGATCGCAGCGGCGACCAAGGCGCGCCGGTCGTGTACGAGGACAATCCCACCTATCATGCGTTGATCGGGCGCATCGAGCATCTCGCGCGCTTCGGTGCACTGACGACTGATTTCACGCTGATCAAGGCAGGCGCGTTCCACCGCGCCAACGGTGGCTATCTCATCATCGATGCCCGCCGGCTCCTGTCGGCGGGGTTTGCATGGGAGGCTCTCAAGCGGGTGCTGCGTTCGCGCGAAATCCGCATCGAGACGCTGGAATCGATGCTGAGCGTGGTCAGCACCGTCTCGCTGGAACCCGAGCCGGTGTCGCTCGACGTGAAGGTCGTCCTGATCGGCGAGCCGGTGCTCTATCACCTGCTCTGCGCCTACGACCCGGATTTTCCCGAACTCTTCAAGATCGCTGCCGACTTCGATGACCGCATGGACCGGACGCCGGAGACGACGGCGCTCTTCGCCAGGCTGATCGCGACGATCGGGCGGCGGGAAGAGATGGCACCCTTCGCGCGGGGCGCGGTGGCGCGTATCGTCGAACGGGCGTCACGGCTGGCCGGCGACGCCGAGAAGCTCACGGCCAATCTGCGCAGCGTTCTGGATCTTATGGCGGAGGCCGAGCAAAAGGCAAAGGCTGCAGGACGGGACGTTGTGACCGAAGCCGACGTCGACGCCGCGATCGACGCGCAGATCGCCCGCTCCGACCGGATCTACCAACGGATCGGCGACGAGATCGCGCGAGGAACGATCCTGATCGATACGCAAGGACGCACCGTCGGACAAGTGAACGGCCTTTCGGTCTTCACCATCGGCGGCATGAGCTTCGGACGGCCAAGCCGCATCACCGCGCGCATCCGGCTTGGCAAGGGAGAGGTCGTGGATATCGAGCGCGAGGTGGAACTCGGCGGGCCGATCCATTCGAAGGGGGTCCTGATCCTGGCCGGTTTCCTCGGTGGCCGGTTCAGCGGCAACCGCCCGCTTTCGCTGTCCGCGAGCCTCGTCTTCGAGCAGTCCTACGGCGGCGTGGACGGCGACAGCGCCTCCCTCGCCGAGACCTGTGCGCTGTTGTCGGCACTCGCCGAGTTGCCGATCGACCAGGGGATCGCCATCACCGGCTCCATTAATCAGCATGGGCAGGTTCAAGCGATCGGCGGCGTCAACGAAAAGATCGAAGGCTTCTTCGATGTCTGCCGGCGGGCCGGGTTGACCGGTCGCCAGGGCGTGCTGATTCCCAAAGCGAACGTGCCGCATCTCATGCTGCGCCGTGACGTGGTCCGGGCGGCGGCGGACGGGCGGTTTTCCGTCTGGCCGGTCGAGACCGTCGACGAGGCAATCACGCTGCTGACCGGCGTTCGGGCTGGCGAGCCCGATTCGGACGGGGCCTTCCCGCCGGACAGCGTCAATGGCCGGGTGATGGCGCGCCTCAACCGGCTTGCCGAAAGCGCGGCGGCCTTCGCATCGGCGGCGCGTGAGAGGGCCTCATCGTGAGCTATCTTATGTCCGTATCATGGCGTGGTGATCCGAGCGGCCCGACGGTTGGCGGGGCCGCGTGTCCGACGCCGTTCCGCCCGGTGTCCGTGTCCTTGGAGGTGCCGCGATGAACGCGGCCCCCGAATCCTTCACGGTCCGCCGCGTGCTCGTGGCTATCGACTCCGGGGCAAGCGGCGGCGAGACCTTCGAGACGGCGGTGGTCTTGGCCGCGCGCTGGAAGGCCGAGCTCTTAGGCCTCGTTCTCGAGGATGCGCCGTTGAGCCGTCTGGCTGCGGCGTCCCTGGTGCGTCATCTGAGCCTGTCAGCGGAAAGCCTTCCGGTCGATCCGGCCGAGCTGGACGCACAGATCGGGGCGGCCGTTGCGCGGGCCCAGCGCAGGCTCGCGGAAATCGTGGCCGCAACGAATCCGGAGCTTTCCTTCCACACGATTCGGGCCTCGGCCCTGCCGCCACTGAGCCAGGCGGCCGACGAGCTCCTCGTCCTGTCGGACGAGAGTCGGCCGGTCAGCCGGTACGCGGCGCTTGCCTCACCGCTTCGGGCGGTCGCCGAACGGGCCGCTTCGTCCGTGCTTCTGCTCCGCCGGCCTGGTTTGCGGGGCCGGCCGGTGCTGTACGTTTGCGACGCCGTGGCGAACCTGGAGCGTACGATCGGCGCCGCCGCGCGCTTGGCCGAACTCAGCGGGTCGCTCACGGTCGTGGTGCGAGACGGTGCGACCGACGTCGAAGAACGGATCGGAGCCCAGGTCCGGGGCGTCCCCCTGAACGTCCGCCGGCTCCCGGCGGTGGGGGTCGAAGAACTGGCGTCGCTCGCGGCGGAAGGCTGCGGCGCGGTGGTCCTGAGCGGCGCGTCGCCGCTTGCCGGAGAAGCGGTGCTCGGCACGCTGATCGAGCGTCTGCGCTGCGCGCTGTTGATCGTTCGGTGACCGGCTGTCGCCGACGTGCCGCGGCCGCGCGGCGGAGCGATCGGCCTCAAGCGCGGTCTCGGTTGCCGGCGCCCTGCTGCTCACCGAAACGACGATGACCGAATGTCCGGAACCGAAGGAACGAGTCGTCGACCCGGGGCTGGCGTCGTAAGGCTCTGGTTCCGTCGCGCGTAACCCGCGGGACGCGCGTCAAAGCAAGCACGGACGGCAGAGAAGGACAAAGACGCGGACGTGTCCGCTCGGGCCGGCCTCTCTCCCGCCTGTGCCGATATCCGCGCGGCACCGCGGGCTTCTCGGCACTGCCGGGTCGATCCTGGTGAGGCCGGGCCGCCGCACAAACCTTTCTCTGCTCCTGTACTTGATTCACATCAAAGAAAAACGCGTCACGAGTGAGAATAGTCGAAACGCGCTTCCGTAATCTTCGCTACAGCGCGTCTGATTACAAGCAGAAAGCAGGTAGACATGGCGTAATGCCGGGCAGCTTTGAAGTCACGGGATGCAGGTATAGCGGTTGGGACGATGCCCTTGGCGAAGCGGCGGCGCAAATGACCAACGCAGTGTTCACGAATGGACAATTCGGTGCAGGAGGACAGGAGAATGAGAGGGTCAATCAAGGCAGCGATGTCGGTTGCGGTGCTGCTCCTCGGCGTGGCGGGCTGCACGACGCTCAGCGACAGCGACCGGGCGCTTCTCGAGGAGGCGCGGATGGCCGCGCAGCAGGCGGAAGCCAGCTCGACCGCGGCGGCCCAGTCCGCCCGGGAGGCTGCCGCGGCCGCGGAGGCGGCTGCCGCCGCCGCGGCGGAGGCTCAGGCCGCAGGCGAGAGGACCGATCGAATGTTTCGTCTGAATCAAGCCAAGTGATTGTCGTCGGGCGCGTCGTCTGGTCGGCGGGCGGTCTTCCAGGCCGTACCGGATGGTGCGGGCGGCGTGCCCCGCCCTTGCGGCGAGCCACGCCGCGCCCCGCGAGCCGATGCGAACGACGCGCTTCTTCCGCCCCGGTCCCGATCACCGTCGAGAACCGCATGACCGGCACGACGGTCGAGTGCTGTCAAGTCCGGCGCAGCAGTGCTCGTAATGAGGGCAGATCCCTGGTGTTCAGCACGTCCGCTGCCTCGACCCAGCCGCGCCGGGCCTGATCAACGCCGAACCGCATGAGATCGAGTTGCCCGGCATCGTGCGCATCCGTGGAGATCGCGAGCTTGACGCCGATCTCCTTCGCCAGGCGGCAAGCGCCATCGTCGAGGTCGAGGCGGTCCGGCTGTGCGTTCACCTCCAGGACGCAGCCACGTTCGAGGGCCGCCCGAAGGATCCGCTCCAGGTCGAGGGCGTAAGGCTCGCGCAGGCCGATCAGCCGCCCGGTCGGGTGGCCGAGGATCGTGAAGCAGGGATTGTCCATTGCCCGAAGGATCCGCGTCGTCTGCTTCTCGCGGGACAGATGGAACCCGGAGTGGATGGAGCAGACCGTCAGGTCGAGGCGCCGGAGCACCTCATCGGGCAGGTCGAGGGAGCCGTCCTCGAGAATGTCGACCTCCGCCGATTTCAGGAGCGTGATGCCCGGCTGCCGGTCGTTGATGCGGTCGATCTCGTCCATCTGTGCCGCCAGGCGCCGCGCATCGAGACCGCGAGCGACCGTCAAGCTGTGCGTGTGGTCGCTGATGGCGAGATAGGCGTAGCCGCGCCGACGCGCCGCCTCCGCCATCTCGGCGATCGACAGGCGGCCGTCGCTGGCGAGGGTGTGGACATGCAGGTCACCGCGGATCTGATCCAGCCGGACCAGGTTCGGCAGCGCCTGCGCGTGGCCGGCCTCGATTTCGCCTCGATCCTCCCGCAGCTCCGGCTCGATATAGGGCAGGTCGAGCAGCGCATAGATCTCCGGCTCGCTTCGGCCCGCGATCCGCCGGTCGCCCCGGAAGACGCCGTATTCGTTGATCTTGAGCCCGCGCTCCAGGGCGATCCGGCGTAGCGCAATGTTGTGGGCCTTCGATCCCGTGAAGTAGAGCAGCCCGGCCCCGAAGCTCGCCTCCGGCAGGAAGCGCAGGTCGGCCTGCAAGCCTGACCGGAGCCTCACGCTCGCGCGGGTCGGGCCGTGGGCGATGATCTCTTCGACTCCCTCATACGCGGTGAACCGGTCCGTGATCTTCGCGCGCCGGTCGCCGGTGACGATGATGTCGATGTCGCCCACCGTTTCCTTCCGCCGCCGGTAGCTTCCGGCGATGATCGCGTGGCGGACGCCCGGGAGATCCCGGAGATAGCTCAGGAGCGGCGCGGCGATCTGCTCCGCCGTGGCCAGCTTGAAGCGGCGTTCGCTGCCCTTGTGGCGCGCGACCTCCTGGCGGAGCCGTTCGCGCAGCTTGGGACCGAATCCGCGCAGACCATCCAGCCTGCCGGCCTCCAGCGCGGCCGCCAGTTCGGCGACGCTGCTGATGCCGAGACTGTTGTGCAGGGCTTCGACCCGGCGCGGGCCAAGCGAAGGCAAGGACAGAAGCTCGATCAGGCTGCCGGGCGTCCGCGCCTTCGTTTCCTCAAGCAGGCCGAGCCGCCCGGTCCTGACGATCTCCGCAATCTTGCCTGCCAGGTCCTTCCCGATGCCGGGTAGCTCCGAAAGGTCGCCTCCCTCTGCCAGCATGTCGGCGACGCTCTGCGGCAAACCGGCGATTGTGCGCGCGGCGTTTCGATAGGCGCGGACGCGGAACGGGTTCGCGCCCTCGACGTCCAGGAGATCGGCGAGCGTGTTGAACATATCGGCGATCTCGGCGTTCGAGACCGCCGCGGCCTGCCGTCGCGGCGGCGGCGTTCGCGAAGGCGCGGCGTGGCGCCACACCTCCGAGCGCCGCGATTCCTTCGGCGGGGCGGCTCGGCGCGTCGTCTTCATTCGGCGCGGTCCATCCAGAGCCGGAGATAAGACCCCACCAGGATGGCCGCCGGGTAGAGGACCTGCTCCTCGACCGCCGCGTGCCGCCGCAAGGCCGTGGCGAAGGCGACGGCCTCGACATTGCCCTCGCTCTCCCCGGCCGCGGCCAGCGCCTCGAGGGCCTCCCCGATGGCCCGGTGCTCTTCCAGCATCGCCGGCAGAGCGGCCCTGAGCCGGGTCGCCAGAGCGCGCGCTTCGTCGACGTCGGCGGGCGTGTCGTCCTGCGCCAGCGCCGGGAGGAGGGCGAGGGGCGGCAGGGCCAGCTCCTCTTCCTTCTGGAAATGCGGATGGAGGAGACGGGCGACCGCGCGGGCAGTCGCGCCGACATGGCCGGACAGCCGCGTCAAACCTCGGAGCCGCTCGTCAAGCTCCTGATGCTCGAGTCGGATAGCTTCGCGTACGGTCAGGGCCATGGCTGATGTCCTCTTGCCGTTCGCCCGGGATGAGGCGGTGTCGGCCCGACACCCGGGCTGGAACGATAGCGAATGGCAGGGTTGCCGGGCCACGGCGCCAAGGGCGGCTCGGACATCCGGCCTTGAGCGCCGGTCGCCAGGATCTCGATCCTGAAGAAACAAAACTGCAGTCGCCGGAGTTGCACGCATTGACCTGCCTCAAGAAGCCACGTCCGGCAGGGAAGGCTCCGGGGCGACGGTTGCATGGGTGCGAACCGGTATCCAATCTTCCGGGGATCCGGAGGGCTTCCGAAGATGTACCGGCCGCACCGGTTGCCGGTACCGTCGGAGGCCGGGGCGGCACTGAACGCATCGCGCACGGGATCGCGGGCTGGCATTCGGGAGGCGACGGATGAACGAGCACCGGTCAGCAGGCGCCGAGACCGCGGGCGCGCATCTGGTCCCACGCGTACCGACGGCAGGGCCGGCGGAGACCGTCGAGACGGTCCTTCGGACGATGATCGGCGGGAGCTATGACAGTGCGGACGCCGTCTACGTCGTCGAGCCCGACGGCCGGCTGCTCGGCCTGGTGCCGCTCGTACGGCTGCTGGGCGCGTCGCCGTCAGAGCCGATGCACCGCCTGATGATATCGGCGCCGGCGGCGAAGCCCGATCTCGACCAGGAGCGGGCGGTTGCGCTCGCCCGGCGGCACGGACTTGCGGCACTGCCGGTCATCGATCCGGAGGGGCGCCTCCTGGGCTGTATCCCGGGTCCGGCGCTCCTGGCGATCGAGAGGCACGAGCATGCCGAGGACATCAGCCGGCTGGCCGGCATCATTCACAACGTCCGCCGGGCACGGGCCGCACTGGAGGCGTCTCCTTTCGCCCGGGTACGCGACCGGCTCCCCTGGTTGCTCGCGGGCCTCGTCGGCTCCATGGTCGCCACGGCCGTGGTGGCCCGGTTCGAGGATGCCATCGCCACCCAGGTCTCCGTCGCGTTCTTCATCCCCGCGATCGTATATCTGGCCGATGCGATCGGCACGCAGACGGAATCCGTCGCGGTGCGCGGCCTGTCGCTCAGCCACAGGCCGCTCGCGCGGCTCCTTGGCGGCGAGATCGCCGCGGGGTTGATGATCGGGCTGGTTCTGGCGGTGCTGGCGGCGCCTTGCGTCTATTTCGCGTTCGGCGATATCCGTCTCGCCGCGGTCGTCGGCCTTTCGATCCTCCTGGCCGGTTCGGTGGCCACCGGCTGCGGGTTGCTGCTGCCGTGGCTGATTTCGCGCGCCGGGTTCGATCCGGCCTTCGGCAGCGGCCCCATCGCCACGGTGATCCAGGACGTGCTCAGTCTTGTCATCTACTTCCTGGTGGTGGTCACTCTTCTGCCCGGTTGACGGCGTTGCCTGGCGCCGACCGACGGTCCGGCCGCCTCCTTTCCTTGCGCGGGACCGCGCCGTGGACCGGGCGAGTCCGCCGGCTTGATCCACATCAACCCGCGGCCGCGTGCCATGGGACATTCTGAGTGTCGGAACGATCTGCCCTCGGGGAGGCGCCATGCAGAGAATTTCGAGAGGCCTTGGCGCCGTCCTGCTGACGGTCGCAGTGCTGGTGTCGCCGCTGACCGCATGCGCGGAGATGCTGCCGGTCGGACGCGACGGCATCCCTACGCTCGCGCCGATGCTCGAGCGGGCCATGCCGGCGGTGGTGAGCATCGCCGTGCGCGGGTATATTCCCGCCGAGGAGAACCCGCTCTACCGCGATCCGCAGTTCCGCGAGTCCTTCGGAGATCCGGAGCCGATGCAGTTCGGCGCGGCGGGATCGGGGGTGATCGTCGATGCCGCCCGTGGCCATGTGCTCACCACCAGGCACGTGATCGAGGACGCCGAGGAGATCGTCATATGGCTGAGCGACGGCCGGCATCTACGGGCCGAAGTGATCGGCGCCGATCCAGCCACGGATATCGCGCTGCTGCGGATCCCGGCGGAGCGGCTCACGGACCTGCCGCTCGGCGATTCGGATGCGCTGCGCGTCGGCGATTTCGTCGTCGCAATCGGCAATCCGTTCGGGCTGACGCAGAGCGTCACGTCCGGCATCGTCAGCGCCATCGGGCGCGGCAGCCGCGGGTTCGCCGGCTATGGGGGCTACATCCAGACCGACGCGTCGCTCAACCCCGGCGATTCGGGCGGGCCGCTGATCGACCTGCAGGGCAGGCTCGTCGGAATCAACACCGCCATCGTCGGGCCCTATGGCGGCAATGTCGGGATCGGCTTCGCCGTCCCGGTTAACGTCGTCCGCCGGAGCATGGCGGACCTTCTGGCGCACGCCGAGATCCCACCCCGACGCGAGAGCCGGTCCGGTTCCAGCCCGGGCGGGTCACAGGCACAAAAAGCAAACGCGCCCGGGATTGCCCAGCCTCGGTGATGCGGTATCGCCGCGCGCGCCGTTCCGACCTGGAGGGGGCCTGACCCGATAGATGCTCTTAGGCAAGAAACTGGGCGGTGATGAGCCCAAGGCCGACGGCGACAGCCGCCGGTGGCACCCAGCGCGGAGCCGTGAAACGGCGATCGCCGGACGGCGGCGCGCCCCGGTGCAGCCGCCACAGCCCCAGGCTGACGAGCGTGAAGATCAGCAGGTTGAGAGTGCTCGTTGCGGCGACCAGAGACTCGAAGGGGATGGCCAGCGTGAAGAATAGGGTCAGCGCCCCGCCGAGAAGCGTTGCGCGAACCGGAACGCGGGTGGTCCGATGGACGGCGGACAGCGGGCGCGGCAGCCAGCCGTGGGAGGCCATGCCGTAGAAGAGGCGCGCCAGCATCAGGATCTGGATCAAGACCCCGTTGGCGATCGACAACAAGGCGATGGCCGCCAGGAGGGAGGGGCTGCCCCAAGGGGTCCCTTGGACCACCAGGAGAAGAGGCGCCGGCGATGTCCGAAGCAGGTCGAACGGCACCGCCAGGATCGTGACAACGGAAACGACGATGTATAGGGCCGCGCTGAGCGCGATGCTGAGCAGGATCGCCCGCGGCAGGGTGCGGTGCGGATCCTTCGCCTCCTCTGCCATGTTCGCGAGGTTCTCGAATCCGATGAAGGCGAAGAAGGCGAGAAAGGCGCCGGCAGAGACACCAGCCCAGCCGGCGGCGTCGGCCGGGATCATCGACGGAGCGCGGGCCGGCAGCTCGACGAGCGCCGGCGATCCGACGGCGGTAACGAAGAGCAGACCCGCGATCTCGATGAGGCTCATCAGGGCCGCCACGCCGACGCTCTGCCGGACGCCGAGGCAGGCCAGGGCCGTGAAGGCGACGACGAGTCCGCCGGCAATGACGGGGCCGGGCAGGTCGACGAAGAGCTGGGCGTATCCGACGCAGCCGCGAGCGATCGACGCCGCGCTGACGAGGGCGGCCGCTGCCACGGCGAGGCCGGTGACCTGCGACAGTCGGTCGGACCCGAAGGCCTGCTTGACGTAGGCCGCGGCGCCGGCCGCTTCAGGAAAACGCGCCCCGAGTTCGGCATAACAGATGCCGGTAAGGGCGGCCATGAGGCCGGCTGCGAGGAAGGCAAACGGGGCCGCCGGCCCGGCCTTGCCAACCACCGTCCCGACAAGGACATAGATACCGGCGCCGATGATTACGCCGAGACCGTAGAAGACCAGCAGGCCGAGACCGAGAACGCGGCGAAGACCGGGGGGCTCGATATGGGGCATCGGGTTCCTTTCGAGGCGGGCCAGGTTCCGTGTGCGAAGCTCGGACGAGAGCCGGGGGCGGAGCCCGGGGCGCTCGTGATCTGCCAGGGTGCTCGCCGTTTTCCCTGGCCGGTGCCTTGCGTTGGATCAATGTATCGGATGCGCGGCGGGAGAGTCGGTGGCGATTGGACCGGCGACCGTCCTCACGAATCTACCGGCGTCGAGCCAAGGAGCCGCCCTCCGTATCAGCCCATATCGAAGGCGATCGGGGCCAGGCCGTAGAGGGCAGCAAGAACGAGGCCGGCGCCGAGCAGATCGACGAGAGCGCCCGCTCGCGCCATCTGCGGCACGGTGATGTAGCCGGTGCCGAAGAAGAGCGCGTTCGGCGGCGTGGCCACGGGGAGCATGAAGCCGCAGGACGCCGCCAGCGCGACTGGCACCGTGAGCGTGAATGCGTCCAGTCCGAGGCCGGCGGCGATCGACGCTGCCACCGGCAGGAAGGCGGCCGCCGTCGCCGTGTTGCTCGCCAGCTCCGACAGGGCGATGGTGATCGCGACCAACCCGAGGACGAGGACAACCGGTGGCAGGGCGCCGAGCAGCGCAAGCTGTGCGCCGAGCCAATCGGCGAGACCGTTGTCGGAAATGGCGGCGGCAAGCGACAGGCCGCCGCCGAACAGCAGCAGGACACCCCAGGGCAGCCGGAAGGCCGTCTCCCAATCCATCAGGGCGCCGCCCCGTCCGGAGGGGATCAGGAACAGGGCAAGCGCCGCGGCCACGGCGATCACCGTATCGTCCAGGCCCGGAAAAGCCCCGGCCAGCAGGGGGCGGAAGATCCAGGCGACGGCGGCGGCAAGAAAGACCAGTCCGACGAGCCGCTCCGGGCGCGACATCGGACCCAAGGCCGCGGTCTCGGCCCGGAGCCGCTCGCGCGCGCCGGGCGGCTCCTGACCCGGGAGCGGGAAGACGACGCGCGTCAGGATGCTCCAGGTCCCGAGCAGCATGACCGCAGCAAGCGGCACCCCGACGAGCATCCATTGGGCGAAACCGATTTCGATGCCGTAGCTGCGCCGCATGAAGCCGGCGAATAGCGCGTTGGGCGGCGTCCCGATCAGCGTGCCGATGCCGCCGATGCTGGCCGCGAAGGCGACGCCCAGAAGAAGCGCGAGCGCGAAGTTCGCCTCGACCCGACCGGCGGTAGAGATGCGTTCGGGCGCATCGACCAGAAGGGCGACCATCGAGAGGCTGACCGGCAGCATCATGGCGGCGGTCGCCGTGTTGCTCACCCACATGCTGAGGAAGGCCGTGGCCGCCATGAAGCCGAGGACGAGATTGACCGGCTTGACACCGACCAGGCCGACGATCCTGAGAGCAATGCGCCGGTGCAGGTTCCATTTCTGCAGGGCGAGGCCCAGGGTCAGCCCGCCGAGGAACAGGAAGATGACCGGGTCGGCATAGGGCGCGGCCGCGGCTTCCACGCCGGCAATGCCGAGCAGCGGAAACAGCACCAGCGGCAGCAGGGCAGTGACGGCGACGGGCAGCGCTTCCGTCACCCACCAGAATGCCATGAGCGTGCCGACGGCAGCCACTCGCCAGGCCGCGGCCGACATGTCGGCCGGCGGCGGCACGGCCAGGAGGACAAGGAGTATGAGGAGGCCGGCCGGCGGCGCGAAGCGCGCGCGGATGCCGGACGACCGAGCCGCCGATTTGCCCTGCTTGGAAGGAGATTGGGTCGTCATGCCGAGCTGGATGCGGGGAACCCGCCGCTCGGCGTTCTAAAGCTGGCCGAGGGCATGATCCGTCCATCGGAGGAGCGCCGGCAGCGGCATCGCGCCGGCCGTTCGGGCGATTTCGCGGCCCTTATGGATCAGTACCAGGCTCGGGATGCTGCGGATCGCGAAGCGCTGCGCCAGCTCCGGATCGGCCTCCGTATCCACCTTGGCGAGCCGCAGGCGCGGCTCGAGCCGGGCCGCCGCCTGCTCGATCACCGGCGCCATCGTGCGGCAGGGACCGCACCAGGCGGCCCAGAAGTCGACGAGAAGAGGCACATCTCCGCTGGCCGCATGACGGTCGAAGGTCGCCGCCGTCAGATGAAGCGGCTTCCCCTCGAACAGGCGGCTGCCGCACCGACCGCATTTCCCGCCGCTGGACAGCTTCTCGCGCGGTACGCGATTGAGCGTGCTGCAATGGGGGCAGGGAACATGGACGATGTCTGTCATTGACTGTCTCCTCGGAGACAGGAAGGCCCGCCCTCCGGTTTCAGACGCGCACCCGGGTATCGTCCGCTGTGGCCGGCGGGGCTTCGACCGCCCGCCAGACACCTGCGTTCACGGGGACGCACCCTCCTGTTTCGTTGAAGCCTACGAGCCGCTCGCCGGATCCGCCTTGATCCAGATCACGGCATTCCGTGCGGACCGCCGCGGCTCGCCGGGCCGCGGCCTCTGCTGAAGCCCGGCGGGCACGGGGCGTCGTGGCGGCGCATGGGTCCAAGGCCGGTCAGGTGCATTAACGCGACGTTCAACCACGCCGTAGTACTGGCGATTGCAATCGCAACTTGCGAGCGCATCGGAGGACTTTATGCGAAGGGCGGTTCTTGGGATGGCTGCGGCCATGGCCGTAAGCCTGGGGACGACGTCGGCCGCGGCAGCGGAGTCGAGGACCTACATTTCCGGTAGTTTCGGGCTGTTTCAGCACACGGACATTGAAGACGCCTATGGCGACGAGCTGTCGTTCGAGATGGGGCCGTACTTCTCGGGCGCGGTCGGGGTCGCTCTGGGCAACGGGGCGCGCGTCGAGTTCGAACTCGGCGTCACCGCGTTCGACGGCGACGAGTTCGAATCGGGCGGCTACGTCTATGACGCCAGTTCCGTGGAGGTCTCGGCGACGATCCTGACCGTCGGCGGCTACTACGACATTCAAACGAAGGGCGGGATCTCGCCCTATGTCGGCGTCGGGCTCGGCTTCGCGTCGTGGGAGATAGACTATGGCGCCCTCGATTCCGACGGCACGGACCTCGCCGCCTTCGCCGAGTTCGGGCTCAACATCAAGGCGGGGCGGAACGCAACCTTCGCACCGTCCTACCGGTTCCTGTGGATCGACAACGGCGAGCAAGGCATCGACGACAGCACGGCGCATATCTTCAAGGCGGGCGTCCGGTTCTTCTTCTGAACGCGGCATCGGACAGGCAGGGACGAGGAGCGGACGCCACACCGCCCTTGCGCCTTGCGGGCCGCCTCATGGGCGCGATCCGGGCGTCCGTCCCTGGCCGCAGTGTGCGTCCCGTCAAAGGTCAGGCTCGCCGTGGATCAGGCGAAAGGCCGCTTCCGCCAGGCGGTCATGTGCCGCCGTGGTCGGGTGGACGGAATCCCAGAACAGATACCCCTCGCAGCCATTCAACGCGCCGCAGGGCGTGGTGACGTTGCGGAAGCCGAAGGACTCCGGGTCCGCTCTCGCCCTGTCCGCCATGGCGTGCACGTCGAGCCGGTAGAGCCGCAGGCCGGGCGTCGCGGCAAGGTCGGCGAGCGCGCGATCGACGGCGGCGTTGAAGCGGTCGGTCAGCCGGGCCGCCTCGGCGACCGCCCGGCTTCCCAGCGTCCGCATCTCCGGCGTCATCCCAATGTCGGGCAGGTTCGGGACGAGCAGGTTCGTGGCGCCGTGCTTGACGAGGTCGGTCAGGATGCTTGTCAGTGATGCTGCCGCAGCCTCCACGATCGTTGTGGCGTCGGGTGATCCGACGGCGGCGCGGAGGTCGTTGCCGCCCCCATAGACGATGTGGAGCGTGCGGCCCTTCGGCCGCGGCAGGCGGAGAAACAGATCGGCCTGGGCGCGCAGATTGTCCGGGCCCGAACGCGGATCGAGGCGCGCGCCGCCGACCGCGAAATTGCCGCCGCCGAGCCGGGCCGGATCCAGCGTGAGCCCGAGCCGCGCCGCCAGTCGCTCGACCCATACCGGGCCGTTCGAGAAGCGCCCGGCATTGCCGTTGTCGGACAAACTGTCGCCGAATACCACCAGCCGGTCGAACGCCGGCACTGTGGTGCTCGTCGTACTCATCGCCGGCGCCGTGCCGAGGAGCGACGCCGCAATAAGGCCGAGGGCAGGGACCATGGCATGGATCGCGCGGGCCTCCCTTCGGAAGCGGATCGAGCGAGGCCTGTGGCGGCGCCGCGCCGCCGGCGTTACGGGCTTCCTCCGCCGCCGGAACCGCCGCCGCTCGTGCCTCCACCCGCGGACCCGCCGGCCGCCCCGCCGGTGGTACCGCCCAGGGTGCTTCCGCCCGCGGACAGGCGGTCCGGCGCCGATTCCGTCGCTCCGGGTTCCGCCGTATCGCTCCCCGTTAGGCCGTTCATGGAACCGGCACGGCCCACCGCGCCGGTGCTCGCGGCTCCGGAACCGGTGAGTCCGGCGGCCGCGCCGCCGGGGGAGACCACGGAAGAGCCCCCGCCTCCGGTTACATCGGCGGTGCCGCCGAACGCATCGCCGGGCTGAGCCGAGCCGATCCCGCCCTGGCGGAGCAGCGCACGGGCCTCGGTGAGGCCGCGCAGACATCCGTCGCCGTCGCCCCGCTCACCCGCATTGCGGGCCTGTCGGACGAGATCACCGATCTGCTTCCGCTGGGCGTTCGTGAGGGAGGCTCCTTCGCGAGCTCCGGGTTCCTGGGCGATCGGCACGCTCGTCTTCGGGTTCGAATCGGTCAGCGAGAAGGCCTCGGACAGCCGCTGGACCTCGTCCGCGCAGGCACGGGCGTCCTGCCCGGCGGCCGGCGGGGCGATACAGGCGAGCGCGAGTGCGAGCAACGGTACGGAGGGGGGCGGACGCATGGCGTGTCTCCATCGTTCCTATGGCGACGCCGACGGTGGTCGCCGGCCATGGCCAACGCGCGGAGGGACCGATCGTTCCCCGCTTCCAGGGTTGGGCAGCGACCGAAGACGCTCTAAGCGCCACCGAGGATTTCGCCGGCCGACTTGAGTTCCAAGGGAAACCGCGTGGCGACGGCGGACGGCCGTTTGCCGATGACGTCCAGCCAGGAGCCCAGCTTCGGAAACCCGGCGAGGAGCGTTCGGCCGGTCGGGGCGAGGCGGAGATAGGTCAACATCGGCAGGGCCCAGAGGTCGGCGAGCGTGAGGCGGTCGCCGACGAGAAATTGGGAGCCGGCAAGGCCGTCGATCACGGACAAGGTATGCCGGGCCGATTCGATCGCGTCGGCGGTAAGCGTTCCCGGGATATCCGCGGGCCGGCCGCGCTCGACCTCCTCGACGAACACGCCCCAGACGAGCCGCGGATAGGCATAGTTGTCCATGATCCGCATGAGCTGGACGGCTCGTGCCCGGTCCTGGGGCGTCGGCGGGACCAGAGCGCGGTCGCCGAAGGTGTCGAGCACATAGGTGATGATCGCGTCCGTCTCGAACAGGCGGAAGTTACCATGCTCGAAGGCCGGGATCTTGCCGAAGGGGTGCCTTCGGGCATGGTCGGGCGGCGGGCCGCCCTTCGCGAAGACGTCGACCTCGACGAGTTCATAAGGCACCGCCGTCTCTTCCAGCACCAGCCGCGCGATGCGGACGTAAACGCTGTAGGCGGCGCCATAAAGCGTGACTCGATCCATGGCGGTCCAAGCCCCTGGTTGTGACCGACTCCATTGGCGCAGGGATCGGGAGCCGATTCAAGACGACGCCGTCGCCAAGGTCCGGTAACCACGCGTTAAGGATGCGACGGTCTTATGCGGTCTTTGATGACCCGGAGGCCGGTGCGCAGCGGCGCGCCGCCCGGGCATCGACGTTTTCTCTTGATGGATGCGGTGAGGGAGTTTTCGGGTGGAGCGTTCTGGCGGGTCGGCGAAGCCGGCGCTGTGCATCATCGGGCGGTGCGACCTTGAGCTTTGGGGGCTGTCTGCGATGGAGCGCGCGCGACGCCTGTTCGCGCGCCTCGGCCTGACCGAGACGATCTCGGAAGAAGCCCTGCCGTCGTCGGACGGCGCCGTGGTCCTGGTCCGGGCCGACTACGTTATCGAGGAGAGCGTGGCGGCGACGCTGACGGCCACGCCGGATACCGTGCTCACGGTGACGAATCCGGGCGCGGCCGGGCCGGTCGCCTTCGCCGCGAACCTATCGGCGACCGTTTCGGCGAAGGATCGGCGGGCGGTGGCGGCTCTGCTTCGCGGCGAGGCCGGGGCGTCGGCGCCAGGCGGCGTGGCGGTGCGCGACTACGCGGCGATCGCGCCCCGCTACAACTACGAGCTTCGCAAGCACGAGCAGCCCTATGTGCTGCCGCTCCGATCGGAGAGCCTGGACGAGGTTGAGCGCCGCACCTTCGCGGGCGCCTACAAGGGCGTCACGGACGCCGTCACGAAGTATGTCTGGCCGACGCCGGCGCTGTGGGCCACACGCTGGGCAGCGCGGCGGCGCATCACCCCCAACATGGTCACGACCGTGGGGCTGATCTTCGTCCTGCTCGCCCTTGTTCTGTTCGCGAAGGGCCAGTTCTGGGCGGGGCTGGCCGCGGCCTGGCTGATGACCTTCCTCGACACCGTCGACGGCAAGCTCGCGCGCGTCACCTTCACGGCGTCCACCTGGGGCGGGTACTACGACCACGCTACGGACATGATCCACCCGCCGCTGTGGTGGGCGGCGTGGTGGTACGCGATTCGCGACGGCGCGGACCCGTCGCTCCTGCCGGTTCTCGACCTCTCCGGCTACGTCGTGATCGGCGGTTACGTCGCAGGGCGGCTGATCGAGCTGGGCTTCAAGCAGCTGTACCGGATCCGCATCCATGTCTGGGAGCCGATCGATTCGGCGTTCCGGCTTATCACCGCGCGCCGGAACCCGAATCTGGTCATCCTGACCGTGAGCATGCTGCTCGGGGCGCCGGCGCTGGGATTCGTGGCGGTTGCCGTCTGGACGGCGGTCAGCCTTCTCTTCCACACCGTCCGATTCATCCAAGGCGGGCTGCTCCACCGGCGCGGCGAACGGCTCGTGTCCTGGCTCGACGAGCCGGCGGGCCGGGTTTCGCGGCCGGCCGACCCGGCGCCGCGGGCGGCCCAGTAGGTCTACCGGCCGGGGGCGGGGCAGGCTCGCCCCCTAACGCCGCCCGCCGACCTCGTCGATGTGCTTCAGCAGGTCGGCCGGGTCCTCATAGACGCGGAAGGCGCCCGCTCGTTCCAGCTCGTCCTGGCCGTAGCCACCGGAGAGGAGCCCGACGCCAAGCGCGCGGGCGCGCTGCGCCGCCAGCATGTCCCAGATGCTGTCACCGACCACCAGCGTGGTCTCAATGGGGACGCCCAGACGCTCGGCGGCGGCCAGGAACAGGTCCGGGTCGGGCTTGGCGTGCTCCACCTGATCGCGCGTCACGACCGGGATCCGCGCCGGGTCCACACCCAGGGCATCGAGGGTCGGACGCGCCGTTTCCATCCGGCCGCTGGTCGCGATGGCCCAACGGCTCCCCGTCTCCGTCAGATGGGCCAGCAGCGCCCGGGCGCCGGGCAGCGGCCGGATACCGGCCGAGCGTCGGGCATAGGCCTCAGCGTGCAGCCGGCGCAGCCTCTCCTGCCGTTCCCGGCTGATCTCGACGCCCGTTTCCCGCAAGAGGACGTTGGTGAAGAGCCCGCCGCTCATCCCGATCTTGCGGTGGATCCGCCAGACCGACAGCTCGATTCCTTCGGCCTCCAGCGCCTCCTGCCAGGCGAGCACGTGCTGGTAGACGCTGTCGACGAGGGTACCGTCGAGGTCGAAGAGGAAGGCGGCATCGATGCGGGGCATGGGGACCTCTCCCGAAAGCGGATGTCGGCGACAGCGAGCGACATTCTCCGCCCTTCGTCAATGGTCATGGATACCCGGACCGGTGTTGGGCCCGCGCCAGCTCGGCCGCGAGGTCGATCGCGGCCATGGTCTGCTCAGGTGCGGTCTGGTGAACCATATGGCCCGCAGCCGGAACGAGGCGCAAGACGCCGCGCGACCCCAGACAATGCCCGAGGCGCACGGACTGGCGGTCGGGATCGACGAGGCGGTCGGCGGCCCCGGCCAGGATTACCGCCGGCACCGCCAGCGCGTCGTAGCGGCGGCGCAGCGTGAAGGCAGCGGGGATCAGCAGAGCCGTCTCGGCCGCCGCGGCCCGAAGCTGCCCCGGACGCAGGGTCAGGGCGAGCGGGAAGGCAGCGGCGAAGCGGGGCGCCACCGGGGCCGGCGCGAAGATCCGCCGCAGGATGAGCGGCAGCAGGAGCCACCCGAGCAGCGGTGAAACCGTGTAGCGCAGGACGTCGCCCAGGACCGGAATGGCCGGCGGCGCCAGCAACGGCACGTCGAGGCGCAGGCTCGGGTAGTAGTAGCCGGAGGCGAGCACGAGGCCGCGGACCTGGTCGGGATGGTCGAGGGCGAGCGCCAGGGCGACCAGCGTGCCCCAGGAATGGCCGACCACCAGGGGGCGCTCGATGCCCAACCGTTCCAGCGCCTTCGCCAGAAGTGCGGCCTGGGCCCGGGGCGTCCAGATTCGCCCTCGCGGCCGTTCACTGTACCCGAACCCCGGCCGGTCGAAGACGATGACCCGGTAGCGCTCCGCGGCGCGCTCGACGAGGCCGCTCGTCAGGAAATCCTGGATCATTGCCCCGTTGCCGTGCAGCAGGACCAGCGGTTCCCCCCGGCCGCGTTCCATGTGGTGCAGCCGGACGCCGTCGACCTCGATGAACCGGCCGAGCGGCGGGTTGGCGTGCTCGGCCCGGCGTGCCGCCCGCCGAACCGCGATCGCCGTCGCCGCGAGCGCGGCCGCGACGGTCGCGAGGCCGAAGAGCCGAGCGGTCGCGGGGCGGCTCGCGCCGAACGGCCTCATGGGGCTGGCTCCGACGGCCGATCGAGCGTCCGCGGCGGCCCGGCCGCCGTCATGGAGCCTTCGCGCCCGCCGCGGGTCGTGGCGATGGCGGTGTGGAGGGAAGTCATGACGCCGTTTCCCTTCTGTGCCTGCCGGGCCGATATCCGAAGACAACGGCAGGTCGGGTTCGGGGTTCCTTTCGGTGGAGATCCTCTCGGCCGTCGAGGAACGATCGCGCGTCGTTTCCGTTCGATTCGAGGTCCGGAGGTCATCCGAGGCCAAGCGTGGAGGCGGTCATGCGCAGCCTGCGCGGTGCAAGCGTCGTCATCACCGGCGCGTCCAGCGGGATCGGCCTGGCCACGGCGCACGCCTTTGCGCGCCGCGGGGCACGGGTCGCGCTCGCTGCCCGGCGGGATGCGCCGCTGCGCGAGGTCGCGGCGGAATGCAGGCACCTCGGCGGCGAAGCGATCGCGGTCGCGACCGACGTGACGCAGCCGGAGGCCGTCCGAAACCTGGCCCGTGCTGCGGTCCGCGAGTTCGGCGCAATCGACGTCTGGGTCAACAACGCCGGCGTCGGCGCGGTGGGTTCGTTCGAAGATACGCCGCTGGCGGCGCATCGGCGCGTGGTCGAGACCAACCTCCTCGGCTACATCCACGGCGCGCATGCCGCGCTGCCGCAGTTTCTCGCCCAGGGGCGCGGGGTGCTGATCAACAACATCTCGCTCGGCGCCTGGGTCCCGGCGCCTTACGCCGCGGCCTACGCGGCGGGGAAGTGGGGCGCGCTCGGCTTCTCCGAGAGTCTGGCGGCCGAGCTCGCCGGTCGTCCCGGCATCCATGTCTGCGACGTGTTCCCCTCCTTCATGGACACGCCGGGCGTCCGGCACGGCGCCAACTACACCGGCCGCGCGCTGAAGCCGGCCCCGCCGGTCTACGATCCGCGGGCGGTCGCCGAGGCGATCGTTGGCCTGGCGCTGCGGCCGCGGCCCGCGGTTGCCGTGGGCCTGCCGGCGAAGATGGCGCGCTTCGGCGGCGCGTTGGCGCCCCGTCTGGCCGGACGGATCGCCGCCGGGACGATGCGGCTCTACTTCCGCCGGGCCGCCCCGGCTCCCGTTACCGACGGTAACCTGTTCGAGCCAACGCGCGCGGGGACGCTTGCGATCCACGGCGGCTGGTGGCCGCAGAACCGGCCGCTGGCCTTCGCCGGGCTCGTTGTCGCCGGCCTGGCCGCGGTCGGCGCCCTCGCGGCCGTGCCGATGCTCCGCGCGCGTCAGCGACCGAAGGCATAGCCTTGCATGAACCGCGGATTGGCCGCCGTCTTGAGGAGCGGCGCGCCACCACCAGGCGTGCCAACCCGGCGCCGCTCTGACCAGACGGATCAGCCGGCGTACCGGATTTCCCGGTAGGCGCTGCGGAAGCGCGACACCTCGGCCGCGACCGCATCCGGATCCTCTCCGCGTTCCAGCACCCCTGCGATGAAGGCGGCGATCGCTGGCATCGCCTCGGCGCCCATGCCCCAGCGCACCGCCTCGGGCGTGCCGAGGCGCAGGCCGTTCAGGTCGCCGTCGACCGGCGCGATCGGCAGGCCGATGCCGCAGGCGAGGATGTTGGCCCGGCGTAGCCGTTGCGCGGCCGCCTGCCCGCCGCCGTAGCGCGCGGCCTCCACGGCGAACTGGTGCGACCGCGTGGCGCCTTGCCGGTGGGCGAAGACCGGCACGCCCTCCCGGTGCAGGGCGTCGGCAAGGGCCTTGGCGGCTTCGATCATGTCCGCCGCATAGGCCGGTCCGAAGCGCTTCCAGTCGAGGAGGGTCACCGCCAGCGCCGCGGTCTTGGCGACGTCGAAATTGGCCGTGAGACCCGGAAAGGCGATCCGGTCCAACCGCTCGGCGAGGGCCGGATCGTTGGTGAGGACAAGCCCGGCCGGCGGGCCGCCGAGGCTCTTGTAGGTGCTCATCGTCATGAGGTCCGCGCTCTCGTCGAGCGGGTTCGGCCAGGCGCCGCCCGCGATGGGCCCGGAGAGGTGCGCGGCATCGAACAGCAGGCGGGCGCCGACCTCCGCCGCGATCGACTTGACCTCGCGCACCGGATGCGGGAACGGGTTCAGGCTCCCGCCGATGGTGATGAGGGCCGGCCGCAGGGCGAGCGCCTGCCGCCGCAGGGCGTCCAGGTCCACCGTATAGCGCTCCGGATCGACCGGCGCGGCGTGAATCTCGAGACCATAGAGCCCGGCCGCGCCTGCGCGATGATGGGTCACGTGCCCGCCGATCTCTGGCGGCGGCGCGATGATCCGGCTCGCGGGTCGGCAAGTCGCCATGAAGGCATACAAATTGGCGATGGCGCCGGACGGCACGCGCAGCTCGGCGAATCGCGCCTTGAAGACCTCGCAGGCGAGGGCGGTTGCCAGGACCTCGATCCGCTCGATCGCCTCGAGCCCCGTCTCGTACTTGTCGCCGGGATAGCCCAGCGACGGCCGCGAGCCGAGGCCGCTCGCGAGCATGCGCTCGGCCTTCGGGTTCATGACGTTGGTTGCCGGGTTGAGATTGATGCAGTCCGACTCGTGGATGTGACGGTTCTGCTCCACCCAATCGTCGAGCGCATCGAGAAGGCCCTCGGCACAGAGGCCGTTCATGCCGTCGAGCAGCGCGGCCACGTGGTCCTCGATGGCCGCCGGCACCCAGTCTCTTCGCTCCAGCTTCATCGCGTTTCCCGCGCCCCTTTTTCGTCCCGCCGCTTCAAGCCGGCAGGAAGTCCTCGATATAGGCCCGGACGATGTCGTCCAGGCCGCGATCCTGCGGCAGGCCGAGGGCGAGGGCGCGGTCGGAGTCGGTGCGGGCCGGCCAAGTGGCGACGATGCGCTCGATGAACGGGTCCGGTTCGACCCGGATCTCGCCGAGCGGCCGGTCGCCCGCCACGCGCCGCAGGCTGTCGATCATCTCCGCGACCGTGACGGCGAGGCCCGGCAGGTTGACCGCGCGGTCGTGGCCGAGTGCGCGGCCCTCGACCTCGTGCAGCCGGAGGAATCCCTCGACCACCGTACGATGGCCCGCCACGGGCATCATCGTCTCGGGCTTGACGGGGAGGACGCAGGTCTCGCCGTTGAGCGGCTCGCGGAAGACGCCGCTCGCGAAGCTGGAGGCGGCCTTGTTCGGCGTGCCCGGGCGGATGATGACGGTCGGGAGGCGCGCGCTGCGTCCGTCGAGGAAGCCCTTGCGGGTGTAATCGTTGATCAGCAACTCGCCGATCGCCTTGGTAACGCCGTAGGTGGTCTGCGGCGTCTGCTTGGTCGCGTCGCCAACCGTCGGCGGCATGGCGTCTCCGCCGAAGACCGCGAGCGAGCTGGCGAAGACGACTCGCGGGCAGGAGGCGCGTGCACGGCACGCCTCAAGCAGATTGAGCATGCCCGTCAGATTGACGCGCAGCGCGAGGTCGAAGTCCTGCTCGCCGCCGCCGCTGACGACGGAGGCCAGATGGAAGACCGACAGGTCGTCCCGGTCGGCGAGGGCGAAGACCTGATCTCGGTCGGCCATCTCGCCAACGACGATCCGCGCCCGGTTGTCGAGCCCGGTCGGCCGATCGGGTGGCGGCGCCGCGTCGAACAGGACGATTTCCTCGATCGGCTCGGGCCGGCCGGACGGGCCGGTCAGCCGGCCGAGCGCCAGAAGTCGGCGCGTCAGGGCGAGGCCGAGGAAGCCCGTGCCGCCCGTGACGATGACCTTCATGTCGATCGCCCTCCCACGCCATAGGGGACCGCCCAGCCCAGCCCGTCGAGCGTATCGCCGCGGGGCCGGTACTCGCAGCCGACCCAGCCGTCATAGCCCAGCGAGTCGAGCAGCTCGAAGAGGAAAGGATAGTTGATCTCCTGTCGGTCGTCGGGCTCGTGGCGGCCGGGGACACCGGCGATCTGGACGTGGCGGATGATGTCGCGATTGGCGCGAAGGGTTTCGGACAGGAAGCCTTCCGAGATCTGGGCGTGGTAAAGGTCGTATTGCAGGAACAGGTTGTCGGCGCCAACGGCCTCGATGACGCGGCGCGCCTGGTCGGTGCGGGTCAGGAAATAGCCGGGCATGTCGCGGGTGTTGATCGGCTCGATCAGAATGGCGACGCCGGCCGCGGCGGCGGCCGTCGCGGCAAATCGCAGGTTCCGCACATAGACCGCCTCGCACTCCGCCGGGTCGGCGCCCTCCGGCACGATTCCCGCCATGGCGTGCAGGCGGCGGCAGCCGAGCGCCTTCGCGTAGGCGAGCGCGCTGTCCAGGCCGGCGCGGAACTCGGCCTCGCGCCCCGGCAGGGCGGCGGTCCCGCGCTCGCCCGCGTCCCAGTCGCCGGGCGGCAGGTTGAACAGCGCCTGCGTCAGGCCGGTTTCCGACAGGCGCTCGGCCAGCAGGTCCGGCGGATAGGCATAGGGGAACAGATATTCGACCGCCTTGAAGCCGGCGCGCGCGGCCGCGCCGAACCGGTCGAGAAAGGCCAGTTCGGGAAACATCAGGCTGAGATTGGCGGCGAAACGCGGCATCGTCGCGGCCCGTCGTTCCTCCAACGATTCCTTGGCCCATGGAATCACGGAAGCGCCGCCCTGCAAAGCCCCCGCGACGAGGGCGCGGGGACCGGCCCTCCTTCGCGAAGGGGAGGTGGTGTGCCTAGAACGACAGGCGGAGCTGCAACGAGAGGATGTCGACTTGGCTGTGGACCTCGCCGGTCAGGCTGCCGCGCGCCGCGTTGCCCGGCAGGGTCTGGCTGAGATCGATCTCGGCCTCGTCCATGAAGAAATGCGTGTAGGCGAGGTCGAGTGCGATTCCGGGTGTCGGCTGGTAGCCGAGGCCCAGCGAGAGCCAATAGCGGTCGGCATCGGGGATGCGGGGGTTGCGGGTACGGTCGGGCACCGGAGACTCGTCGTAGGCGGCACCGGCGCGCAGCGTCCAGGCCGGCGCCGGTCGCCAGGTTGTGCCGACCGCGAAGAACCAGGTGTCGCGCCAGTCCATGGTGGTGATGCTATCGTCCTGGATCGGGTTGTCGAACTCGATCGTGAGGTCGTCGAAGACGCTCCAGTTCGTCCACTTGGCCTGGGCCATGACCGCCCAGTCCGGCGCCAGCTCGTAATGGGCTCCCATGCTGACGCTGTCCGGCGTGACGAGTTCCGCACGCGCGCCCGTGTTGACGAAGGCGCCCGTCGCCGCCGAGAGCGTCGCGCCGATACCGGCCGCGTCGAGGTCGAAGCGGGCGTCGCCCTCGAGTTCGTGCTTCACGCGGGAGCGGTAGGCGAGGCCGAGGCGCAGGCGGTCGATCGGTTCGAGCAGGATTCCGAGATTGAACCCAAATGCCCAATCGTCGGCCTCGACCTCGGCGGCACCGTCCATGGCCCCAGGGGTAGCGCCCGGGAAGCTGGCGCTGGCGCCGATCGAGCCGAAGTCGATCGCCTCGCTCAATTCCCCGTCGGCGTATTGGGCCTGTAGACCGGCACCGATCTGCAGGCGATCGGTGACGCGCCAAGCGAGGACCGGGTTGAGGTTGACGGTCATCAGCCGGGTGTTGAGTGCATGGTACCGGCCGGCCCATCCTTCCGAGTAGTCGGTTTCGAGACCCCACGGCACGGTGACGGACAGGCCGAGACGGACGTCGTCTGCGACGGGAAGAAGGCCGTAGAACGCCGGTGCAACGGAATCCGGCGTAAGGTCGCTCCCTCCCGATCCGCCACCGGTGGGCGTGCCGGCGGCGGTCGTCCCGGCCGCGCGCCGCGGATCGGCATGCGGCGCTATGAGGGTACCGACGAGTGCGGCTTGCGCGCCGTCGTGGCGGGCGAAGGCGGCCGGGTTGAAGAAGCCGTAGGTGATGTCTTCCGCGCCGGCGATGCCGCCGGCCAGCGCATTTCCTAGCGCGCTTGCGCTGTGTTGTTGGATCTCGTAGCCGGAGGCGCGCGCGTCGGTGACGATGAGGGTGATCGTCGCGGCGGAGACCCCGGCGAGGGCGACAAGGCGGACGGATGGCATTCGGCACTCCTCTAGCGGATGTGCCCACGGAAGATGGCGAGCGTCGGTTAACGACGACTGAAGCGACGGTTAACGAAGCCTGAAGCGCGGGCGTCCAGGCCGATCCTTCCATCGAGTTTGAGGCGACGTCTCACGATTAAGTCGATTTTTACGCCTTCGGGATCCCTAATCGGAGGCCTTGCGCAGGGGGCGGAGGTTTCGCCCGGGGGGCTTATGGAACCAGTACGGGACAGCCCGGAGACCGGCAATCTCGGGGGCGCGGATGCCGCGTTCCGAATCCACTGGTTCACCCTGCGTTTCGCGGATCCAGAGATCGAGAACCGATTCTGCCGGGAGCAGTTGCGTCAGTGGATGCCGATCGTACGGCTCGGCGTTGGCTTGGGCGCGCTGCTCTACGGCGTCTTCGGCATTCTGGACTATATGGTCGCCGGGACGCAGCTCGCGGTCGTCTGGGCGATCCGTTTCAGCGTCCTGCCGATCATCTTCGGCACCCTACTTCTGACATGGTCTCCGCATTTCTACAGAGTCTCCCAGGCGGCGCTTGGTCTGGCCGTCGCGGCCGCCGGCGGCGGCATCGTAGCCATGACCGCCGTCATGGAGATGCCGGCGGCGGACCGCTACTACGCCGGCCTTATCATGGTCGTCAGCTACAGCGCGACGCTGATCCGGTTGCGGCACACCTATGCGGCCGTCATATCCCTCATGCTGCTCGGCAGCTATGAGATCGTGGCCTGGTTCATCAACCCGGTTCCCCTTCTCAGCTTCGCCAGCAACTCCTTCTTCCTGTCGATGTCGGTGGGGGTGGGGATCTTCTCCGCCTATGTGATCGAACTTTTGATCCGGCAGAAGTTCGTGCATACGGAGCAGCTCCGGCGCGCCCACGCGCTGGAGGCGTCACTCAAGCGCGAAGCGGAAGCGGCAAGCCGAGCCAAGAGCGAATTCCTCGCCTCGATGAGCCACGAACTGCGAACGCCGCTCAACGCGATCATCGGATTCTCGGAAATGCTCAAGGCCGAAATGCTGGGCCCGCTCGGCATCGACCGCTACCGCGAATATGCCCACGATATCCACGGCAGCGGGCAGCATCTGCTTGGCATCATCAACGACATCCTTGACCTCGCGAAGGCGGAAGCCAACGCGCTGGAGCTGCATGAGGAGGTGATTCCCGTCGACCAGCTCCTTGAGGACGTGCTCCGCATGCTGCGGCCGAACGTGGCGAAGGCGGGGCTGCGCCTGGCCCTTGAGCCGCCGAAGGCGCCGATCGAGCTCTATGCCGACCGCCGCTATCTCCGCCAGATCCTCATCAACATGCTGTCGAACGCCGTCAAGTTCACCGAGCGCGGCGGCGAGATCGTCCTGTCGGCGGATCTGGACGCCTCCGGTGACTGCGTCTTCCGCTGCTCCGACAGCGGGATCGGCATCGCGGAGGACGATCTCGAACAGGTTCTCAGGCCCTTTGTACAGGTGGCCAATGTCTATACCCGCGACCACGGCGGCACCGGGCTCGGCCTGCCCCTCGTCAAGAAGCTCACCGAACTGCACGGCGGCGAGCTCCATCTCGAAAGCCGGCTCGGCGTCGGCACGACGGTCACAATCCGCCTGCCGGCCTGGCGGGTCATCGACCAAAAAGGTCAGGCGCCGCTCGCCGTCCGCTCGGCCGTATAGCGCCGGTCAGGCGGGCCGGCGCAGGTAGAGCAGGTAGACGCGCCCCGTCCGGTCCGGCCTGACCGCCTCGATCTCCGGCGCCGGCGAGAGTCCCTCGGCAAGTGCGCGCATGCCCGCCTCGTCGCGGTAGATCACGCTCCAGTCGCAGATGAACTCCATCGGCCAGATATTGCTCATCGGCGTGTCGCGCATGTTGCCGATGACCAGACGGCCGCCCGGTTTGAGCTGTCCGTAAAGGGTTGCGATCAACGGCCGCGCCCGACGCAGGGCGAGGTAGTCGATGAGCCCGACGCTGTAGATCAGGTCTTGCGTCGGCAACTCCCCGACGATCGACCAGGCCTTCAGCAGCTGCGTGAAGGAAACGTGGAGGCAGGAGACGGCGGCCAGGCCACCGTGCCGCATCACCTCCGGCAGGGTCTGCTCATAGGCCAGGGAGAGCGCGCTCTGGTCCTGGTCGACCAGCGTGAAGGCGACGGGCCGCTCCAACCTCGGGACACGCAGGTAGTTGGCGACTTCCTGCGCAGGGCCGCAGCCGAGGCTGAGGATGTTGACCCGTCCGTTGCCCTCGGCCGTTGCGACCGTATCGGCGATCGTCTGCTTGATCGACACCATGCGCGTCGCGATGCATTCCGCAACCTCGAGGCCAAGCCGGTGCACGAGACGGCCATAGGCGGTATCGCCGATCCGCTCCCAGTCATAGACCTGCTTCATGAGCTGAAAGTCGCCGGGATAGCCGAGCGGCTTTTCATAGCCGCGTTGCCAGATCGGCGCGGCCATGAACTCCGGCGTCACCACCAGCTCGGTAAAGCGCTTGACCGCACGCAGCTTCTCGGGATCGTCCATCACCGAGGCGACAAGCTCGTTGCCCCGCTGCCAGAGCCGCCGCCAGTCGGGGATCGCGGTCTCCTCGCAGTGGTCGAGGATCTCATCCAGGCGATGCCGGTTGCGTCGGGTGCCGGCCGCGGGCTCCTCCGTTTCCGCGACCCGGCCAAGCGCTGCCTTGTAGCGGCGCAGGAAATAGACGACGTCCGCGCAGAGCTGCCGATAACCCGGGCAGACACCGTCGACCTCGGCCTGCAGGCCGCCGTTCAACTCCTGCCGCAGCAGCGCCTCTTCGTGCCGCGCCATTAGTTGGCTGACGTCGAGATAGCCTTCGACGAACTGAACGCCGAGCTTCTGGCCCATGGCCGTGGACTCGACCCGGGCGACGCGGGCGCGGCCCTGATGCGCCGTTTCCTGGCCGATGCCGATGCGGATCTCCACCGTTTCGCCGACGCGGTCGGACCAGTCGCCGGCCGGGCCGTCGACCGCGGCGATGCCGCTCAGGCTGAAATCAATCAGCCGGAGCGGTTCGCCGTTGACGTCGAGGGTCACCAAACCGGGCGACAGGAGGTCCTTGGCCCGAAAGCGCTCGGCGCGGAAGAAGACGCGGCGGCCCTCGGCGCCGAGCAGCTGCTCGTAGCTCCTCATGCCGCTTGCCCCTTCGGCAAGTCCCGAGAATCCGGACCGCGGGAGCCGTGCGCGTGGAACGGATGTCTCTCCTGACAAACGGCGGCCATCCGCCGCCCTAAGGGCATTGCCTCGCCCCATATCGCTTTCACGATTGTATACCCCCCAATCCGCGCTGCGTTCAGGCCGAACCATACTGTTGACGCAACGGAGTGACTAGACGAACAAAGAGAGAATTTGCACAAGTTTGACGTAAATCCCGTGAATTGTCGGAACGAAGACTACGGCTCGATTATGGTTTAACGTTAATGGCCCATTCGGGTCTTCGGCGCCGGACGCGCCGTTCCGGCGCGGTCCGCGCGCAAGCGACGTGCCGCTGCGCGCGGGTCAGGACGGGGCCTGACGTCCAAGGAGGGAACCCAGGACCGCCGCCAGCACCTCTTGCGTGAAGGGTTTCTGAATCACCGGCCGCGGTGCCCAGCGGTCCGGGATGCCGTCGCGGCCATAGCCGGTCACGAAGGCGAACGGGATCCGTTCCTCTTCCAGGCGCTCGGCTATCGGATAGGCCGGTTCGTGTCCCAGATTGACGTCGAGCACGGCGACGTCCGGCCGGCGATCCTGAAGGATTGCGAGCGTCCCGACGACGTCGCCGGCATGCCACACCTCGGCACAGCCAAGCGCCTCCAGCATGTCCTCGATAAGGAAGGAAACGATGGTTTCGTCCTCGACGACCAGGATCTTGAGCCCGGCGAAAGGCGGGTTTTCCAGTGGCGTCGGCCCTGAATCACTCATGCTCCTCCGGCGATCAGAGCGGAACGTCCATGCTGCACCGGACGCCGCCGGGGTCGAAGGCGATGAGCGCCGATCCCCTCAGTTCCCTCGTGATGCCTCTTTCGATCAACCGGCTGCCGAAGCCGCGTCGGGCCGGCGGCTCGACGGGGGGGCCGCCGGATTCCCGCCACTCGATCCGCAGGCTGCGGCTTGTGCCACCCACGGCGACTGTCCAGGCAACGGTGAGCGTGCCGCTCGTCGCCGACAGCGAGCCGTATTTCACCGCGTTGGTGGCGAGCTCGTGGAGCACCATCGCGAGCGTCAGAGCGGGCTTCGGCGCGAGCCTGACCGGCTCGCCCTCCAGCCGTATGCGGTCGCCGTCGTTCCGGTACGGGGCGAAGATGCCGTCGAGGACGGACAGGAGGTCGGCGGATTCCCAGTGACCGCGCGTCAGCTGGTCGTGCGTCCGGCTGAGTGCCAGCAACCGGGCCTCGAATGCCGCTCGCGCCTCCTTCGGCACGCCGGCGCCGCGAAGGGTCTGCGCGGCAAGCGACTGCACGGTGGCGAGCGTGTTCTTGACCCGATGGTTCAACTCGTCCAGCAGCGCCTTCTGCCGCGCCTCCGCCCGCTTTTGCTCGGTGATCTCCACCAGCATGTTCACCGCGCCGACGAGCGTGCCCGAGGCGTCGTGCAACGGCGTTGGATAGGCCATGAAGGGAACGCGCGTGCCGTCGGGCCGTTCGACCGCCGCCTCCGCGCCCCTGACGGGCCGGTTCGCCTTCAGGGCCACGGCCATCGGGCACCGGTCGTGCGGCATAGGCGCACCGTCCTGCCCGCGCAGCCGCCAGGAGCCGCACCATTCGCTCACGCCGAGCTCCGGCCGATTGCCCCAAAGCTCGGCGGCTGCCGGGTTGTAGAATGTGATTCGTCCGGCGGCGTCCGTCGTGTAAACGGCGGCGGGCAGCGCCTCGAGCAGTTCGTGGAACCACCGTTCGCGCGCGCGGAGCGTCGCCTCCGCGCGCTTGCGCTCTGTAATCTCCAGGAAGCAATTGATGGCGCCGAGCACGGTGCCGCCTGCGTCCCGGATGGGATCGATATGGACCATCACGACCGCCCGTGACCCGTCCGGGCGCTCGATGATCACCTCTTCGCCGCGCACCGCAGTTCCTGTGTTCAGGGCGTGTGCCATCGGCGTTTCTTCATGGCGCATCGGTTGACCGTCGAGGCTATAGAGCGCGTGCGAGCCGCAGTAGAGTTGGCGGTCGTCGCCGATGCGCGGCGCACGGTCCCACAACTCGGCCGCGCGGCGATTGAACCAACGGACTCGGCCATCGGCATCACAGGCGTAGACGGCGATGGGGAGCAAGTCCAGCAGAGCCGGCGGTTCGTCGAGAAACCGCGCGAGGTCGTCGGAGCGGTCGGCAAGTTCCGATATCAACGAGATGGCCGTTTCAGTCATAAACCGCCTCCCGGCGCCGCCGTTTCCGATGAACCGGACCCCGGTAACGCGCAAGGTATGGGCGCCCCCTCGTCCGGTGATCCAGGGAGGTCCCTCTGTCCGAGGCGCCGGCCGTCAAGCGAGGGCGATCCGCTTGACGGCCGGACGATTGCATTCGCCCGGATAGCGGGGCGGACCTCTCGTGATCGCCCGATATGAACTCGAACACGCCGCATTCCGGAACGTTCCCTTGCGCCGGGCGGGGATGGTGTCCGGCTCGACGCAGCGCTCGAACTCTGATATCGGAACCGGGCTATGCGCATCCTGATTCCCGACGCGATCTTCGCCGGTGAACCGACGATCGAGCGGAGCGTCTGTCCGCCGGACGTCGAGATCGTCCTGCACCGGGCGGTGGATCCGTCCGACATTCCCGAAGACGATTGGCGCTCTTGTGATGCCATCGTGATCTGGCAGCTCATGCCGCTTGGCGCCGAGGTCATTGAGCGGCTCGACAAGTGCCGGATCATCGTCCGGGCAGGGGTCGGCTTCGACGGAATCGACATCGCCGCCTGCGCCCGGCGGGGAATCCCCGTCTGTAACTGCCCGGACTACGGCACCACCGAGGTCGCCGATCACGCGCTTGGCCTCTATCTCGCGCTCGTGCGCGGCATCGCCTTCTTCCAGGACGCGCTGCGCGCCGATCCGGTGGAGGGGTGGGACTGGACGGCGCCGCCGCTGATCGGCCGCGCCCGCGGACGCAGCTTCGGCGTCGTCGGGATGGGCCGCATCGGCACGGCCACGGCCCGGCGCGCCCGGGCGTTCGACATGCCGGTTCTCTTCTACGACCCCTATCTGCCGGATGGCCAGGAGCTCGCGCTCGGCTTCGAGCGGGTCCGCCGGCTTGAGGACCTGCTCGAACGGGCGGACGTCGTCAGCCTGCACACGCCGCTGACCGACGAAACGCGCGGCATGATCGGCGCGGCCGCGTTCGGGCGGATGAAGGAAGGCGCGGTTCTCATCAACACGGCGCGCGGCGCCATCGTCGATCTCGACGCGCTTCACGAGGCGCTTCGGAGCCGCCGCATCGCCGGGGCCGGAATCGACGTGCTGCCGACGGAGCCGCCTGACCCGGACCATCCGCTGATCCGGGCCTTCCGGGCCGGGGAGGGCTGGCTCACCGGGCGTTTCCTCCTGACACCGCACGCGGCGTTCTACAGCGAGGCCGGCATGGCGGATCTGCGCCGCAAGCCCGTCGAGACGGTTCTCGCCTATCTCGGCGGGAACCGGCTGCGCAACTGCGTCAATCTCGACCTTCTGGCGCGGCCGCCCGCTGGGCGGTAGTCGGCGGCGGCGTCGGAAGGGGAGGCGTCAGAGAATCTCGAGCACCGCCTCCGGCGGCCGGCCGAGCGCGGCCTTGTCGCCCTTCACCACGATGGGGCGCTCGATGAGGATGGGGTTGGCGGCCATCGCCTCGATCAGCGCATCGTCCGACAGCCCCGGATCGTCGAGTCCGAGCGCCTTGTAGGGCGGCTCTTTCTTGCGCATGAGGTCGCGCGGCGCCATGCCGAGCTTGGCCAGAATGGCCTTCAGTTCCTCCGCCGTCGGCGGCGTCTTCAGGTACTCGACGACCACGGGGCGGATCCCTCGGGATTCGAGCAGTTCCAGCGTCGATCGCGACTTGGAACAGCGGGGATTGTGATACATCACGACACTGCTCATCGGCTTCCCTCGGCTCCCATCCGCACCAATTGATCGCCGTTCTGCCTACGGCATTGCCGCGCGGCTGGCAAGTCTCCGGCCGGATGGTGCGAGGCCAGGCGCTTGGAACGCGGGCAGGTGCCCAAAAGGGAAGGGCCGCCCCGAGGGGGCGGCCCTTCGAATTGCAAGACCGCGGTCCGGTGGGACCGCGAGGCGTCGCGTCAGGCGGCGCGAACCTCCGCAGAGGCGAAGATCCAGGTCCGAACGACCGACGACCGCGGCTCTCGACAATTAGACACTGGATCACCTCCTTTCCGTTGTTGAAGACAGCCTCGGCTATATGGCACCTGCGCCCGCGGCGAACAAGGACGTGGACTCGAAGGTTCGCTTCGGCGGGGCCAAGGATCCGGCCATCGGCCCCGCTCACCAGATCCCGATCTCGGCGTCCCAGGGGGGCTTGTCGCCGATCTCTTTGGCGACGAAGTCCAGGAAGCTGCGGATCACGGGATTGGCGTATTTGCTCTTGAAGTACATGGCATAGAGCGTGTGCGAGATCGCCGCGCGATACTGCGGAAGGACGAGCGAGACCTTTCTCTCGACGATGCTCCTCGAGGCGATGTAGGTCGGCAGGCATGCGATTCCCTGGCCGCTGAGGACGGCCTGCAGGATCGCCGAGCTGCTGTTGCAGATCATGATCGGATCGACCTTGATCTCCTCGACCTGGTCATCCTTTCGGAAGGACCAGACGCCGTTAGGCGTCATCGCGGGGTAGGCGAGGCATCGGTGGCCGGCCAGGTCGCCCGGCCGCGTCGGTTCACCATGCTTCTCCAGATACCGGGGCGACGCGCAATAGACCCAGCGGATCGGACCCAGGTTCCGGGCGGCATAGCCCCAGTCCCGCGCCGCGGTGACGCGGACCGCGATATCGTACTGCTCCTCGGCCAGATTGACGAAACGGTCGTCGAGCGAAAGGATGATGGTGACGTGGGGGTGCGCCTCCATGTAGCGGCCGATCAGCGGCTGAAGCTGTGACAGGCCGAAGGCGATGGAACTCGTGATCCTCAGCGCCCCCTCGATCCGGGTTCTGAAGCGGTTGGTTTCCTCGATTGCCCTTTCGATCTCTTCCAGCAGGACGCGCGCGTGCTCGAAGAACGCGTAGCCCTGGTCGGTGAGCGAGAGGCTCCTGGTCGTGCGCTTCACCAGCAGAACGCCGAGACGTTCTTCCAACTGAGAGAGCGACTTGCTGACCGCCGAGGGGGTGAGGTTCAGCTCCCGGGCCGCCTTGGTGAGGCTTCCCGTTTCCACGATCTTGGCGAAGGCCATCAATTGCGAGATGGATCCGATCCCCCTCATCGCACATCCCTTCGCCCCTCGGCTCGCTATTATTTGTGAAAAATGTTCAAAAATGAAGTGAGAATCAATCGTTTTTCCAGCTTTCAGTCACCGGTTATTGATCTCAGGGCAAGCATTGCCGGCGAGATCGGGCGGACATCTGCAACGGAGCCGCACGCTCTTGCCGAAAAGGCAAGCTTGGCCCAGGCCGCCGGAGGAGAAGACACGCTGCCGGGGGCGGTCGACGGGCCGAACGAGGGGAGGGGACGGCGACGGCAGAGCTTCCGCTCAGCCGTGACCCCGGGCACCGGAAGGGAGAGAGCGATGATCAGGCGCGCATTCTTGGCCGCTGGCGCGGTCGTATCAACCTTGCTTTGCATCACGACGCCGGCAACCGCTGGAGCCACACTGGATGCGGTCCGTGCGCGTGGCGAGTTGGTCTGCGGAATCAACACGGGCTTCGTCGGCTTCAGCATTCCCGACGAGCGCGGCGAATGGCGCGGGCTTGACGCCGACTTTTGCCGTGGCCTGGCCGCGGCACTGTTCGGCGATGCCGGTAAGGTGCGCTTCGTGCCGTTGACGCCCTCCACGCGCTTCACCGCGCTGACCTCGGGAGAGGTGGACGTCCTCTTCCGCAACAGCACCGAGACGATGCTGCGCGACGTGACGCTGGGGCTGCGAGCGATCACGCCCTATTTCTACGACGGGCATACCTTCATGGTCCACGCGGACTCCGGCATCGAGAAGGCGGTCGAGCTGGACGGCGCCACGATCTGCCTGCTCCAGGGCACCACGAACGAGCAAATCACGGCCGATTTCTTCCGCCGCAACAATCTGAGCTTCACGCCCGTGGTTTTCGAGCGTTCGGAACAGGCGCGCGATGCCCTGAAGTCCGGGCGCTGCGACAGCTTCGGCTCCGACAGCGGGAATCTCGCCGCGGTCAGGCTCTCGATGGAGACACCGGGCGAATGGAAGATTCTCGATGAGCGCTTCTCGAAGGAGCCTTATGGCCCCTTCGTGCGCCGCGGCGACGACGAGTGGTACGACGTGGTCCGTTGGTACGTGAACGCGCTTTTCCAGGCCGAGGAGAGCGGCATCACCTCGCAGAACGTCGAGGAGATCCGGTCCACGACCAAAGACGCGGACATTCGCCGGCTGCTCGGCGTCACGCCCGAACTCGGCGAGGCGCTCGGGCTCGATCCAAGCTGGGTCGTCAATGCCGTGAAGGCCGTCGGCAACTATGGCGAGATGTTCGACAGGCATCTGGGGCCGAACAGTCCGCTCGGGATGTCGCGGGGCCTCAACGAGCAGTGGACCCGGGGCGGCCTGATCTACGCCCTTCCGATGCGCTAGACGCCGGCGGGGCGGCGGCTTCCGGCGATCCGCCGCCCCGCAGGTCTCCCGCACGCACGCTTTGGCAAATCTCCCCTGCGGGGCGAGAACACGGATAGAGTCAGGATATGGACTGGTCGCGATTCCCCCGGTTGCGCGTCGCGCATCTGCCGACACCGCTTGAGCCGCTCGAAAGGCTCAGCGCCTTGCTCAGGGGGCCACGCATCTGGATCAAGCGCGACGACTGCACCGGGGTGGCAACGGGCGGCAACAAGGCGCGGAAGCTGGAGTTCCTTCTGGCCGATGCGCTCAAGGTGGGCGCTGATACGATCGTCACCACGGGTGCAACGCAATCCAATCACGTGCGCCAGACGGCGGCGCTGTCGGCGAAGCTCGGGCTCGACTTCGTGGCGCTCCTCGAACGGCGCCGGACGACCGACGAGCCGAGCTTCAATGACAACGGCAACGTCTTCCTGGATCGCCTGTTCGGCGCCTCGACGCGGATTGTGCCCGGCGGCACGGACATGCGGGAGCTCATGGAACGGACCGTCGAAGAGCTGCGGGCCGCGGGGCGGCGGCCCTATCCTATTCCTACCGGCGGATCCAACCCGATCGGCGCCCTCGGCTATGTGGAGGCTGCCGGCGAGTTGCTCGACCAGGCGGCGAGGATGGGACTCGAGATCGATGAGATCCTGCATCCGACCGGCAGCGCAGGCACACAGGCCGGCCTGGTGGTCGGGCTCGCCGCGCGCGGGCGGCCGATCCCGGTCCTCGGGCTCAGCGTCGGGAAGCCGCGGGCGGAGCTGGAGCCGATCGTCCTCGAAATGGCGAAGCAGACGGCCGAACATGCCGGACTGACCGTGACGATCGATCCGGAAGCCGTTCGCGTCGATTCGGATTATGTCGGCGGCGGATACGCACTGCCCACTCCGGACATGATCGAAGCGGTCAAGCTCGTGGCCCGATGCGAGGGCATCCTGCTCGACCCCGTCTACACGGGCAAGGCAATGGCCGGCCTGATCGCCCGGATCCGGGCCGGGCGGCACGCCTCTTCGCGCAACATCGTTTTCTGGCATACTGGAGGGAGCGCGGGCCTGTTCGCCTATCCGGAGGTCTTCGATCTGGCCGCCGACGCGGAAGGAGGATTTCGGCAGGCGACGCTCGCTGCCGGATCGTAGCGGACCGGAGCCGGAACGGGGCAGGGGATCGATGAGCGACGCGAAGCCCGGCACGCACGGATCCCGCGCGCGGGACGAGGCGGCGCGGGGCCGGCGGATCTCGTGGTCCAATCCCGCCTTTCGAGGCCTGGTGTGGCAGGTCCTCGCGGTCGGCCTCGTGGCGGCGGGGCTCGCCTGGCTCGTGGTCAACACGCACGAAAACCTCGAAAGCCGGCGAATCGCCAGCGGTTTCGGGTTTCTCGGCAACGAGGCGGGGCTGCCGATCGGCGAGCACCTGATCAGCTACGCCCCGACCGATACCTATCTGCGGGTGCTTCTGGTCGGCGTGCTGAACACGCTTCGCGTCGCGGTGGCCGGCATCGTTCTAGCGACGGTTCTGGGCACGCTGATCGGGCTTGCCAGGCTTTCGCGCAACTGGCTGCTGTCGCGGCTGTCGGCAGTCTATGTCGAGGTGGTGCGCGACCTGCCGCTGCTTCTGCAGCTTCTCCTGCTCTACACGCTGCTGCAGGGCCTGCCGCCGCCGCGCCAGGCGCTGAATCCGATCGCGGGCGTCTATCTCTCGAACCGCGGGCTGATTCTCCCCGCGCTGGAATGGCACGCCGCGCATGGCTGGGTGCTGCTCGCCCTGCTCCTGGGTGCGGCGGGGGCGTTCACTTGCGGGCGCTGGGCGACGGCCAGGCAGATGGCCGACGGCAGGCCACGCATCGTCTGGCCGTTCGCGCTCGGCCTTGTTCTCGGCCTGCCGGCGCTGGCGGCCATCCTGACCGGCGCGTCCTGGTCGATCGAATGGCCGGAGCTCAAAGGCTTCAACTTCCGCGGCGGCGTCAACCTGTCGCCGGAGTATTTCGCCCTGCTTCTCGGGCTTGTTCTCTACACGGCGGCCTTCATCGCCGAGATCGTACGCGCGGGCGTGCTCTCGGTGCGCCGGGGGCAATGGGAAGCGGCGCAGGCCCTCGGCCTTCGCCCCCGGGTGATCCTGAGCCGGGTCGTCCTACCGCAGGCGCTGCGGGTGATCATCCCGCCGGTGACCAGCCAGTATCTCAACCTCACCAAGAATTCGTCGCTGGCGGTGGCGATCGGCTTCCAGGATATCGTGTCGATCGCGAACACGACGATCAACCAGACGGGCCAGGCGGTGGAGGGGATCGCGATCATCATGGCCGTCTATCTCACCATCAGCCTGTCGATCAGCCTGTTCATGAACTGGTACAACCGGCGTGTCGCGCTGGTGGAGCGCTGAGCCATGGTGGATCAGGCCGACCACGCCGACTCTCGCACCGCAAGCCCGGCCCGAATGACGCGGCCGGCCTGCCTCATGCAGCGGCTTCTGATGCGCGCGGCGGGGCTGGTCGGCTGGATGCGCGCGAATCTTTTTTATTCGTGGGTCGCCACGGCCGTTACGCTCGTCCTCGCCTATGCCGTGGCCCGGATCGGGATCGCGCTCATAGACTGGGCCGCCCTGAGCGCGGTCTGGTCGGTGCCGGCCGGTCCCTCCGGGCCCGATACGGCGGCGTGCCGGGCGCTCGAAGGCGCCGGCGCGTGCTGGGCGATCATTACGGAGAAACACCGCTTCGTCCTGTTCGGCACCTATCCCTACGAGGAGCACTGGCGGCCCGCGCTGTGCGTGCTCATCTTTGTCGCGCTCTACGGCGCCACGGCCTGGCGGCGATTGTGGAACAGGACGTTGCCGCTCGTTTGGGCGCTGGCGGCCGTCGCCGTGGGCGTCCTCATGTGGGGTGGTGTCGCCGGGCTGTCCTACGTGCCCAACGAGCGCTGGGGCGGGCTCGTGATAACCTTGATGCTCGCCACCTTCGGCCTTGCCTTCGCCTTTCCGCTTGCCATCCTCGTGGCGCTTGGGAGGCGCTCCAGCCTGCCGGCGATCCGCATGCTCTGCGTTCTCTACGTCGAGCTGATCCGCGGCGTACCGCTCATCTCGCTGCTTTTCATGGCAAGCGTGGTTCTCCCGCTCTTCCTTCCCGATGGCATGACCATCGACAAGCTCCTGCGCGCGCAGATCGCCATCACGCTTTTCGCCGGAGCCTATCTCGCGGAGGTCGTGCGGGGCGGGCTCCAGGCCATACCCAAAGGGCAGTACGAGGCGGCCGATGTGCTTGGGTTCGGCTACTGGACCAAGATCCGGCTGATCATCCTTCCACAGGCGCTTCGCATCGTGATCCCGCCGCTGGTGAACACGTTCATCGGGATCTTCAAGGACACGAGCCTGGTGCTCGTGATCGGCATCTTCGACTTGCTCGGGGCCGGCAAGATGGCTGCGATGGAACCCGCCTGGCAGGGCTTCGCCATCGAGGTCTTCATTTTCTGCGGTCTTGTCTACTTCTCGTTCTGTTTTGCCATGTCGCGCTACAGCCAAAGACTAGAGCAGGATCTGAGGTTGCACGAGACGCGGTAGCCGTGACAGACCGGCGGCGCGCGCCGGGCATGGCACTCTGTTCTCTGCTCTTAAGATTCTTCTTCGGGAGCGGGGAGCGAATCGCGGCCGGCGTGGCAGCGCAGTCGGCGAGTTTGGATTGGCGGGCGCTCGAAATGCCCGGAGCGCTCTACGATCTAGCGGCGCCGCTTCGCGACGGGCCGGGGCCGAGGGCTGCGCGCGTCGCTTGACCTCTCGTCCTTGTGGCGGAAGGTCACGCGGCCCTTGGTGAGGTCGTAGGGCGTCATCTCGACGGTGACGCGGTCCCCGGCGAGGATGCGGATCCGGTTCTTCTTCATCTTGCCCGATGTGTAGGCCAGCGTCTCGTGCCCGTTGTCGAGCTGGACCCGAAAGCGGGCATCGGGCAGTACCTCGAGAACCAGGCCCTCGAACTCGAGCACATCTTCTTTCGCCAATGGCGGGTCCTCCCTAAGGGGTGGCGGGGCGGCCGAAGCCGCCCCGCGGCGCCGCTATTCCGCCTTCAGGTTGACGGCGGCCAACTTGCCCTGCTGGCCGCGCTGAACCTCGTAGCTTAGCCTCTGGCCTTCGTGCAGGCTGCCGATGCCCGACCGTTCAACCGCCGAGATGTGGACGAAAACATCCTTCGAGCCGTCGTCCGGCTGAATGAATCCGTATCCCTTCATGGCGTTGAACCATTTGACCGTACCGGTGGACATGAAACTCTCCGAAAAGTAGACGGCCGCCGCGCAACCTGCGAAGCGGATCAGGCATCGAGATGGATGGAACCAGGTCGGCGCTACAAGCGGAGCGAGGAGATGGAAGCCGACCCAAAACGAGCTGACGGGCCAAGCATAGGCAGTCCGCGGCCGTCTTACAACGGTTCTTGTTCTCTCTCGGCGACCGGATCGGGGTGTCGCGCGCCCGTCTGCCGTGGATCGGGGCAGGGTACCGAAGCCTCCCAAGCGGGCTGGCGGAAGCCGAGTTTTCCACGGCGGAGGCAAGAGTTTAACAATGGTTAACGCTTCGGGACTTGCCCGCTTGCGTTCGCGTAAGTTCTTACTATAAGGGCCATCTAAAATATGCCTAAAATATGGGCAGATAGTAGACGGCGCTCAAAACCTGCGTCAGACGCAATGATCCACAGAGTTATCCACAGAATCTGTTGATAGCCTTCCCGATGAGCCGTCCTCGATACGAGGAGCGCAGGGCATGGTTCGCCGCGGTCGTCGGTGACATTGATCGAACCGACGATCTGCGGGTGCTCGATTCCGCCCGCGGGCACGCACTCGGCGTCCTTCGGTTCTCGGAATTGGGACCCGCCGTCCTGAACGACGAAGCGTGAGCCCGGCCGCCGCCCGGCCGCTCTAAAGCCGGGTCACGCGATCGGCGTCGCGGCCGAGGGTCTCCCGACAGAACCGCTTGGCGTCCTCCTCGCTCGCCTCGGCGGTTGGGAACGGGCCATCCATCGCCAAGCGCCGCCCGTCGCGCCAGACCGACCAATGGAAGTTGTCCGTGCCCGTCGGGCCTGACCAGCGCTCGATAACGATCTCGATCATCCCCGCATACCGGGTCCCATGACCGGAACGGTCGAGCGGCTCATTCAGCGCCCCCAGTCCGGTCCCCGGGATCATTGTAATCGAAGAACGGTTTCAAGCCCATAGGGCGCGTTGCGCAGAACCCGTCGCAAGAGGTTCCTCGCAGCGGCCAGGTAATGATTCAGAGGTCGTTGCCCCGCGGTGCCGCAAGCCCGCGCCAGAACCATCGCGGCGAACGTTCCACCGCGACGGCCAGCATTCTCGCGACGGCGCCATAGGCCGCCAGCGGCGCGGTCTCCGGATGGAGCTCGAGATAGGCATCGACGGCAGCCTCGTAGGCGGCGGGTGCGGCGGCACCGCCGTGCCGGGCTTCGCGATAAGCCAGCGCGACGGCGCGCAGCGTCGCGCGTTCCGGATCGGGCGCGGCGGCAATCACGAGCATCAGCGCCACGGCCTCCGCCGCCGTTGCCCGCGTGGCCTTGGGATGGCGGCGCAGGAAGACGGCAATCGCTGCCTCGCGGGCGATCGTGTCGGAGCGACCGCGGAGGCGCTCCTGCCGATAGGCGAGCGCCAGAGCGCGAAGTGTGGTCCGGTCCGAACAGAGAGCGATGGAGGCCGGCGTGCTCCGATAGGCGCGGGACGGGCGAGGCGGTCCGGCGGCTCCGGCCTGGGTGCCGTCGTCGGATCGCGCTTCGGCGCCCCGGCCGCCACGCCACCGGAGGCGCGTCGGTGCAGGAATGCCGCGGAACCGTGCGTATGGCGGCGCCACCGGAACCTTTCGCGCGGGTCTACCGTTAGAAACACCAATTGCGCTGCGCGGCATAACCTTCATGGAAGGATGCAGCATGAACAGCATTTTCTGGATCATCGGCGTTATCGTCGTGATTATCGCCATTCTGTCCTTGCTGGGCCTCACGTAACGCATCGACAATCTTTTGTGCGCGCCGCCTGATTACTTTCCGGAGCATCTCAAAGCCGCGCCAGCGACATACCATCCAACGGTTGGCGAACAGGTGTTGCGGATCGGCCGGCGCAGGGCGCCTCCATAACTTGCGTCAAAGCGACGCCGATGGCCAGACCGATCGCGGATTGCCGCCTTATCCGAAGATCCGGGCGAGGCGGCCGGGTGTGATCGTCCTGCGGCATCTTCGTGGAGCGAGGAATGGCATACAACATTTTCTGGATCATCGGCGTCATCGTGGTCGTGATCGCCGTCCTCCGCCTCGCCGGCATCGTCTGAGCCGCGCGACGACCGACGGCGACGGCGCCTTCCGGGAAGCTCAAGCGCTCGCGAGCGCCTTGCGGACGGCTGTTTCGAGCTGGTGCGCGGTGAACGGCTTGAGCAGATAGCCGGCAGGGTTGATGGCCCGTGCCCGGGCGAGGGTCGGCGCGTCGGCATGCGCCGTCACGAACAGGATGGGGACGCCGAGCCGCTCCTGCAGAGATCGCGCCGCCGCGATGCCGTCGACCTCGCCACGCAGGGTGATGTCCATGAGGACCAGGTCCGGCACGTGGCCGGCGGCGAGATCGAGCGCCTCGGCCGCGGTGGCCGTCACGCCGATCACGTCGTAGCCGCAGACCTCGAGGACGGAAGAGATATACAGGGCGTTCAACGCTTCGTCCTCGACGATCAGGATGGCGGCTGTTTCGCGCGACTCTTCCGATTCGTCGGGATCGATCCCTGTCACCGAGTCCGCTTCCTTCGCCGCCCCGGACTGCGCGCTGCCCCAATGGCTCGCACCGCTCCAATGGACCAAGTCGGCGGCGGTGTCGTCGCCGCCAACGCCGAGCTTCGTATCGTAAATCATCACAATACTTCCCGCGCCTCGTTCTGCGGACCTGTCACGCTTCGCCCGGGCCCGCCGATCCGCACTGCGAAGTGGAACGCCGCACCCGGACTGTGTGTTCAGTTGCCGAACACAGTTTCTTGCCTGCAGCCGTTGCCGGGCTGTGGTGAGAAAAATCGGGCATTTGGCCGTGACGGCCGAAGAACGGCTGTGCTACGGTCCCTCTTTGTCAAAAACAGGAGGACGGTTATGGCAACCAACGCGCAACTTGCGGCGAAACTCCTTCGCGGGGCGGCGGGGTTTTTCCGCACCGTTGGCGACCAGAACGAACCGATCAGGGCGCAGATGGAGCAGAATGCCCGCACCTACGAGCACGTCGCGATGCTTGTCGAGCAGGATCCCAACGCCGAAATGTCTCTCCCGAAAGGGGAAGAGGAAGAGTAGGTGCGGCGGCGAGCCTGAACACCCATCCGCGGGCCTGCGGATGATGCTTCCCGTTGATAGCGACTCGCTTGCGGCCCGGATCGAGGCCGGGCGCCAAACATGCCTTCCGCAGCGATGCAGGGGCCGGCGGGCCGAAGGACGGGGCGCGAAGGCTGGGGGGCGAATGATCCGGCCAAATCGGACCCCGACATAAGCAAACGGCCGAGTGTGACGTGAGGACCGTGTCCTTACCGTCCGGCGAGCCGGTTCCGGTGCTCGGCCAAGGAACCTGGCGCATGGGCGAGGACCCGGGGCGCCGGCGCGACGAGGTTGCGGCGCTCCGGCTCGGCCTCGACCTCGGAATGACCTTGATCGACACCGCCGAGATGTATGGCGATGGCGCGGCGGAAACCGTCGTGGCCGAGGCGATCGCCGGCCGGCGCGACGAGGTCTTCCTCGTCAGCAAGGTGCTGCCGCAGAACGCGACGCGTCGCGGAATCGTGGCTGCTTGCGAGGCCAGCTTGCGGCGGCTGCGGACCGACCGGCTCGACCTTTACCTGCTCCATTGGCCCGGCTCCGTGCCGTTGGCGGAGACGCTCGAGGGGTTCGAGGCGCTGATGCGTGCCGGGAAGGTCCGCCATTTCGGGGTCAGCAATTTCGACATGGCCGAGATGGACGCGCTCTGGTCGCTCCCGGGCGGCTCGGCCACCGTAACGAACCAGGTCCTCTACAATCTTTCCCGGCGAGGCATCGAGTGGGATCTGTTGCCCTGGTGCCGTAGCCGTGGGCTGCCGGTGATGGCCTATTCTCCGCTGGAACAGGGGCGCGTGCTCGGCGAGGGCGGCCTGGACGCCGTCGCCCGCCGCCATGGCGTATCGCAGGCGCAGGTGGCGCTTGCCTGGGTGCTGCACCAGGACGGGGTGGTGGCGATCCCCAAGGCTGCCGATGCGGGGCACCTGCGGGAGAACCGGGCGGCCCTCGACCTGCGGCTGAGCACCGAGGACATGGCGGCGCTCGACCGCTCCTTCCCGCCGCCGGCGGGGCCAAGCGAACTCGCCATTCTCTGAGGATCGAACCTCTCCGTTTCGTCCGGAAGGGATGGGCTTGACGCGGCCCGGTATCGGCTTAGGCTGCACGCCGATGCCGCCGCACGACCATCCCGAATCCTATTACGTCGCAACCGCCAAGGGGATGACCGCCCATGCGCGCCTCGCCGGCGAGGTGAGCTGCGACGTCTGCGTCGTCGGCGGCGGCTTCACCGGGTTGTCGGCGGCGCTCCACCTGGCGGAGGCCGGCTACGCGGTCGTCCTGCTGGACGCGAACCGGATCGCCTGGGGGGCTTCCGGACGGAACGGCGGGCAGGTCAACAGCGGCCTGCGGCTGGCGCCGACCGACCTCGTCGCCCGCTTCGGCCGTGAGGAGGCCCGCCGGCTTTGGGCGTTGGCCGAAGAGGCGAAGGAGACGGTGCGAGAGCGGATCCGCCGCCATGCCATTCCCTGCGACTACAAGCCCGGTGTGCTTCTGACGGCGGTGAAGGCGTCGCACCTCCGCTCGATGGCGGAGGACGTCGAATGCCTGAAGGGGGTGTTCGGCTACGAGCGGGTCCGCCTCGTGTCGCGCGAGGAAACCGCCGCGATGGTCGACGGCGGCCCGTATTATGGCGCCGTCCTCGACGAGGGGGCGGGGCATCTGCATCCCTTGAACTACGCGCTGGGCCTTGCGCGGGCGGCGGAAGCGGCTGGCGCCCGGCTGTTCGAGGACAGCGCGGTGACGGCGATCGAGCGGCCGGTGCCGGGCGGCGCGGCGACGGTGCGGACCGCCGGCGGCAGCGTCAGGGCGCGCTTCGTGGTCGTCGGCTGCAATGCCTATCTCGGCCGGCTGGAACCGCGGCTGGCGGCGAAGATCCTGCCGATCGGCAGCTATATGCTGGCGACCGCGCCCCTGGGGGCGGAGCGGGCCCGCCGGCTGATCCGCGACGACGTGGCGGTCTGCGACACCCGGTTCGTCGTGAACTACTACCGGCTCTCGGCGGATCACCGGCTCCTGTTCGGCGGTGGCGAGACCTATACCGGCCGCGAGCCGCGCAATCTCAAGGAGTTCGTACGGGCGCACATGCTGCGGGTTTTCCCGCAGCTTGCCGACGTCGGCATCGATTATGCCTGGGGCGGGCGGGTCGCGATCACGCTCAATCGGCTGCCGCATTTCGGCAGGCTGGCGCCGAACGTCTATTTCGCCCACGGCTATTCCGGCCAGGGGGTGGCACTGGCCACGCTCGCGGGCAAGCTGATCGCCGAGGCGATCACCGGGACCGCGGAACGGTTCGACGTCTTCGCCCGCCTTCGCCATCGCGATTTCCCCGGCGGTGCCCGGCTGCGCCGTCCGATCGCGGCCATCGGCATGCTCTACTACAGTCTCCGCGACCGGCTTTAGAGCACCGAATAGAACAGGAACGGAGCGGGCAGGGCGGCGGGCCCGGGAAGGAGTCGCCCGGTCACGCGCCTTTGGGCTGGCCGGATCGATCGGCCTCTTCGTCGCGGGCCTGGAACCAGCCGTTCTCCCAGGCGAGATGCTCCGCGGTCTCGAATGCATGCGGGTTGTCGGCAAGGCCTTTGCCGGCGCGGAAGGCGAGATAGCCCTCCGCATAATCCCGAGAATGCGGTCCGGCGGCCGATGGTTGCGTCCGGGTCTCCTGGACGAATTCCCGAAATTCCGGGAATTCCATCAGGACGGTGTCGTCGAGCCCCATCGGGTGATCTTTCAAGGCGTTGCGCCCGCGTTCGGTAATGCGGAACCGGCCGCCTTCGGTCGGGGCCAGAAGGTGGGCGCGCATCAGGCTGCGCCGTACCCGGTCCAGGTGGAGGACGAGCTCGGTGCGCGCGACCGGTGGCCGCTCGCCCGCGCGCTCGAGGGTGCTCCGAAGAACCTCGACGCAGTCCTCGATGCCGGTCTCTCCGCGCGCCGCTGTCTTGAGCAGGATCAGCGTCAGGTCCGGATCGTTGAGGAGCGTGTGCTCGTTGAACTCCATGTCTCGCGATCGTTCCACGTTGCGGGACAACCCGCTGATAAAACTAGGAAGAGCGACGGCAAAGGCGAGGGCGCGGCGCACGGTGTCCGGTCGGGGCTTGCGTTTGCGCCCGAATGGGCGCAGGGAGTCGGGGACGACATCCTGGAGGAACGGCCATGCTGCTCGAAGGATCCTGCCGCTGCGGTGCCGTGCGCTTCCGCGTCGAATCGCGCACGCCTTATCCCTACATGCGTTGCTACTGCGCCATCTGCCGCAAGACGGACGGCGGCGGCGGTTACGCCATCAACATCATGGGCGATGCCTCAACCCTGGTGGTCGAAGGCAAGGACGACATCGCCACCTGGCGGGCCCCGCTTTCGGAAACGGAGGAGGGTGGGACCGGGCTCAGCCCGGCGCGGCGGCGTTTCTGCCGGATCTGCGGCAGCGCACTCTGGCTCGACGACCCGCGCTGGGGCGAGAACGTCTATCCCTTCGCCTCGGCGATCGACACGCCGCTGCCGGTGCCGCCGGAGCATGTCCATATCATGCTGGACTTTGCCCCGCCTTGGGTCGAGGTGCCGCACGGGGCCGGGGAGGTGCATTTCGCCCGCTATCCCGAGGAATCGATCCTCGACTGGCACAAGCGGCACGGGCTCTATGAGGAGCCCTGAGAAACCGGAACGCCACCGGCGGCCAGCGGAATAGCGAGGTCGGCGGCGACGCGCAAAAGACGGTCTAATGTCAGCCGCCGCGTGGCGTGGTTGACCACGCCTTGAGCATCGTCTCATAGGTTGCGGCTAAGCGGACAACTCCGGCCGTCGTACCGATCCGGTCGGCGCGACAGCTTTCTACGGTGTGATTAAGGAAAAATTTACGGTTAATGGAGACAATCTGAATCGTTGACTGCCTCCGATCACACTGGGCCGCGCCACTTCGAGCGCGGCCCTTTTTATGTCGGCGGGGCGGGGCGTGGCCGGCTGGCGACGGGGCGCTGGCTATTCGCGCCGGCGGCGTGGCCCGGTCGCGAGCCACATCAGCAGGCGCTGAATGGCGACGGCAAGCGCCGTTATCCGGTGCCGCTGTTGATCGAGCCTGATGCTGAGAGCTTCGAGCTGCGGGCCCAGAAGGCCGACCGGAAGGCGTTCGGTGAGGCGCCGCTCCATTGCGGCGAGCTGACGGTGGTGCTCCTCGCAGCGGCGGAGCACCGCCGCGATCTGCGCCTCCTGCGCCTTGACGGTCGCGTAGAGCCGGTCGAAATCGAAGCCTCGTGGTTCCGATTCGGTTTCGCCGGTCCTCCGGGGCGATGCCGGACGCTCCGGCGCTCTGCGGCCGTGGAGATCGCGGTTTTGCAGCCAATGGCGTATCGCCTCGCCAAGCGCGGCATCGTCTCCGGCATCGCCCTGGTCGCGCGGTCCGGGGCGGGAGGCGGCCGGGACTGTCACCGAATGCGGTGGCGGTTCCGTCGCGAGGTGGTGGGCGGGATCGGGACCGTCATCGTCGATGTCCGTGGGCTTGTGCAGCGCAAGGATATTGGCGGGCGATTCGCCCTGCGGCGCGTCCCCTTGGGGCAGATCATTCCCAGCGACGCCGCGGTCCGTCCGGCGGCGAGCCGGGGCCAGTGAGGCCGACCGGCCGCCGTCCGAGTCGGCCGGTTTCCCAGTCCCGGCCGCGTCGGTCTTCCACGGCTCTCTTGCGGCCATCTCCGCGTGCACTTCGATGGCCACGATGCGATCGCTCAGCTCCTGAAGCTCCTGTACCGTGTTCGCCGCCGAGATCGGGTCTATATCGGACACCTCCGCGAAACGCGCACAGAGCTGGTTGTACCGGTGGCGGAGCTCCCGGAGTTCCGGGTCGGCGGAGCGAAGTGGCTGCGGCATTACTGGTACGAATCGTGACTGCGGACCGATGCGCCGGGTCTGCATCCCGGCCTTGTTCTGGTTGTTTCGGGACGACGCGAGGCTTGGGCTCGCCCCATGGCCGACTGACAACACAAACGCATCCCCGCCCACGGCCTTAGGCTTGCGCGGGGCCCGATGTCAGCCGGAACGACTTCCCACGTTTCATGATCTTTTACCGCTAACGGTTTGACAAGACATTCCGACGGGCGGGTTGCTTGGACCGGCCGCAGCGGTTTTCCGGGGGGGACGCGGAAGGCCCGGATCGCTCGAACATCGCCGCCGAGGCCGCTCGGCAATGCCGGCCCACAGTCGTCCGCGCCGCTGAGAAACCACTTGAAGTGCGGCATCGTACCGTGTCGAGGAAACACCCATCACCGCGCGAGCGGCATGCGATCGAGCCGCCGGCAGGCTTTGCTTCCGTATTCGCGCCGCTTCGATTCGCCGCGATTCAAAATCGACGACGGATGCGCGATTCATTGCTATTCTCCCACCGAACTCAGCAGCTCCGGAGCATGACCGCACCCGTTGATCCGAATCGCTGTGGGCCGCGCTGCCGATCTTCGTTCTGCGACCGGTGACTCTGTCCCGGTCGGGCGGAACGGCTGCCGAAGCGGCCGCCCCCACTTCCGAGCCGCCGAGGTCCGGCGCGACCGGACCGGCCGCGTCCACCCGATCGCTTCCAGCTGAGTACGGTCTATTATGGCATCCGACTTTCTTCTCTTCACCGGCGTCGGATTCCTTGCTCAGATCATCGACGGCGCCTTGGGAATGGCCTTTGGCGTGATCACGAACGCGCTGCTCCTGAGTCTGGGGATCTCGCCGGCAGCGGCAAGCGCGAGCGTTCATGTCGCCAAGATCGCGACCGGCGGCGTATCGGGGCTGTCTCACCTTTGGTTCCGGAATGTTGACGGCCAGCTGATCCGGGGGCTGATCGTCGCAGGCATTGTAGGCGGCGTGGTCGGGGCGCTCTTGCTCGCCTGGGTCCCGGGAGACGCCATGCGGCCCTTCGTCGCCGCTTACCTCCTGTTTGTCGGGGGCATGATTCTACGCAACGCCTGGCGGCGGAAGAACCGCAAGCACCACAGCCACCCTGTCGTCGGTTTGGGGGTAACGGGCGGGTTTCTCGATGCCGTCGGCGGCGGCGGCTGGGGGCCGATCGTGACGGCGACCCTCGTTGCCCGGGGCGCCGCGCCCCGATTCGCCATCGGCTCCGTCAACCTCGCCGAGTTCTTCGTCGCGGTCGCCGTCTCGGCGACCTTCATCGCGACGATCGGCCCCATGGACTTCTACATCGTCGGCGGCCTCGTGCTGGGCGGTACGCTGGCTGCGCCGCTTGGCGCCTATCTGAGCAAGCACGCGCCGGCCGATTTTCTCATGGTCGTCGTGGCGATCGCCATTATCATCCTCAGCGCCTACACGATCTGGCATACCTTCGGGTGATGTCGCTCGCGCTCACGGGAGAAACGGCGAATCCTGGCGCACCTCGATCAGGGTCGGACGATCGGCCTCGAACGCCGTCCGCAGGGCCGCTTCGAGTTCGGCCAGGCTTTGCGGCCGCACGGCGTTGCAGCCGAAGGCCTTCGCCAAGGCGAGGTAGTCGGGGTTGCGCGGCTTGACGCCGATCTCGGGGATGCCCCGTTCCACCATGTCCCCGGCGATCTGTCCGAGACCGTCGTTGTTCCAAAGCAGGATCGCGACCGGCAGGCCCAGCTCCGCGGCGGTGCCGAGTTCCTGCACCGTGAACAACAGGCCCGCATCGCCCACCAGCGCGACCGCCGCACGGGACGGCTGGGCAAGCTTGGCGCCGATCGCCGCGGGCAGCCCATAGCCGAGGGTGCCGAAGCCGATCGGGTGGAACCAGCAGCGCGGACGCCGACAGGGGAAATAGACGTTTCCGGTGTAGGCGATCTGCGTCATGTCGGTCGCCACCATGCCGTCCTCCGGCAGCGCGGCGCGCAGCGCGTCGAGCACCGCCGCGTGCTTGCGCCGGAGCGGCGAGAACGATTCGCGGTTCAGGCGGCGGACCCGATCCAGCTCTTCCGCCGTCACGGCCTCGCCGCCGGTCGGCGCGCCCTCGATGCGCTCCGCAAGGGCCGCGAGCGTCTCGCTCGCGTCGCCGAGGATCGCGACCTCTGCCGGATAGTCGCGCGTCAACGTCGCCGGATCGATGTCGATCCGCAGCAGTCGTCCGCTCAGCGGCAGGCGATCGATCCAGGAATCGGTCTCCGCCAGTTCCGTGCCGACGGCGATCACGAGATCCGCCGAACGCAGCAGGTCCTGTGTCGCCTGCAGGGAGAGGGTCGCCCCGAGGCAGAGGGGGTCGTCCTCCGGCACCACGCCCTTTGCGGCAGTGGTCAGAACGACGGGTGCGCCGACCCGACGCGCGAGCTCCAGAACCCGCTCGCCGCAGTCGATCGTGCCGCCGCCGGCGATCATCACCGGGCGGGAGCTGGCGCGCAACAGATCGGTCGCCGCGCGCAGCTCCGCCGAGTCGGGCCGCGGCCGGCCCTTGACCGACGGAACCGCTGCCGAGCGCGCCGCCGGAGCGGCAAGCACGTCCAAGGGGACCTCGATATGTACCGGTCGCGGCCGCTGCGTCTCGAACACCGCGAAGGCCTCGGCCATCGCCTCCGGGAGGTCCGCGGGGTCGAGAACCGTCCGGCTGAAGGCGGTGAGGGGGGCCATCATTGCCTGCTGCGAGGTGATCTCGTGGAGTCGGCCGCGCCCCTTCCCGAGGTCGACCCGCGCATTGACGCTGGAGAGCACGAGCATCGGCACCGAATCGGAATAGGCCTGGCCGATCGCCGTGGCCGCGTTGGCAACGCCGGGCCCCGTGATCAGGATGCAGACGCCGGGCCGCCCGGAGGCGCGGGCATAGCCATCCGCCATGAATCCGGCGCCCTGCTCGTGGCGTACGGCAATGTGGCGGATCGAGCTGTCGGCGAGGCCGCGGTAGAACTCGAGCGTATGGACGCCGGGAATCCCGAAGACGGTATCGACACCATAGGCTTCGAGGAGGGAAATCGCGGCCTGACCGCAGGTTTGGTTGCCGTTCTTGGCGCTGCTTTGCATCGACGTTCCTCTCGCATACCCCGACCCTTCGGTCGCCGCACCGTGATGGCCGCGCCCGTGGGGTGGGCGGGCCGGCCTAGTCCTGCGCGGGCGTCGATCGGATATTCGGAAAGGCGGAGAACGAACGCAAGTTATCTTCGTTATCCCCGCAATACACAACTTCCAAATCCGGCCGCAGCTGCTAGGGTCCGCCCGCCAGCAGGAATTAGCGCGATGGATGTCAGCCCATATCTGATGCGTCGGCTCCGGTCCCTGGAGGAGTATCTTGAGGCCAGGGGAACGGATGCGACTCTATGGCGGCAGGAAATCGACCGGTCATGCAAGCACCTCGCGGCATCGCCGACGGTGACCCCGATCGACGCGAAAGGCGAGCGCAGGCGCTTGGCTCTGGTGTGCAGCAACGAACGGGCCCAGGCGGCTGACGGCGGCGGGCGCTGAAGCCTCGCTCCGGCGGGCATAAGCCGCCAGGGAGGATGCCGTTGACAGAGTGCCGGGGCGGGCGGTCGGACCCGCCCCTGCCGCGTCCGGATGTGCGCGCTCCATGCCATCCCCACCCCCGACACGGGGGAGGGGGTGTTCTTCGCCTCGCGCCGCGTTGTGGCTCAGAGGCCGGCCTTCACGTCGTTGAACATAGAGACATACTTCTCGCGCCGCTTCGGCTCGATGGCCTGGAAGAAGATGCCCTGCGCGAACAGCGCTGCCGGAGAGGAGATGCCGAGCTCGTCGAGCCGCTGCTTGCGGACCAGGTCGAACGACTTCCGGTTCGAATGTCCGTAGCCGTGCTCCTCGATCAGGTACCGTCCGGCGTCGGGCTCCAGCATCGCGTCGATGAAGTCGTAGGCCGCCTGTTCATCACCCGGAGCGTCGGTGACGAGGGCCAGTCCGCACACCCAGGTGAGGATTCCCTCCTTCGGGTTCATGTACGCCACCGGCAGGCCTTGCCTCTTCAGTTCGAGCACGGAGCTGTTCCAGGCATAGGCGGCGACCAGTTCGCCCGAGGCCAAGCCCTGTTCAACCGCTGAGTTGTCGGTCCAGTAGTAGCGGAGCAGCGGGCGCTGTTCGCGCATCAGCGCCGCCACCTGCGCGAGCTGATCGTCGTTCAGGCTGAAGGGATTCTTGAACCCGGCCACGAGCGCCGCGGTGATGACGGCACCGTCCACCGCATCGTAGGTCGCCAGCCGGCCCGCATAGCGTTTGTCGAACAGGAGCGACCAGGACTCCTCCTCGATCTCGACGAGGTCCGTGCGATATAGAACGGATGAGTTTCCCCAGTCGAAGGGCACGAAATAGGGGCGCCCGTCGAAGACGGTGCCCTCGATCGTCTTGAGCGCCGGCCAGATGTCTTCGTAGTTCTTCAGCCGGGAGGTGTCGATCGGCTTGAGCACGCCGGCATCGCGCCAGCGGCCCACCGAATAGGTGCAGGGATGCGTGACGTCGGGCGTGAATCCGCTGCGCAGCTTCTGCAACGCTTCCTCTTCCTCGCCGAAGAAGCTGACCTCGGGGCTGCTGCCATATTTGTCGATATAGGCCTGGTGCAGTTCCGGCAGTTCGTATTCGGACCAGGTGAAGTAGGTGATGTCACCGGCCGCCCGGGCACGGCGCGTCACCAGAGGCAGAGTCATGAAGACGACCCCGGCCGAGGCCAGGGCAGTGGCGACCTGGCGGCGGGTCAGCGTGCCCTCCGCCAATCGCTCTCGAAATTCGCGCTTATCCATCGGCCGTCCTCCCATTGCGGATGGTTTATGCGACGCCTCCGAACGCCAGCATCGCCGATGTGCGAAGGGCAAACAACCCACCCGTTCGTCCGCCAGGCCGGTGGTACGGTCGGCAGCCATGACGAGGGCTCATGCGCGACCGGCGGCAGGAACGCTTCAACCGGGCCGCTCCTCCTGCTAGCGTCTGTGCGGCGGCCTCCGTCGGCCGCAGGGGGAAAGGTTTTGTACGCCGATCTGGCCGCCATCATCTCGCCGATCTTCGTCTCCGCCGCGCTCGGCTTCTTTTGGGAACGGCTTCGGCGGCCGTTCGACACGACGTTCGTCACCGCGCTGGTGACGACGGTGGGAACGCCGTGCCTCGTCGGCGCGACCCTGACGCGCGTCGAGATCGATCCGCAGGCCCTCGGCACGATGGCCGGGGCGGCGATCCTCGCCTTCCTGGGCTTTGTGGCGATCGGCGTGGTGGTGCTCCGCGGGGCCGGGCTCCCGCTGCATTCCTATCTGCCGGCGCTGATCTTTCCGAACGCCGGCAATATGGGGCTGCCGCTCAACCTGTTCGCTTTCGGGGAGACGGGGCTGGCGTTCGCCATCGTGTTCTTCACGGTCTTCTCGGTCCTGCAGTTCACGCTCGGCGTCGGCATCGCCGCCGGCAGCTTCGCGCCCGGCCGCCTGCTTCGGTTGCCGCTCATCTACGCCGTCGCGGCATCGCTTGTCTTCATGGCAACGGGAACCCCCGTTCCGGCTTGGCTATCGAACACGCTCGATCTGCTGGGCGGGCTGACGATCCCGTTGATGCTCGTCGCGCTCGGTGTCTCGCTGGCGCGGCTGCGGGTCCGCAATCTCGGGCGCAGCCTCGTGCTGTCGCTCGTCCGGCTTGGCATCGGCGTGGTGACCGGGCTTGCGCTCGCCTGGGCGCTCGATCTTTCCGGTGCGGCGCGGGGCGTGCTGATCCTGCAATGCGCCATGCCGGTCGCCGTGTTCAACTACCTCTTCGCCCAGCTTTACCATCGGCAGCCGGAGGAGGTCGCCGGCATGGTCGTGATCTCGACGGCGATCTCCTTCGCCACCCTGCCGCTGCTCCTGCTCCTCGTGCTATGAAGGCGGAATGAAGGTCATCGAACGCTTTCCCCGACGCGTGCGGGAGATCGAGAACGTCTTCATCCCGCTGTCGGACGGCTGCCGGCTGGCGGCGCGGATCTGGCTGCCGGAGGACGCGGAGCGGGACCCCGTGCCGGCCATCCTCGAATGCCTGCCCTACCGCAAGCGCGACGGCACGGCCTGGCGCGACCAGACCATGCATCCCTATTTCGCCGGGCACGGCTATGCCGTGCTGCGGATAGACCTGCGCGGCAGCGGCGATTCGGACGGCGTGCTGTGCGACGAGTACACGACGCAGGAGCATGACGACTGCATCGAGGCGATCCGGTGGGCGGCCGCGCAGCCCTGGTGCAGCGGCAAGGTCGGGATGTGGGGCATCTCCTGGGGTGGATTCAACGCGCTGCAGGTCGCCGCGCGGCGGCCGCCGGCGCTCGGCGCGATCGTCGCGATCATGGCCTCCGACGATCGCTACAACGACGACATCCACTACATGGGCGGCGCCATGCTGCACGACAACTTCGCCTGGGCGTCGTCGATGTTCGCCTATCTCTCATTGCCGCCGGATCCGCGGGTCGTCGGCTCTGGCTGGCGCGAGACCTGGCTGAAGCGGTTGGAGCACGCGCGGTTCTGGCTGCGGCACTGGCTCGCACACCAGCGCCGGGACGACTACTGGAAGCACGGATCGGTGTGCGAGGACTACGGGCGCATCGCCTGCCCGGTCTATGCGGTCGGCGGATGGGAGGACGGCTACGTCAACGCCGTCCCGCGGCTGCTCGCGGGCCTTGCGGCGCCGGTCAAGGGCCTCGTCGGGCCCTGGGGGCACGCCTTGCCGCACGAGGCATGTCCGGGCCCGTCGATCGGGTTCCTGCAGGAGATCCTGCGCTGGTGGGACCATTGGCTCAAGGGACGCGATACTGGCATCATGGCCGAGCCGCGGTACCGCGTCTGGATGAACGACAGCTACGCGCCGGAACCGTGGAGCGCCCAGCGGCCGGGCCGGTGGATTGCCGAATCGGCTTGGCCGTCGCCGCGGATCGAGGAACGGAGCTTTTACCTCAACGACGGAGTGCTTGCGCCGACGCCGGGGCCGGAGCGGGCGCTCCGCTGCCGATCGCCCCAGGACACCGGGGTCTGCGCGCTGGAGTGGTGCTCCTATGGCGGAAGCGGCGCCGACCTGCCGACCGACCAGCGGGAAGACGATGGCCGGTCCCTGTGCTTCGACTCGCCGCCGCTGGACGCCCGGACGGAGATCCTCGGCGCCCCGGTGGCGCGCCTGGCCTTCAGCGTGGACAGGCCCGTCGCCGGTATCGCGGTGCGACTGTGCGACGTCGCGCCCGACGGCGCGTCCACCCGGGTCACCTACAGCCTGTTCAACCTCACTCATTGGAACGGCCATGAGAACCCGGAGGCTCTCGTTCCCGGACGGCGGTACCGGGCCGACGTCCCGCTCAACCACATCGCCCATGCCTTCAAGGAAGGTCACCGGATCCGCCTCGCGGTGTCCACCTGCTACTGGCCGCAGATGTGGCCCGCGCCGGCGCCGGTGACGCTCACGCTCTTCGCGGGCGCGAGCCGTCTCGATCTGCCGGTACGCCCGCCGCGAGCGGAGGACGCGGATCTGCCTGCGTTCGGCACGCCGGAAGGCGCGCCGCCGCTCGCCGATCGAACGCTGCGACCGGAGCGGACCCGGCGAACGGTCTCGCGGGATCTCGTCACCGGAGAGACCCGCGTGGTCATGGAGAAGGACAGCGGCGCAGTCCGCCTCGAAGCCATCGACCTCGAGGTCGATTCCGCGGCCGTCGAAACTTATCGCGTCCGGGCGGACGATCCGCTGTCGGCGCGGGCGGATATCGTCTACCGGCAAAGCCTCGGGCGGGGCGATTGGCGGGTCCGGACCGAAACGCGAACCGCGATCCGGCTCACCGCGACCGCGTTCCGGGTCACGGCGCAACTCGACGCCTACGAAGGCGACCGACGCGTTTTCAGCCGGAACGAATACTTCACCGTGCCGCGGGATCTGATCTAATCGGCGCCCTCGCGCAGGGTGATCATGCGCAAGGGCACCGTTTCGCCCATGGCGTCGAGGAGCGTCGACACCATCGTCTGGCAGGCGATGAAGGGATTCTGGCCCTCGCGCAGATCGACGACCTCGCCGATCCAGACATAATGGCCGTGCTCGACGTCATGGATCGACAGCCCTAGACGGTAATCCTTGTCAATCGCTGTTGCCTTTTCGGCTCCGCCGAGCAGGCTGCGCTCTGTCGTCGACCAGAGATTGACCATGAATTCGAGCTCCAGCCCGGAGTCGATGTCGAATTCGCCAAGGTCGCCGCGGGCAGGCCGTGCGACCCAGGCGGGCTCGGTGTCGATCGTGACGACGAACGGCGCCTCGGTGCGGACCTCGTAGTTTCGGGCATGCAGTTCCGTTGCAAGGAGCCGGAGGACGTGCTGGTTGAGCTCGGTGTCTTCCATCGCCTGGAGCCGGAAAGCGGCCCCTTCGGGAATGACAGCGTAGCCGACGGCCGTCAGCTTCAGATCGCCTGTCGGCGGCTCCTGCGCCTGCAGCGGGGCGGCCGGCGCGACTGCCATCGTCGTCGAAAGAAGGATGCCGAACCACCGCATGGTCTTCTCTCCTGACTCTGGGACCTGCCCCCCCGACATTTCCTGAACACGCGACCGATCGGGAAGGTTCAATGCCCGCGGGCCGAGCTCCGAACCAGGAGTCTGCCTCAGGAAGGCCTAATAGAACCTCTGCAACGCCCGCACCGCCGGAAGCGGCGGAGACCGTGGACAGATTGCCCCCGGCGCCTCACAATCGGAGCGCTCAGCACGCTCGCCCTCGTCCAAGGAGGCTGCCATGACGGAATCGGTCCTGCGCCGGGCAGAGCCCGTGGGGCCCATCAGCCGCGAGCACATGCCCTTTGCCCTTGACGCCGGCATCGCCCACCGGGCCGCGATCGGCCTCGTCGTCCTGGCCACGGACCACACGATCGAGCACGAGTTTCGTCAAATGCTGCGGATCGACGGGGTTGCCGTGTACGAGGCGAGGATCCACAACGCGCCCGAGATCAACCCCGAAACGCTCGCGGAGATGGAGCGGGGGATCGCCGCCACGACGGCCCTCATTCTGCCGGGCGACCGGCTCGACGTCGTCGCCTATGCCTGCACCTCCGGCAGCGTCGTCATCGGCGAGGAGGCCGTCTTTGCGCGTATCCGCGAGGCGCGGCCCGGCATCGCCTGTACGACACCGATCACCGCGGCCATCGCCGGGCTGCGGCAGCTCGGCGCCGGTCGCATCGCCTTGCTGACGCCCTATGTCGAGTCGGTGAACCGCATGCTGCGGGCGTATATCGAGGCGCGCGGCATCAAAGTGCCGGTCATGGGTTCGTTCAGTCACGAGAACGACAACGAGGTCGCGCGCATCGCCATTCCCTCGATCCGGGACGCGGTGCTCGAACTCGGACGAGAGCCCAGCGTCGATGCGGTGTTCGTCTCCTGCACGAGTCTGCGGGTGGCCGAGATCGTCGAGGCGCTGGAGGCGGAGCTCGGTAAGCCGGTGACCTCCAGCAATCACGCACTCGCCTGGCATTGCTTGCGGCTTGCCGGCTACGACGATCCCGTGCCAGGATTCGGGCGGCTGTTCCGGGCCTGAGTTTGCCTCCCTCCGATGCGGGCGTCCCCGTCTGATGGCGCCCGCGGGACTGGCCTGAAACCCGCCGCCGCGCAAATGCGATTGCACAGTGCGGTCCCATCGGACCGCGGACGGAGACCGGATGACGCTGACAAGTTGGCTGTCCCTGGCGGCGATCTGCGCGGCCGGGGCGATGTCGCCTGGGCCGAGCCTCGCGGTCGTGGTGCAACACACGCTGGCAAACTCTCGCGCGCATGGGTTGGCGGTCGCGCTCGCCCACGCGCTCGGCATCGGGTTCTACGCGCTGTTGACGAGCTTCGGCCTCGCGGTCGTCGTCGCGCACAACCCGACGGTCTACCGTGTGCTGACCGTGGCGGGCGCCCTCTACCTGGCTTGGCTCGGCGTCAAGGCGCTGCGCTCGTCCGGCGAGGCCGCGGCCCTTGCCGGCAAGGAAAGTGGTCGGGGGGCCTCCGTCGCCGCGGCGGCGCGCGATGGCGTCCTCATCTCGTTTCTCAACCCGAAGATCGCGGTGTTTTTCCTGGCGCTGTTCAGCCAGTTCGTGCGCCCGGGCATGGGCGCCGGCGAGCACGCGATCCTGTGGGCCACGGCCGTCGGCATCGACGGCGCGTGGTACGCCCTGGTTGCCCTGGCGCTGTCCCATGGGCCGGTGCTCGAACGGCTCCGCCGCCGTGCGTGGCTGATCGACCGCATCGCCGGCTGCGTGCTGATCGCGCTCGCGATCCGGGTGGTCACGCTGTGAACGAGGCGCGACGACCGATCCGTCAATACCGCGCCAGCGTCAGGTCCGAGACGTCGATCTCCGGCTTGCGCCCCGCAATCAGGTCGGCGGTGATCCGGCCGGAGCCGCAGGCCATGGTCCAGCCCATATGGCCGTGTCCGGTGTTGAACCAAAGGTTGCTGTGCCGGGCGCGACCGAACACCGGCGGGCCGTCCGGCGTCATCGGCCGCAGGCAGGCCCAGTATGTCGGCTTGTCATAGGCGCCGCCGCGTGGGAACAGTTCGCGCGCGACGCGGAGCATCCCGGCGAAGTGCCTTGGCTCATAGCTCCTGTCGTAGCCCGCGAACTCCGCCGTTGCCGTCAGCCGCAGGCGGTCGCCCATGCGGGCGAAGGCGACGAGGTGACCCTCGTCGACGCCGCCGACGGCGGGTGCGGCGTCCGGATCCAGGATCGGAACGGTGACCGAGTAGCCTTTGATCGGATAGACCGGGAGGCCGATCCCGAGCGGCCGCACGAGCAGCGGGCTGTCGCTGCCGAGCGCGAGAACATAGGCGTCGCCGACGACGTCGCCGCGATCCGTCACGACGCGTTCGATGCGGTCGCCCGCGGCGTCCAGGCGGGTGATCGCGGCGCCCATCTCGAAAGCGACGCCAAGGTCTTCGCACAGCCGGGCGAGGCGTTCCGTGAACAGCCGCGCGTCGCCGCTCTCGTCGGTCGGCGCGAAGATCGCCCCGGACAGCTTGTCCTTGGCCGGGGCCAGCGCGGGCTCGATCTCGACGCAGCGACCGGGCTCGATCGCCTCCAGTGCCAACCCCGAGTCCCGAAGCATCGCCGCGTTGCGGAGGCCGGCTTCGAAATGCGCCGGGTCGCGGTAGAGGTAGAGGCAACCGCGGGTTGTCTCGTCGTACCGGATGCCGGTCTCTTCCCGGAGCGCGACGAGCGCCTGCTGGCTGTAGCGGCAGAGGGCCAGCTTCCGCAGCGTGTTGGTCCGGTTGCGCGCGGCGGTGCAGTTGGCGAGGAAGCGCAGGCTCCAGGCCCACATGCGGGGATCGGCCTTGAGGCGGAAGCGCAGGGCCGTGTCGCCCCGGTACAGTGACTGCAGAAGAATCTTCGGCGCGCGCGGCGACGCCCAGGCATAGGCGTGTCCGGGGGCGATCAGGCCGGCATTGGCGAAGCTGGTTTCGCGCCCGACGGTGCGGTGGCGGTCGACGACGGTGACCTCGTGACCGTCGCGCGCCAGGTAATAGGCCGTCGTTACCCCGATGACTCCGCCGCCAAGGATGACGAGTCTCATGGCCGTTCCTTTCCGTCGGGCCCGGTGCCCGATCCGCCGGTGCCGCCGCGCATTGTCCGGCCGCGTCGCCCTTTGCGCGACCGTTCCCGATTCGTAGAATGGAACGCGGATTCCGCAAAGGTCATTGGTGCCGGGCGGACGCGGGAAAGAGGAAATTCGATGAGTCAGGATCGGCGTCGCGGTGGTCGCGCGGCGGGTCGGGCGGCCATTGTTGCGCTGGGGCTGACGCTTGGCGGCGGCGCCCTTGCGCAACCACCGGAAGTCGGCGAACTGTTGTCACCCGAGCAGGTCCGGGCCTGCCTGTGCCTCGGTCAGAGGATCGACGAGCTGCGGCAGGACGTCGCGCTGCAGGAATCGCTGTCCAAGGAGCGCGAGGCGGAGCTGAGCGCGATCGATCGGGAGATCGAACGACGTCGCGCGACCGTGAACGTTGACGGGCCGGCTGCGGTCCAGGAGTTGCAGCGGCTTGTTGCGCGGCAGCAGACGCTGCGCGATCTGCTGCGCACCGAGCTGCGAGGCGCGCATCGGGACCGCGTCAGGCGACTGAACGACCGTGTCGAGACGTTCAACAGACTGTGCGCGGGCCGCCTGACCGCCGGGTTCGAAACCGATCGCAGGAAGGCAAACCCGCAATGCCCCGGCTCGTGAACCGCGATGCCGGCTGCCTGACGTCGGGGCGCCGTGCGCCGGCGGGGCGCCGCCGGCTTTCGCCTTGGCTCAGACCGCGGCCCAGCGGCAGGTGAGCTTCAGCTCGCCGGCGGTGTTGGCGACGGTGGCGAGGCAGGTCTCGGTCTTCGCCTCCGGAATCCAGACGGCCAGACGCAGCACGTATTTCGTGCCGTCCACGCCGGGAATGCGCGCCGAGTTCAGCCGCACGATGTTGGCGCCATACTCGACGAACACCTCGCTGAGGCGGGCGATCAGGCCCGGGCTGTCCTCGCCGTGAATCTCGATGCGATGGGTGATCTTGGCGGATGGGCCATGCACCGCTTCGTAGGAGAAGGGCGAGACCGTGAGCTTGGCGCCTTGGAGCAGGGGCAGGCCGGCAAGGTCGCGCTGCACCTCCTCGAATGACACGTCCGACGGCAGCTCGCAGATCGTGGTGAACTCTGCGCCGCCGCCAAGAACGGCAAAGGTGGTGTCGCCCAGATTGACACCGAGATCGAAGAGCCGGCCGGTAATGGCTGAGATCAGACCGGTGCGGTCTTCGCAGATGATGGAGATCAGGGCTACACTTGCCATGGCGGTCATCCTGGTTTGGCGATGAGAATCGACCGCCCATCATGGGGAAAATTCGACGAAAGGGAAGCGGCTCCTGACGAAGGCCGCCCTCGGGCGGACATAGGCGGCCGATGGAGGGCGGGAAGGCTCCCCTTGCGGGAGAGGGCAGGGAGCGTCAGCTTGGGACCGAATGCGCGCAGCGAGGAGCGCCGGCAGTGACGTTACGCACCCGCGGGCAGGCGCGTCGTCTCGGCCGGCGCCATCGCCGGCTTCTCCGGCCGAATCGGCCAAACGGCAGACGAAGCGCGCGAATCGGGGAAAGGGCAGTTGCGGATGATCTACTGGCCCTGCGATTCCTCGTAGATCTGCGCCAGGCGGTTGTTCAGTTCGGGATCCGCCAGCGCCGCCATGTAGATCTCGCGATACTGCTCCGGCGTCAGGCCTTCTTCCTCCACCGCGGCGGCCATCTCGGCATTGGCCTGGCTGCGCAGCTCCATGGCCGCCTGCTCGTCGGTGGCCCCTTGGATCTGCGGCTCCCATCGCGCGCCGATCTCGCGCACCTTGACGGTGGCGGCGACGAAGGATTCGAGCTCCTGCTCGCTGAACTGCGTGACCTGCGAGCCCGGGGCCTGCTGCTCCGGCTGCATTGGCGTTTCGGTCGTCTGGGCCTGAACCGCACCGGCGGCGCCGAGGGCAAGCAGACCCGCCAGGAGCGTGCGGGCCGGAAATGCTGCGAAACGCAATGTCATCGATCGATCCTTTCCGTTCTGCCTCGAAGCCGACGCCGCTTCGGGCGCCGATATGCTGAGACAGACACCGTCAGCGCCCCGAAAGTTCCGTGACATTCGCGGGGCAAGGGCCGTCGGGTCGGTGAGGCGGGGCCGGGCGGAGGGCGGTGCCGTCTTCCGGGACGGGCCCGCCGCCCTATTCCTCACACCACGTTGACCTCGCGGATCGCTTCCCCGGTCCGGACCCGCTCATAGGAGAACCGCCGGAGGTCGATCGTGCGGTAGGCGCCATATGCGATCAGCTCGCTGAGCGCGCGTCCCACGGCCGGCGACTGCTGCAGCCCGTGGCCGCTGAATCCGTTGGCGAAGTAGAAGTTCGCCACCTCCGGGTGAGGCCCGAGGATCGCGTTCTGGTCGAGCGTATTGTAGTCGTAATGGCCGGCCCAGGCGCGGACCAGCTTGATCGCCTCGAACGCCGGAATCCGATGTGCCAGCGTTGGCCAGATGACCTCCTCGAAGGGGGCGTAGTCGATCTCGAGGTCGAGGCAGTCCGGATCGGCGTCCTCCGGCGGCGAGACGCCGCAGATGAAGCCGGATCCCTCGGGCCGGACATAGACGCCGCTCGGGTCGATCAGCAGCGGCAATCGGGGGATCGGCGTCCGGCAGTCGAAGACGTAGACGAAGCGCTTGCGCGGCCGCACCGGAAGATCGAGACCGGCCATGCGCGCGAGCGACGCCGCCCCGCGATAGCCGGCGGCGTTGACGACGGCGCCGCATCCGATCGCGCCCGCCTCTGCGAGCCGCACGGCGACGATCCGCCCGCCGCGCCGGTCGAGGCCGACGGCCTCGTCCCGCGCATAGGTGACGCCGAGCGACCGGGCCTTGCGACGGAACGCCTGGAGCAGGGCGTGCGGGTCGAACCAGCCCTCGTCGGCCAGCCCGAGCGACCCGCCGGCCAGATCCTCGACGTTGAGCCAGGGAAACCGGTCGCGCAGGCCGGCGGGCGAGAGCAGCTCCACCCGCGCGCCGAGGCCCGTCTGCACGGCATGGTTCGCGGTCAGGACCGGCAATCCGGCCTCGGTCGCAAGGAACAGATAGCCGCCTTCGACGAAGGAGACGTCGGGCGGCGCCTCGCCCTCGATCGCCAGATGATCGCCGATGGACTTGAGGAAGGCGGCGCCGAACTGCGACATGCGGACGTTCTCCGGCGTCGAGAACTGCTGCCGGATGCCGCCGGCGGACCGGCCGGTGGCGGCTTCGGCATAGGTCGGATCCCGCTCGACGACGAGGATCGAGCCGGTGAAGTCCGTCTCGCCGGCGAGGAAGTACGCAATGGCGCTGCCCACCACGCCGCCGCCGACGATGACGACGTCGTAGGCCTTCGATATCTGCGGCATGGCGCAGATCTAAGCCGATCCGGCGCCCTTTAACAATGATCTATCATCCGGCGGCCATATCGACTTATGCTGATGGAACCCGCGGCAAGAACGGGAGACCGATATGAGTCGTGCGTTCGTCAAGGAGACAGACGGTGATCAGATCGACGAGTTGCCGGAGCGGCCGCAGAGTCCGCATCCGAACTACGTCACGCCGTCCGGCCTCGCCGCTCTGCAGGCGCAGCTTCACGAGCTGCAGGAGCAGCGGCGGCGGCTCATGGAGGACCCGGACGAGCTTCTGAACAAGGAGACGCTGAAGCTGGTGGAGCGCGACCTGCGCTATGTCCAGGAGCGAGTCGATCGGGCGATCCTGATCGATCCGGCAAGCCAGCCGCGCGACCAGGTCGCCTTCGGCGCGACGGTGAAGACGATCGACGAGAACGATCAGGAGCGCGACTTCGTCATCGTGGGCGAGGACGAGGCCGACGCCGCCGCGGGCAAGATCAGCTGGGTATCGCCGCTGGCACGGACGTTGATGGGGGCGTCCGTCGGCGACACGGTCACCTGGAAGCGGCCCGCGGGCGATCTGGAGCTGGAGATCGTTTCGATCCGGTACGGGGAGGAATAGGCGCCGGAGGAGCGTCCGACGGCTGTGCCGACGTTCCGCAAGCGGCGGAGGGCGGAACCGCCGCGGTTTCTGATCGGGGTTCGGGGAGACGACCTGTGATCGGCCATGGCAGTCTCACCGCGGCGTTGCGGCCGCGCCTGTTGCAACCGGGCCTGCCGGTGTTCGAGCCGGGGGTCGAGCGGTACGTGGTCAAGGGCGGCGGGGCGATCGTCCTGGCGCTCCATCCGGGCGACGCGATCACCGTCATCGACCGGGAAGGGCGCCAGCGCTGCGAGCTGGTCGTCCTTTCGCCCGAGGGGCGGGAGGACGCGGCGGCCCTGAACCTGAAGGCGACGGTGGGCGCGCCGGGCATCGCCCGGCTGCTGGCGGGCGAGACCGAGGACGCCCGCGCCGTCGCGGCGGCGCTGCGCCGGCGCGGCCTGGCGACGGAGATCGATCGGGCGGTGCATCTCTTCGGCGGCGAGTCCCGCGCGGGCGAGGAGGTGCGGGCGCGCGCCGTGCGCGAGGCGATCTGCATCCTTCACGCGCCGGGTGGCCCGATGGCCGTCGATGCGCAGGACCCGCCGACCGACGTCGTCGTGATGGTCCGCCGCGCCGAGGCCGCGCCGCTGATCGAGCCGCCGCTGCCGGAGCCGCTCGGCGACCTGCGGGACGAGCTGCGGGTCGCGCGCTGCACGGCGCGCGCCTATGAGGTCAAGGCGGGCGAGTACATCCAGATCATCGACGTCGCCGGCCGGCAGTGCTCCGACTTCCTCGCCTTCAACGCGCGCCGGCTCGACGAAGGCGTCGAGCGCGGGCTCGACAACGTGACGACCCGCACGCTGCTGGGTGCCGCCTATCCGGGCCCCGGCCTGTTCTCGAAGTTCTTCGACCAGGACATGCAGCCGCTCGTCGAGGTGGTGCGCGACACGGTCGGCCGGCACGACAGCTTCGCGCTCGCCTGCACGGCGAAGTACTACGACGACATGGGCTATCCGGGACACGTCAACTGCACGGACAACTTCAACCGCGCGCTCGATCCCTATGGGGTCGCCGCGCGCAAGGGCTGGCCGGCGATCAACTTCTTCTACAACACCGGCATCGACGCGCGGAACGTCCTCTTCCTCGACGAGCCCTGGTCGCGGCCGGGGGACTACGTGCTGCTGCGGGCGCTGACCGATCTGGTCTGCGCCTCCTCGGCCTGCCCCGACGACATCGACGCCGCCAACGGCTGGAACCCGACGGACATACACGTCCGCATCTACCCCGCCACCCACAGCTTCTCGAAAGCGGTCGCCTTCAGAATGAGCCCGGACGCAGACCCCCAACTCACCCGCGAGACCGCGTTCCACCCGCGGACCGCGGCGCTCACCCGCAACTTCGTCGAGTATCGCGGCTTCTGGCTGCCGACCAAGTTCAACAACCACGGCGCGATCGCGGAGTACCACGCCTGCCGCGAGGCGGCGGCGGTGATGGACCTCAGCCCGTTGCGCAAGTTCGAGGTGCTGGGCCCGGACGCCGAGACGCTGATGCAGACGGCCTGCACGCGGAACATCCGCCGCCTGTCGGTGGGGCAGGTGGTCTACACCGCCATGTGCTACGAGCATGGCGGGATGCTCGACGACGGGACGGTCTTCCGCCTCGGGCCCGACAACTTCCGCTGGATCGGCGGCGACGAGTATGGCGGGGCCTGGCTGCGCGAGCAGGCGGAGAAGCGGGGCCTGCGCGTCTGGGTCAAGTCCTCGACCGACCAGCTCCACAACATCGCCGTGCAGGGGCCGAAGAGCCGCGAGATCCTCCGCCGGGTGATCTGGACGCCGCCGGCCCAGCCGGCGCTGGAGGAGATCGCCTGGTTCCACTTCACCATCGGCCGCATCGGCGATTTCAATGGGGCGCCGGTGCTCGTCTCGCGCACCGGCTACACCGGCGAGCTCGGCTACGAGGTGTTCTGCCACCCGAAGGACGCGCTCGCCGTCTGGGACGCGATCTGGGAGGCGGGGCGGCCGCTGGGCCTGACGCCGCTCGGGCTCGAGGCGCTCGACATGCTGCGCATCGAGGCGGGGCTGGTCTTCGCCAACTACGAGTTCGACGACACGACCGACCCGTTCGAGGCCGGCATCGGCTTCGCCGTGGCGCTCAAGGGCAACGAGGAGTTCATCGGCCGCGAGGCGCTGCTGCGCCGCAAGGCGCACCCGATGCGGACGCTCGTGGGCCTCGAGCTCGAAGGCAACGAGCCGGCGGCGCACGGCGACTGCGTCCATGTCGGCCGGGCGCAGGTGGGGGTGGTCACCAGCGGCACCCGCTCGCCGATCCTCCGCAAGAACATCGCGCTCTGCCGGATGGACGTGGCGCATGCCGAGATCGGCACGCAGGTCGAGGTCGGCAAGCTCGACGGCCATCAGAAGCGCATCCCGGCCACGGTCGTGCGGTTCCCGTTCTACGACCCCGAGAAGACCAGGCCACGGTCCTGACGCGGCGAAGGTGGAGCGCCGGCACATCGCCGTGCTGATCCGCGCGAGCCGTCGGCTGATGCGGGAATTGGGGTAGGGCGGCGATATCTGTCGTCAGTCGACCAGCTCAGTATCGGCGCTCGCCCTGTCTCTCATGGGACCTTTGAGTTCCTCGTCTTCGGGCGGATGGGAGCCGGACGCATCGTGGCCCCACCCGAGAAGCGCCCGGTTGACGCTGGCCTCCGCGAACAGCCACTCACGAAAGGCGACAACCATCGGCTGTTCGGCGACCGCTTCCAGGTGCGCCAGATAATAGCCGCCGGGTATGGCAAGACTGCGGGAGAATAGGCGAACCAGGCGGTTGACTGAAGTGTCGTGCTGGACAAGGCTATGCGGAGCCAGTGCGACGCCGTTTCCAGCGACTGCCGCTTCGATCGCAAGGATTGTGCTGTCGAATTGCAGGACATCGCCAGTAGGCGGCGCGTCGGCCGTGAACCACATGGCCCAGTTGAGCCGGCACGCGCGCTGTAGCTGGTTGTCTTGCAGAAGCTGCGACCGTTTGAGGTCTTCTTCGCGATAAAGCCCTTCGCGCCGCTGGAACTCGGGCGCGCAGACCGGATAGGCCTCGTCTCTAAGGAGGAGCTCTATCGCCACGCCATCCTGATCGAGCGTTTCCACATCGCTATAGAAGACCGCGAGGTCGATTTCGGAGTTGGCGAGGTCGGGCAGCTGGTCAATGTTCGAGAGGCGCAGGTCGATGTGCGGAAAATCGCTCTTGAACCGGGAAAGGCGCGGAATCAGCCATTTCTGACCAAAACCCGGGCAGGTGGCAACGGAGAGGATTCCGCTCGTGGCGTGCTGCTTTAGCTGTTCCGTTGCCAGCGAAAGAAGGTCAAATGCCCCCTCCAGCGTGGGTAGAACGGCCGCGGCGGCCTGTGTCAGGTCGAGATTGTTTCCGGAGCGGATGAAAAGACTGACGCCGAGGCTTTCCTCGAGCAATTTGACCTGGTGATGGATCGCCGCGGGCGTGACCGCAAGTTCCTCCGCCGCCCTGGCAAGGCTCTTGTGTCGCGCGGCGACCTCAAAGGCGCGAAGGGCGTTCAATTGCAAGAGACGTCGGCACATGGTCGGCTCCGTAGAACGAGCTGCAGGTTATGCGGCCAGCAAAGCCGCTGCAACAGCGAAGGTCGAGCTTCCCTGCGCCCGCCGCGGCTCGGAGAACCCGGGCCGTCCGCCGGCAGGCGTTGAGTACAGCTAAAGGGAAGATTTCCAAAGACTAACTTGCGGATTCCCTTGGCGCTGCCAGACAATCCGATTGGGCGTGATAGCCATCGTCCTGCTCACGTAGGGCGGTGAAATTCGGGTACATCAACGGTCTTACATGAACATTTCTGCAATCAAGCCTCTTACCGCCGACGACGCGCGCCGGTACATCCCGCCGCTCAGCGACTATAACGCGACCTCACCCGGCTGGGAGGAGGTCGAGTACCGTCATTTCGAAGGGCCAAGTTCCAACGTTGTCGTTGGCTTTTGGGAAGGGGCTCCCGGCGAGATCACTCTCGACCCGTGGCCTTACACGGAAGTGTGCTCCATCCTATCCGGGCGGGTTGCCGTTCGCGATCGGCAGGGAAACGAGATCACGTTCCAGGCCGGAGCGACATTCATGGTGCCTCGCGGGTTCGCGGGCCAGTGGATCACCGTCGAGCCGGCGAGTAAGCTGTTCGTCGCCATTTCGTGACCGGCCCGCAAGGGATGAGCGCGTGAACACCGCAAGCAGATCTCCGTGCGATGTCCGCAACGCCGCGGTCGACGAGCGGGATGTCATCGTGCGCGCCCAGTCCGTCGAGAAATGGTTCGGCGGGAATCAGGTTCTCAAGGGCGTCGATCTGGATGTGCGGCGCGGAGAAGTGGTTGTCCTGATCGGCGCCTCCGGGTCGGGAAAAACGACGTTCATCCGCTGCATCAATCACCTTGAGACGATCGACGCCGGGCGGATCTACGTCAATGGCCAGCTCATCGGGTACCGGGAAAAGAACGGTCAGCTTCGCACGGCGTCAGAGACGAATACCGCGCGTCAGCGCAGAGACATCGGCATGGTATTCCAGCGTTTCAATCTGTTCCCGCACCTCACGGCCCTGGGCAATGTCATCGAGGCGCCCATTCACGTAAAGAAGGTAAGCAGGGCCGAGGCCATCGAGACTGGCCGCACTCTCCTTGCGAGAGTTGGACTGGCGGATAAGGAGAACGCGTATCCTGGTCAGCTATCGGGAGGCCAGCAGCAGCGCGTGGCCATCGCGCGAGCGCTCGCGATGAAGCCGAGCCTGATGCTTTTCGATGAGCCGACCAGCGCCCTCGATCCGGAGATGGTCGGAGAGGTGCTCGAGGTGATGAAGGAATTGGCTCGAGACGGGATGACGATGATCGTGGTGACCCACGAAATGGGTTTCGCGCGGGAGGTCGCGCACCGGGTGATCATGATGCACGACGGGCGCATCGTGGAGGACAGTCCACCCGACGTCTTCTTCACCGCGCCCAGACACGAGCGCAGCAGGGCCTTTATAGCCAAGATCATCAACAGTTGAGGCGGTGGACGTCTGAGCCGGTGGGCGAAGGACGACTACCCCTGCGGCACACTGGAAATCGGCAAGGCGAGGGACAGAGAAGATCATGACGACAATCGCAAGGGCCATGGCCGTGGTCGCGACCGCGGCGCTGTCAGCGGGCTTCGTCTCTGCGGTCGGAGCGGCCGAGATCGAACCGCCGCAAAGGATCAAGGACGCCGGGAAAATCGTGTACTGCACCGAGCTCGCCTTTCCGCCATGGGAGATGCTCGATCCGCTGACCCAGAAGCCGACGGGCTTCGACATCGATCTCGGTGCTGCGGTCGCGGAGCGGATGGGGGTCGCGAGCGAGCACAAGAACATCTCCTTCGACGGTCTCATCCCCGCTCTCCAAGCCGGGCAGTGCGACGCCATCATATCAGGCCTCTATGACAAGCCGGAGAGACGCGAGATCGTCGACTTCGTGCATTACGCCTATACCGGCAATTCGATTTTCGTGAGGGCAAACAGTGACATCAAGGAGCTGTCTTCCTTTGATGAGCTTTCGGGCAAGAAAGTCTCCGTCGGCGTAGGAACCGGCCCGGAGGCTGACCTCAAGGCTGCCAACGAACGGCTCCGGGCGGCGGGCAAGCCACCGATCCAGATCGTCTCAATGCCGAGCACGGCGGATGCGATTCAGCAGCTCGTTGCCGGGCTTGTCGACGCCTATGCAGGCTCCACTGACCAGGGCGGATACTTCGACAAGCAGCAGCCGGGTCAAATCCGGATCGCGAGTCCGCAGGTTTCGGCGCTCCCGGTCGGAATCGCAACGCTTCACAGGGACAAGGACCTGCACGAGGCGTTCAAGGCCGCGGTGACGGACATCCGTAAGAGCGGGGAGTACGAGATCCTGTTGCAGAAGTGGGGTCTCGAGAGTGTCGCCCTGCAGCCGTAACGAACCGAACAGATGTGACGCGGGATGGGGAACCTGAACTTCGATTTCGCCTTTTTCATCAACTTCCTCATTGACCCGCCTTCCATCGTGCTCTGGGGCCTGTGGCTGACGATCTCGATTTCGATCGTCGCCCAGGCGCTGGGCGTTGTACTGGGCCTGTTCGTCGCGCTGGCGCGGATGTCGCGGCGCATCTGGCTTCGCGCCCCCGCCACGTTCTACATCTGGATCTGGCGCGGCACGCCGGTACTGGTGCAACTCGTGATCGTCTACACGGGGTTCGCGGCGGCCGGCATCTGGAGGTATCCGGATATCGTCATCGGCCCCTTCACGCTGCCCGGGCCGCTGCAGGCCGCCATTCTCGCGCTCTCGCTCAACGAGGCAGCCTACATGGCCGAGATCATTCGGGCCGCGATATCGTCGGTCGACAAGGGGCAGTATGATGCGGCCAAGGCGCTCGGCATGCCGCCCGCAACGGCCATGCGCCGGATTATTCTGCCGCAGGCCGTACGGATCATCATTCCGCCGCTGGGCAACGAGTTCACCCTCATGCTGAAGGGGACGTCGCTCCTCTCCGTGATCGGAATCAGGGAGCTGTTCGGCACGCTTCAGTCCCTCAATGCCGCAACGTTCAAGACGTTCGAGCTCTTCCTCATCGCTGCCATCTGGTACCTCGTGCTGACCTCGATCATGGGGATCGTGCAGAGATGGCTGGAAGCACGGTTTGGTGAGCAGGAGGCCGAAAGGCCGCTAGGCAAGGTGCAGCGGCGGTCGCTCTTCTCGGGGACGCGATGAGCTATGGAAGAGCTTCGGGTAAATCAACCGGGAGGAAGCAGCAAAGAACAAGCCGTGGATGCAAGCTGGCCATGGCTCAATTTGCATGAACCGGTGCCTGCGCTGTCAGGCTATCGCCCGGTCATCGGCCGATGCGGCATGGTGTCAAGTCCTCACTACGCCGCATCGTCGATCGGTCTCGAGATCCTGAAGAGCGGCGGGAATGCGGTGGACGCGGCCATAGCGGTCAGCGCCGCGCTGATGACCGTGTGCCCGATGCAGTGCGGCCCGGGTGGGGACGCCTTCTGGCTCATTGCCGATCCAACGGGTGAGATCAGCGTCCTTGATGCCGCCGGCCCCGCGCCGGCTGGCGCGAGCTGTGAGGAACTGAGAGGGCGCGGCCTTCATGAGATTCCAAGGCGCGGGGGACAGGCGGTCACGGTCCCAGGCGCTGTCGATGGATTGGTGAAGGCGCATCGGCGTTTCTCGACGCTTCCGCTCTCGCGCCTGCTGGAGCCCGCGGCAAGATTGGCCGAGGGTGGCTTCGTGGCGAGCCGCCATACGCGGGCGAGCTTTCTGGCCTGCGAGGAACAGCTTCGCGAAAAGGATGCGCTCGCCCTTTTCAGTACGAACGGTCGCGTTCCCGAACTCTACGGCCTGATCAAACAGCCGAAGTTGGCGCAGTGCCTCAGGGATATAGGACGTTCTGGCGGACGAAGCTTCTACGAGGGCAAACTTGCCAAGGAAATGGCGGCGGCGTGCCAGAGCTGGGGCGGCTGGCTCAGCGAAGAGGATCTCGCGGGCTATGGGGCTCGGTGGGCGACACCGATCTCCACATCCTTCAGGAATCTGGAGGTGTTCACCGCACCACCCCCCAGCCAGGGCTTTGCCCTCCTGGCCGCTCTTCGAGCAGTGGAGTCTATGATACCAGAGCCGCTGGCACTCTTTTCCGCATCGACGGTCCATCTGCTGGTGGAAGCGACAAATGCCGCGCTCGCGCTGCGTGATCGGTTCAACGGCGAGGGGGCTTCGGCCAGGGTGCGGGACGCGCTCGAGGAAATGGCAGCATTCCCGGAAACATTCGATGCGGAGCGCCACCGTCCCATTGCGTTCGATCCCCAAGGGACGCGCAAAGGCGATACGGCCCACCTTGCCGTCGTGGACAAGGACGGCATGTCCGTGTCGTTGATCCAAAGCCTCTTCTACGATTTCGGAACCTGCATCCCAATTGTGTCGGGCGGCTTCACGCTGCAGAATCGGGGCGCAGCCTTTTCGCTGCAAGACGGTCACCCCGGCTTGCTGTCTCCAGGGTGCCGTCCGCCCCATACGCTGATGCCCACGATCGTCCTCCAGTCCGGTAAACCCCGTTATGTCCTCGGGTGCATGGGAGGAGACGGGCAGATGCAGACCCAGCTGCAGTTGCTCGTTGACCTGTGTGTTGGCGGCCTGGACCCTCAGCAGGCGGTGTCACGGGCAAGGTGGTATCTCGACCGCGGCGAAACGACCCGCATCGTGGCGGAACAAGGTGCGGTCGATGCTGCAGAGCTGAGGAGGAAGGGGCATCAAGTCGCTCCAATGGGGCGCTTCGAAGAGATCATGGGCCACGCGCAAGTGATCGAGGTGACACCGGGCGGGATTCTCATCGGAGCCGCAGACCCGCGCTCGGACGGTCAGGTCGCCGCCTTCTAACCAAGGTGCCATTGATATTGATATGGCACCTGATGGCAGGTCGGCGTCGGGTACAATTCGACGCGTCCTGATGATCATTCTCGGTCGCAGGTCGGGGGAAGCGAAGGCTGACCACCGCCCCCAGGCGCACCTCCGGGATGGCACATTACGTCTGCAACGCGCATGACGTCTGCAACGCGCTGGGCTGCGGACGGTTGCGCCGGATGGCCTAGTCTCGGAGCGTCTCCAATAGACCCAGAGGCGGACGAACGGGCGGTGCGTCAGCGGGGTCGGCGAAGTGCCGCGAGCGGCCGACAGACGCCGACCGCAAAGCGGACCCGGACGGTTTTGACTTGCCAACCCTGTTGCCGCTTGATGAGTGCGATGCCTATTCCCTGTCGCCGGTATGGGCTTCGATCGAGCTGATGATCTGATTCCAGTGCAGTGGGTTCAGTTCATGTCCCGCGTTATCGAGTGGCACGAACTTGGAATGGGGAACGGCTTCGGCCAGCTTCGTCCCGTGAGCGAAAGAGAGAATGGGATCGTTCCTGCCGTGGATTACGAGGAAAGGCGCTTTGATCTCCCCCAGGCGACCGCGATAGCTCTCGCCGCCCGTCAGCATGGCATGATTCATGGCGCTTTGCGGATTGATCGCGCGGTCGTACTCGCGTTCCGCGAGGTCGCGGGCACGCTCTGCATCAAAGGCCGCACCGCCTCCGGCACTGATCCGGAAACTCTCGACGCGGAAGGCAACAACCGCCTCGCGGTTGCTCCAGTCGAGCGTGGTGATCTTGCCGAACTGATCGAGCAGCGCCGGATCCATTTCCGGTAGATCGGGATCGTCCTCGTCAAAGCGTGCCGAACTGATCGCCGTTACGCTCGCCACGCGCGAGAGGTGCTTCAGGGCAGCGATCTGCGCGATCATGCCGCCCAGCGACATGCCAACGAGATGCGCGCGCCGGAGATCATAGCCGTCAAGAATGGCGATGACGTCGTCGGCCAGATCGTCGAGCGTATAGTCCAGCTCGCCAGCCGTTCCCGTGGTCGATTGCCCGGTGTCGCGGTTGTCATAACGAATGACGAATCGGCCGGCGTTGGCCAGCGCCTCGCAGAATGCGTCCGGCCAGAACAACATGGATGCGGTTGCGCCCATGATCAGAACAATCGGAGGTTTCTCGGATTCACCGAAAGCTTCGGTGGCGAGCCTCACCGCCCCTCGATAAACGTTCCTTGCAACCCCTGGCATAAATCTTCCTTATAGCCTGCGATCGGCGGTGGCGGCACGACGCCGACCGGACCTTGACTCAATGCAGCGAACGGAAACCGACGCGAAGGTCGTCGACAATCGCCTCCGGCCGCTCCCATGCCGCGAAGTGAGCGCCCTTCGGGTGCCGGTGATAGTAGATCAGCTTCGGGTAGGCCTTTTCGGCCCAACTCCGCAGGGCCGGGCATATGTCGTCCGGGAACACACTCACGACGGTGGGGATGGTGACGCCTTTCGGTGCAAAGAAAGCGAGCTTGTTCTCCCAATAGAGGCGCGCCGAAGAAACCCCGGTGTTCGTCAGCCAGTAGAGCGTGATGTTGTCGAGAATGTCGTCCCGCGTGAGGCCCTCGGACTGACCGTCGAAGACGCGTGCGATCAGCTCATAGCTCCAGATATCGTGGTCGAGAATCCAGGCCGCGAGGCCGACGGGGGAATCGGCAATACCGTACAGCGTCTGCGGGCGGTTGCCCATCTCCTGCGCATAGCCGAGGCCGTGCTTGTAGAAGAACGCGACCTGATCGAACGCCTGACTTTCCTCCGCCGAGAGGTCGGGCGGCGGGGGAACTCCGGCTAAGGCCGCTGCATCAATGTCCGGCGGAATAGCACCCGCCATGTTCGTATGGATTCCGAGTAATTCGGGAGGCGCGTCGACTCCCATCAGGTCGACGATAAGCGCCCCCCAATCTCCACCCTGTGCAACGAATCTTTCGTAGCCGAGGCGTTTCATCAGCACGGACCAGGCGCGCGCGATGCGCTCAGGACTCCAGCCGGTCGTGCCCGGCTTTCCGGAAAAACCGTACCCCGGCATCGAGGGGATCACCAGGTGGAACGCATCCGAGGCGCTCCCGCCGTGAGGTGTTGGATCGGTCAGCGGCTCGATGATCTTCAGCTGCTCGATGATCGAGCCTGGCCACCCGTGCGTGACGATGAGCGGCAGCGCATCCTCGTGTTTGGAACGCACATGGATGGAAATGGATGTCGAGATCGTCGATCTCGGTCAGGAATTGTGGCAGGGCCCTTAACCTCGCCTCGCACTTTCGCCAGTCGTAATCTGTCTCCCAATAGTGCGCGAGTTTCTGGATGGTCCCCAACTTCACCCCTTGCGATGCATCCGTGACCGGCTTCCGCTCAGGCCAGCGGGTTGCAGTGATGCGTCGGCGAAGCTCTGTGATCTCCTCCTGTGGGAAGTCGGGGCTGAAGGGACGGAGGGACGATAGTGACGTTGTCGACATGACGTCCTCCTCTGCTCTACTCGATGTTCGGATGCGGAACCGCTCGAGTGAGCGATTTCGTTTACGATCCCCGGCCGTTCACGTGTGTGGCGCTCTGTTGCGGTGCCCCGGCCGCAACGACGTTGGATTCATCAAGTTATAGGTTCGAAACGATGCAATGGCGAGTCCGCTCAAGGTCAATGGCAGCCCCGGACCATATGCACCAGGACTATACAGCAGGAACGGGCTTTTGCGACCTCGCGACAATGACGATGCCGACAAGGGAAACCGCTAATCCCCCCGCCATCTCCCATGACAGTGGTTCGTCGAACATGATCCAAGCCCAGACCATGGTGACCGGGGGACTCAGATACAGGATCGCGGTGACCCGAGCCGGAGACGATTTCCGAAGCGCGATGTAGTAGAGGCTCCATGCGCCAAAGGTCGCGACGAAGACGAGCCACAGAATGCCGGCAATAAAGCCGCTTTCGAGCACAGGGAGCACGCTTCCTTCATGCCAGGCGAACAGGGCGAAGATGGCGGACGCCGAAAGGCATTGGATGCACAAGCGCTGGTGCACAGGCATGGCGCTGCTCGGACTGCGTTTCTGCAGGAGTGTAGCCATTGCCAGGGAAAGCGTTCCCAGGACAGGCAGGCCATAAGCCCACAGCGGGGCGTCGCTGATATGGAGAGACCAGCCCGAGGCAATCAAGACGCCGGCGAGACCGATGATCGATCCAAGCCACTGGCGCCAGGTCAGCGCCTGTCCAAGAACGGGCCAGGACAGCAGTGCGACGGCCAAGGGCAGCATGTCCGCAATCAAGGCGACGAGACCGGTCGGAACGCCATGGGAAATTGCAAGGGCGAACCCGGCCAAATAGCCGGACATGGCCACTGCGCCGAACATCATCTGCGGGAGGGCATCTCTCCACCGGAGCGCGGGACCCATTGCCAGGGCGAAAGGCACGAGCACCAGACCGGAGACCAAGCTGCGCCAAAGCAGGATCAGAAAGATCGGAGCGTGATCGATCGCAAATCGAATGCCGACGAACCCGGCGCTCCAGCAAATCACCAGAGCCGCTTCAAGTATGACCAGGATAACAAGCGCCGCGATTCCGCCCCTCGGCCGAAAAGGGACCGTGGCAACTTCACTCATCTATTCCGGCTTCCTGCGAAGAGAGTTGGCGAGAAGACGCGCGAAAGCTCACATCCCGAGATGCACGGCAGATGATCTCGGTGTCATAGCCGCTCCAGTATGGAGGCGGCGATCTTCCGTGCCGTTTTCAGACGCGCGTCATGCCCGTCGAGGCCCGCGCGAGACATCGCGCCTTCGAGAAGAAAGGACAGATGTTCCGCGGTCTCGTCGATGGACGTGCCGGCTGTCGGTTGCATGTCGCGGAGGTGCTTTTTGAACTGCCGCTCCACCTCTTCCTTTTGAGAGGCAACCAGTGCTCGGCCCGGATCGCCCACGGGAAGCTCTGCGGCCGCATTGAGCAGTCCGCACCCTCGAAATCCCCGCTCATACGCACCGGCCGCATGGTCCAGATAGGAATCGAAGACCGCAAGGATACGCTCTTGGGGCGTTCTCGCATGCTTGAGCCGCTCCTGATAAAGCTCCCGCCATTCCGCACAACGCGTCTGGATATACGCGTTGACCAGATCGGCCTTGGACGAGAAGTTGTTATAGAGGCTCATTTTCGCGACGCCTGCACGCGCGGTGATCGCATCGATGCCGGTCGCCCCAACACCTTCGGCATAGAACAACTCGGCTGCTGCCTTCAGGAGGCGCTCCCTGGCTGGCACTCTGTCGGTCATGGTCGCTCTCCATTGAATTAGGTAGACTGTTCTACCTAATTTCATTGTTTGTCAAGCACCTCTCTGTGGATCGGATGAATTCGGATGGGAGGCAGATTCGAAGCACGCTCGATTGCTGGGCGACCGCTTCTGGTGCACGCGCGCCATCGGAGGCCGGTGAGCTAAGGTCTCCTTTCCACCCATCGCAGGCAACGTGAGCGCCGTGGCCGTTCGTCTGTCCCCGGTCAAGATGCGACGTCGCCCCGGATGGGGCATGACGTTCGCAAAGCGGTTGCCTGCGGACAGTTGCGCTGGGTATTCCTGATCGGGGTGGTCTTCAAGCGGAAGAAGATCGCGAGTCATTTGCGCTGATGGCGAGTGCAGACGGCCACACCGGGGCGTCCCTACCGCGCCGGCAAAGAAAAACGGCCGGCCCCGTGCCAGGGGGCCGGCCGCAAGGAAACCCAGCGGCAATTTGATCTCGAGCCGCACCGCCGCTGGGTGGCCGGGTCCTCGGAGACGTCCGGGGGCCCGGCCGCGACGGGTCGCGCGGGGCCGCGCTACTCCGCTGCCTTGCCGGAGGTTTCGGCCAGCAGCTTCTCGGCGAGGGCGCGCTTGCCCGCGGCGTCCATCTTCTTCAGCTCGTTGGCGAGCACCCGTTCGTTGATCGACTGGTTCCAGTAGTCGAGCGAGTCGAACCCGAGCAGCGCCGACTTGCCGACAAACTGGCGCAGCACCTCGTTGGACGGCCCCATGACCCAGCTTGCTTTGCCGTCGCGCAGCAGGCGCTCGATGCCGAGGCCGGGCTTGTAGCCGGTGCCGCCGCAGGCGTGCAGCATCTTGTCGACGACGTGCGTCACGTTCTTCGCCGCGGTGAACTTTACCTGCCACATCCAGTGCAGCACCTGGGCTCGCGGCAGGACGCTCACGTCCTTGTGGATCGACCAGTCGCAGCCGTTGGTGAGCTGGTCCATCGCCGCCGCCATCTGGAAGGTGAGGGCGCGGCTGGCGTTGGTGTCGGCGATCGCCGCGCCGAAATAGTCCTGGATGCTCGGGTAGTCGCAGACGCGCATGCCGACGTCGACATGCTTCTTCTTCGTCGTGTGGCTCTTGGCGATATCGATGGCGCCCATCGAGATGCCGTTCCAGCAGGCCGAGGAGCAGAGCAGGAAGAACGGGTCCACCGCCTCGTCGTTCGAGCTGGCGCCGTCGCCCTTCGGCCCGACCATGCGGTCGGGGGACAGCACGACGTTGTCGACCTCGAGCGTGCCGGACTGGTTGCCGCGCAGACCGAGCCCGTCCCATTTCGAGGGCTCGGCCTTCACCTCGTCGCCCATGACGAGCCAGCAGGTGAGGTCCGCGTAGTTGCCGCCGAAATCGGGGCTCGTCGTCTGGATCACGTACCAGTCGGCGAAACCGCCCGAGGTCGTCCAGGACGCCTTCTTGCGCACCCTGTAGCCGCCGTCGACCCGCTCCGCGCCCGACGAAACCGGGTACCAGAAATGCCCGCCCGTCTCGGGGTCGGAGTAGGAGAGCGTGCCGACCAGAACGTCCTTGTCGACGCGCCGCAGAATGTCCTTGATGGTCTCGTTGTCGTGATGGCGCAGCGCCGCGGCCGCGACGGCGCCGGTGTGCATCGTGTAGCACATCGCCGTGCTGGGGCAGCCGTAGCGCGCGATCGTCTCGACCACCATGGCGGCGCAGACGTGGTTCTCGCCCATGCCGCCGAGCTCCTTCGGGACGAGGAGTCCGAGTAGACCGAGCTCCGCCAGCGCCTCGAAGTTCTTGCGGGGGAACAGGAGCTTCTTGTCCGACTCGATCGCGTTGTCGCGGAGCGTTGTGCGCGCCAGCTCGATGAGCTCGGCCTGAAGCTTCTTCTGCTCATCGGTCAGGAGCCACTGGGGATCGAACTCGAAGCCGAGACCCCAAAACTCCTCGCTGCCCCATTTCTTGACCTGATCCATGTGAGCCTCACTGCGGTTCGCCCGGCGTCAGAACGGCGCGGAAGACGATGGGAATTTTCCCTCTTTTGCGGCGAGCGTACACGAATTGGTAAAATTGGCGCAAGCCGTTCAAGCCGGCTTCGGCGAAAATTTGCAACCAAAGATGGACCAAATGATCCGCCGTATCTGGGCTTGAACATACGCATTCCGGCCATCTTGCTCACGCAGCCGGCCGATCTTCGTGAGATTATGGTCTGTGATTGGCCCGAACTGGTCCGGTGTCGGTTCCAGCGCCGGAGACGGGCGGGCGGCTAATCGATGCGGCGATAGGCGCCGCGGAAGAAGAGCAGCGGCTGCCCCTCGGCCTGCGAGCGCAGGCGCAGAACCCGGCCGACGAAGATCAGATGATCCCCGCCGTCATAGACCGAATGGGTCCGGCATTCGAAGCTCGCCAGCGCGTCCTTCAAGATCGGGCTGCCGGTGTCCCAGACCTCGTAGGCGACCCCATTCCACTTGTCGCTGAGCGGCCGCGCGAAGTTCGACGACAGCGCGATCTGGTCCTCGCGCAGGACGTTGATGGCGAAGCAGCCGCTCTCCTGAAAGGCCTTCAGGCTGTAGGCGCTGCGGTCCAGGCTGAACAGAACCAGCGGCGGGTCGAGCGAGACGGAGTTGAAGGAGTTGGCGGTGATCCCGAGCAGCTCGCCCTGCGGCGTGACAGAGGTGACGACCGTAACGCCGGTGGCGAAGCAGCCGAGAGCGTCGCGGAAGGCTCGCCTGTCGACGGTCATGGCGGCTCCGACCTTAGTGAGAGGGCTGGGACCGGCAGTTACCACGATTGACGATGATCAGGCAATGGCCAGACGGGTGGGCGGGCGGCGACACACCCCCGCAAGACGGCGAACGCCTGTGCACCGGCGAGACGCGTTCCGGGATGATCCCGAGGGCGAAGGCAAGTTCATGCCCGAACAGCCGCCGACCGGCGCGGGGGACGGTCGGCGGGCGTTCTGGGCGATCAGCCTCGGTCGTGATCGCGCGACTGGAAGGGTCGCCGCGGCTTTGGTGCGCGCGGCGTCGCAGTGCTCGTGTCGAGTTGGATGACACGAAGCACCTGGATACCCTTGCGGCCTTGCCCCACCTCGCAGTGAATCGTCGAGCCCTCAGGAGCATCCTGAAGGCCCGCTTGCTTCAAAGCGGAGATGTGCAGGAAGACATCGGGCGAGCCGTCGGACGGTGAAACGAAGCCAAACCCCTTTTCGGGGTTGAACCACTTCACCGTTCCCCGGAGCTCCGATCCGCTGTCACCGCCGGCCGCTCCGGAATTCTGTCGTTCGTACATTACGCTCACTCTAGCTAGTAACGTCCCGTGCGGGTGATCCCTCGACCGCGCCTCGACGAAAGGTCCAAGCTCCGACGGCTTATGAATTCCATCCCGAGAGCATCCGCCTTGGACAACAACATGATACATTGAGCGTCTTCATAAAGAAATGCAAGTCCCGGTTTTGACGTTGGCGGCGAAGGACCGGTTTCAGCTAAAGTATTACAAAACGATATCGTAGGCTTGGCCGAATTCGTGGGTGCGGCGCCGAATGAAGATACAAGAGCTGGTTGCCGTATAACCGAAGCGGTCGGCCGATGACGGGGGCGGAGGCGGCTTCGGAGAAATAATCCGCCCAAACGCGGGCTGTAATCTTCGGTCGCCGCGACCGGGCCAGGGCGAGGTGCCGGCGCCCGTTGCGGGCCTTGGGCGGGTTCCGGTCGTGCTTCAGGATTCAGGAGATGGGCAGCCAGTCGGTCAGGAGGACGTCGCGTAGACCCGCCCCCGCCTTGAGCGCGCCGAGGTTGCCGCTGTAAAGCTGATAGCCGCCATCAAGGTGACGGGCCACGATCCAACGCGGCTTGCCGGAGCTCGGGTTGACGATCCGATAGTAGTCCACGGGTCCGGCGCTGCGCTCAAGCGCCAATCCGTTCGCGGCGAGCGTCGCGCCGACGACGGACATCAGGCCCTCGTCCTCGAGCGTGAACCGAAAGAGATCCGTCGGCTGCTTTGGCACGTCTATGGTGTTCCCCAACATGCCCGTGCAGTGCTGCCAGTCTGCGCGCACAGCACCGTCCAGCGCATTAGCATGAGTCAAGTCGGCACGGGCCAAATCTGTGCGAATCCCCGATTTGCCGTGCGTCCTGATACTCATGCGCGAACTATAGCACGGATCCCGGCGTCCGGAACATCGCGGGGCGCTGCTGTTCGGCATACCGCCGATGCTTCGCCGGGCGCAATCGGAGTACGGCGGGTTAGCGGACGACGCCGCAGCGATTTGCTGGCAACAATTTTCTGAAGGCGCTCGAAGCACTGGGAGCGGCGGTGGCATTCGTTCTGCTGGTCGGCAGCGGCGATCCGGATCAGCCGATGTGGCGATCCGCACTGGAAGGAAGGGGTCACGCCGTGGCGGAGGCGGAGACCGGCACGTTTCTCGGCATCGCCGAAACAGAACCTGTCGAGGTCGTCGTCATCGACATCTCGCCGCTCCGGCACGGGGTTCACCTCATCGGCATCATGGAATTGCGGCACCGGCGGCCGAGCATCAAGATTATCGCGGTCTGCGGCGGACGGGACGCGGACACGCTCCTCGGAATGGCCGTGCAGGCCGGCGCCGACGCCACGCTCCGGAAGCCCTTCAGCGGCGAACGGCTGGTGCGGACGGTGGCGCGCTGTCTCGGGCAGCCCCTCGTTACCTGATCGATCGACGCAAAGGACGAGCGGCGCCGTTACCTGCGTCAATTCGCCCGGGCCTCGCCGGGCCGTTGGCCGAGGCCGCGCAGGATCTCCCGCTGCACGGCGAGGTAGCCGGGGGCCACGACCTTGAGGTCGCGGCGCAATTCCCGGTGCACGGCCGGCAGGGCATGAAAGGGGACCGACGGATAGGCGTGGTGCTCCGCATGGAACGGCATGTTCCACGCGAAGAAGCGGACGATCGCGTTGGTCAGAGTCGTCCGCGTGTTGGCCAGCATGTCGGGCGAGAGCGGGCATCCGGTGTGCTCGGCGAGCAGGAACAGCCGGAGGAAGGGTTGTCCGACGAGAGCCGGCAGGACCCAGTAGAGCAGTGGGGCGGCGGATCCGGTGGCGACCGCGACAACGACGATGCCGCCGTAGAGCCCGAGCAGCAGCCGCGCCTCGCGGATCGCGGGGCGCGCGAGGTGCGGCGGCAGGAAGGGTTCGGGCGTTCTGCCCAGCGCGCGTCGCAGGAGGCCGCCGATCTGCGCCCACCAATAGGGCAGGCCGGAGACGTGCAGCAGCCAAGCGGCGAGGGTGTCCGGCTTCGGCGTCGCCAGCTCCGGGTCGCGCCGGGGATCCTGCGTGTACCGGTGGTGCGCGAAGTGGAAGGCGCGGAAATAGGCCGGCGGCAGAACGAGCAGCGCGCCGCAGACCCAGGCGACGGAGTCGTTGAGCCAGCGGCTGCGGAAGGCGGTGCGATGGACCGTTTCGTGCAGCGGCGCGAACAGGAAGGTCAGCACCGCGCCGTGCAGGAGAAGGGCCGGCGCCGCCCACCAGCTACCGACCGTCTGGCCCAGCAGCCATCCCGTCGCGCCGAGCGCTGCCCCGTGCCCGGCGAGCTGGATCAGGCCGCGCCGGTCGGAGCGGGCGCTGAGTTCCCGCAGTCGCGCCCGATCGATCCGGGCCGGCCGGTGTGTGGTTTCCTTCATGGGGCGCAGTCTACGGCAATCCGTGGGCGGATTGCCAGGGGGCGCGCCGTCCGAAGGCGCAGCCGAAACGTGCGGCGCGGGGGGCGGCACGGTGGCTTCGCCGGTGCGTGGTGCGCGTTGCCAGGGCGGCCGCTGTGGCATTAAGGTCACCTCCGGCGCAACGGTAGAAGGAGGATCTCGAGAATGCCCGGCGACGCGATCCGTGAGGCGAGAATCGACTTGGCCGCGGCCTTCCGGCTGGCCGTCCGCTTCGGCCTGCACGAGGGCATCTGCAACCATTTCAGCCTCATGCTTCCGGGCGCCGAGGACTGCTTCCTGCTGAACCCGTACGGCCTGCACTGGTCGGAGATCACGGCGAGCAACCTGCTGGTCGTCGACGGCGAGGGGCGGGTGCTCGAAGGCGAAGGCGAGGCGGAGCGGACCGCCTTCTACATCCATTCGCGCATTCATCGGGCGAACCCGCGCGCCGTCTGCGTGCTGCACACGCACATGCCCTACGCCACGGCGCTGACGTCGATCCAGGGGACGCGGCTCGAGCCAATCAGCCAGAACGCGCTGCGCTATTACGACGACGTCGCCTATGACGACCTCTACAACGGCCTCGTCCACGACAACGCGGAAGGCGACCGGCTCGCCGCCGCGCTCGGCGACAAGCGGGTGCTGTTCCTCGCCAATCACGGCGTCATCGTGGTCGGCCGGACCGTCGCCGAGGCGTTCGACGACCTCTACTATCTCGAACGCGCCTGCCAGGTGCAGGTGCTGGCCATGTCGACCGGCCGGCCCCTGCGCCCGGTGCCCGAGGAGGTCGCCCGCACGACCTTCGGCAATATGAGCGGCGGCGGCGAGTTCGCGCGCATCCATTTCGACGCGCTGAAGCGGCTCCTCGACCGGGACGAGCCGGATTACGCAGAGTAGGCGGAGACCGGCGCCCGGGACGGAACGTCCGGTCTGCCGGGAGGCCTGCGATGGAACGAAGGCAGTGATGATCACGCCGGCCTACGTCGCCGAGATGGCGCGCTACAACGCCTGGCAGAACGAGGTCGTCTATGGCCTGTGCGACGGCCTGACCGAGGAAGAGCGCAGGCGGGACCGGGGCATGTTCTTCGGCTCGCTGCACAACACGCTGGACCACATCGCCATGGTCGACCGGACGATCCTGGACTATTTGGCGACCGGCACACCGGCTCCCTTCAACCCGTCCGTCGTTGTCCATGAGGACTGGACCGCGCTGAAACGGGAGCGGGCCGCTTTGGACGCACAGATCGGCCGTTTGGCGGACACGCATGGGGCGGATTGGTTCGAGAGCATCATCGAGGTGGACAGCGCGCGCCTCGGCCGCCGACGCCGCCTCCCGCGCGCGCTCCTCGTGATGCAGATGTTCAATCATCAAACCCACCACCGCAGCCAAGTCACGGCGGAGCTGTGGAAGCTCGGGTTCGACTACGGCGTGACGGATATCCCCTTCCGTCCGGACAGCCCTTACTGAGGGGAAGACGGCAGGGACCGGCGCGCCTGCCGGGAGAGGGAGACGGCGGTCTCAGACCGGCGGCGGATTGAGCCTGGCGAACCCGCTCTGGCGCCGGTACGGCCAGTAGGGATAGGGCGCCGTCACCGCGCTGGCGGCGTCCAGTTGCGCCATCTGATCGGGCGTGAGCGTCCATCCGACGGCGCCCAGGTTCTCGCGGAGCTGCGCTTCGGTCCGGGCCCCGATGATGACGGTGGAAACCGTAGGCCGCTGAAGCAGCCAGTTGATGGCGACCTGTGGAATCGTCCGGCCGGTTTCGCCCGCCACCGCCTCGAGCGCGTCGAGGACCCGGAACAGGTGCTCGTCCTCCACCGGCGGGCCGTAGTCGGCCGTCCGGTGGAGGCGGCTGGTCTCGGGGAGGGGCCGGCCTCGGCGGAGCTTGCCGGTGAGCCGTCCCCAGCCGAGCGGGCTCCAGACCACCGCCCCGACGCCCTGGTCCAGGCCGAGCGGCATGAGTTCCCATTCGTAGTCCCGGCCGATCAGGGAGTAGTAGGCCTGGTTCGCGACATAGCGCGGGTAGCCATACCGGTCGGCAATCGCCAGCGACTTCATCAGCTGCCAGCCGGAGAAGTTCGAGACGCCGACATAGCGGATCTTGCCGGCGCGCACGAGGTCGTCGAGCGTGGACAGGACCTCCTCCACGGGTGTCGCGGCGTCGAAGGCATGAAGCTGGAAGAGGTCGATGAAGTCTGTGCCCAGACGCCGCAGTGCCGCTTCGCACGCCCGGATCAACCGGGAGCGCGACGATCCGGCATCGTTCGGGCCGTCCCCCAAGGGAAGGCTCGCCTTGGTCGAGAGAAGGACCTGGTCCCGGCGCCCTTTGATCGCTTGACCCAGTACCTCCTCGGCGGCGCCGTCGGAATAGACGTCGGCGCTGTCGAACAGGGTGACACCCGCCTCCAGGCAGATATCGACCAGCCGCCGCGCCTGCGCGGCGTCCGTATTGCCCCATGCGCCGAACAGCGGACCCTGGCCCGCGAATGTGCCGGTGCCGAAGCTCAGGGCCGGGACCCTCAGTCCCGAAGCGCCCAGGTTCCTGTATTCCATGATGATTCTCCTCTGCCGCAGGCGAATTCGGTTCGGGATGTTGTGCCTTGCAGATAGAGGCGCGGCCTGCGATGAAACAGACGGCCGATCGTCACATCATCTATGAGGTGAATTCACAATGGGGCGCCCGGAGACGAACCGGTCCGGTGAGATGGAAGTGTTTGTGCGGGTCGTGGAGCTTTCGGGCTTCTCCGCGGCCGCCCGCTCGTTGCGCATGACGCCGTCGGCGGTCAGCAAACTGGTGGCGCGCCTCGAAACCCGGCTCGGCGCGCGTCTCGTCAACCGCTCCACGCGCAAGCTGCAGCTCACGCCCGAGGGGATGACCTTCTACGAGCGTTGCGTGCGGGTCCTGGCCGATATCGACGAGGCCGAGCGCGCGGTGGCGGCGGGAGCGGCACCGCGTGGCCGCCTGCGCGTCAATGCCAACGTGCCCTTCGGCCTCCACCACCTTCTGCCGCTCGTCCCCCACTTCGTCGCCCGATATCCGGAAGTCACGCTCGACATCACGCTCACGGACCAGGTGGTCGATCTTCTGGAGGAGCGCGCCGATGTCGCCATCCGCACCGGGCCGCTGCGCAACACGCGGCTCATCGCGCGCAAGCTCGGCGAAAGCCGCATGGCGGTCGTCGGGGCACCGAGTTATCTCGAACAACACGGCATCCCGCGGACTCTCGCGGAGCTTGAGAGCCATAACCGGATCGGCTTCAACTTCGCCCGCAGCTTCGAGGAATGGCCGTTTCTTGAAGCCGGCACCGTCAGAACGCTGCCCGCGCGCGGCAACGTTCAGGTCAGCGACGGTGAAGCCGCCCGCAGGCTTGCCCTGGCCGGGGTCGGTCTGGCACGGCTCGCCTTGTTCCACATCGGCGCCGACGTCCGGGCCGGCCGCCTGCAGCCCGTGCTCGAAGAGCTCAATCCGGGCGATCTCCAAGAGGTCCACGCCGTCTTCGTCGGCCAGGGGGGCCATCTGCCCGCCCGCGTTCGCGCCTTCATCGACTATCTCGCCGAGACGGTGCGGTTGTCCTGACTTGCGCCGCGTCGAGGGCAGCCGAGTGCCGCCCGGCCCGGTCAGGGACGGTGGTCCGCTCGGCCGAGAGGTGCCGGCAGCGTGCGGCTTCCCGCGCCGAGGTCCCGCTGCATCAGGACGGTGTCCACCCAGCGGCCGAGCTTGAATCCGACCGCGCGGAGCGTCCCGACCGGCCGGAAACCGAGGCTTCCGTGAAGGGCGATGGAAGCCGCGTTGCCGCTGTCACCGATGACGGCGATCATCTGCCGCCAGGGGCCCGTCTCGCACCGCGCGATCAGGGCGGAGAGCAGGGCGCGGCCGATGCCGCGCCCGCCGAACCCATCCGCAACATAGACCGAATCCTCGATCGTGTGGCGATAGGCCGGGCGCGGCCGATAGGCGGTGGCGTAGCTGTAGCCGAGGATCGCGCCGTTTGTCTCGGCGACGAGATAGGGAAGGCCCCGGCTCACAATCCCGGCTCTCCGCGACAGCATTTCGTCGATCGTGGGCGGTTCCTCTTCGAAGGTCGCCAAGCCGTGCAGGACGTAGTGGGCGTAAATCCTCTGGACGGCTGGCATGTCGGCCTCCGTCGCGTCGCGTACGAGGATTCCGTGCCCTGCGGCGGGCTCGTCGGTTCTGTCTATAAACGGCATGGACGCCCCCCTGATTGCGGCCGGATGCGAGCCGGCTCTCTGCCCGTCGTCTTCGATGTTGCCGAGCCGCCATCCAGGTCTCGTTTTCCCGCGCGATGGTTGGATGTGCGGTCCGCCGGGCGCTCAAAGCCTAGCGGATCGCGATCGGGTTGCCCGGCGACCCCGATGCGCCCTTCAGGCGAAGCGGCGCGAAGACAAACGCGAACTCATAGGCGCGGTCCCGCGCCAGCTCTTCGGTGATGATGCTTTCGAGAAGATAGATCCCGTTCTGCGTCAGGAGCAGCTGATGCACGGGAAAGACGAGCGAAGGGTCCGGATTGGGCACGACTTCGACGCCCGCGTTGTCCGACCCAACCATCACGATCTCTTCATCGATCAGGAACTGGGCGGCCTCCAGGCCGATTCCGGGGCCGGCGCCGTAATATTTGGCGCTGTCCGTCGTCCAGTTCGATCCCCAGCCGGTGTGAATGAGAACCGCGTCGCCTTCCTCTATTTCGGTTCCTTGCCGCTCGAGGGCTCCTCTGAGGTCGGCGGCGGTGATCTCGTAGCCGGCCTCGAGCTGGCTCACGCCTTTGTAGCCGGCGACATCGATCAGCACCCCTCGCGACACGATGGGCCCGACCTGTTCGACGCCGAGATGCGTCAGCCCGTGTTCGTTCCCGAGATCGCGGTGATGGAACCCGTTGAAGAAATAGTCCCCGATCCCGATGTGACCGAGGGCATCGAATTGCGTGCCGACCTGATCGAGTTCGCCGGTGAAGTATCCTTCGTGGGCCGTCAGTCGATTCTCGGCGATCGGGCCGATCTCGAGGATGCGCATCTCGTAGATCCGATCGCCGAAGACGGGCATATCCGGCCGGTAGACACGGCCAAGCTGATAAACCTGCCCCCGCTCGATCAGGGCCTTGGCGTCGAGCACCTTGGCCGGCGTCAATCGATTGGCCGCTCCGCGTTCGTCCCCGGGTCCCCAGGGCGACGGGTACCAATCGCCCTCTTGTGCGGCGGCGACCGAGCCGACGCCCGCAACGGCTAAGCATGTCAGTGCCGCGAACAACGGCCCACGGCTGGGTAAGAGTCCTCGGCACTTCATGACGACATCCCCCTGGAGGTTGGATCCGAAGATGAACGGGCGCGGAATGTCTCATTGCGCCAGCCAAACGTTGCGCGCGTCAAGTTCTGCGAAATGACGTTGGCGTGAAATCCCTCGTTGTGCCGGGTCGCGCCAAGACCACCGAGGAGCCGGTCTCCGGCCGAACTTGGCAGGCTATGGCAGGGGGAATTTGTCGAAACGGCCGGCGCCCTCAAGGCGTTGCCGCCGGAGTAAGCTATCCCGAGCCTCGGCAGTCGGGCGTTTCGCTTTCGAGGATTTCGATTGCTGCTGCGGGGGCGGCCCGCTTTCGGGGCGGCTGCCCCCGGATTCGTGACTTTCTCTTACAAGATCTGTGCCGAAACGGCGCTTGTGGGCCCGGTCGGGCCGCGGCACGGTTCCCCATCGATCGCGTCGGACCCGCCGCAGGCGGGGGTGCGTGATAAGGACGGTTTACATCCTGGGGGGCAGCATGATTCGAAAAAGAACTCTCACCGCCGCACTGGCGGTCCTGGCGCTGGTACCCTTTGCAAACCTGGCCGAAGCAGCACCGGTGCTCGTGACCAGCCGGTCGGCGCTCGGCGGGACCGATTTCCTTGATTGGGGCATTCTGGGGCCGACTGGGACGCTGGTCCCGAACGCATTCACGATCACGTCCAGTGGCGGGGTCGAGGTCGAGATCAGCAAGGCCAGCGCGGGCGACTTTCAACGGCGCGAGCAAGCCTTCAGTTGGACGGGCAACTTTGAACCGGGCGCTCCAATCCTCTACACGAACCGAACGCCGGGCCCGATTTCGATCGATTTCGGCGGGCTCGTTTTCGGCGGCGGGGCGCAGATCCAGTGGGTTCAATTCGGAAGCTTCACCGCCACGATCGAGGCCTTCGACGCCGCCGATAGAAGTCTCGGCATGTTCACACTCACCGGGAGTTCCACGCCCGCCAACGACAACTCGGCCCTCTTCATCGGCATTCTCGACACCGCGCAATCCATCGCCCGGATCGAGATCGGGCTGACCACGGACGGTGCCTTCGCCATCAACCGGTTCGATTTCGTGGGGACGCCGCACCGGCCGACGCAGATCTCCGGCCCCGGCACGCCGGCACTGATCGGCACCGGTCTCGTCGGCGTGGCCGCGCTGAGGCGGCGGAAGAGGGCATGAGACGCAAACGCTCTTACCGCAGCGGCGCGCTTTCCGACAGCAGCCAGGTGTAGAAGGCGGCGATGGGCCGGCGGCGGCGCGTGCCGTCCAGACTGACGAGATAGTAGTCGCAATCGGGAGCGGAGAGGGCGAGGTCGCTGAGCTTCACGAGCCGGCCCGCCGCGAGGTCGTCGGCGACCAGGAAGTCGTCCACCAGTGCGATTCCCTGTCCCGCGATCGCGGCGTCGATGGCAAGGCCGGTTTCCAGGATGCGCCGTCCGCGGCCGATGTCGGCATCGACGATACCCGCCGCGGCGAACCAGCGCCGCCAAGTACTGCCATCGCATTCGTCCAGCAGGATGGGGAGGTCCCTGAGATTCGCGGGGGCCACCGTGCCGCGGCTCTCGCGGAGCAAGCCCGGCGCGCCGACGGGGTAGAGCCGCGAGCGGGCCAGAAGGTCGCAGGCGGTGCCTGGCCATGCCCCGGCGCCGTTGCGGATGCAAAGATCGGCCTCGTCGCGCGCAAGATCGATGAGCTGCGGCGTCGCGTCGAGCACCACCTCGTAGTCCGGGTAGGCTTCCCGGAAGCGGTCGAGCCGCCGGATGAGCCAGCGCGCCCCGAAGGCCGGATGGACGTTCACGCGGATCTGCGCCTGGCCGGGACCGGCCACGGTCTCGGTCGCTTCGGCGATGGCGTCGAACGCCGCCGAAATCGCCTGCAGGTACCGGGCGCCGGCGGCCGTCAGCTCCACGCCACGCTTGGCCCTGTGGAACAACGCCACGCCGAGCCGCGCTTCGAGCGCGCGCACATGGCGGCTGATCGCGGCGTGGCTGACGCGCAGCTCCTCCGCGGCGCCGGTGAAGCTGTTGTGGCGCGCCGCGACCTCGAAGGCGCGGAGCGCGTTCAGTGGTGGCAGGCGCCGGGCCATCGTGTGTGACTTTCCCTTACGTCTTCCGTGACCAAACGGCGTTTGTGCCCGGGCGCGCCGGTTGCGAGAGTCGCGGGTGCGGGCGGCTTCGCCCGTCGGCGTTCTTCGTTTGAGGCGACCATGCTCGACCCGATCATCCAGCACTATGCCGATGCGCTGTATCTGCGGGCAACCCTGCGCTTGCCGCCGCGCCCTGTCGCGGTTGCCGCACGCTTGGCACCCGAGCCGCCGCGCCGGTCGACGCCGGTCGCGGGAACCGGTGCGGCCCGGATCGTCGGCATGCTCCGGAGCATGGCGATCGCATCGTGGCATCTCCTTCCGTCCTGTCGCGGGGCTACCACGCCGCTCGACCGAAGCGGCCCTCCAAGTATGGCACAAACGCCGCCGCGATGATTGAGTCTTGCGGTCTCCGGCGAGAGACGGGGACCCCGTACAGTTTGCATTAAATACATGCGAAATGCTTGAAATGAATCCTTGCCTTCGCGCCGTGCCGCATCGGCGGACCGCAGACAAAATCGTGTCCGGGCAAAAACAACGCTTGATTTGCCCGGGCCGGGAGCGCATCTATTCGGCCGAGGCGAAACCGCCTCTTTCCTCGTGATCGCGCAAAGCGCGTTGCCGGCCCCCTCGGGGTCCCGACCGCTCCGTTCCGAGACATAACACGTTAATGAGGGCCGTCCTGGCTGCGCGCAGGGCCGCCCAACCCAAGAAAGATCTCGGGCGGCTGCGCTTCGCTTGCCGTTCCGGCGCCACGAACAAGACATCCATTCCCGACAGCGACGACCTGATCTTTCGCGCCCCGGACCGTGCGCCTTTGTGCCGCTCCGCCGGCGCGTGCGCCGGGCCGGCCGCGGGGAACAACCGAAAAACCAGGAACGACATGCAAGCGATTTCCTTTTCCGACCTGCCGCTCATCGAGCCGATCCAGCGCGCCGTACGCGCCGAAAACTACACCACGCCGACGCCGATCCAGGCCCAGGCGATTCCCCACCTGCTCGCCGGGCGCGATCTTCTCGGCTGCGCGCAGACCGGCACGGGCAAGACGGCCGCCTTCGCGCTGCCGATCCTCAACCGCCTCGCCACCGAGCGCCATCGCCCGGCGCCGCGCGGGGGCCGCGCCCTGGTGCTGACCCCGACGCGCGAACTCGCGACCCAGATCGGCGACAGCTTCCGCAGCTACGGCCGCGGGCTCGGCCTGACCCTGGCCGTGGTGTTCGGCGGCGTCGGCCAGCAGCCGCAGGTCCGCGCGCTTGCCCGCGGCGTCGATATCCTGGTCGCCACGCCGGGCCGGCTCCTCGACCTGACGAACCAGGGCCATCTGCGGCTCGACCGGCTCGAGGTCTTCGTGCTCGACGAGGCCGACCGGATGCTCGACATGGGCTTCATCCACGACGTGCGGAAGATCCTCGGCCTGCTGCCAAAGCGGCGGCAGACGCTGCTCTTCTCGGCGACGATGCCGGCCGACATCGCCCGCCTGGCGGAGGGGATGCTCACCGACCCGGTGAAGGTTGCGGTGACGTCGGTCTCCTCGACCGCCGAGCGGATCGAGCAGTCCGTGCTGTTCGTCGACCAGGCGAACAAGCGGGCGCTGCTGGGCGAGGTGCTGAAGAACCCCGAGATCCGGCGCGCCCTCGTCTTCACCCGCACCAAGCACGCCGCCGACCGGGTGTGCAGGCAGCTGGGGAGCATCAAGGTGGCCGCGGACGCCATTCACGGGAACAAGTCACAAGGGGCGCGGCAGCGCGCGCTGGAGGACTTCCGCCGCGGCCGGATCCGCGTCCTGGTGGCGACGGACATCGCCGCCCGCGGGATCGACGTTGACGGCGTGACCCATGTGATCAACTACGACCTGCCGAACGTTCCCGAAAGCTACGTCCACCGCATCGGACGCACGGCGCGTGCCGGGGCCGTGGGGGCCGCGATCTCCTTCTGCGACGCCGAGGAACGGGCCTATCTGCGCGACATCGAACGGCTGATCCGGCAGCGGGTCCCGGTCGTTCCCGACCATCCCTATGCCGCGCAGGGCGTGCAGGCGCTCGAGACTCCCGCGGATGCCCCGAACGCGGCGGCCCGGTCGCGCCGGCCCGGCGGCGCGCGACGGCGGCGGCGCGGCCGGTAGAAGAGGCAGGCGGCCCTTCCCGGAAGAGCCGGCGCAAAGGACCGGCTCGCTTGCTTCGGCGGCCGGCCCGACTACACTGCCCATCGGCCGTAGGGCCGGTTGGATCGATCGATGCGGATCGGGAGAGCGATGGTCAGCGTTCTCGCCGTCATGGTCGGCGGCTACTTGCTCGTGCTGGGCCTGATGTTCGGATTCCAGCGGCAGCTCCTGTACCTGCCCAGTCGCGAAACCCCGGACCTGGCGGCGAGCGTGCTCGCCGGTCAGGTGGAGCCGGTGCGGTTCGAGACGGCCGACGGGCTCAAGATCCTGTCCTGGTTCCGGCCGCCGCCAACGCCGGACGCGCCGGTCATTGCCCTGTTCCATGGCAATGGCGGGCATATCGGCCACCGCGCCGCCAAGGTGCAGCCCTATGTTGACGCGGGGTACGGCGTCCTGCTGGTGGGGTATCGCGGCTATGGCGCGAATCCGGGGCGGCCGAGCGAGCAGGGACTCTACACCGATGCCCGGGCCGCGCTCGACTTCCTGGCGCGCCAGGGCGTGACGGCCGACCGGCTGGTGCTGTATGGCGAATCCCTCGGCTCCGCCGTGGCGGTGCAGATGGCGACGGAGTATGAGGCCGCGGCGCTGATCCTGGAGGCGCCGATGACCTCGGTCGCCGAGGTGGCGCAGATGCATTATCCCTTCGTACCGGCGCGCTGGCTGGTGCTGGACCGCTTCGACTCGCGGGCGAAGATCGACGCGGTCAAGGCGCCGCTCCTGCTGCTCCACGGCGAGCGCGACAGGGTGGTGCCGATCCGCTTCGGCCGGGCGCTCTTCGAGGCCGCCAACGAGCCCAAGACGGCGCGCTTCTTTCCGGAAGCCGGCCACAACGACCTGCAGGCCTTCGGCGCGCCGCTGACGGTGCTCGATTTCCTTCGACACACTCTGGAAAGGCCCCGCTTGGGCGGGTCGAAGGGGATACAGTAGGGGCGGGGTCCGGAAGGCGCCGCTACGGGGTGGACGCGACATAGGCCAGGATCGCCGCGTAGTGACACCCGGCGGCGACGAGGACCAGGGCGTGCCAGACGGCGTTGTGATAGGGCCACCCGCGGCGCAGATGGAAGAGCACCCCGATGCTGTAGACCAGGCCACCGGCCGCCAGCAGCAGGATCGCCGGCGCGGGCAGGGCGGCCAGCAGGGTATCGCTCGCCGCCAGAATGCCCCAGCCGAACAGGAGGTAGAGCGCGACGGATACCCGCTCCAATCGCCGCGGAAAGAACAGCTTCATCGCGGCACCGGCGGCGGCGGCCATCCAGACAAGGGCGAACAGTCTCCAGCCGGGTGCGCCGCCAAGCTCGATCAGGGTGAAGGGCGTGTAGGTGCCGGCGATCATGACGAAGATGGCGGCGTGATCGAGGCGGCGGAACCACTCCTTACGAGGCGAAGGACCGGCCATGTTGTAGAGCGCCGAGCATCCCAGCATGGCGAGGAGACCGACGCCATAGAGCGCCAAGCTGAAGATCAGAAGGGTACCGCCCTTCTGCAGCGTCACCGCGGTCAGGATGGCAACGGCAATTGTGCCGGCGGTCACCCCAAGAATGTGGAGACACCGGTCGGCTCGGTATTCGCTCCGGCTGTATTCCGGAAAGTCGATCACTTCCGTTCCTTGTCGAGACGGAGGGTGGAGCCGCTCGGGGTGAGTGTGGCGTTGGAACCGCTCGTCGTCGATCAAACGATCTCTCCTAAATGAGCATGGCGGACTGGGGACGAGCGCGCGGCGCTCGTTTACCGGTGCTTTTGCGGCGCCTTCAACCGGCCTCCTTTCAGAAGGAGATTGAGCCAATGATCGTGGATAGCCGTTCGTGCATCCATCTTGTCATTGCGAAGCGGTTCCGGGTCAGTCTTTTTCTCCCGCATTTTCGAGCGCCGGACTTGCTCTTCCCGGAAAGGTTCGATCCGTGGCGCGAGTCCGCGTCATGGCATTATTCCGTCCCTTCCGAAACCTTGTGACCTGACCGTCCGGCTCGTCATCCGGGAGCCAGTGACTTACCTGGGTCAATCCGGGTACGGCAATAATCAACGACCGCCAAAATCAAGAAAATCTGCTGTAATAGGATTCGGCCAGGCACGGGACTGTTAAGTCCGGTGGGCACAGGGGCGCGTGCGGAAAGAAGGGGGAAGAGACATGGCAGTTTACGATAAGAGCCTGATCGTCGAATTCTTGTCGGGGAGCGGCGACGACATCATTACCACCGGCTCCGCGAATCTTCGGAAGAAGGTTGGAGCGCCGATCGTCACCATAGGGCCCTGCATGCCGAAGCCGTTCGGGTTGCCATTGGCCAAGAGGGAAGAACTGGAGAAGGCATTCAAGACGCTTACGGACCAGTCCCGGCTGTATCTCCGGGGCCATGGCGACTGGAAGAACCGGACGCTGGGCGGTTGGACCGGCAAGGAGGTCGCTGCCGTCTTAAAGATGTGCGGTCTGACCGCGCCCAAGCTGATCAGCGTCACGGGCTGCAACGGCGCGCGGTTTACCGGCTACAGCAAAACCGAGTCCGACTATTTCGCCGGGACCTTCGCTGAGGTTCGGACGGCACGGAACGCCCTGCTGGACGCCTCGACGAGCAGCTTCGCCGGGCAGCTTCATTTCGAGTTGGGTCAGTCCTGCGGCATTCGGTCGGACCTGACGGGGCGGACCTACTACCTGTCCGTGCACGACGACGGATCAAAGATAACTGCCGACGAGATGGGCAGCGAGAAGCACCATCGGCCTTATTCGAAGATCCGCTTCTACTGGCAGGGTGGTCAGCAGATGCGCGAGTGGGTCGTTTATTAGGCCAAACCTCGGTGAGCAGAGATTTTGTCTATGCCGGTTGTTGATCAGGCCGGTTGAGCGCGGCCAGCGCTTCCGGCGTGTCGACGTCGACCAGGATCGCGTCATCCGGCATGACGATCTCGGCGACGAGGTCGACGTGCTCGCCGATCAGGTGGCGGGCGCCGACGTCGCCCGCGAGTGCCTGCATCTCGGGAAAGAATCGCCGGGCCCAAAGCACCGGATTGCCGCGCTTGCCGTTCCAAACCGGCACGCAGATGGCGCGGCCTGCCGCCGGGTCGAAGGCGTCGATCAGCCGGTCCAGCACCGTCGCCGAGATGCGCGGCATGTCGGCAAGGCAAATGAGCGCCCCGTCGATGTCCGGCCCCAGGGCCGAGAGGCCGCGCTGGATCGAGCTGCTGATGCCGGCGGCGTAATCGGGGTTATGGAGAATGGTTACGGATCGGTCCGACTTGGCGGCCGCGAGCGCCGCGGCGCGGACGCGTTCGCCGTCGTGACCGGTCACGACGACGACCGGGTCGGCCCGTGACTCGAGCGCCGCCCGGACCGCCCGGCCCACCATTGTCGTCCCTCCGACCTTGGAAAGAAGCTTGTTGGCTGCGCCCATGCGGCTGGACCGACCGGCGGCGAGCAGGATGGCGGCGACGCGCGGCGGCCGGGCCGCACGCGCCGAATCTGCCTCCTTGGGGGCACGGGGCTGCGGCCGCGTCGGGATCTCCTTGAGCAGGCCGCCGACTCCCATCCGCATGATGTCGGCGCCGGTCACCGGGATGTCGGCGAGCCGCCGCTGCAGCACCCAGTCGACGCCGCTCGACCGCGGCGAACGCGAAGAACCGGGCAGGCCGAGGACGTCCATCTCGCCCAGATGCGCGAGAAGCAGCAGGTTGCCCGGATCGACCGGCATGCCGAAGTGATCCACGCGGCCGCCGGCACGCTCGACCGCCGCCGGCACGACGTCGCGCCGGTCGGTGATCGCGGATGCGCCAAGAATCAGGAGCAGGGCGATGCCGCGTTCGCGGCGCATCGCGTCGATCGCGGCCGCGACGGCCGCTTCCGTGTGTTCGCAGCGTCGCTCGTCGGCCAGAGGTCCGCAGCCGAGCGCCGCGAGCCGCGCGTTCATGGTGTCCACGGTCTTGTCGAGGACGCTCTCCTTGACGCCCGGCAGGCGGGTCTGGAGGAGGCCCACGGGACGCGGCCGGAACGGGGCGATCCGGAGCAGCGGGCCCGCGTCGCCGGCCTCGCGCGCGGCCGCCTCGCAGCGCGCGACGAGCGGCTCGGCGACGGCGAAGGGGATGATCTTGACCGTCGCCGCCAGATCTCTCGGCGCGACGGGGGCATAGGGCGGCAGGGTCGCGATCGTCACCGCCTCGTCGACGAGATTGATCCGGTCGAGGCGGTCGCGGTCGAGAACGAGAAGCCCGGCCGTCTCGGCCAGCAGGTTGCAGCGGCCGGTGAAGGGCGTGGAGAGCGCCAGGTTCGGTCCGAGCGCGGCGCGCGCCATCCGGAGCGCCGCCTCGTCCTCGCCCACGTCGCCGGGCTCCAGCCGGGCGACGGTCACGGTGGCGCGGCCGGCGGCGGCAAGGGCGGCGAGGTCCTCCGGCGACAGGACGCGGCCTTTCTTCAGGCTCACGCCCGGCAACCTCAGGCTGTGCGCCAGCACGGCGCCCTCGGCCTGCGCGACGGGGACGTCGCCGAAGATCACGCGGCGCGCTCCTGGGCCTTGGGTCCGGGCGCTCCGTGCAGCACGGCGGTGATCTGGGCGAGGATCGAGAGGGCGATCTCGGCCGGGGACCGGCCGCCCAGCGGCAGCCCGACCGGGCCGCCGTGAATGCGCGCGAGGTCGGCCTCGCCGAGGCCGGCCGCCCGCAGCCGCTCCAACCGGGCGGCGTGCGTCTTTCGGCTGCCCAGCGCCCCGATGTAGAAGGCGGGGGAGCGCAGCGCCACCTGCAGCGCCGGATCGTCCAGCTTCGGGTCGTGGGTGAGCGCGACCACCGCCGTGCGGCCGTCGAGCTCCATCCGTTCCATCGCCTCGTCGGGCCAGTCGGTGAGCAGAGTCATGTCCGGGAAGCGCGCGTCGGTGGCGAAGGATCGGCGCGGATCGACGATCGTCACGGCGTAGCCGGCGAGGGCCGCCATCGGTGCCAGCACTTGGGCGATGTGGACGGCGCCGACGAGAATCAGCCGTAGGGGCGGATTGTGGACCTGGAGGAAGACCCGCCGGCCGCCCGCCTCGATGATGCCGGAGCGGTCGTCACGCAGCGCCCGCCGCGCGGCCGTCAGCACCTCCGGATCGAGGGTCAGGTCGCCGTGAGAGTCCTGCTCGTAGATCAGCGATTGAAGACCGGACTCGATATCCGTCGCAAGGACGACCGGGCGCTTGGCCGCGCGGTCGGCGACGAGCCGGTCGAGGATGGCCCGCTTCATTCCGAGATTCCCCTCATTCGACCACCTCGACATAGACCTGCACCTTGCCGCCGCAGGCCAGGCCGACCTCCCAGGCTTGCTCGTCGGACACGCCGAAATCGAGCAGGCGCGGCTTTCCGTCCTTGATGGCCTCGATCGCCTCCAGCACCACCGCGCCCTCGATGCAGCCGCCGGACACGGAGCCGACCATGGCGCCGCCGTCATCGACGGCCAGCTGGCTGCCGACGGGACGAGGGGAGGAGCCCCAGGTCGAGACGACGGTGGCGATCGCCACGCCCTTTCCCGCGGCACGCCATTCGGCCGCCTGCTCCAGCACGTTCTCGGCGACATTGTTCGTCATTGCGGTGTTTCCCTTTCGAGGCTCTCCATCCAGGCCGTCATTCCCAAAGCGGTCTTTCCCTCGGGCCGGCGGATGCCGGGTCGGCTCAGCACGCGCGTCAGGTCGGCGAGGCTTTCCAGGTTGTGGACCGGGCGGAGCTCGTCGACATGCGGCAGAATGGCGCGTGCCCCTTGGGATTTCGGTTCGTATCCGGCGTAGCGCAAGAGCGGGTTGAGCCAGATCAGCCGGCGGCAGGACTTGTGCAGCCGCTCCATTTCCCGGCTCAGCCCTTCCGCCGCGTCGCGGTCGAGGCCGTCGGTGATGAACAGGACGAGCGCGCCCTGGCCGAGCACCCGCCGCGACCAGACGCGGTTGAACTCGGCGAGGCACTTGCCGATGCGCGTGCCGCCCGACCAGTCCTCGACGGTGGCGGCGACTTTCTCGAGCGCGACGTCGACGTCGCGGTGGCGCAGGAGGCGCGTGATGTTGGTGAGGCGCGTGCCGAACAGGAAGGTGGAGACCCGGTCCCGGTCGTTGGTGACGGCGTGCATGAAATGCAGCACGAGCCGGGAATAGCGGCTCATGGACCCGGAAATATCGCAAAGGATGACGAGCGGGGGGTGACGCCGGCGTGGCTCGCGCCGGCGCAGCGGGATGCCGCCGCCGCTGCGCAGCGCCGTCCGCAGGGTGGCGCGCATGTCGATCCGACGGCCACCGGGATCCGGCCGGAAGCGGCGCGTCGGCACCTCCATGATCGGCAGCCGCATCTCGGCGATGGCGCGGCGCGCGGCGGCGACCTCCGCGCCGGACATCTTCTCGAAGTCCACCTTCCGAAGGATCTCGCGGTCGGACCAGGTCATGACCGCGTCGATCTCGATCTGCTCCTCGGCGTCGCGCTCCATGCCGGCGCCGTCGCGTTCCGACCGCAGCGCTTCGGCCAGCCGGCGGCTCAGCTCCTTGCCGCGGGCCTCCTCGCCCTCGGTGCGCAGGGAGGGCAGGAGGGCGGCGATCATCCGCTCCAGAAGCTGCGGATTGCGCCAGAAGAGGTGGAAGGCCTGGTCGAACAGCTCCCGCTGCTCGCGGCGATCGACGAGGGTGGCGTGGAGCGCCCAGTAGAAATCCTCGCGGCTGCCGATCCCGACCGCTTCGACGGCGCGGATCGCCTCCAGGATCCGTCCGGGGCCGACGGGCAGCCCCGCCGCCCGCAGGGTGCGGCCGAAGAACATCAGATTCTCGACGAGCCGGGATTGTGCGTCCTGCTGCACGTCCACGCTCCGTCAGTTAGGGCAATCCGCGGAGACACAGAGGCACAGAGTTTGGGGGCCGCCTCTGTGCATCTGTGCCTCTGCGGTGAGCATCGTCCCTCTACCGTTTGACCTGCGCCAGCTCGGCCTTGACCTGGTCAAGGAGGCGGGCCGCTTCGGCGCCGCGGATCTTGGCGATGTCGTCCTGGTACTTGAGCAGCACGCCCAGCGTGTCGTCGATCGTCTGCGGGTCGAGCGCGACCTTGTCGAGCTGGACCAGAGCATCGGCCCAGTCGATGGTTTCGGCGATGCCGGGCAGCTTGAAGAGATCCTTCTGGCGCAGCTTCTGGACGAAGGCGACGACTTGGCGGGCGAGCGCCTCGCCGGCGCCGGGTGCCTTGATCCGCAGGATCTCGAGCTCCCGCGCTGCGTCGGGATAGTCCACCCAGTAGTAGAAGCAGCGCCGCTTCAGCGCGTCGTGGATCTCGCGCGTGCGGTTGGAGGTGATGACGACGATCGGCGGCTCCTCCGCGCGGATGGTGCCGATCTCCGGGATCGTGATCTGGAAGTCGGACAGCACTTCCAGAAGATAGGCCTCGAACGGCTCGTCCGTGCGGTCCAGCTCGTCGATCAGGAGCACGGGCGCGCGGCCGGTCTCGTCGGATTCGAGCGCCTGCAGGAGCGGTCGCCTGATGAGGAACCGTTCGGAGAAGATATCCTGTTCCAAGCCGTCGCGGCTGGTGTCGCCCGCCGCCTCGGCGATGCGGATCTCGATCATCTGCCGCGAATAGTTCCACTCGTAGACGGCGGAGGCGATGTCGAGCCCCTCATAGCATTGCAACCGGATGAGGCGCCGGCCGAGGGTCGCGGCGAGGACCTTGGCGATCTCCGTCTTGCCGACGCCGGCCTCCCCCTCCAGGAACAGGGGGCGGCGGAGCTTCAGCGCCAGGAAGACAGTGGTCGCCAGACTGCGGTCGGCGACATAGTTCCCGGCCGCCAGCAGGTCGAGCGTCTCATCGACGGAAGCAGGGAGGGTCATCGTTTGGTCAACTCCGCAGGCTCGGTTCTCGCGGACGCTCGAAGCGCTTCCTCTCCCAGTGTGGGACAGAAAGCAGGACAAGAGGATGATGCGCTACTTCCGTATCCACTGTCCGTTCTTGTTCATCAGATACTCGCCGGGCTTGGCCCTCTGGTACAGCTTCTCGGCGGTGAGCACGGCGACGGCGTCGGTCGAGGTGTTGTTCTGGACCGCGATCTCAGCGTAGGCGGCGCGGCGCCTGGCGTTGATCTCTTCGACCATCCGGACGACCTCCAGCGGCGCTTCCTTCGGCACGACACCAAGATAGCCATCCGGCCGCTCGCCGACCAGGCCAGCGGCCTTCGCATCCTCGAGCGGGCCGGCCGCGGCTCCGCCGGTGCCGAGCGCGAGCAGGGCCAGCACGCAGACCGTGAGGAGAAAGAGCCGGTTGAGAACGAGTCCTTTGCGATACGACATCGACTTCACCCAGGATCCTAGAACAGGTCGGATTCCGATTCGATCAGGGCCTCGACGTCGCGTTCGACCTTCACACGGACCTCCTGCTCGATCTTGACGTTGAGATTGATCACGATCGGGTCCTTCGGCGCCTCGACGCGCACCGTCGGCTGACAGGCCGCGAGGGTTGCCAGAACCCAAACCGCCGCCGCGCCGCATATCCCGGCTCGCATCAACGAAAATGGCAATCGTCCCCCTCCCGATCCAGAGTCCGGCTCCGGTTCATCAGTCCGGGAACTCGGACAAGCGCTCGCGTATGACGTTCGGAACGCGGTAGCCGGCCAGGCCACGATGCAGGGCCTGATCCAGTTTTCCGCTGATGTTGAAATTGAGCTCAACCGGATAACCGTCGTAAAAAGCCGGATTATTCCCCTCGACATGAATGGCGACGATCGTTTCGCCACCCGCGTCGCGATCGACGGTCAGCCGGAGCTCTTCGTACCGGAAATCGGTCAGCGCCGAAAGCAGCAGGCTAACGGTTTCCCCTTGGGCTTGCAACGCGGCCGGCGGCTCCGCGGGATCGTAGCGCAGGCGACCGGGGCCATCTGCCGCCAGGACGCCGTTCTCAATAACGAAGCCTTCGCCGAAGCGGAGAGGGATGGTGCCGTCGAGCCGGCCCGTCGCCGAGAGGCCTTCGATCGCGGCCAGGGCTGCGAGCTCGCCGAGGGCAACGTCGGAGACGCGGAGGCGCAGCGCTTGGCCGGTGGCGGCGAGGTCGATGACGGCCGGCTCGATCGACACGGTCCCGCCGGCGAGGTTCAACCTGCCCGATTCGATCACCACCGTCCCGCCAGGATCGACGCGGAAGGCCGCGAGCCCGTCGGTCAGCGGCACGCCCGCGTCCACGGCGGCAACTGCCAGCGTCTGCCCGGGCGGGGTGGACAGGGGCAGCAGGTCATCGAAGACGACGACCGCATTCAGGCGCGAGATTGCCGCCTGGGGCGTCATGAAGGAGAGGTCGCGCAGAAGCAGTTGGAGATTCGCGTCGGTCTCGATTCCGGTCCAGGATACCGTGCCCGCGAGAGCGAGCGTGCCGGTCGCCTGCTCGATCCACCCCGCGAGTACGGGCGCCAGATCCTTCGGTTGCGACCCGTCGGGCGCGAAGGCGATGGGCCCGAGATCGATATCGGCCGCACCGGCGCTTGAGCGAAGGTCGTGATGGCCCTTGGCCTTGAGGGTGGCGTGGCGGTCCGCGGCCGACGCATCGACCGTGAAGGTAAGCCGGCCGTTCGCCAAGCGCAAATCGGCATTCAGGCCGATTGGCGCGAAGAGGGCCGGAGCGCCGCGTTGTGCGAGATCGGCGGCGAGACGGACGGCGAGCGGTTCGGCAGGGGGCCAGACGCCGGCGAGGGAGAGAGCCGACAAACGGAGCTCAACCGGTATCGGGTCCGGTGCGGCCGGCCGAAGCCGCGCATTTAGAGTCGTCGGCCCGAGAAGCAGATCGTAGGCGACTCGCGGCCCATCCGACTCCGTGAAATCAATGGCGAGGGACGGGGCATCGCGCGCGGCGACGGGCAGCCGGATTGGGCCCTCCACCGCGAGGAGGTCCGGCCGCGCGAGCCGGCGCGCGACGACCTCGCCGCCGCGAAGCTGCGCCGTCAGCCTGTTCTTGGCGACGGCGAATGCCGCGTCCGCCTTGAGTGCCACGTCACGGGCCCGCACCGCCCCCAACAAAAGCTCAGGCGCATCAACTGCGAGGACGGCCGTTCCGGTGAAATCGTCGGGCGTGCCGGCGATGTTGCCGTCGATCGTGACCGTGTCGAGCGCGATGCCGGCCGGGGCGAGGCCGGTCAACGTCATCCGGGCCTGATCGAGCACGAAGAATCCTTGTGCCGGCGACAGCTTGCCGGCGAGGGTTGAAGCCAACTCGACGCGGTCCTGGGTCGGAGGCGGCATGTCGAGAACGCGCCACAGGGCGGATCCGGCCGTCGCGTGGGCGTCGATCTCGGCGGTCCCTTCGGGTGCTCCGGACAGGGCCTGCAGGCTGGCCCGGGCGTAAAGCGCGGCTGTATCGCCCGATTCCTCCAGCCGCAGCTCGGCGGTCCCATCCTCGCCATCCAGCGCGATATCGAGCGAAGCCGTCCTCAGCGCCGCACCCGCCGCGGCGAAATCGGCGATGCGCAGATGTGCGGACAGGCGCGGGAGGCCGCCGGGCGGCCATGCGAAGTAGAGGGCTCCGTCGATCCGCCGGGCGGCGAGCCCCGGGTCCTCCAGATTTTCGGCAAGGAGGGTGAATCCGCCGTCGAGAGCGCCGGTCGGTCCTGACGTGATCCGGCCGGCAAAGGGAATGGCGATCCGGCCCACCGGCGTTTCCAGGGCGAGGGTGCCGTCCGCGACGTGAAGTTCGGGCAGGGCGGCGAGGTCACCGCCGTCGCCGCCCGTCCGGTCGCCGAGGGCGGCAAGCGGTCCTTCGAGATCGCCAAGGAGGGGACCGTCGCCGCCGAGGTGAAGCGCGAGCCGGACGCCCTGCACATGGACTGCCTCGATCCGCCCGCGCAGGAGGTCGAGCGGTGAATAGGACAAGACGACCCTGTCTGCCGTGAGCGTGCTTCCGGTCCCGAGACGGAGATCGGTGATGGTTGCGCGGGTCCAGCGGAGCGCCGCGACGCGGAGATCGGGATCGGGGATTCCGACGGCGTCGAGTCGGCCGATCAGAAGGCCTTCGACGATCCGGGGCAGAGCCGCCAGTGCGGCGCCGACAACCGCCGCGGCGACGGCCAGCGCGACGGCAACCCGGAGCAGCCGGCGCCCCGTCCTGCGCTTACGGCGCATGTGTCGCCCTCGTTCCGTTTCGGCCCTTGTCCTTTCCTTGTATAGCGTGGCTTCGGTGCAAGGACAAAAGGAGGCCGACGGCGGTCGAAGGGCGAGCTAGCTCACAAGGGTAACCGGTATCTCGGCGGATTGAACGACCTTCATGGCGATTGAGCCCAGCATCAGGCCCGGAACCGCACCCATCCCGCGGGTGCCCATGACGATCGCGTCGCAGTTATTCTCTTGCGCCATGCCGATGATGTTCTGGGCGACGGGGCCTAGCCGAACGTAGCGTCGGAACGGAATCCCGGCCCGCGCGAGAATGTTCGCGGCCGACTGGGACGTCTTCTCGCCCTCCTTGTTGTAGTAGGCCGCTTCGGCGCGCGATAGGCCGCGCGCGCCTTTGCGTTCGGGCAGCTCGGCCTGCACGTTCAGGAGCATGACGTCGATCGACAGCCCGTTGTCGCGCAGGTCGACAACGTGTCTCGTAGCCCGATCGGAGTTTTCGGAGCCGTCAACCGGCAACAGGATTGTCATGACCATTGCGTTTACCTCGACTGACTCGACGGGGGTGGTTCGGTCCGTTCCGTCGCCACATGGCATGGCGGGACCGACGGCGATGACGGCCGAGCAATGCTCGCCCTTCGTTCAACCTCGCCGCCGTCGCTCCGTGTACCGCCCTCGCGACGAGACGCGCGCGATTCCGACAAGCTCGTCCGCGAGATATTCGAGCAGATCGTCGAGAGCGATCACGCCGCACAACGCGCCGTATCGATCGACCACCGGAAGCCGGCGCACGCCGCCGAAGCGCATGCGCTCGATCGCCTCGTGAATGTCTTCGTCTTCCTCCGCGACAAGCAACTCCGACGCCATCAAATCACCGGCGGCGATGTCGCGCGGATCGACTTCCTTGGCGACCAGCTGGACAACGATGTCACGATCCGTGACTACGCCAACCGGAACAGTCTTTCCGTCGCGCATCTCGACGACAACCAAGTTGCCGATATGGGCGTCGCGCATCAACTTTGCCGCGTCAAGAGCGCTCGTGTCCTTGGAACAGGACACGACCTGCCGCGTACAGATATCGCCGACTCGCATCGATCCTTCCCCGATTTTCCGGCGCATCGCGCCCCCGTCCTTTGGTAATGCCGTTTCGTTTCGCGTGCCCCTAGCGCGTCCAGCGCACCGCGAGCTCGCTCTCGCCCTTCACATACTGAAAGTCGAGACTGCCCTGATACGCGTCGTGGACAGCCTTGCCGATGGACCGCGCGAGTCCAATCTCGGTCGTGGTTACGAGGACGCCATCGTCCTGATCCTGAATGTCAATGATCCGCTTCAAAGGCCTTTGCCGGGTGGCTTCCTGGCCTCGATTGATGACGAGGTTGAGGATCTCGACGCGGTTCGCCTCGAAGAATGGGCCGCTGAGGTGTACGGTCCCGGCCGGAAGCTTGTCCCGGGCGCGATTGCAGGCGGGACAGGTTTCCTCGCGCGCATCGGCCGGCTTTACGCTCCACTGCCAGCGACCATTCTTGTAGACGGCGCCGCATTGCGGGCAGACGGTTGGCTCGGGGAGCTTGCGCCTGAGCTTATAGGCGTCGTGGACGCGCTCTTGGATCCGACGGTCCTGACGTCGCACTTCGCGGGGCGGAATGTCCATCCGGGCCTCCTTCCTCCAGATCGCGGTTGCTGTTCTGTCTTACTCTCCCGGCGGCGGCGATCGATTGATCAGGATCAACAATGGCTTTGCCTCAGCGCGAGGGGCAAAGCCCGGGCGTCCTGCAGCCATCGCCGACCGCCGGTCATGCGGAAGAACGACGCCTTGCTCACGGCTCCACCGATGGAAGTGGAAAGAGATCCTTCATATCCTGTGGCAGCTGGTCGCGGACGTTCGCGATCTGGCCTGGGCTGACGGTGTCGCCGATGACCTTGAAAACGGCGCGCATGGCGCTGCTTGCCCGCTCGGCATCCAGCCCGAGCGTCCGACCGAGTTCGTCCTCGATGGCTTGGGCGGTGACCGCCCGGTCCGGTCCGTCGAGGCATTCATCGAGCCTCGGCTGGAGCTTCGAGGGCAGCTGCGCGATGAGGTCCTGGGCCTCGGTTGGGGTCAGGCGGCGGCAGAGCATGCAGGTGGCGAGCAGCAGTGCCTGTTCCGCCACCTTGCGATCCAGCTGACCGGCCTCGGCGACGGCCGCAACCACGCGGCCATAGGTCGCCTCGGCCCGCGCCTCGGCGCGGACAAGCGCGCGGGCGCGTCCGGCGGCCCGTCCTTCGGCGCTGGCCGGATCCGTCGGATGCAGGGTCCCGGCGGGCTTGTGGGGGGCCTCGACCTCGAGCTGAGCCGTGACGATCGAGCGCAGCGCATCGAGGCCGACCGAGCCGTCCACCACGAGATCGTCGAAGGTGACGATTCCGACGGGCCGCCCGTTCTCGGTGATCGGGATGCGGCGAACGGCGTGCTCGCGCATGAGACGGACCACCTCGTCCAGGTCCGCGCCGACATCGCAGGTAACCACCTGTTCGGACATCACCTCGCCCAAGCGCGTCGTCCGCGGGTCGAGGTCGCCTCCGAGAACGCCGAGGGCGAGATCGCGGTCGGTGAGGATGCCCACGAGCCCTTGCGGTTCGCTCACCAGTACGGCACCGATGTGGTTGTCCGCCATCGCCCGCGCCGCCTGGTAGGTTGTGGACTGTCGACCAAGGATGACCATCCGCCTCTGGCGGAAGCGCTCGAGAGACATGCCAGCCTCCTTACGGCAAAACAGTGGGTACAAGGTCGAGTTAGGCGCCTTCCGTGACCGCGCAAGGCCTTGGAGCCGGCGACGGATGGCCGGCAACGGCTCCGACCACTACGACCTCTCACCCAATGCCAAAGAGCGGCAGGACGGTGGCTGCGCGGGTCCCAAGAGGCGGCACAAGAAGGGCCACCGGGGGGAGCTCCATGACGATAGCGGCACCCCGGCGTGTCCGTTCGGATAAGAGGGATTCAAGTCGGACCGAAGGCGCACTATCTCGGCCACTGATGCCGACAGACCCTCGTCAACCAGAAGTGGTGCCGTTCAGCCCGCGCGACCGGCGCCTCATGACCAAAGTCGGCGCGCGGCTCCATCGCCTCGGCCTGCGCCTCGAACACGCGCGCACGAAAGGCCGCGAGGCCTACATGATCTACTCGAAGCGCGGACGCTTGCCCATATGGTCGATCAGCCGTCGGCCGGACGGCATCTACCAACTGTCCAGCCGGACATTCGGCGTGGTCAATACGGCGGACGAACTGCGCCGGGTTCTGTGGCCCGAATGGCGTCTGCCGCGGCGCGTCCGGCAACGGATACCGTTGCCCGCAAGCCCGGCCGGCGAGCGGATTGGAACGCGAGGGCGGACGACCCCGCCCTCAGCGGCGCGCTTCCGTCGCCATCCTGATGGCGAGCCCCGCCAGGACCGTGCCCATGAACCAGCGCTGGACCAGAGCCCAGGTCGGGCGCGTCGTCAGGAAGAGGGCAACCGATCCGGCCGCGAGGGCGATCAGCGAATTGACGGTGACGCTGACGACGATCTGGACTGCCCCGAGAATCAGTGACTGCTCCAGAACGCTCCCGATCGCCGGATCGATGAACTGCGGCAGAAGCGAAAGGTAGAGCATCGCGATCTTCGGGTTGAGCAGGTTCGTGACGAAGCCCATCACGAAGAGCTTGCGCGGACCGTCGACGGGCAGGTTCTTCACCTGGAAGGGCGAGCGGCCGCCCGGCTTCACCGCCTGCCAGGCGAGCCAGAGCAGATAGGCCGCCCCGGCGAAGCGCAGCGCGTCATAGGCATAGGGTACGGCGAACACCAGGGCGGTAATGCCGAAGGCGGCGCAGAGCATGTAGAAGACGAAGCCGAGGGCAACGCCGCCGACCGAAATCAATCCCGCGAGCGGCCCCTGCGTGATCGAACGCGAGATCAGATAGATCATGTTCGGCCCTGGCGTCAGCACCATGCCGAGCGCGACCAGCGCGAAAGCGATAAGGGTGGTGGTGTTCGGCATCCGTACCCTCCGGCGGCGCCGAGGACATTAAGGCGTGGCGCGGTTCTTGTCCATGGCGTCGGATGCGCGAATGTCCAATTGCGCGCGCAGGCCGGGATTCGGGCGCGATGACTTATCAGCACATGCTTCGCTCACAGGACAATCGGGGCCGAATCGCGTCGCCGGGATGATTGGAGGTCCGCGGCTGGCCGCCGTGCCCCGTGTGTTTCGTCGGACAGGTGGTCGCGGATTGCTCCTTGTCCAGCGGTCAGCCGCTGCCGAGCGCGACCCGCAATGCATTCAGGAATGCCTCGGGCCGTTCCAGGGGAGGATCGTCGGCGGCGTTCTCGATCACCTGCAGCGGCCAGCCGTAGCGGGCGCTGGCGGCCTCGGCGATCGGCAACGGCGTCGCGAGGTCGTGCCGCCCCCAGATCAGCGTGGTGGGGACGGTGATCCGCGCGAGCTCTGCCGGCGCGATTTCGGGCATCCCGAAGGCCTCCATAAGGTTGCGCTGAGCGAGCCGCAAACCCGGCACGCGGGCGCGGTCGAGGTTGTATGTCTTGAGCCACGCCCAGCTTTCGCCCATCCGGTCCCGCAGGCCGTCCAGATCGAACGCGCATCGGCGCCAGAGGCGGTCATGCGTCTCCTCGGTCGGTTGCGCGACGAAGTCCGTCAGAGCGCGTCCGAACTCCGGCGTCGGCTGGAACGGTCCGAGGCCGAGGGCATCGACGAGGATCAACCGACCGAGCCGGTCGCCACGGTCGCAGGCAAAGCGGGCCGCGATGGCGCCGCCGAGAATCTGTCCGACCAGTGCGGGCGGTGCCGGGCAGGTCCGCTCGACCAATTGGCCGAGCCATGCGAGCACGCGATCGGCGTCCACCGGGCCGTCGGCAACGTCCGAGGTTCCGTGGCCCGGCAGGTCGGGCGCGATCACACGATGGCTCTCCACCAGAGCCGGGATCACCCGCATCCACTTGGCCGCGTACTCTCCCGGCCCGTGCAAGAGCAGGACCGGCGGACCGTCGCCACCTTCCAGCACCGCCGTTGAGATACCCGCAAGCCGCAACCGCCGTTCCGCGACGGGCAGTCGCGCAAGCAGCCGCTCGCGGGCGCGCTCACCCACGGATGATGGGCTGCGTTGCTCCTCCGTTTGCTCCGGACCGGTCATCTCTTCTTGAATCCTGTTCATGGCGTCCTCCTGACTGTTGCCCGCGGTGAGGGCTCTGCAGTCGACGCTACGACAGGAGTCCAAGGCTCCGCTTCGGGAGAATCCGCCAAATCGCGCGAAGCGGCGGCATGGGTGGTTTCACCCAAATGTGCGGCCGGATGCGCGTCAGATCAGCTTGTGCTTGTAGGCGTAGGCCGTGGCGGCGGCCCGTGACGGGACATCCAGCTTCGTGAAGATGTTGCTCACATGCCGGTCGATGGTCTTCACGCTCAAGAACAGTTCGGCGGCGATGGCCTTGTTGGTCTTGCCGGCGGCGATCAGGCGAAGGACCTGGAGCTCGCGCGGGCTCAGCCCGGAGGAATGGCTCGACGGTGCGCCCTTCGTAAGCGAATCGATACGCGCGACGTCCGGCGCGGCTCCGAGCTGTTCGAACACCGCCCGGGCCGCGTCCAAGTCCAGCTTGGCTCCCTCGCTGTCCCCAAGGGCGCGGCAGGCCAGCCCCGCCAGCACGCGCACGCGCGCGGCGAGGTAGGGCGCCTCGACCCGCTGCCACACCCGCCAGGCGCGCCGCAGCGGGCGCAGCGCGGCCCAGGCATTGTCTTCCGCCAGATCGACGGCCCCACGAGCCTGTGCCGCCATCGCGCCCAGCACGTCCGAGTCGAATCGCTCTGCGGTCTCCTCCAGCTCGCGGCAGGCGCAGCACGCCTCCTGGATATCGCCGGTGGCCAGCATGATCTCGACATGGGCGGGCAGCAGCCTTGCGCGTTGCAGCCGGTCCGCGACGGCGCCCACGGCGCGGTGGATGGCCGCGGCCGCGGCGTCGGTGTGCCCTTGGGCCACCCGCAACAGAGCCAAGCCCGGCTGCGGTTCCCACCCCCATCGATTCGCAACCTGATACGCCTTCTCGGCCGCGGCGAACTCCCCACGAAGTCGGTGCAGCTCGGCCCGCTGATAGAACGCGGCAGCGGCTGCCTGCCGGTTCACGCCTCGGCAATGCTGACAGCCGCGCCGTGCTTCCTCCATCGCGTCCCGCCAGGCGCCACGCCATTGCATGATCTCTGCCCGATGCACCCGGCAAACGCCGCTGAAGGCGACCATCTCGGGCTGCGCCGCGCACCAGCGCCCCAAAGCCGCGATCCATTCACAGGCACGGTCCAGCGCATAGACCTCCCGACAGCTTTCGATCACGCTGCAGTAGATCAAGCCCGTCATGATGGGCGACAACTCGCCTTCGGTGACCGAAACCATGGTCTCGTCCAGAAGCGCCAATCCCTCCTCAAGGCGCCCCTGCCGCATCCGGGCCCGGCCCTGCTGGTGCCGGGCGCAGGCGATCAGGTCGGCGTCCGCGAAGCGGCCGCCGATCGCGGCGGCGCCGGTCGCGGTGGTGTATGCGGCATCGAAATCCCCGGCGGCGAGATGCCGCTCCACCTCCGGCAGCAACAGGTAGCCGCGCTCGACGTGATCACACTCTTCGCGTTCGAGCAACCGCCGGGCGCGGGCAAGCCATCCGGTGGCGCGGCCGGTCTCGCCGCGAAAGAGGAGGCGTAAACCCAGCCAGAACGCGCAGCGGGCCGCGCCCGCACCCTTGCCGGCGCTGAGGTGTGCGTGATGGGCGCGGTCGAGTGCATTCAGATATCCGTCGTCCCGGCCGACCAGATAGGCCGAGGTCGCCAGGAGTTCGAGGTCGTCACCTCCCAGCGCGGCGGCGCGATCGGCGCGCGAGAGCGATCGATAAGCATCGGCCCAGGCGTGCTGCTCGCAGCATGCGCGGCCCCGTTCGAGGTCGCCGGACGCAACCTCCGCGACGCGGGTGCTCGGATGACGCCGACCGAAGTCGCGCATTGGCCTCACTCCGGTCCCCAAGGCGACTCTAGCAGATCGGCGTGGGCTACGGGCCGTGTTCGTTCATATCGCTGTCGTGGTCGAATGCCCGCTGTCGGGAGAACGGCGGCACCGCCCGCCGGGTTGGGAGCGATGCCGCCGCCGTCTCGAGACTCAGGCCGAGCGCCGAAGCCCGAAATACTGCAGCTCGGCGAAGCCGAGAACCGCCAGGGCCTGCACCAGGACGAAGGCGTAGCCCAGGGCGGTCGGTTCGACCCATCCCAGCGCCAGCAACAGAATGCTGTCGATCGCCCACAGCAGGTTGTAGCCCACGACGCCCCAGGCGTAGCGCCGCGGGATGCGCGGCCGCGTCGCGAGATAGACCAGCACCGCCGCGAAGGGGAACAGGCTGACCCCGGCCCAACGCAACAGGACCGTGGGCAAGCCGAACAGATCGCCGAACGGCTCGGCGGCGAGAAGCAGCACGGCACCGGCGCCGCCGCTGACGATACCGTCGCCCAGCAGGGCCCGGCGCAGCAGGTCCTGCCGCTCGGTGGCCGTTGGATTCAGAGTTGTCGTGGTCATGATGCGCGTTCTCCGTTCCGGTTCCGTCCCTTCGTTCGCGCGACCCCGGGGGGCGGGGCGCGACCGGGACAGCGCATCATCACCGGGCCGGCCGTCTGGCGTCGATTACCCGGGAGGTAATTGGCGCCTTGACCTGTCCCTGCGCTATTCTCCGGTTATGCAAACCGCGAACAGCCGCCCGGTCGGGGAGCTCCTGCGCGTCTGGCGCCAGCGCCGGCGCCTCAGCCAGCTCGACCTCGCCTGCGAGGCCAATATCTCCGCCCGGCACATCAGTTTTCTGGAAACCGGCCGGTCGCGGCCGAGCCGGGAGATGCTGCTTCACCTTGCCGAGCGGCTGGAGATCCCGCTGCGCGACCGCAACGCGTTGCTGTTGGCTGGCGGCTACGCACCGGTCTATCGTGAGAGCAGTCTAGATGACCCGGCGCTGCGCCCGGCGCGCGAGGCAATCGACCTCGTCCTCGCCGGGCACGAACCCTATCCGGCGCTCGCCGTCGATCGGCACTGGACCCTGGTGACGGCCAACCGCGCCCTTGGCCCGCTGCTCGCCGGGGCCGCTCCGGCGCTGCTGCGCCCGCCGGTCAACGTCCTGCGCCTCAGCCTGCACCCCGACGGGGTGGCACCGCGAATCGCAAATCTGAGGCAGTGGCGCGACCATGTGCTCGGCCGCCTCCACCGCCAAGTCGAGATCACCGCCGACCCCGTTCTCGCGGCGCTCCATGAAGAGCTGTGCGGCTATCCGGTCCCCGAGGGCGGCGAAGAGGCCGACGGCGTGGATTACGGCGAGGTGGTCGTTCCGTTGCGCCTGCGCACGGAGCGAGGGCCGCTCGCCTTCTTCAGCACCACGACGGTCTTCGGCACGCCCGTCGACGTCACCCTGGCCGAGCTCGCGATCGAGGCCTTCTTCCCCGCCGACCCGGCCACCGCCGAGGCGCTGCGGCAGACGGCGGCGGGGTAGGGGCAGAACTCTAGTCGAGCCCTCTCACACGGCGCAGGCGGCCACCGCGCGGCGGGCCATCACCGTCACCAGATGGGCGCGGTAGTCGGCGCTGCCGTGGATGTCGCTGTTGAGCCCGTCGGGCGACACCTTGATGTCCTTGACGGCGTCCGGCGTGAAGTTGCCGGCCAGCGCCTGCTCCATCTCCGGCACGCGGAACACGCAGGGACCCGCCCCGGTGACCGCCACGCGGACCTCGCTGCCTCTCTTCGCGACCATCACGCCGACCATGGCGTAGCGCGAGGCCGGGTTCGGGAACTTGGCGTAGCCGGCCTTCTCCGGTCGCGGGAAGCGGACCGCCGTGATGATCTCGCCTTCCTCCAGCGCCGTCTCGAACAGGCCCTTGAAGAAGTCGTCGGCCCGGATCTCGCGGCGGTCGGTGCGGACCGTCGCGTCGAGGCCGAGGACCGCGGCCGGGTAGTCGGCGGCGGGGTCGTTGTTGGCGATCGAGCCGCCGATGGTGCCGCGGTTGCGGACCTGCGGGTCGCCGATCCCCTCGGCAAGCGCGGCCAGCGCCGGGATCGCCCGGCGCACGAGCTCCGAGCCGGCGACCTCCGCGTGCGGCGTGAGCGCGCCGACGAGGATCGCGTCGCCGTCCTCCTTGATGCCCTTGAGCTCGGCGATGGCGCCGAGGTCGATCAGGTCGGACGGTGCCGCCAGCCTTTGCTTGAGGGTCGGGATCAACGTCATGCCGCCGGCCAGCAGGCGGCCATCCTCCGCCGACTTCAGCGCCTGGACGGCGTCCGCCAGCGAGGCCGGCCGGTGATACGCGAAATTGTACATCTCCATCCTCCCTGTTCGGCGGCCCTGATCATTCCGCGGCCATGGCCGGCTGGCTCTGCCGGAGCACCTGCCAGACCTTCTCCGGCGTTGCGGGCATATCGATATGCGGCACGCCGATGGCGTCGGTGATGGCGTTGATGAGGGCAGCCGGCGCCGCGATCGCGCCCGCCTCGCCGCAGCCCTTGGCGCCGATCGGGTTGTGCGTGCAGGGCGTCTCCGTCAGTCCGACCTGGAAGCTGGGCAGGTCGTCGGCCCGCGGCATGCAGTAGTCCATGTAGGAGCCGGTCATGAGCTGGCCGCTTTCCTTGTCGTAGACGCAGTTTTCCAGCAAGGCCTGACCGATTCCCTGGGCGATGCCGCCGTGGACTTGGCCCTCGACCACCATGGGGTTGATGACCTTGCCGAAATCGTCGACCGCGACCCAGTTGACGATGGTGGTTTTCCCGGTTTCCGGATCCACCTCCACCTCGGCGATGTGGACGCCCGCCGGATAGGTGAAGTTGGCGGGGTCGTAATAGGCCGTCTCGTCGAGGCCGGGCTCGAGGTCCGCCGGGTAGTTGTGCGGCACGTAGGCGGCGAAGGCGATCTCCGCCATCGACTTCGTCCGGTCGGTGCCGGTCACCCGGAAGGTGCCTTTCGAATACTCGATGTCGTCGACGGAGGCTTCCATCAGGTGGGCGGCGATCTTCTTGCCCTTCTCGATGATCTTGTCCGCGGCCTTGATGATGGCCGAGCCGCCGACGGCAAGGCTACGCGACCCGTAGGTGCCCATGCCGAAGGGCACGCGGCCCGTGTCGCCGTGGACGATCTCGATCTTCTCCATCGGCACGCCGAGATGGTCGGAGACGAGCTGGGCGAAGGTCGTCTCGTGGCCCTGGCCGTGGCTGTGCGATCCGGTGAAGACGCTGACGGAGCCGGTCGGATCGAACCGGATGTGGGCGGATTCCCACAGACCGACCCCGGCGCCGAGCGAGCCGACGACCGCCGACGGGGCGAGGCCGCAGGCCTCGATGTAGGCGGAGAAGCCGATGCCCCGCCGCTTGCCGCGCCGCGCCGCCTCCTGCTTGCGGGTGGCGAAGCCGGCGTAGTCCGCCATCTGCAGCGCCACGTCAAGCGTGCGCTCGTAATTGCCGGTGTCGTAGACCAGCGCGACCGGCGTCTGATAGGGGAACTGGTCCGGCCGGATGAAGTTGCGGCGGCGGATCTCCGCCGGGTCGATGTTCAGCTCGCGCGCCGCGCATTCGACGATGCGCTCGATCACGAAGGTCGCCTCCGGCCGTCCGGCGCCGCGATAGGCGTCCACCGGCGCCGTATTGGTGAAGACCGCCTTCACGTTGGCGTAGATCGCCGGCGTGGCGTACTGCCCGGCGAGCAGGGTGCCGTAGAGGTAGGTCGGTATCGAGGTGGCGAAGGTCGAGAGATAGGCTCCCATGTTCGCGATCGTATCGACCTTGAAGGCAAGGAACTTGCCGTTCTTGTCGAGCGCCAGCTCGGCATGGGTCACGTGATCGCGACCGTGGGCGTCGGACAGGAAGGATTCGCCGCGCTCTGCGGTCCATTTGACCGGCCGCTTCACCTTCTTGGCCGCCCAGGTGCAGATGACCTCCTCGGCGTAGCAGAAGATCTTCGAGCCGAAGCCGCCACCGACGTCGGGCGCCACGACGCGCAGCTTGTGCTCGGGTACGCCGAGGATGAAGGCGCTGAGGATCAGGCGCAGAAGATGAGGGTTCTGGCTGGTGCTGTAGCAGGTGTATTCGCCGGTTCCGGAATCGTACTCGCCGATCGCCGCGCGCGGCTCCATGGCGTTCGGGATCAGCCGGTTGTTGACGAGGTCGAGCTTGGTGACGTGGTCAGCCTTGGCAAAGGCCGCCTCGACCGCCGCCTTGTCCCCCAGCTCCCAGTCGTAGCAGAGATTGCTGGGCACGTCGGCATGAAGCTGCGGGGCGTCCGGGTCCATGGCCCTGGCGGTGTCGACCACGGCCGGCAGGATCTCGTAATCGACCTGGATCAGCTCGGCGGCGTCCTTCGCCTGGGCGACGCTCTCGGCGATGACGACGGCGACATGGTCGCCGACATAGCGCACCGTGTCGATTGCCAGCGCCGGGTGCGGCGGCGCCTTGTGGGGCTGCCCGTTCCGGTCCGTAACCACCCAGCCGCAGATCAGGCCGCCCACCTTGTCGGCCGCGACGTCGGCCCCGGTGAAGACCGCGACGACGCCGGGCGCGTCCTTTGCCGCCGTGACGTCGATCCCCCGGATCTTCGCGTGGGCGTGGGGCGAGCGGAGGAAGTAGGCATAGGCCTGGCCCGGCCGGTTGATGTCGTCGAGGTAGCGGCCCTGCCCGGTGAGGAAACGGAAGTCTTCGGTGCGCCGGACCGGGGCGCCGATCATGTCCTCAGCCATGTCGCGTCACCTCCTCATCGCTTCCGCGCCGGCCTGGATGGCCTTGACGATGTTGTGGTAGCCCGTGCAGCGGCAGATGTTGCCCTCCAGCCACTCGCGGACCTCGCGCTCCGTCGGGTTCGCGTTGCGCCGCACGAGGTCGAGGGCGCTCATCACCATGCCGGGCGTGCAGTAGCCGCATTGGAGCCCGTGATGCTCGCGGAACGCCGCCTGCATGGGATGGAGCTCGCCGTCGGCCGCCAGCCCTTCGATGGTCAGCACGTCGGCGCCGTCTGCCTGGACCGCGAGCATGGTGCAGCTCTTGACCGACTGGCCGTCGACATGGACGACGCAGGCGCCGCATTGGCTGGTGTCGCAGCCGACATGGGTCCCGGTCAGGCCGAGGGTTTCGCGAAGAAAGTGAACGAGCAAGGTGCGAGGTTCGACCTCGCCGGAAACCGCCTTGCCATTCACCGTCATGGATACGGTGGGCATGTCGTCCTTCCTCCCCAGTCACGCGCGCCACGGGAGGTGGCGCGCCGTCGCCGCCCCAGGCGGTCGTTCTGCGGCGTCCGCGCGAGGCGGCGGCACCGCTCGAATCAGTCTTGGTCGCACGGCGGGCGCCGGTCAAGGATGAACCGGGCGGCGCCCTTGCGTCAATCGAGGCCGAAGATCACCAGCAGCAGGACGATGACGGCGATGAGGCCGGCGACCCAGATGAGTGGCCGGATGCCCGCTGGCTGTGCGGCCGGAGGCTGCTCGCCGGGTGCGGGCGGCGCCGATACCTCGGGCGCGAGTTCCGGCTCTGCCGTTGCCGGCGGTCCGCCGACCCGATTCGCGAAGCAGCCGAAGAACTCGTCGGCCATCTTCCGCGCGGTGCCGTCGATCAGTCGCGAGCCGATCTGCGCGAGCTTGCCGCCGACCTGGGCGTGAACCTGGTAGCGCAGGATGGTCTCACCGGGCGACGCGTCCGACTCGAGGCGGACGTCGGCGCCGCCCTTGGCGAAGCCGGCCGCGCCGCCCGACCCCTCCCCGGTAATCCGGTAGCCGTTCGGCGGGTCGAGGTCGCTCAGCGTCACCTTCCCCGAAAAACGGGCCTTCACCGGCCCGACCTTGGCCATCACCTTGGCCGTGAACTCGGTGTCCGAGAGCTTCTCGATCTCTTCACAGCCGGGAATGCAGGCCTTGAGGACCGCTGGGTCGTTGAGCGCCTGCCAGACGGCCTCCCGCGGCGCCGCGATCCGATATTCGCCGGTCATCTCCATGGCCGAAATCCTCCCCGTCTTTGCACAGAGATCCGCAAGGATCGGGGCAACCTAGACCCGGTCCAGGACGATCACAAGGGATTGAGCGTCGCTCAACGCTGGTCAAGACGGTGAGGTCGCGTTAGGGTAGCGCGCCGTCACAAAAAGGCGGGGCTGGCGCCGGAGTCCCTCCGGGCCCTTGGCCGGCCCGAGTCGAGAAGCCGACGGTATCTGTGGAGAACAACTGGCGTGTCGTTCGAACCGGCGCGAGGCGCGGAGTCGGACGCATCGACCAGTAAAGGAGTCTGGGAACGGGAGGAGGCCCATGCGTGGATTGGTCTTGGCCCTCGTCGCGGCGGTCGGTCTGTCCGCACCGGCGCAGGCGCAGGATTTCGTCAATGTGCTGACCGGAGGAACCAGCGGCGTCTACTACCCGCTCGGCGTCGCTCTGACGAAAATCTACGGCGACAATATCGACGGCGTGCGGGCCACGGTGCAATCGACCAAGGCATCGGTCGAGAACTTGAATCTGCTGCAGCAGGGGCGCGGCGAGGTGGCGTTCGCCCTGGGCGATGCGGTGAGCCTTGCCTGGGCCGGGAACGCGGAAGTCGGTTTCGCGAAGAAGCTGGACAAGCTGCGCGGCATCAGCGCGCTTTATCCCAACTACATCCAGATCGTCGCCAGCGCCGAATCGGGCATCAAGACGCTGGAGGACCTCAAGGGGAAGCGAGTCTCCGTGGGCGCGCCGAAGTCGGGAACCGAGCTCAACGCCCGCGCCGTGTTCGAGGCGGCGGGGCTGAGCTACGACGACCTGGGCAAGGTCGAATATCTGCCCTTCGCCGAGTCGGTGGAGCTGATCAAGAACCGGCAGCTCGATGCGACTCTGCAATCGGCCGGGCTCGGCGTCGCGTCGATCCGCGACTTGGCCACGTCGATCGATATCGTGGTCGTTCCGATCCCGCCCGAGGTGGTCGAGGCGATCGGCGATCCCGCCTATGTGTCGGCGACCATTCCGGCCGGCACCTATGACGGGCAGGAGAACGACGTGCCGACCGCGGCGATCACCAACATCCTCGTCAGCCATTCGGATGTCAGCGACGATCTGGCGTATCAGATGACGAAGCTGCTCTACGAGCATCTCGATGCGCTGCAGGCGACTCATTCGGCGGCGAAGGCGATCAAGCTGGAGAATGCCGTCGCGTCGATGCCGGTGCCGCTGCATCCGGGCGCCGAACGGTACTATCGCGAGGCCGGTGTCCTTCAATAGGCCAAGGCCGGCCGCGGGGCGGCAAAGTCGTGAACCGCGGCGGAGCCTGTAGATGAATCACGGACGCGAGGGAACGGAGGCGGCCGAGAGGCCGTCGGCCGAGGGGGGCGCGACGCCGGGTCAGGGGGGCGGGTTGCCCTGGCCCGGCGACACGATGCGCGATCGGGTGATCTTCCTGATCGCGGTCGCCTTCTCGGCCTTCCAGATCTATACGGCGGCCTTCAGCCCGCTCTCCAGCCTGGTGACCCGGGCCATCCATGTCGGGTTTCTGCTGGTGCTCGGCTTCGCGCTGTTCTCCTGGAACGGCAGGGGTGCGATGCGCCGGGGGACACCCTGGTACGACTGGGTCCTGGGGGCGCTCGGCTTCGGTGCCGGGCTGTACCAGTGGGTGTTCGAGACCGAGCTCATCATGCGGGCCGGCGATCCTTCGCTGTCGGATGTCGTCGTCGGAAGCATCACGATCCTTCTGGTGTTCGAGGCGGCCCGCCGCATCATGGGCGTGGCGCTGCCGATCATCTGTGCCGTCTTCCTGGGCTATGCGCTGTTCGGCGAGTACCTGCCGTTTCCGTTGAAGACCCGCGGCTATGCCTTCGGCCAAGTCGTCGACCAGATCGGCATGGGCACGGAGGGGATCTACGGTATCCCGGTCTACGTGTCCTCGACCTACATCTTCCTGTTCATTCTGTTCGGGACTTTTCTCGAGAAGTCCGGAATGATCCGCCTGTTCACGGATGTGGCTCTCGGAACCGTCGGCCATACCCGCGGCGGGGCCGCTAAGGTGGCGGTGGTGTCCTCGGCGTTCATGGGCACGATCAACGGTTCCGGCGTTGCCAACGTCGTCACGACGGGCCAGTTCACCATCCCGCTGATGATCCGCTTCGGCTATCGGCGGACCTTCGCCGGCGCGGTCGAGGCGACGGCCAGCATGGGCGGGCAGATCATGCCGCCGGTGATGGGCGCGGTCGCCTTCATCATGGCCGAGACACTGGGCATTCCCTATGTCGAGGTCGTCCAGGCGGCCATCGTCCCGGCGATCCTCTATTTCGCGACGGCCTTCTGGATGGTTCATCTCGAGGCCGGGCGGGCGAACCTGTTGGGCCTGCCGAAGGAGGAGTGCCCCAGCGCCTGGGCGGCGCTGCGCGATCAGTGGCACCTTCTGTTGCCGCTCGGGGTGCTCGTCTACCTTCTGTTCGGCGGTTATACGCCCCTGTTCGCCGGAACCGTCGGCCTGATGCTGACGGTGGTGATCATCCTCGGCACGTCCATCGCCGCCCGGTTCGGGCCGCTTGCGGTCCGGGTTGCATTCTGGGTCGCGATCGGCCTCCTCGCGTCGCTCTTCTTCGAGTTCGGCATCGAGGCGATCTTCGCGGTGATCGCGGTTCTGGTCGCCGGCAATTTCGCGGTCCGAGGCGGCCGCGAGACCCTTCGGGTCGCGCTCGCCAGCCTGGCCGACGGGGCGATCAATGCGCTCAGCGTCGGGATCGCCTGCGCGCTGGTCGGTGTCATCATCGGGGTGATGACGCTGACGGGCCTCGCCACCATCTTCACCAGCGCGATCGTCGGGCTGGGCGGGACGAGCCTGTTCCTCAGCCTGCTGCTGACGATGGTCACTTGCCTCATCCTCGGCATGGGGATTCCGACGATCCCCAACTACATCATCACCAGCTCGCTGGTGGGGCCGGCGCTCCTCGATCTCGGCGTGCCACTGATCGTCTCGCACATGTTCGTCTTCTATTTCGGCATCATGGCCGATCTGACGCCGCCGGTGGCGCTCGCCGCCTTCGCGGCCTCCTCGATCGCCAAGGCGCCGGGCCTGACGATCGGGCTGAACTGCATGCGCATCGCGATCGCCGGGTTCGTCGTTCCGTTCATGGCGGTGTATGCGCCGGCGCTGATGCTGCAGACCGACAGCCCGGTCGCCGCGGCCTATGTCTTCGTCAAGGCCTTGGTCGCGATCGGGCTCTGGGGCGGGGCCGCAATCGGCTACTTCCTGGCACCGTTGTCCTGGCCGGAGCGCCTGCTGGCGATGGTTGGCGCCTTCTCGCTGGTCCTCGCGATGCCGATCACCGACGAGGTCGGCTTCGCCTTGGCCGCGGGATTCGTCCTGATCCAGTGGCTCCGCCGGCGGCGGCTCGCCGAACCCGCATGACCGGGCCCGCATGATTGGCCTCTGTCTTGGCGCCGCCCGGGGGCTGGCCGAGATTTCCTTGCCGGTCGCCGCCTTCACCCTGGCCTGGACGCATTCCGTGGAGCGGGTCGCGTGGGAGGAGGACTATCGCGTCGCCGGGGACCGGCTCGTGCTCGTCGAGGCCCGCGTGAAGGGGAGCGGCGCCGGCATGGATCCGCCGCCCGGCGCCGTGCTGCGCGACGGCTGGTGGCACTACAGGCCGGACCTGCCGCCGTTGCCGGCGCTGCGCCTCACGCGCTCCTCGGCCGCCGCGGACTATACGCTGTGCGCCGCCGGGGAATGCCGGTCGCTCTCGACCCTGCTGCCGATCGGCGAGGAGGGGGCGGTGACCGAACTCTGGGCCTGTCCGCTCCGCCCCTGACCGGCCCTTCGGCCGCGCGCGTCTACCAGTAGTAGAGCAGCAGGCAGCCGGCGAGCAGGACCGCGACCCAGAGCACCGTACTGCCGGTCGGCCAGGTGCGCGCCAGAACGCCCTGCGGTCCGTGGTGGCGGTAGAGCCGCGAGACGAAGGATTCGACGCGCCGCTGCGCGACCGCCGCGAGCCGCGCCCGCGTCGCGCCGCCTCTGATCTCGAACTCGCGTCCGAGCGCGACCCCGAAGCGGCGATAGAACCAGTCGAAGTCCAACGTGATCGTCAGCGTCCGCTTGAGGAAGGGCAACGCGACGAAGAAGGCGAGGCCGGAGAACAGCAGAAGCTGGAGCTGCGCGACGAGGTGTGGCCCGGTATAGGGCTCGTAATCGACCGCGTGAGGCAGCAGCGCATAGAGCGGCCCCGGAAACAGGCCGATGCCGATGCACAGGGCCGAGAACAGGTACATGGCGAGCCGCATGTTGAGCGGCGGGTCGGGCGGTCGCAGGCCGGAATCCTTTTGGAAGAATACGAACCACGGGAACTTGATGCCGGCATGCAGGAACACGCCGGCCGAGGCCGCCGTCAGGACGAACCAGGCAAAGGCCAGATGCTCGTCCGCCGCCGCCTGGCTGATCATCGATTTGCTGACGAACCCGGAGGTCAGCGGAAAGGCGGAGATCGACAGTGCGCCGATGATCCCGCAGACGGCGGTGATCGGCATGCTCTTGTAAAGGCCGCCGAGGTCGGTGCATTTGCGCTTGCCGGTCATGTACAGGACCGAACCGGCCGACATCAGCAGAAGGGCCTTGTAGATGATGTGAGCGAAGGCATGAGCCGCCGCACCGTTGATCGCCATCGCGGTGCCAATACCGGCCCCGGCCACCATGAAACCGACCTGATTGACGATGCTGTAGGCGAGGATGCGCCGCATGTCGTTCTCGAGCAGCGCGTAGATGATGCCGTAGAACGCCATATAGAGGCCGACATAGATCAAGATCTCCTCGCCGGCGAAACTGCGCAGAAGGACATAGACGGCGGTCTTCGTCGTGAAGGCGGAGAGGAACACGGTCCCGCTGGGCGAGGCCTCGGGATAGGCATCGGGCAGCCAGGCCGACAGCGGCGGCGCGCCGGCGTTGATCAGGAATCCTGCAAGAATCAGCCAGGTCCCGACCCCGCCGTCGAGCGACATGGCGGTGAAGGCGGTGCTCCCGGTCGCGGCGATCTGCGCGATGATGCCGATCATGAGCAGGACGCCGCCGAGCAGATGCACGAGAACGTAGCGCATCCCGGCGCGATAGGAGGCGCGCGTCCCGGCGGACCAGAGGACGAGCGTCGAGGCGAGCGCCATCAGCTCCCAGAACACGAACAGGGTGATCAGGTCGCCGGCGAAGGTAACGCCGATGGCGCCGCCCGCATAGACGAATGCGGCCGTCAGCTCGACGGTGCGCGCCTGGTTGAGGGCGAACAGCCCGCCGGCGAAGGCCATGATTGCGAAGACCGTGGCGAACAGCCGGCCGAGCGTGCTGCCTTCGACCGGAACGAGCCGGTATTCGAGGAACGGCAGGGCGAGGGTCGGTCCATCCGGCACCTGCCAAACCAGGAAGAGCGCGAGGACCGGCAGGGCCAGCACGAGGGCGCGCCGCGCCCCGTCGCCGACCAGGGGCAACAGCAGCGCGCCGAGCGCGAGGACGAGCCCGGGTGGGAAGGCTGCGATGCCCATCGCCTCACTCGCCATCGACCGTGTCCTCGCGATAGTAGGTGTCCTTCCGCTTCAGGAAGATGGCGAGCACCTTGGAGACGGCGATCATGCCGATGCAGGTCGTGAAGCCGTACCACGCGTTGAAGCCGAAGGTCCCGTCGATCCCGAAATGGCCGTGCACGGATACGAAGATCTGGGCGACGAGCGTGAGTGCGAGGACGAGGATGAAGATGCCCCACAGACGGCGGATCGTCTCCGGTCGCTCCAGCCAATGAGTCTCCTTCATTGCGACCTCCCGGCGAGCTGCAGCGCCAGATCGAGCGGCAGCTCGGCGAAGAAGAACAAAAGCACCGTACCCGCCGCCGTAAAGCCCATCGCCAGCAGCATTGGCAGCGGCGCTTCGCCGTGCTGGTGGAGCGCGTCATGGTCCGCGTGGCCCTCCGCCGCGCCGGACTTGGCGGCCGGCATGGGGTTGCCGAGGAAGGCCGTGTAGACGATCGGCAGCAGATAGGCGGCGTTAAACAGGGTGCTGACGACGAGCACGGCGAGGGCGAAGAACTGCTCCGTCTCCAGCGCGCCGAGCAGGATGTACCATTTGCTGACGAACCCCGCGGTGGGGGGGACGCCGATCATCGACAGGGATCCGACCGCGAAGGCGCCCATGGTCCAGGGCATGCGCCGACCGATCCCGGCGAGTTCGCTGACCTCCGTCTTGTGGGCGGCGGTGTAGATCGCGCCGGCGGCGAAGAACAGGGTGATCTTGCCGAACGCGTGGGCCGCAATATGGAGCGCCGCGCCGACGATCGAGTACGGCGTCAGCAGGGCCGCCGCGAGGACGACGTAGGAGAGCTGGCTGATCGTCGAATAGGCGAGACGCCGCTTCAGGTTGTCCTGCCGCAGGGCGACGACCGAGGCGATGACGAGCGTCGCCCCGGCAACGTAGATCAGCCAGTCGGCCGCGGGTATGCGGCTCAGCGTCTCGACGCCGAAAATGTAGACGACCACCTTGGTTACGGTGAACACGCCAGCCTTCACCACGGCCACGGCATGGAGCAGCGCGCTGACCGGGGTCGGAGCCACCATCGCGGCCGGAAGCCAACGATGTACCGGCATCAAGGCTGCCTTGCCGATCCCGAACATGTAGAGCGCGAGCAGAAGCGCCGTCGCGCCGCCGCCAAGCCGGTCCCCGAGGATTCCGCCTTCGGCGAAGGTCAGGGTTCCGGCCACGCCCCAGGTCCACAGGATCGCCAGCAGCATCAGCCCGATCGAGGTCGAGATGAGGACGCCGAGATAGGTCCGGCCGGCGCGGATCGCTTCCGGCTTCCCGGAATGCGTGACGAGCGGATAGGTCGAGATCGTCAGCATCTCGTAGAAGACGAACAGCGTCAGCATGTTTGCGGCGAAGGCGACGCCGATGGCCGAGGCGAGGGCTATGGCGAAGCAGATGTAGAACCGCGTCTGGTGCCCTTCGAGGTTCGCGCGCATGTACCCGATTGAGTAGATCGAGTTGACGATCCAGAGCAGGGACGCGACCAGGGCGAACAGCATGCCCAGGGGTTCGACGCGGAACGCGATCGCGACGCCCGGCAACATGTCGAGCCAGAGCGCCGACGGCCGCCCGCCGGCCAGCACCTCCGGCACCAGGGAGACGACGAGAAGGAACAGGACGGCTGCCGTGACCAGGGTCACGGTCTCGCGGAGGTTCGGATAGCGGCCGGTCAGCCAGATCAGCAGGGCGCCGACGAGCGGCGCCAGCGGCGCGATTCCGACGACGGCGGCCGCGCTCACAGCCCCGCTCCCGTTCCGGTCGCTCCCAGGAGGAAGGCGGCCGCGTCACGGGCGGCGCCGACGGGGAGCGAGGTGTCGATGCCGAAATAGACGCTGGCCGCAATGAGAATCCAGGTCGGCACCAGCATCGAGAGCGGCGCCTCCCGGACGGCGACCTTGTCGCCGACCTTCTCGTTGACCGGCGCGAAATAGGCCGCCTCGACGACGCGCCAGACATAGACCACGGCGAGAAGGGAGCTCAGCAGGACCAGCACGGCGACGGGCCACAGGCCGGCGCCGAGTACCCCGGTGACCAGGTACCACTTGCTGATGAAGCCGGCGGTCAGCGGCACGCCGATCAGTCCCAGCCCACCGACGACGAAGGCCGCCATCGTGTAGGGCATCCGCCGGCCGAGGCCGCGCAGGTCGTTCAGGCTGACCGAGCCGAGCCGGTAGAAGACGCAGCCCAACGCAAGGAACATGCCGCCCTTGATCAAGGCGTGGTTGAACAGGTGGACGATGCCGGCGGTGAGGCCGTCGACCGAGGCGAGGCTGATGCCGAGCACGATGTAGCCGATCTGCGCGATACTGGAATAGGCCAGCATCCGCTTCACGTTCTCCTGGAAGATGGCGACGAGGGAGCCCACGAACATCGCCAGGATCGCCAGCGGCGGCAGGATCACCTCGAGCGGCATCGCCCCGAAGGAGAAATCGACCCCGAAGATCGTGAAGAGGAAGCGCAGCAGGACGTAGGCCGAGACCTTGGTCGCCGTCGCCGCGAGGAAGGCGCTGACCGCCGAGGGTGCGTAGGTGTAGGCATTCGGCAGCCAGAGGTGCAGCGGGAAGAGCGCCAGCTTCAGGCCGATGCCGACGGTGAGGAAGGCGAGGGCGACCCGGACCGTGCGGTTGCCGGCGACGGCGGGCAGGCGCTCGGCGAGGTCGGCCATGTTCAGGGTGCCGGTCACCATGTAGGCGAGGCCGATGCCGATCAGGATGAAGGTCGCGCCGATGGTGCCGAGGACGAGGTACTGGAAGGCGGCGGTGAGCGCCCGGCGATCCTGGCCCAGACTGATCAGGGCATAGGAGGAGAGCGACGAAATCTCAAGGAAGACGAAGACGTTGAAGGCGTCGCCGGTCGCTACGATGCCCAGCAGCCCGGTGAGGCAGAGCAAATACATCGTGTAGAACAGATGGATCTGCTCCGGCTCGACCTCGCGCTCCACGCTTGCCCGCGCAAAGGGCAGGGCCGCGGCGGAGATCCCGGACACGATGAGGAGAACGAAGGCGTTGAGCGGGTCGATCCGGTACTCGATGCCCCAGGGCGCGGCCCAGCCGCCGAGGGCATAGGAAATCGTCCCGCCATCCATCACCTGACCGAGGAGCAGCAGCGAAATCGCCAAGCACACCCAGCTGACGGCGAGCGCCAGCAGCCAGGTCAGCCGGCCGTTGTGCAACAGCACGCAGGCGGGCGCGGCCAGGAGGGGAATGACGACCTGGAGGATGGGAAGGTGCGGCGAAATCACGTCTCTTCGTCTTGCGCCTGGATTTCATCCTCTTCGATCGTGCCGTAGGCCTCGCGGATGCGGACGACCAGCGCCAGGCCGAGCGCCGTCGTCGCCACGCCTACGACGATCGCGGTCAGAATCAACACATGGGGCAGGGGGTTCGAATAGACCTCGATTCCCGGTGCGATGATGGGCGCGGTCCCCCCCTTGACGACGCCCATGCTGATGTAGAGCACGAAGACGGAGACCTGAAAGATGTTCAGGCCGATGATCTTCTTCACCAGATTCCCGCGGGCGATCACGGCGTAGAAGCCGATCATCATCAGCAGGACGACGATCCAGTAATTGTAAAGGCCCGGGATCTCCATCCGTCAGCGCCCGCGACCGGCAAAGGTGAAGAAGATCAGGATCATGACCGACGAGACGGTGATGCCGACACCGAGCTCGACCAGGAGGATGCCGACGTGCTGCCCGTGCGCCGAGTCGTGCGCCAGCACGGAGTAGTCGAGATAGTTGCCGCCCAGCAGGATATTGGCCACGCCGACCCCGCCATAGATCAGAACGCCGAGGGGAACCAGCACGCGCAGAATGGCGGGACGGACGACCCGGCGTGCGCTCTCCAGGCCGAAGACGATGGCGTAAAGGATGATGGCGGCCGCGAAGATCACGCCGGCCTGGAAGCCGCCGCCGGGCCCGTAATCGCCGTGGAACTGAACGTAAAGCCCGAACAGCATGATCATCGGGATCAGCAGCTTCGCGACGACGCGGAGGACGACGTGATGCCTCATTTCCTGCCGCCACCCTTGTTGCGCCGCCGGCCGCCGAGCAGGAGCAGCACGCCGATGCCGGCGGTGAAGATCACCGTCGTCTCGCCCAACGTGTCGTAACCGCGGTAGCTCGCCAGCACCGCGGCGACAACATTGGGCACGTTCGTCTCTTCAAGGGATTCGTTCAAGTATCGTGGGACCACGTGCCGATTGATCGGCGCCTCCGGATCGCCGTAGAGCGGCATGTCGAGGGTGCCGTAGATCAGGGCCGCGCCGGTCAGCGTCACCACGACCAGCGGGAGGATCCGGGAGTGGACGGCCTTCTTCTCCGTCGGCGCGGTGAGGGCGAGCGTCCCGAGCATGAGGACGGTGACGATCCCGGCCCCGACCGATGCCTCGGTAAAGGCGACGTCCACCGCGTCCCAATCGACGAACAGTCCCGCCGACAGCAGGCTGAAGATCCCCGTCAGCATCACCGCGGCAAAGAGGTCGCGCTGGCGCACGACCGCCACCGCGGTCACGACCATGAAGAACAGCAGCAGGATGTCGATGAGCGCCTGAATCGGTGTCAGTCCTTCGCGGCAGGGGCCTTGTACAGCAGCGGCTTGAGCCCGCTCCCGAGCGCCGCCTTGGCCAGGGCGTGGGCAGAGGTCGGGCTGGTGAAGAAGATGAAGGCGAGAATGAGCACCAGCTTGACCGTTACCAGGCTGAAGCCGGCCTGGAGCATCAATCCGATCAGGATCAGCCCGGCGCCGAGCGTGTCGGTGAGGCTGGCGCCGTGCATCCGCGTGTAGAAGTCGGGCAGGCGCAGCATGCCGACGCCGCCGATCACGGCAAAGGCGGAGCCGAGGAGCAACAGGGCCCAGCTCGCGAGATCGAGAACAAGCTCCATCAGCGCTCGCCCTCCCCACCCGCGCGGGCGAGATCGCCGTAGCGCACATATTTCAGGACGGCGATCGTGCCGATGAAGTTGATCAGCGCATAGACGAGCGCAATGTCGAGGAAATCCGGCCGCCCGGTGAAGAACCCCAGGACGGCGATCAGCAGCACGGTCTTGGTGCCGAACATGTTGACCGCCAGGATACGGTCGTAGACCGTCGGGCCGAGCAGCGCCCGGATGAGCGCCAGGGCCATCGTCACGAGAATGGCGATCAGGGCCGCCGCGAACATCAGGCGAGGCCCTCCATCGCGGTCACGCGACGGTCCATCTCGCCCTCCCGGAGCGCCTCGGCACCTTCGACGGTGAGAGCGTGAACCTCGATCATGTCGCCCTCGAGCTCGACGGAGACGGTGCCCGGCGTCAGGGTGATCGAGTTGGCGTAGATCACGCGGCCGACCTCCGTCTTCTGGCTCGCCTTCACGCGCAGCATGGTCGGGCTGATCGGCAGCTTCGGATCGACGATGCGCTTGGCCACGTCGATGTTCGCCTTCACGATCTCGACGAAGAGCCAAGGCCAATAGGTCAGGGCGCGGGGACCGAGATGGATCGGGTGGCCTTCGCGATCGACCACGTCCATGCGGGCCGAGATCAGGACGACGAGAGCGCAGGATGCGGCCCCGAAGCCGAGCAGGAGCGGGGTGTAATGGCCGGACAGCAGCAGCCACAGGCCGAACAAGACGGCGCCTAGGCTGATTGCTTGGGCCATTGCCCCTCCCCGGTGTCCCTTGGATCTTTTTATGTGAACGTTCTCACCCTCGCTAGAGAGCGGGAACGTGACCGCAATATGGCCGTCGCTGGTATACCAACGTTCGAGGCGTCATCCAAGTATGATTTCAGCCGTGACTCTCGATTCTGTGCTCATCGGCAGCGAGATCTACCGCAATTCCTCTTACGGACGCGGCCATCCGCTGGCGATTCCGCGCGTGTCCGCCACGCTCGATCTGATTCGCGCAATGGGTTGGCTCACGGACGGGGCCTATATCGAGAGTCCACGGGCAACGCCCGCCCAGCTGATTCGCTTCCACGAGCCCGATTACGTCGCCGCTCTCATGCGGGCGGAGCGAGGGGCGCGGCCGTCCGAAGAGGAACGCCGCCGGTTCAACATCGGTCGCAACGGCAACCCGATCTTTCCCGAGATCTTCAGCCGGCCGGCCACCGCCTGCGGCGCCACGCTCAAGGCGGTCGAATTGCTGCTGGAGGACGGCGGCATCGTCTACAACCCGGCCGGCGGCACGCATCACGGGCGCCCCGGCCACGCCAGCGGCTTCTGCTACCTCAACGACGCGGTGCTGGGCATCCTCGCTTTCCTCGACGGCGGGCTGCGGCGGATCTACTACGTCGATGTGGACGCCCATCACGGCGACGGGGTCCAGGACGCCTTCGCCGACGACCCGCGGGTGCTCACCCTGTCGATCCACGAGTCCGGACGCTGGCCCTACACCGGCGCGACGGAGGACCGGGCCGGGGGCGGGGCACGCAACCTGCCGGTACCGAGCGGGTTCAACGACAGCGAGATGCGCTGGCTGGTCGAGACGGTGGTCCTGCCGCTCGGCCGTGCCTTCGCGCCGGACGCCGTGGTGTTGCAATGCGGCGCCGATGCCCTGGCCGACGACCCGCTGAGCGGCCTCACGCTGTCGAACCGGGCGCTGTGGGACGTCGTTCGCCGGCTGATCGGCCTGGCGCCCCGCCTCCTGGTGCTCGGTGGCGGGGGGTACAACCCTTGGGGGGTGGCCCGCTGCTGGGCGGGCGTCTGGGCCGTGCTCAACGGCCTCGATCCGGGCGCGAGCGAGCCGACGCCGGCGGCGCGGGAGGTGCTGCGCGCCATCACCTGGACGCGGAGCCAGGGGCGCAACCCGCCGGAGCACTGGATGACGACGATTGCCGACCGGCCCCGGCCCGGCCCGGTCCGCGAGGCGGTGCGCGCCGTCGCGGCGGCGGCGCTGCGCCCCTGAGCGATAAGCACGCGTCATCGTACCCGGCGCATGAGGTTTGCGGGGCGCGGCGGCATCCGATACCTTTCGGGTATGCTTGGAAGACTCCTTGCGATAGGCCTGCTGGCCGCCGTGCTGCCCGCGGCGGTCGGGCTTTCCCTTCGACCGGCCGGTGCGGAGCCCGCGGCGATGGAGCGGAGCGAACTGGTGATCGAGACCGGGAACGAGGCGCACCGTTTCTCGGTCGAGCTGGCCCGGACGTCGGAGGAACGTGCGGTTGGCCTGATGTACCGCGACCGGCTGCCGCCGGATGCCGGCATGCTGTTCGTCAACGACCGCGAGCAGGTCGTCGGGATGTGGATGAAGAACACGCTGATCCCGCTGGACATGCTTTTCATCGGGAGCGACGGCCGCATCCTGCAGATCGTCGAGCGTACGGTGCCGCTCTCGACGCGGCTCATCAAGTCGAAACAGCCCGTGCGGGCCGTGCTCGAACTCAACGGCGGCACCGCGGACCGGCTCGGGATCAAGCCCGGCGACCGGGTGCGGCACGAGATCTTTCCGGCGGAGTGATGCGGACCCGAGGCGGCCGTCCGAAACCCGGCTCGACCGGTACCGTCAGATCTCCGGCCCGTCCTGGACGGCGACCTTGGCGACGGACTGCCAGTCCTTGCCGGCGGCGACGAGGCAGCTGACCCCGTTCGGCATGGTCAGGATGATGGTCCAGGTCCCGCCGTTGCCGCTCGTCAGGACCTCGAGGAGGCCGCCATTGCTGGCCAGGCCGAGGGCCACCGAGGATTCCTGGAACCTCTCTGCGAGCTGCGAGACGACCTCGGCCCGCTTGCCGCAGGCCTTCGGTTGGGCCAAGGCCGCGCCCGGCAGGAGGAGAAGAGCGGCGATCAACACGGCTAGTCGGCGCATGCGCGAATCCCTCCGCGCCGGTGTCCGCGTAGGATCGGCGCATCCATTGGGCTCAAGCCCCTGAACCGCGCGCATAATCTCCGATGGATGCGAGGCCCACATCCGCGCGTCAGGTGGGGGCGGTCCGGCCGGTCCTTCCGTGACCGGCCTTGCGCCAAGACTACCGCATACCCGGTAAAGGCCGGCTTAATCCCCGACATCCCGCCGCCTGCCCGGCGCGTCCGGTTGCCGTCACCCGCGCCGGCGGGCAAGCATCAGGCCGTCGCCGATCGGCACCAGGCTGATCGTCACGCGGGCGTCGTCCCGAAGCTTGGCGTTGAGCGCCCGGAGTGCCTCGGTGTCCGCGTCCCGCGCCGACGGATCGGCGACCGATCCGCCCCACAGCACGTTGTCGATGGCGACCAGCCCGCCCGGCCGCAGCAGCCGGAGGACGCGCTCGTAATAGGCATCGTAATTGGTCTTGTCGGCGTCGATGAAGGCGAAGTCGAAGCTGCCCGACGCGCCCTCGGCGATCAGCGAATCGAGCGTCTCCAGCGCCGGGGCGAGCCGCAGATCGATGCGGTCCGCGACGCCGGCCCTGGCCCAGTAGCGCCGGGCGATGGCGGTGTACTCCTCGCTGATGTCGCAGGCGACGAGGCGCCCGTCGGGCGGCAGCGCCAGCGCGACGCAGAGCGCGCTGTAGCCGGTGAAGCTGCCGATCTCAAGCGCGCGGCGGGCGCCGATCAGCTCGACCAGGAGCGCCATGAGCTGGCCCTGCTCGGGCGCGATCTGCATCCCGGCGCCGGGCAGCCGCGCCGTTTCCTCCCGAAGTTCCCGCTGCAGCGCCGATTCCCGCAGCGCGTTGGCGAGGAGGTAGTCGTAGAGCGGGTCGGTCATGGCGATGGTCCGATTCGACATCGAAGGCTCCTTTGCGGCGGTGGCGGGTGAGGGCGGCGGCCCGGGTGCTTGGGCTTTGCCGCGCTTCGGGGGATCCAGGCGAATGCGAACGCACGCCCGTCACCCGATCCTCACGCGAACCGGGCGGCGGGCGGTCGATCTCGGTTTCTGCGGGCCGGTCCGGCGGGGCGCGGTGCGCCGCCGGCGCTCAGCGGTCGGACACCGCCGTGTAGTGCAGGCTGCGTTCCAGCATGGCCTGGGCGACGGTCTTCAGCATGCTGGGATCGTCCACGCGGAACATCCGGGCATAGGGAACACCGTCGGTTCCGCGGAACAGCGCGGCGACCTCCCACACCACCAGCGGCGCGTCGCGCTTCCGATAGCGTTGGCCGACCGCGACACTGTTCGATCTTCTTCCTCTGGCAAGGGCCGAAAACATCCTGTCGAGCACCCATGAAGGCGAATCACGCCGACTCGCGGCGATCAATACCCTATTTACCACCGGATTCGGCCGGTGGCGAGTGTCTCGGTGCCCGTGTCCCACACGCCGAGCATCCTTGCGGAGCGCGCCGAAAGGCCATATTTTCTGCGCCGCGGGGCGTAACTCAGCCTGGTAGAGTGCCTGCTTTGGGAGCAGGATGTCGCTGGTTCGAATCCAGTCGCCCCGACCACGGCCACCCGTGCAGGGTCGCCGGCCCGGGCCGATCGGCGCGTCGGCGGGCAAATGGTTAATTTGAGGAGACAGGCATTCGATGCAGGCGCGGATCTACCGGCCGGCCAAGAACCCGATGCAGTCGGGCCGGGCGAACACGCAGAAATGGGTCCTCGAATACGAGCCGGCCTCGCCGCGCCGGTTGGACCCGCTGATGGGCTGGACGAGCTCCAGCGACACGCGCCGGCAGGTCCGGATCAAGTTCGACACGAAGGAGGAGGCGGTGGCCTTCGCCCAGAAGCACGGCCTCGCCTATACCATCGACGAGCCGCAGCGGCGGCAGATCCGGCCGAAGGTCTATGCGGACAACTTCCGTTATGACCGGAAGATTCCCTGGACGCATTGAGCGGCCTAACGGCCCGTGGCTCGGCCGGATAGAGCGGAAGCTTTTCAAGGAGCCAAGCTCAAGGGGGGTAGATCAGGGGCACTGCGGGATACACGGCCCGACAGAATGCCGTCTATAAGATAAAGCCGTGCTGCGCGCCCGTAGCTCAGCTGGATAGAGCACGAGCCTTCTAAGCTTGGGGTCGCAGGTTCGAATCCTGCCGGGCGCGCCAATCTTTGGAAAGCACGGAAGCTGGCCATTCCTGATCCCGGCCTTTTTGAGCCGGGCCGCGAGGACAAGCGTCCCCCTCGCCAGAGGTCTTGCTGCTTCACGGGAGTCCAAGGCCGGGCCACGGCAAGATGGCAGTCCAGGCCGTGACGGCCCGGCCCCAGGCGCAGCGCTTCCGCATCACCGCCGGTTGTCGGTCGCGGCAATCTCCCGCATACTGAATTCCGAATTCAAATGACCGGTGCGCGATGCAACCGATCCTGAGCCGGCCGGCGCTGGTGGAGCAGGTCTATGAACAGCTCGTCGCGGCCATTGCCGAAGGCCGGCTGGCGGCCGGCGAGCGGCTGACGCAGGAGGCCTTGGCCGAACGGCTGCGGGTCTCGCGCCAGCCGGTGAGCCATGCGCTGGCGCTCCTGAAGACGGAGGGACTGGCGGTCGAGCAGGGCCGCCGCGGTCTGGTCGTCGCGCCACTCGACGCCCACTATCTCCGGAGCCTCTACGAGGTGCGCGCCGCGCTCGACGGCGTGGCGGCGCGTCTCGCCGCGGAAGCGGTGGCGGCCGGCCGCGCGCCCACAGCCGCGCTGGCCGATCTGCACGCCATCCTGGCGGACGGGACGGCGGCGGCCGAGCGTGCCGACCGGGCGGCGCTGATCGCCGCCGACGCGGCCTTCCACCATGCGCTCAACGCGCTGTCCGGCAATCCGGTCCTGATCGAAACGGCCCAGCGGCAATGGGCGCATGTGCGGCGCGCCATGGGACTGGTGCTGGCCGACGGCGCCACGCGCGAGCGGGTCTGGCAGGAGCATGCTGGAATCTTCGAAGCGGTCGCCGCGGGTGACGCGCCATCGGCCGAGGCGCGGGCCCGAGCCCATGCCGAGCGCGCCGGGCGCGAAGCGTTCGAACGTCTGAACGCGACTCTCTCGGCCGCCGAGTAGCGGCCTCGAGTCGCCTTGCCACGGGAGGAAACGCCATGAAGCTCACCGACGCCCAGCTCCAGGAGTTCGACCGGGAGGGCTATCTGTTCTTCCCCGGCTGCTTCGCGAAGGAGGAAGCGGACCTCCTGCGCGAAGAGGCGCACGCGATCTTCGCCATGGATCGCGAGGAGGTCTGGCGCGAGAAGAGCGGTGTCGCCCGCACGGCCTTCGCCGCGCACACCTACAACGAGGCCTACCGCCGGCTCGGCCGCCATCCGCGGCTCATCACCCCGGTCGAGCAGATCCTCGGCGGCCGGCTCTACATGCATCAGTTCAAGATCAACGCCAAGGCCGCCTTCGACGGCGAGGTCTGGCAGTGGCATCAGGACTACGGCACCTGGAAGGCCGACGACGACATGCCCGAGCCGCGGGCGATGAACATCGCCGTGTTCCTGGACGACGTCACCGCCGCCAACGGGCCGCTGCTGTTCATCCCGCAAAGCCACAAGCTGGGCGCGTTGGAGGCCGGTCACGACCTCGAGACCACCAGCTATCCCTTGTGGACGCTGGACCGGGAGACGGTCCGCAAGCTCGCCGAGCAGGGCGGCTGCGTCGCGCCGACCGGTCCGGCGGGATCGGTGCTGATGTTCCATTCCTGCCTGGTGCATGCGAGCCCGCCGAACATCAGCCCTTTCGACCGGACCATCGTCTACCTGTCGCTCTGCGAGACCGGCAACCACATCCGTCGCTTCAAGCGGAAGGAGTGGATCGCCCACCGCGACTTCACGCCCATCGATCCGCTCTCCGACGACTGCCTGACGGAGCTGGCGCGGGCGCGCCAAGGGCAGCGGGCGGCGGAGTAGCACGGGATGAACCTGTACGCGCTGCTGCAACGGCGCGCGGCCGCCGGCAAGCCGGTGCGCGTGGCGCTGATCGGCGCCGGCAAGTTCGGCTCCATGTTCCTGTCGCAGGTCCCGACGACGCCGGGGCTCGAGGTCTTCGGCATCGCCGATCTCGATCCCGACGGGGCGCGCGAAGCCTGCCGGCGGGTCGGTTGGCCGGAGGACCGGATCGCCCGCACGCGATTCACCGACGAGGCCGCGTCGCTGATCGCCGCCCCCGAGACGGAGGTGGTGGTCGAGGCGACCGGCCATCCCGCCGCCGGACTCGCGCATGCGCAGGCGGCGATCCGCGGGGGCAAGCACATCGTCATGGTGAACGTCGAGGCCGACGCGCTGGCCGGGCCGCTGCTCGCCCGGCAGGCGGCGCAGGCGGGCGTCGTCTACTCCCTTGCCTATGGCGACCAGCCGGCGCTGATCGCGGAGATGGTGGACTGGGCGCGGGCGACGGGCTTCGCCGTGGTGGCGGCCGGGAAGGGCACGAAGTACCTCCCCGCCTATCACGCCTCCACGCCGGAGACGGTGTGGAGCCATTACGGCCTCTCGGCCGAGCAGGCGAGGGCGGGCGGCATGAACCCGCAGATGTTCAACTCCTTCCTCGACGGCACCAAGTCCGGGATCGAGATGGCGGCGGTCGCCAACGCCACCGGCCTGATGCCGCCGCCGGACGGACTCGGCTTCCCGCCCTGCGGCGCCGACGACCTGCCGGTGGTGCTGAGGCCGCGGGGCGAGGGCGGCGCGCTGCACCACCGGGGGCAGGTCGAGGTCGTCTCAAGCCTGGAGCGGGACGGGCGGCCGGTGCATCGGGACCTGCGCTGGGGCGTCTATGTCGTCTTTGAGGCGCCGAACGCCTACGCCGCGCGCTGCTTCAAGGAATACGGCCTCGTCACCGACCCTTCGGGGACGCGGGCGGCGATGTACAAGCCCTACCACCTGATCGGGCTGGAGCTGAACGTGTCGATTCTGTCGGCGGCGCTTCGCGGCGAGCCGACGGGGGCGCCGACCGGGTTCCGCGGCGACGTCGTGGCGACGGCGAAGCGCGCGCTCAAGGCCGGCGAGGTGCTGGACGGCGAGGGCGGCGCGCTGGTCTGGGGCAAGCTGCTGCCGGCGACCGAGAGCCTGCGGCGCGGCGGCCTGCCCATCGGCCTCGCGCATGGGCTGAAGCTTCTGCGCGACGTGCCCCAAGGCCAAAGCCTCACCTGGGCGGACGTGGCGCTGGACGAGAGCGACGCCGCCTACCGCGTCCGGCGCGCGATGGAAGCGGCCTTCGCGCCGAGCGCCCAAGCGGCCGAGTGACGCGCGCCGCGCGAGGGGGAGGGCAAGATGAACTATTTTCCCGAGAAGCCCTGCACGGTGGCGGTGGTCGGCGCGGGGAGCGGCATCGGCCGCGCGGCGGCGGCGTTTCTCGGGGGGCAGGGCGTCGCCGTCGCCTGCCTCGACCGCGCCGCGGCGGCGGCGGAGGAGACGGCGGCGCGGATCCGCGCGGACGGGGGCGCGGCCCTGGCGCTCGCGGCCGACGTCACGGCGGACGAGACGGTCGAGGCGGCGCTCGACCGGGTCGAGGCCGAACTCGGGCAGATCCACGGCCTCGTGAACTGCGCCGGCGTCACCGGCCGGACGAATATCAAGGGCCACGAGGTCGAGATGGACGACTTCGACCGCGTCTACCGGATCAACCTGCGCGGGGCGATGGTGGTCTCGAAGGCCGTGCTGCCGCGGATGCTGAGGCACGGTTACGGCCGGCTGCTGCACGTCGCCTCGATCGCCGGCAAGGAGGGCAACGCCGGCATGGCCGCCTATTCGGCGACCAAGGCGGGGCTGATCGGCCTCGTCAAGTCGCTGGCCAAGGACTACGCCGAGACCGGGGTCACGATCAACGCGCTCGCCCCCGCGGTGATCCGCACGCCGCTGGTCGAGGTGCTGCCGGAGGCGACGGTCAAATACATGACCGACAAGATCCCGATGAAGCGCTGCGGCACGCTGGAGGAGGCGGCGCGGATGATCGCCTGGATCGTCTCGCCGGCCTGCAGCTTCACCACCGGCTTCACCTTCGATCTGTCCGGCGGGCGCGCGACCTATTAGGCTCATCGGCGACCAAGGCACATAAGAAAGGGGGAGAGCGGATGAAACTCGTGCGGTATGGCCCGGTGGGGCAGGAGAAGCCGGGGCTGATCGACGGCGCCGGCGCCTTGCGCGATCTGAGCGGACGGGTCCGCGACATCGACGGCGCGACGCTGGCGCCGGAGCGGCTCGCCGAGCTGAAGGCGATCGACCCGGCGACACTGCCCAAGGTGCCGGGAAACCCGCGGCTCGGCCCCCCGGTCGCCGGCGTCGGCAAGATCGTCGCTGTCGGCCTGAACTTCTCGGACCACGCCGCGGAATCGGGCATGGAGGCGCCCGCCGAGCCGATCCTGTTCATGAAGGCGGTCACCGCCCTGAGCGGGCCGAACGACCCGGTCGTCATCCCGCCGGGCGCGGAGAAGACGGACTGGGAGGTCGAGCTCGCCGTCGTGATCGGCAGCGTCGCGCGCCACGTGGAGGAGCGGCACGCGCTGAGCTACGTCGCCGGCTACACGATCTGCAACGACGTCTCGGAGCGCGCCTACCAGCTCGAGCGGCTGGGCCAGTGGGTGAAGGGCAAGAGCTACGACGGCTTCGCCCCGCTCGGGCCCTGGCTGGTGACGACCGACGAGATCCCCGACCCGCAATCGCTGCGCATGTGGCTCGAGGTGAACGGCGAGCGCATGCAGGACGGCTCGACGGCGACGATGATCTTCGGCGTCGCCCACCTCGTCAGCTACATCAGCCGGTTCATGACCCTGATGCCGGGCGACGTCATCCCGACCGGCACGCCGCCGGGCGTCGGCATGGGCCGAAAGCCGCCGCGCTTCCTCAAGCCCGGCGACGTCATGCGTCTCGGCATCGACGGGCTCGGCGAGCAGCGCCAGGAATGCGTCGCCTGGGACGCGGCGCGGGCCTGACGGTTTCGGGCAAAGGGTGTCAGACCCGGCTGCGCCCGCGCCGGCCCGCGAACCGAATCCCCGCGAAACCGGCTGCGGCGAGCTGCGGCAGGTAGCTGCGGGCGGGCACTTCGAAGAAGCGGCGCACCAGCCCGGCGGCGACGAGCAGTCCCACCAGGAAGGCGGCGAGGTAGGCGGCCGCCAGGACCGGCCCTCCGATCCAGCCTTCGGGCAGGCGCGTGGCGATCGGTCCCCAGACGGACTGCAGCGGCGCGTGCAGCATGTAGACCGCGTAGGATACGGCGCCGAGCCACAGGAGCGGCCGCACCGAGAAGAGGCGGGCAAACGCCCCTTCGTTCAGCGAGGCGGCGAGGACCACCAGCGCGCAGAGGGCGACGATCAGGAGCTCCGGCGCGCCGAAATGCATCGCGAGGATCAGGGCGCCGAAGCCACCGAACGCCGCCGCATCGCCGCCCAGCAGGGCGGCTCTCGCTGCCGGAAGATCCGACAGGGCGCGGTGAGCCCGATAGAGCAGCATGCCGAGGACGAACTCGAAGAGACAGCGGATGGCGCCGGTGTCGTAGGTCGCATTCCGGAAGGTTTGTTTGAGTTCGAAGGCCTGCAGCAGCGCCAGCCCCGCGAGGCAGCCCGCCCCTAGGAGGATCGCCCGCATCCGGCCCGCCGGCATCACCGCCAGGCACAGCCAGGGGAACAGCAGATAGGCCGCGGCCTCGGCGCTGATCGACCAGGAGGGGTAGTTCCAGTACAGATCGTCGTGCCAGCCCCAGGCCTGCATCAGGAACAGATGGCTCGGGATCAGCGCCGGGTCCACATGGCCGGCGGTGCGCGCGCCGACGGACAGCTTGAACAGGGCGAAAGCCCAGAAGAAGCCGAGGGTCAGGAGGTGGAGCGGATAGATCCGGGCGAACCGCTTGACCAGAAACCGCCGGACGGCGGGGCCCGACGCGCCGCCGGCGAAATCGCGCGCGTAGACGTGGCTCAGGATGAAGCCCGACAGGATGAAGAAGAAGTCGACCCAGAGATAGGCCCTGTCCAGGTAGAGCGTGTGGGCCTCGAGGTTCCAGGCATAGCCGAAGTCCCGGTGCAGGTGGAGCGTCGCGACGGAGAGCGCCGCGACGCCGCGCAGGGAGGTGAGGGCGTGAATGTCGCGCGTCATGTTCTACGTCCGAGGCTTTCGGGACGTCCACCACGGGCGCGCGCGGCCCGGGGCGATGACCGGCCGCAGACCGGCCGGTCATCGGAACGATAGCATCCGGCCGCGGATCGCGGTCTGGTTATTGGGGGTACGCCTTTGGTGCGGGCGCGCGCCTCGAGGCGGCGAAAGCGGTGTCCGTCAGATGATTCCGCAACCTCGGGCGCCGACCTGGGACAACAGGTCTTTCCTTACAGGCGCCCCGGAATGCACCGGGGCCTGAGGGCCGCCAATCGCGTCCAGCGCGGGGTGGAGACGATCGTGCGATGCCGTCGCGCCTACGGGCCGACACCTGGCCGCGGCAGGTACGGCGCAGCGGCGTCCTCATGGACGCGCAGCCGACGTCCGCTAAGAGGCCGCGTTGCGTTCACGCTGCCATTGTTCGAACAGCCGTTGCTCTTCGATCTCGCGCCGGACCTCTTCCTTCTGCAAGGCACGCTGCCGCTCGAATTCGAGCTGCCGTTGCATGCTGGCGTCCCGGGCAGCCTCAGCCTCTTCCTGGCGTTGGGTTTCGGCCCGGCGGTCGAGCGTCATATTGCCGGCGAGACCGCCGACGGCGCCGCCGATGAGCATGCCGGTCGTGCTGTCGCCGAAGAGGGCTCTACCGGCACCGGCGCCGGCGGCGGCGCCCGCCACGGTGCCGACCCCGGCGGGCGCGGTCCCGCCCGCGTTCTCGCAGCCGGCGAGCGTCAGTGTCGCGATGCTTAGCAGCAACGCGACCCTTGGTCTGGCGCGAGGCATCTCATGCAGCCGCCTCATCATGGGACTCCTTGCTCCGCGGCGACCGCGTCGACCATCTCCTCGAAGGACAGCACGCCGTCCCCGTTCTTGTCGCCTTCCTCCAGCGCCCGAGTCTTGTTGATCATCACTTCAGGGAAAGTCAGGACGCCGTCGCCGTTGCGATCGACCCGGGAGAAGCTTTCCGGATCGTGCGGCCCGAGTTCCTCCGGCGTGAGCGTTCCGCTGCCATCCCGGTCGAGCCCGCTGAACCCGGCGGCGGCGTCCCTTGCGAGCTCGGCTTCGCTGACGAAGCCGTCGCCATCCGTATCGGCGGCATCGAAGGCCACGCAGTCATATCCGCAGGCGTCGCCTAGAGCCGCGACGCCATCGGCGTCCTGGGCCATTGTTGGATTGATCGTTCCGATTGTCGCCGCGACGGCGAAATACAGCGGTAACGGGTGAAGTCGCGCAACCACGCGTCGCGCCATGCCATACTCCAATCCCGCAGCCCCGGTATTGTCGAGATTGCTTGATGCCTAAGCGTACGCGCGATGATCTTGAGATGCGGTAACCGCGTAAGCAAAGGACAGTGTATTTAACCGGGATTGGCGGAAGGTGTGACTTTTTTGTGGTGGCGCGGTGTTCCGATGCGGCCGGGCTGGCGAACGACATCGGCGCAGGACCACGGCAGCGCCGGCGGGTCCGCAAGTCCGATGAAGCGCGCGTCGATTGCGTCAACATGCTCCAATGTCTTGGGCCGTCACATCGCACGGCGTTCTGTCGAGGTGGGAGCCCCCGTCAAATGCGCCCGATCAGAGCGGCTGGCCATTTTGCGGTGTTTGAGGCGGGGGCATAAGCCTTATGATGGGCAAAACTTCGAAACAACGGACTTTCCGCAAAGGAATGGGCAGGGAACGGTGGCAGGTATATTCAGCAGATACACGGCGCGCTCCGACCGGTCTCTGCCGATCCAGGAGGGGGCGGCGGTGAAACTTCGGGCGCTATGACGACGGCGCACCCCACCGAACCAATTCTCGTCACCGGCGCCGCGGGGTGCATCGGCGCCTGGGTGGTCGCCAACCTCGTCCGGCGCGGGGTGGAGACGGTCGTGCTCGACCGGTCGACGGATCGGCGGCGGCTGCGCCTCCTGCTCGACGCGGACGAGGCGGACGCGGTGCGCTGGATCGCCGGCGACATCGGCAACCAGGAGACGGTCGATCGGGCCCTGGCCGAAACGGGCGCCGCCGCGATCATTCATCTGGCGGCGCTGCAGGTGCCGTTCTGCAAGGCTGACCCCGTGGCCGGCGCCCGGGTGAACGTACTTGGCCAGGTGAATGTCTTCGAGGCGGCCCGGCGGCACGGCGTCCGCCGTCTCGTCTATGCCAGTTCGGTCGCGGCCCTGGCCCCCGAGGGTGCCGCGCATCCCGCGACCCTCTATGGCGTCTACAAGGCGGCGGATGAGGGGATCGCGCACATCTATGCGCAGGACTGGGACGTGCCGAGCATCGGGCTTCGGCCGCACACGGTCTATGGGCCCGGCCGCGACCAGGGCCTCACCTCCGCGCCCACCATCGCGATGCTTCGCGCGGCCGCGGGCCTGCCCTATACGATCCCGTTCGGCGGCGCGCTCTTGTTCCAGTATGCCGGCGAGGTCGCGGAGATCTTCGTGCGCTGTTGCCTGGACCTGGAGCCGGAGACCGGCCGGAGCGAGGTGTTCGACCTCGCCGGCACCAGCGTGACGGTGGAGGAGATCATTGCGGCGATCCGGCGGGTCGTTCCGGCGGCCGAGATCGCCATCGATGGCCCGGCCCTGCCATTCCCGGCCGCGCGCAACGACGGCCCGCTCCGCGCGCTGCTCGGCGCCTGGCCCGAAACGGGCCTGGAGGACGGGGTCGCGCAGACGATCGCGCGATTCCGGTCCCTGCTCGGGCGGGGGCTGGTGCAGGCCGAACCCACCTGAGGCGCGCCGACCGCGGCCGGCCGAACAACCCGGCGATACCACTTTCGTTCATCGCCTTTGGAGGTGTTGGGACCGGCGCCGGTTCTCGGCGATGATCGCGGGTCGGCGGGCCGCGTCCGCCGGTGCCCGCGGGTGCGGGCAACGCAGCAGCGAACCTGAAGCCCATGCTCTTCTGGTTGGCCACCGCCGCGGCGATCGGGTTGGCAATGCTCATCGCCGTTTTCGGCCCCGTGCTCGTGCGGCGGCGGGTCGCTCTCGAGCGGCTCGTCGTGAACAACGAGGTCGCCGGCTTCAGCTATGCGACCGTTGCCGTCATCTTTGCCGTTCTCGCGGCCTTTATGGTCATCGCGCTGTGGGAGGAGTTCCGCGAGGCCGAGGAAGAGGTTCGGCTGGAAGCCGGCGCTGTGGTCAGTCTCGGCCGCCTCGCGATCGGATTGGACGATCGGGCGAGAGAGAGCGTCCGCGACGGGCTCGACCGCTATCTCGAGACGGTGCTGCGCGAGGAGTGGCCGGCGATGGCGGGCGGCGCGGCGAGCCCGGCCGCCGGCGAAGCCCTGACGCAGGTCTACCGCCTCTATGCGGCGATCGAGCCGGGGTCCGCCCACGACCGACTGATCCTCAACCGGTCACTCGAGCTGCTGAGCGAGGTCAGCGAGCATCGGCGCGAACGGATCGCGGGTTCGGCGAGCGCGGTTGCGGCTCCCCTGTGGATGGCCCTGATGATCGGCGCTTTCGTCACCATCGGCTTCCAGCTTCTGTTCGGGTCGCCGAACCTTGCCGCGCATTCCGCCATGTCGGGCCTTGTGGCCGTGGTGGTCCTGACCGTCATTCTCGTGATCGTCCTCCTCGACCGGCCGTTCGCCGGCGTGGTCAGAGTCTCCCCGGAACCGCTGGCCGGCGCCCGCGGGGAGCTGAGAAGCGCAGTGCTGTTCGATTGAGCGGCGGCGGAGCGCAGCCTACAGCAACGGCCGGATCATGGCCCAGACGCGGTTCTTGATGGACGGGCCGAGCGGGTTGGGAAGCACTTCGGGCGGCGCGGTGCGCGGCGCCCCGCCGACGGTCAGGACCGCCATCGTCATCTCGCCGTCGGTGAAGTAGGGGTCGCCCTCGCCATTGCGGCCGCGGATCGTCGGGCCGATGCCGGTGACCTGATAGAGCCGCGTGACCTGCCCGGCGCGGACGAGGTCTTCGATGAGGCTGTCGCGCTCGGCGTCGATGTCGGGGGCGATGTGGTGCGTCAGTTGCCCCGTCCGGTGGCCGAAGCCGACGCCGCGGTCGAAGCTGGCGGCCCCAAGCCAGAGCGGGCGTCCGTCGCGCGCCGGCCGGTCCGTGCGCCAGAACCGCACATGGTGGCGTTCCCGGGCGCTTCCGCCGACGGGCCGCTCGAAGGCGAGGTCCTGGTGCCGGCCCCAGAGATAGAGCGGGCTGACCGGCGCCGTGGGATCGGGCCGCCGCAGCAGGACGCTCTCGGCGATCTCCAGGCTGGTCCGCAGGGTGATCGGGTCGGCGGGGGTCCAGCCGGCGGCCAGCAGGGCGCGCACGACTTCGTTCCGCGTGCCGATCAGACCGACGTTGAGGGGATCGCCGGGAAGGCCGGCCGCGGTGGTCGTCGTCTTGGGGGCAGTTGCCATCTCCGGGTGATGCTCGTAGTGGCGCCACATTGCCGGAGCGGCGAGGTAGGCCAATACCGGATAGGCGATCGACACGACAAAAAGCGCGGCGCCCGCGCGGCGCAGCCGGCGTTTTGCTGGCCGTGGCTCGAGGGGCGGCGACTCCACCGGACCGGACCCTTCGTCTAGTGCCTGAAGGCGCGCTTAACCTTTCTCAAACATCTCTCAAGAACAATCTATATTAGATCGGGTAAGGCAGTCGTTCCATCGATCCGTGGCGCGGGGCGCGTCGGGAGGACGCAATGGCGGTTGCCGGGCAAGGCCGCAGGACGGCCGCGGGCCCTTGGGAGAACCCGATGGGCACCCGCGGATTCGAGTTCATCGAGTACACGGCCGAGGACACCGAGGCGCTTGGGCGGCTGTTCGAGCGCATGGGCTTCACGGCGGTCGACCGTCATCGCTCGAAACGCGTCACGCATTACCGCCAGAACAATATCCACTTCATCGTCAATGCGGAGCCCGAAAGCTTCGCGCAGGCCTTCGCCCGCATCCACGGGCCCTCGGTCTGCGCCGTGGCCTTCCGGGTCGACGACGCCGCGGCGGCGCAGGCCCGTGCGGTCGAGCTCGGCGCCAAGCCGCAGCCGGGCCGCGTCGGCCCGATGGAGCTCAACATCCCGGCGATCCAGGGCGTGGGCGGCAGCCTGATCTATCTCGTCGACCGCTTCGGGGAGCGCAGCATCTATGACGTTGATTTCCGGCCGCTGCGGGAGGTCGAAGAGAACCCCTACGGCGTCGGGCTTACCCGGATCGACCATCTGACGCACAACGTCTATCGCGGCCGGATGAATCTGTGGGCGGGGTTCTACGGGCGGCTCTTCAATTTCCGGGAGATCCGTTATTTCGACATCGAGGGCAAGCTGACCGGTCTGCACAGCCGGGCCATGACCAGCCCGGACGGGACCATCCGCATCCCGATCAACGAATCCGCCGACGACAAGTCGCAGATCGAGGAATACCTCACCGCCTACAAGGGCGAAGGCATCCAGCACATCGCGCTCGCCACCGACGACATCTACGCGACCATCGAGGCGCTGAAGGCGCGCGGGATCGAGTTCATGGACCCGCCCCCGGACAGCTATTACGAGGCGGTCGAGTCGCGGTTGCCGGGGCATGGCGAGGACCTCGCGCGGCTGAAGAAGCACGGCATCCTGATCGACGGCGCACCGGGCGGCGGCACGCTGCTGCAGATCTTCACCCGCACGGTCATCGGCCCGATCTTCTTCGAGATCATCCAGCGCAAGGGTGACGAGGGCTTCGGCGAAGGCAACTTCAAGGCGCTGTTCGAGGCGATGGAGCAGGACCAGATCCGGCGCGGCACCCTGAAGCCCGACCTCGAGGAGACCGAGAGCTAGAGGAGGATCGCCATGGCCGGCGCTCCGAACTGCTACCCGCCGGACCTCCCAGAGGATTACGTGATCGACCAGGGCTGGTCCGCCTACGGTCCGGAGGACCACGCGATCTGGCGCGCGCTGTTCGAGCGTCAGTCCCGGCTTCTGCCCGGGCGCGCCTGCCCAGAATATCTCCAGGGGCTGCGCGGCCTTGGGGTCGCTGCGGAGGGCATACCGGACTTCGAGCAGCTGTCGGACATCCTCGACAAGGCGACCGGCTGGCGCATCGTTGCCGTGCCTGGGCTGGTGCCGGACGACGTCTTCTTCCGCCATCTCGCAAACCGGCGGTTCCCGGCGACCAACTGGATCCGCGCGCCGGAGCAGATGGACTATCTGCAGGAGCCGGATGTGTTCCACGATATCTTCGGCCACGTGCCGGTCCTCATGCATCCGGTCTTTGCCGACTACCTCCAGGCCTATGGCCGAGGCGGCCTGAAGGCGATGCGGCTGGAGGCGCTGCCCCATCTCGCGCGCCTCTACTGGTACACGGTCGAGTTCGGCCTGATCCGGACCGGGGAGGGCTTGCGGATCTACGGGTCGGGCATCCTGTCCTCGCGCAAGGAGTCGATCTACTGCCTCGAGAGCGAGCGGCCGAACCGCATCGCCTTCGACCTGATGCGGGTCATGCAGACCCTCTACCGGATCGACGATCTGCAGGAGACCTACTTCGTCATCGACGGCTTCGACCAGCTCTTCGCGGCGACGCGTCCGGACTTCGCGCCGCTTTACGAGGAGCTGAAACGGCGGCCCGTCCTTCCGGCCGGGGCGGTGCTGCCGACGGACCGGCTGGTGTCGATCGCGCCGGCTTCGCAGGGACTGCGCGAGGGAAGAGATGAAGCGCTGGATCACGCTGCCCCGCATTGAGGGCACCGCCTCGCGGCAGGCCCACGCGGACTTGCCGGACGGCACCTACGAGCGCGAGCTCGGCCGCGAGGGCTTCTTCGGGCCGGCGACCCATATGTACCACCGGCACCCGCCGACTGGCTGGATCGCCTGGGAGGGTCCGCTGCGGCCCCGCGCCTTCGATCTCGCGAAGCTGCCGGCGGCGGACGGGCCGTGGCAGGCGCCGGACATCCTGTCCAACCAGGCCCTCCGCTATCGCTTCTGGCGTGCCGAAGGCGCGATGCGGACGCTCGCGCGCAACGCCGACGGCGACGAGCTGCTGTTCGTGCATGAAGGCCGCGGCCATCTCTTCTGCGACTATGGCCATCTCGAGATCCGCGACGGCGACTACGTCGTCCTGCCGCGCGGCACCATGTGGCGCACGGCGTTCGACGGTCGCGCCGACCTGCTGCTGATCGAGGCGACGAACGACGCCTATCGGCTGCCGGAGAAGGGGCTGGTCGGATCGCACGCCATCTTCGATCCGGCCATGCTCGACACGCCGAAGATCGACGACACCTTCCGCGCCCAGCAGACGCCGGACGGGCGCGAGGAGACCTGGCGGGTCGAGATCAAGCGGCGGAACGCGATCTCCACTGTGACCTATCCCTTCAATCCGCTGGACGCCGTGGGCTGGCAGGGGGACCTCGCGCCGGTCCGGATCAACATCCGCGACATCCGGCCGCTGATGAGCCATCGCTATCACCTGCCGCCTTCCGCGCACACGACGTTCGTCGCCGATCGGTTCGTCGTCTGCAGCTTCGTGCCGCGGCCGTTCGAAACCGATCCCGGGGCGCTCAAGGTGCCGTTCTTCCACAACAACGACGATTTCGACGAGGTGATCTTCTATCACCGCGGCGATTTCTTCAGTCGCGACAAGATCGACCACAGCATGGTGACGTTCCATCCCTGCGGCTTCACCCACGGTCCGCATCCGAAGGCGCTCCAGGGCATGCTGACGCCGCGCAAGCCGGCGACCGACGAATACGCCGTCATGGTCGATGCGCGCGACCCGCTTGAGGTCGGCGCGGCAGCGGCCGGCGTCGAGGACGTCACCTACGCCGACTCCTGGCGCGCCGCGAGCGTCAAGGCGGCCGAGTAGGACACAGGGGCGCACAGATGAAGCTGGCCTCCCTCAAGGACGGTGGCCGCGACGGCACCCTCGTCGTCGTCGACTCGGCCTTGAAGAATTGCGTGCGCGTGCCCGACATCGCCGGCACGCTGCAGGCGGCGATCGAGGAGTGGGAGCTGGCGGCGCCGGCGCTCGATCAGGTGGCCCAGGCCCTGGAGGCGGGCAACGCCGCCCGGGCCGAGCCGTTCGATCCCGCGGCCTGCGCCTCGCCGCTGCCGCGGGCCTACCAGTTCGCGGACGGATCGGCCTATGTGACGCATGTCGAGCTGGTGCGCAAGGCGCGCGGCGCCGAGATGCCGCCGAGCTTCTGGACCGATCCGCTGATGTATCAAGGCCTGTCGGACTCCTTCCTCGGACCCTGCGAGGACATTCCGCTGGCGGACGAGGATTGGGGCCTCGACTTCGAGGCCGAGGTTGCGGTGATCACCGACGACGTGCCGATGGGTGTCTCGCGCGAGGCGGCGGGCCGGCACATCAAACTGGTGACGCTGGTCAACGACCTGTCCCTGCGCAACCTGATCCCGGGGGAGCAGGCAAAGGGATTCGGCTTCTTCCACGGCAAGCCGGCGAGCGCCTTCTCGCCCGTGGCGGTCACCCCCGATGCGCTGGGCGATGCCTGGGACGGGGCGAAGCTCAGCCTACCCTTGCTGAGCCGGGTCAACGGCAAGACGATCGGCCGGCCGAACGCCGGTGTCGACATGATCTTCGACTTCCCGGCCCTGATCGCCCACGCGGCGAAGACGCGGCGGCTGTCGGCCGGCACGATCATCGGGTCCGGCACCGTCGCGAACCGCGACCGCGCGGCGGGCTCCTCCTGCCTCGCGGAGGTGCGGGTGATCGAGACCTTGGAGACGGGGGCGGCGCGCACGCCCTTCCTGCGGTTCGGCGACCGCGTCCGCATCGAGATGCAGGATGCCGCCGGCCGTTCCATCTTCGGGGCCATCGATCAGCGTGTGGTGCGTTGCACGGGACCGGGAAGCTGAGGATGCAACTCTACGGCGCCGCCCGGTCCTCGGCCGCCTTTCGCGTGCGGATCGGGCTCAATCTCAAGGGCATCACGGCGAAGCAGACCGCAGTGAACCTCCGCACCGGCGACCGGCACGCGACGCGCTACCGCGCCCTCAACCCGCAGGGGTTCGTGCCGATCCTGGTCGATGGCGACGCGACGCTAACCCAGTCGCTGGCGATCCTCGACTATCTCGATGAGACTCATCCGAAGCCGCCCTTCCTGCCTGCTGCGCCTGCGGAGCGGGCGCGCGTGCGCGCGCTGGCGCTCGCCGTCGCCTGCGACATCCATCCGCTGAACAACCTTCGGGTGCTCACTCACCTGGAGACCGCGTTCGGTCTCGGGGAGGCGGACAGGCTGGCCTGGTACCGGCACTGGATCGCCGAGGGCCTGTCGGCCCTGGAAGCGATGACCGGAGGGCATCCGGCCACGGGGGCATTCTGCCACGGCGACGCGCCGACGATGGCCGACATCTGCCTGGTGCCGCAGATCGTCAACGCCAAGCGCTACGACTGCCCGCTCGACGACTATCCCACCCTGACGCGGATCTTCGACACCTGCATGCGCCTTCCGGCCTTCGAGAACGCCAGACCGGAGCGGCAGCCGGACTTCGCCTGACGGGCGAAATCGCCTAGCAGCCGCTGCAGACGGTCAGGTCGATCACGCGCGGGCGATTGAAGGCCGTGTGATAGAGCTCGGCTCCCTCGAACAGAATGCCGGCGAACAGCGGCCTGTATCGGAACCAGACCTCGGCGACGATGACGTTCTCGCCGGTGCGCACGACCAATCCGGGCGGCATCGTGGCGACGCCGTCTTCGACGCCGACCCGGCTCGTCACCGGCAGCGAGCCAGCGCTCGCCCGTTGCCACGCGACCCGGGCGTTGCCGCTGCTCGGCCGGTAGACGGAGGAGACGACGATCCGGCCGTCCGCGGCCAGATCGTAAGGCGCGGCGATCCGCTGCGCCGCGCCGAACAGGTCGTCGAGCTGCGCCGCCGTGATGCCTTCGGACCGCGTTACCAGATCGGCCATCGAGGTGGCGATCCGGTCGAGCTTCTGGTGGATGAACACGTAGCGGGCGGCCTCGTAGCAGCCGATCAGGATGACGGCGAGGATCGGCACGGCGAAGGCGAACTCGATAAGCACGGCGCCGCGACGATCCCGACCGAGGCGTCGGAGCGGAGCGCTGCGCATTCCGGACCTCCTTTCCAAGCGACCGTCGCGATGCCTAGTTGGCGGCGGACCGGGCGAACTCCCAGGGTTCGTTTCGGACGACGACGCTCGCGCTCATGGGCAGGCGCCCGCCTTTGCCGAGGAGCTGCGCGACGATCGGGGTCAGCAGCGACCATTCGTAATCGACGCGGTAGAGGACGACGTCGCCGGCCTTGCCGACCCCGTCGATGCCGCGATCCTCGTCCCAGCGGCCGTTGTCGTTCAGGTCGATGAAGATCTCCCCCTCGTCGTAGACGCCGTTCAACGGCTCCGTGTCGGTGAAGGGTTCCGGCTGCCCGACGTCGTTGAAGCTCTCGTAGCTCTTCAGCGTGATCGTTGCGCGCGAAAGGTCGATCATTCCGAGAGTCCGGTTGTCGAAGATCTCCAGGATCTTCTGTTCCCGCGCGGTCTCGTCGCTCGCCATCTGGCCGGTGAGGCCGAACCGGGCCGCCTCCCGCAGGCCGGCCTCGGCCGAGACGGACACGAAGGTCATGAGGGCGACCTCGAACATCCCGATGACGAAGAGGAACAGGAGCGGTGCCGCGACCGCGAACTCGATCGCCGAGACGCCCCGGTCGCAGCGGGCGAGGGGGCGAAGGGCGGATCGGATGACGGGGAAGCGGGCCATAACCATCTCCTTGCCGCGAGCACTGGACGAACCTCACGCCTCACAGGGAGCGGAAGGCGTCGATCGTTTGCAGGATCGCGGGGCCGATCAGCACGACGAACAGGGGCGGGAGGATGAAGACGATCATCGGCACGGTCAGCATCGCCGGCAGGCGGGCGGCCTTCTCCTCGGCCCGTAGCATCCGCTCCTCGCGGAACTCGGCTGCGAGGATGCGCAAGGACTGGGCGAGCGGCGTCCCATATTTGTCGCTTTGCAGCAGGCAGTTGACGAGGCCGCGGATGCCGGTCAGGTCGGTCCGGCCGTTGAGGTTGTGCAGGGCCTGGCGGCGGTCCGGCAGGAAGCCCAGCTCGATGGAGGTCAGGGCCAGCTCGTCGGCCAGCTCCGGGCAACTCCGCGCGAACTCCTCCGAGACCCGCTTCAGCAGCGAGTCGAGGCTGAGGCCCGCCTCGGCGCAGATCACCATCAGATCGAGCGCGTCCGGCAGACCTTTCCGGATCTTGTCGCGTCGCTTGACGATCTGGTTCCGGATGACGATGTCCGGTGCGAACGCGCCGGCGAAGATGGAACCGACGGTCGCCAGAAGCTGCATCGTGGGCGACAGGCCGTAAAGCTCCAGCCCGTAGAAGAGGACCAGAGCGCCGAGCCCGGCAACGATCGGCAGCGTGAGCTTGAAGAACAGGTAGCGGACCAGGGCGTCGCTCGAGCGCCAGCCGGCCTGCGCGAGACGCCGCGTGATCAGCTCCGCGCGCCGGCTGCGGAGAAGGTCCAGCCGGGTGACGACCCGCCGCATGAAGGAGGTCGAGCCGCCTTGACCGTCGCGCGGCCGCGGCGTCAGCAGCGCGTTGACCAGCGCCTCCCGCCGCGCCGCCAGCTCCTTCACGCGGCGGCTTCCCTGGGGCCGCGACAGAAGCGCGAACCACACGGCAAGCACGGAGACGAAGCTCGACAGGCCCGCCATGGCGGTGATCGCGTCCTCGGGACTGATCCCGGCGGGGAGGAGGTGGCTCGGGCTCATATCTCGAACCTCACCATCTTGTACATGACCGCCGCGCCGAGCAGGAAGCTGACCAGGCCGGCACCCACCATGAGGAGGCCTCGCGGATCGGCAAACAGCGCGACCGCGTAGCCGTAGTTCAGCATCATGATGAGGCCGAACATGACGAAGGGCAGGGCGCCGATGATGTAGGCGCTGGCCTTCGCTTCCGACGAAAGGGCCTTGATCTTCAGCTTCGTCTGCTGGCGCCGGCGCAGGACGGCGCTGAGATTCTCCAGCGTTTCGGCGAGATTGCCGCCGGTCTCCTGCTGGATCGACAGGCTGATTACGAAAAAGCGGTACTCCGGCGCGTCGATCCGCGGCGCCGCGGCCCACAGGGCCTCGGTCAACGTCATCCCGAACCGGATCGAATCGCTGATCCGCCGGAACTCCGTGCCGACCGGATCGATGATCTCGCCGCCGACGACCTTGATCGACTCGCTGATCGGCAGCCCCGATTTCAGGCCGCGGACGATGAGGTCGATCGCCTCTGGGAACAGCGCGATGAACCTGTTGACGCGCCGCCGACCCAGGAAGGCGACGACCAGATGCGGGAGGCCGACACCGCTGGCGAGCCCGGACAGAAGTGCCGCCGGACCCGGGAAGCCGAGGCCGGACATCGTCCCGAGGGTCGCCAGCGCCGCCGTCAGGAGGCAGGCGAGGAGATACTGCCCGAGGGTGATCCTGTACCCGGTCCGCTCCAGCTTTTCGCGCAGCCGCGCGGGGTTCGGGAACAGGCGCTTGATCAGCCGGTCCAGCGCCGCGATGGAGCTGTCAGCGGTAGGGCGCCTGAGGCTCACCGCCGGCTTGCCAGGGCCGTGCACGGGCGTCTGGCTGACGCGGGCGATGCGCCGCCGTCGCTGCCGTTCCTGCCGGAGGTTGAGCAGCAGGACGGTCAGAAGCAGAACGATGGCGAGCGCGACGGCGATCGCCGCCAGCAGCGCCTCGTGCGGTTCGGCGTTGCTTTGCAGACGAGCCATCAACCAGTTCATGCCACGGCCTCCAGCAGCGCGCGGTCGAGGCCGAAATAGGCCGCCTTCGGCGTGAAGTGCGGCCGCAGGCCCGAGGACTTGAAGGTCCCGCGCAGGCGCCCATCGGCGTCCTCGCCCTCGTATTCGTAGCTGAAGAGCTCCTGGGTCGTGATCACGTCGCCTTCCATGCCCACGACCTCCATGATGTGCGTGACCCGGCGCAGGCCGTCGCGCATGCGGCTGACCTGCACGATCATGTCGATGGCCGCGGCGATCTGCGTGCGCACGGCCTTCGCCGGCAGGTTGATGCCGGCCATGCCGATCATGTTCTCCAGCCGGGTCAGCGCCTCGCGCGGGCGGTTGGCGTGAATGGTGCCGAGCGAGCCCTCGTGGCCGGTGTTCATCGCCTGCAGCATGTCGACCGCTTCGGAGCCGCGGACCTCGCCCAGGATGATGCGGTCGGGGCGCATGCGCAGCGCGTTCTTGACGAGGTCGCGCATCGTGATCTCGCCGTGGCCTTCGAGGTTGGGCGGGCGCGTCTCAAGGCGCACGACGTGCGGTTGTTGGAGCTGCAGTTCCGCGGCGTCCTCGATGGTGACGATCCGCTCGCCGGGGTCGATCATCTGCGACATCGCGTTGAGCAGCGTCGTCTTGCCCGAACCCGTGCCCCCGGAAATCAGGATGTTCAGCCGGCTGCGCGCCGCGATCTTCAGCACCGTCGCCATCTCCTCGGAGATGTTCCGCTGCTGCACCATGACGTCGAGGGTGATGGTCTTCTTCGAGAACTTGCGGATCGAAATGCTCGGCCCGTCGATCGCGAGCGGCGGGATGATGATGTTGACGCGGCTGCCGTCCATCAGGCGGGCATCGCAGAGCGGCGTCGATTCGTCGACCCGGCGCCCGACCTGCGAGACGATCCGGGTGGCGACGTTCATGACATGCGCGTTGTCCCGGAACTTCACGTCGGTGAGCTCCAGCTTGCCGCCACGCTCCACATAGACCTGGTTCGGCCCGTTGACCATGATGTCGGTCACCGAGTCGTCGGCCAGAAGCGGCTCCAGCGGACCCAGGCCGAGCATGTCGTCGAGGAGCAGTTCGACGAGGCAGTCCTGCTCACGCTTGTTGAGGCGAAGTTTCTCCTCGCGCAGGATCTCGTAGACGACGTCGCCGAGCTGGCGTCCGAGCTCAGCTCGGTCGAGCTGCACCGCCGCGCCGACATCGATCCGCTCCACCACCTTGTGCTGCACGCGCTCCTTGGCGATCTCGACGGTCGCGCGGCTCGCCGCGCTGATCGGCTCGGCCGGCGGTTCCGCCGGGGCTGCGACGGTGACGAGTCGTCGCGGCGGAACCTTCGCCGGCCGCGCGGTCTCGTCGTGGGGCCGCGCGGCGCTTTCGGGCTTGCGCTCGATCGTTGCCAGCAGGTCGTTGATGAGCGCGGTGACCAGATCGCGGCGCTCGAGGAGAGTCAGCCCGTGGTCGAGGCCGTCGAGCTCGGCCGTCGCGATCTCGCCAATCCTAAGGGCGAGAGTCTGACGCGACAGTCCGGCGACGTTCTCCGTTGCGAAGCGCGCGGCGACGATCGGCCGAAGCTTGTCGACGTGCGGCGCGAGCCGCGCGGACGGCGGATGCGGGGTGGCGCCGGCCGCTCCGTTGGCGCGATGGAGCGGAGGCGGGGTCCTGCCGGTCGCGTCTCCGGTCATGGCGCCCTAGGAAGCCCTGCGCCACCAGAGGAGGCGCATCGGGCCCGTCTTCCGCTCGATCGGCAGGAGCGTGCGCGTCACGGCACGGAGCGACGCGACGGTCCTGCTTTTCGGAGACGCGGCGGCCAGCGGCTTGCCGCTATTGGCGGCGGCGGCGGCGGCCTTGCCGTCCTCGAGCAGGATCCGGTCGATGGGGTGCCCGAGGGCGCGCTCGAACTCCTTTCTCGGAACGTTGTTCTGTCGTCCTTCGGTACGGTTGGCGAGGACGACGATCCGCGCCTCCGGCGCCAGCTGTCGCGTCAGCGTCAGCAGCCTGATGCTGTCGCGCAGGGCGGGTAGGGTCAGGTCGGTGACGATGACGACGGCGGTCGCGGCGGCGAGGATCCGGGTCCGGGCGCCCGCAGCGCTTCGCGGCAGGTCGACCACGATGCAGTCCGACTGCTCATGCAGTGCGTGGATCAGCCGATCGAGGGCGGGCGGATCGTAATGAATATCCTGGTCGACCGCTTCCTCCGCGGCCATCACGGTGAGCCGCTCGCCCAGCTTTACCGAGGCGCTGCTGATGAAGAGGGCGTCGATCCGGTTCGGGTGCTCGAGCGCCTCGCGCAGACCGCGCGTCGGCTCGATATCGAGAGCCAGGGCCAGCGTCCCGCACTGCAGGTCGAGATCGAGGAGGGTGACGCGGCGCTTCTGTTCTTCGGCGATCAGCCACGCGGCGTTGAGCGCCACCGTGCTGGTGCCGACGCCGCCGCGCGCGCCCATGACGGCGATGAGGGACCGTCTGCCGGCGACGGGTTCCGGGGCGCGGGTGGCGGGCTTGTCATGCAGTCGCGAAAAGGCGCCGAGCAGCGTCTTCTCGTCGATCGGCTTGACCAGATACTCGCTGACTCCGACCTCGACCATCTCGCGGTAGAGGTTGATGTCGTTGACCCCGCCGATGGCGACGACGCGCGTCTCGTCGGAGAAGGCGGCGACGATCGGCAGCATGGCGTTGAGTGGGTTCTGGGAGTCCGTGACATCGACGACCAGGACGCGGGGTGGCTCGTTCTCCGCCAAATACTCGAGGGCCTCGCGCGTTCCGCCGTCGCGGACCAGGTGTCGCGGGAACTGTCGTTCGCAAGCGGCGCGGACGACGCCACGCGTCTGGCTGTCCCCGACGAAGGCGGCGCAGACGACGCGCGGACCGACGGCGGCCGCCGCCTCGATCGCGTCTGGGAGCAACTCCGGCTCTTGCCGCATATGGCCGAGCGCGTTCATCGCTTCTAATCCGTGCCCATGCGGAAGGGGACGCTGTCCTGCGGTTCGCTCAGGGGCCAGACCTGACCCGCCCGATATCGCTGGATCGACAGGGCGGCGGCTTCTCCGTCGGCCGGTTGCAAGGCGCGGCCTCGAACCAGATCGGCGGGGTTTGCGACCATCAGGCCGAGATTCGCGGCATTCGCGCAGCCGATGTCGAGGATCGGCTTCTGCTCGGAGTCGAGGGCGATCGGCGCGTTGTAGCCCGGACAGTCCGGCGGCACGACCGCTAGCGTGTGCGCCGTGATCAGGACCTCGTCACTCGACACGCCCGGGACGGCGCCGAGCATGGTCCGGGTGGACACGCCGAGCCGCGCCAGTTCGACGCGAAGCGCATCGAAGCGGGCGGCGGACCGGTCCGGCCGGCCCGGTTCCGGCGGCGCCGCGGTCAGGATCACCGTGTCGCCGGCCCGGACCTGGGTCTGCCGCAGGAAGCGGAGGAGGGCTTCGCGCTCGATCTCGCCGAGCTGCGTCGAGCGCGGCGCGAAGGCGATTTCGTGAGAAACCGGGACCGATTCGACGCGAAGCCGCGGCAAGGGCTCGCCCTGCTGCCATGTCGCGTAGGTGAGGTAACGCTCCGGTTGCGCGCTGCAGCCGGCCAGGGTGGCGGCGAGGCCCAGCAGCGCCATCGGGAGGCAAGCGCGTCGGAACGAGGTGGAGCGGTCGCTCATGGCGGTGTCCTAATCCAGGATGAAGCCGGCCGGCCCGACCAGGCCATCGGGGCGGCGTGCGGCGAGCCGATTGGTGCCCTCTTCACCGAAGACCGCATCCGTCGGTTGGGCCAGCGGCCGGTCGGAGACCGGTTCGACGATGTAGGGCGTCACGAGGATCACCAGCTCGCTCTCCTGTCGGGTGAACCGGTCCGATCGGAAGAGCTCGCCGAGGATCGGGATGTCGCCCAGACCCGGAACCTTGTCGGCGTCGTGGCGCGCGTTGTTCTGGATGAGGCCGGCGATGGCGAAGGACTGGCCGCTGGCGAGCTCGACCGTCGTTTCCGCCTGCCGCGTCGTCAGTGCCGGAATGGTGAAGCCGCTGAGCTGCACGGCACCTTCGTTTGACAGCGCGCTCACCTCCGGGCGGACGCGGAGGCTGATGCGGTTCTCGTTCAGCAGCGTCGGCGTGAAGGCGAGGCTGACGCCGAAGCGCTTGAACGCCACCGTGATGGCGATCGAATCGTCGTCGCCGCTCTGGGCAACCGGCACGGGGAACTCGCCGCCGGCGAGGAAGCTGGCCGTTTCGCCCGACAGGGCGGTGAGGTTCGGCTCCGCCAGGAGCGATATCAGGCCCTCCTGCGCCAGCGCGTCGACGAGCGAATTGAGGTTCAGATCGCCGTTCGTGTAGTTGAAGAAGCCGGTGTTCGCGCCCTGGTTCAGTGTGCCCAGAGACCCGAGCGACGACGGAAAGCCCTGCGTCGTCAGACCGAACATGAAATCGCCCGGCGTCGCGAGGACGTCCCAGTTGATGCCGAGCTGCCGGAGGACGGAGCGCGACACCTCGGCGATGCGCACCCGCAGGTTCACCTGGTTCGGGGCGGTCACCTTCAGGCGGTTGATGACCTCTTCGTTCTCGCCGACGAAGCGCATGGCGAGCCGGCGCGCGTTCTCCGCCTGGGCCGCCGTCTCAACCGCGCCGTCGAGGACGATGCCGCCGTCGATCGATCGGACGGCGATCGCGTTGCCGGGCAGCAGCTCGGCAAGGCTTTCGCGTAGGCGCGAGAGATTGTGCTCCACGCGCAGCGTCCGGCTGAGCACAACTTGCTCTCGGCCGTCGACGGCGTAAAGCGTCGTTTCTCCCGGCCGCTTGGCGAAGACATAGATGAGGCGCGGCGACTTCACCGCCACTTCAGCGATCGCGGGATTGGCGATGAAGACGGCCGAGGCCGGCCGGTCGGTGCGAATGAGCTTTCCTTCATTCAACTCGACGACGAGCGGACCGCCGCGCGGAGACACGACGTCTGCCGCGAGAGCGGCCGGGCCCGCCGGCGCCAGGGCGCCGGCGAGGCAGAGCGATACCGCGAGCATGGCCGGCCGAACGATCCGCTTCATGGTCGGATCCTAGTGAACGACGATTTCGGTGACGGCGCTGCCATTGAAGACCTGAACCTTGCGACCGCTGCCACCGATCAGGCGGCTGACGTCGCTGTCGCGGGTGTAGCTGCGGCCGCGCGACGGATTCGGTATTTCCGTGATCGCGGCGATTGGATCCCTGGCCAGCACGGTGCCGTCGGCGGCGGCCGTGTCGGCCGCCGGCAGCAGGGGACTCCCCGACATCAGCTCCGGCCTGCCGAGGCTGCGGAGGCTGAGCGACAACCGCCCAAGCTCGCTGGCGAGGGCGACCAGTTCCACCTGCCTGGGCGTGACCTCCAGCGTCGCCGTTTCGGCCAGGCGCGGTTCGCTCTCCTGGTCGTTCAGGACCTGGTCGATCGCAAGAACCCGGACGTTCTCCAGGATCGTCTCGCTGGCCCGGCTTTCGCGCTCGGCCAAACCTTCGGCCCTGGAAATCGCATGTGCCAGGATGACGTCGACACGGTCGCCCGGAAGGACGAGACCGGAGATGCCGGTCGTTTCGCTGACGCGGATCGACACGGCGCGCATGCCGGGCTTCAGGACCGCCGCAAGGAAGCCGCGGTCGCCCGGATGCGCGATCTGTGCCGGCGTGACCGGCTGGCCGGCGAAGATGCCGCGGCGCACCACGCCGCCGATCACCGCTTGCGGGTCGTGGCGACCCTCGATGAGGTAGTTCGGATCAAGGGTCTCGTCCGGCCAGGCCTGCCAGCGCAGATGCTCCTTCCGGACGAAAAGGCCGGCGGGGAGATCCGTCTTGGCCACGAGCACGGCGTGCGCCGGCTCCGGCGGGGGCGGCGGCACGGTCGCGGCGATCTGGGCGCGCTCGGCCGCCATCCAGTTGCGGGCGAAGTAGGCCGTTCCACTGGCGATCAGCAGCGCGGAAAGGATGAGCATCAGGTTCCGGGCACTCATGGCGTCATCCTCCGGTGAACGGCATTGTCCTTGCCTCGGAAGGGATCGCCGCGTCTCCCGTCACCACGACCGCCGGAAACCGCACCGGAAAGGACGCCGACACGACGGCTGGGTAGCTGCATCGGCATCGGTTGCGTCTGTCCTCGAGCCGGGGCTCGACCTCAACGGGGGGCGCAAGAGAGCCGGCCTATCCCTGTGAACATAGAAGAACACGAGTGCCTTAACGGGGCATGAACTCGCGCTTTTTGCGTAAATATACATGTCATAATACACAACGAAGAACACAGATTTCTCTTATTATCCCAAAGAAGAACGAGCGAATCGGAAGAGAAAATAGAATTCTTTTTAGTGAACGTGATGGTTATTTTAAACGGGCCTTCATGCCTCGCGATCAAACATCGCAACCTTCCCCTGAAGGGACGGACCTGCGATGCGCGCAAGGGATGTCGGTCGTCGTCTGTCGCCACCCGGAGGCATGCGCCGCCGCCTGGCGGCGTTCGGGCGCGACCGGAGCGGCGCGGTCGCAATCTTCGTCGCGGTGGTGATCATTCCCCTGGTCGGGGCGCTCGGACTCGCGACCGATGCGGCGCGCGGCTACATGGTGAAGGCGCGCCTGCAGCAGGCGCTCGACGCGGCGGCCCTCGCCGGCGGGAAGGCGATGTTCTCGCCGCACCGCGACGAGGACGTGCGGATGTTCTTCGAGGCCAATTTCCCGCCGGGATTCATGGGCGCGACCGTCAGCCCGCTGCGCATCGAGGTCGATCCGACCAGCACCTATATCACGGTCTCCGCCGAGGCGACGATCGAAACGACCTTCACGCGGGTGCTCGGCTTCGAGACCCTGACCGTCGCCGCCAGCACCGAGGTGACGCGGACCGTCGACCAGCTCGACCTGGTGCTGTCCATCGACATGTCGGGGTCGATGTGCGATCCGTGCAGCAAGATCGAAGCGGCCCGCGACGCTGCTCTCACCCTGGTCGACATCCTGTTCGGGATCAATCCGGACGGCTCCAAGCGCACCGAATCGCCGACGATCGAGGTCGACGGAAGAACCTATGACCTGCTGAACATCGGGCTGGTGACCTGGAATGCGAAGACCAACGTCACCCTGAATGAAAGCAGCTTCACCGGTTCGCGGGCGCAGTCGGTGCCGCCCTTCGTCAATCCGGTGACGGGGCAGACCCAAAACGTCGTCTACTACGCCAACAATTCCCCGGTACCGCTGCTGAGCGATCCGCTCAAGCTTCCGGGGGGATGGAGCGGCTGCGTCTATGCCCGCTATCTCGGCGATTTCGACGACGCCAACGGCAACGGGGAGCAGGACTGGAACGAAGCGGCGATCAACGACAACGACGCCGATCTGTTGCTGGGGCCGGTCAGGATCGGCGGCAAGGACTGGATCGCCTGGGAACCGGTCGGGGTGGACGAGGGGGAGCCGCGCAACGGTTGGGCGCAGTGCCATCAGAGCTATTGGAACGACGACGACGCGGGCGTGCCGTCGGGCGTTCCGCCGCCCCCGTCGCCCTGGTACCCGGCGGTGCCGCGCATCAGTGACTGGAACAGCGACTGCTCGGTCTGTCTGTCGCACGGGATCACGCCGCTGCAGAGCCGGCGCGCGCCGATCGAGGCCGCGATCGCGAGCCTGACCTCACCCGAAGGCAACACGAATATCCCGCAGGGGCTGCACTGGGCCTGGGAGGTTCTGATGCCGGGCGAGCCGTTCGACGAGGCGTTGGAGACGGTTCCGTTTCCGCGGCAGCGTGCGATCGTGCTGCTGACCGACGGCGAGATCGTCGGCGGCAATGGCGACGCCTACAAGGGCCGGTTTGGCTCGGGCAACTACGCCGGCCGGAACACCAGGGCGGAGCACGGGTTCCTCCCGTCGCCGCCGGCCGCGCCAGGTACGCGCAACAACCTCAACAACCGGCTGATTCAGCTCGCCGCCAACATCAAGGCGATGGGGATCCGGCTTTACGTGATCCAGTTCGACAACGACACCGCCGCCTTGACCACGCTGCTGAAGACCGTCGCCAGCGAGCCGCGGGAGCCGTTCTACTACTACGCGCCGAACGAGGCGGCCCTGCGGGAGGCCTTCAGGCAGGTCGCCAACAACCTTTCGAAGCTCCGCCTCTCCAAGTAGGGTGCGGGCTCACGCGCCCTGCCGTCCCAAGACCTGTTCCGCCGAACCGATGGCTGTTACCCGTCCGTCCGCGAGCAGGACGACCGTGTCGGCAAGACGGACGATTTCGCCCATGTCGTGGCTGACATAGACGATCGGCAGCCGAAGCTTGTCGCGAAGCTGCTCGATGAAGGGCAGGATCTCCGCCTTGCGGGTCGCGTCGAGGGAGGCCAGCGGCTCGTCCATCAGGAGAAGGCGCGGGTTCGCGAGGAGGGCCCGGCCGATCGCGACCCGCTGTTTCTCGCCGCCCGACAGGCTCCCCGGTCGCCGGCGGAGGAGAGGGCCGATGTCGAGCAGTTCGACGATCTGCTCAAGTCGTATCGCCCGCTCGGCGGCCGGCACGCGGCGGAAGCCGTAGAGCAGGTTGCCGCGAACATCGAGGTGGGGGAACAGCCGGCCCTCCTGGAAGACATAGCCGAGGCGGCGGCGCTCCGGCGGCAGGTCGATGCGCGCGGCGCTGTCGAACAGCACGGTGCCGTTGAGGGCGATCCGGCCCTCGGTCGGCCGCAACAACCCGGCCAGCATATTGACCAGCGAGGTCTTGCCGGCGCCGGACCGGCCGAACAGCGCCACGATGCCGCCGGTCGGCGCCACAAGTTCGACGTCCAGTTGGAACACGCCGAGCCGGTGCTTCGCGCGAACCTCCAGCATGCCGCGCCTAGCCGCGAAGCCTCGCCTGAATTCCGCGCGCCAGCAGCTCCGATGCCAAGAGCGCGGCGAGCGCGAGCAGGACGGAGAGGATGGCCAGGCGAAGCGCCGCCGCCTCGCCGCCGGGGGTCTGGGTCAGGCTGTAGATGGCGATGGGCAGCGTCCGGGTCTCGCCGGGGATGTTGGAGACGAAGGTGATGGTCGCCCCGAACTCGCCGAGGCTGCGGGCGAAGGCGAGCACGGCGCCGGCCAGGATGCCCGGCGCCATCAGCGGGAGGGTGACCGTGAAGAACACGTCGGCCGGCGCGGCGCCCAGTGTCCGCGCCGCCGCCTCGAGCTTGCGGTCGACGGCTTCGAGCGAGAGCCGCATGGCCCGGACCATCAGGGGAAAGGCCATGACCGCGGAGGCAAGGGCGGCGCCCTGCCAGGTGAAGGCGACCGTGATGCCGAAGGTGTCATAGAGCCAGGCGCCGACGGGACCGTTGCGGCCGAACAGCAGCAGCAGCGCGTAGCCGATCACCACCGGCGGCACCACGAGCGGCAGATGCACGAGCGCGTCGAGGAGAACCTTGCCCGGAAAACGCCGCCGCGCCAGAAGCCAGGCCGCGAGCAGCCCGAAGGGCAGGCTGCCGGCGACGCTCCAGCAGGCGACGCGCAGACTGAGGCGAAGCGCTTCGATCTCGAGCTCGCTGAGCTGGGGCACGGCCGCGTCCGGAGCCGTCGCTACGGGGTGGCCGCCGCGGCGCGCGGAGGCGCGGCCTGTGCCGGGGCGGCGGATTCGATCGCGCGCATGACGCCCTCGGCGATTCGCCGCGGCCGCTCGCCCAGCCCGTGCACCACGGCCTCTTCGCCCCGCGGATCGATCTCGATCACTTTCGCGTCTTTGGCGACCGGAACGCCGTCGCGGACCAGCCCGCGGATCTTGCCGGCAAGCGGCGCCGCGAGCGAAATGACGCCGTCGATGGTCGCCAGCGTTTCGCCGCGCGCGACGATCGCGCCGATAGCATAGGCGGTCCGGAAGCGCCCGGCGTCGGGCGCGTAGACGCAGCGCTCGCGACCGATGCCGGCAATGGGGCGCGGTTCGCCGCGCAGGGGAAGGGCGGCACCGTGGCGAATGACGGCGCCCAGCCGCTCTCCCCAGCTCGTCTCGACGACGAGATGCGTCGTCTCGCCGGCGACGAAGTTCGGGCCGAGGCCGATGGTGAGTGGCGCCAAGCCGCGCTGGACCTCGGGGACCGTCCGCTTGCGCATCCGAGCATCGACGAGGACGCGGGGCGCGAGTTCCGCCACAAGCCGCTCGAACGGCCCGGTGACGACCGGGATGACCGCCGCCTCCGCGAGCAACCGCCGCAGGTCCGCCGCCGTCTCGACACGGCGGGCGTGGATACCGGCAAGTTCCGCCGCGCCGTCGAAGGCCGCGTCCGCCAGGGCCATGCCGCGGCGCAGGACGGCCGGCTGCGGGGAATCGTGGAGGACGACCGGCCAGCCGGCGCGGAAGAGATGCCAAGCGACGGCCGAGCCGACATCGCCCAGGCCGCGGACCAGGACCACCGGCCGGTCAGTTCGTGGGGACATCTGTCGCCAGCAAGATGAATCCATGATCGGCAAAGACCGCCCGCGCCTCCGGGCCCGCGAGGAAGTCGTAGAAGGCCAGGACCTCGGGCCGGTCGTGACCGGCGACGCGGGCGAGAGGATAGACGATCGCCGGATGGCTGCTTGCCGGGAACGTATCCACGACCCGGACATGTTTGCTTGCGGCGGCGTCGCTCGTATAGACGATCCCGGCCGCAGCCTCTCCGCGTTCGACCAGGGCAAGGGCCGCGCGCACGTCGCTGGCGCGCGCCAGTTTGGGCTCGACCGCCGACCAGAGGTCAAGCGCCTCCAGCGCCGCCTTGCCATAGCGACTGGCGGGAACATGGTCGGGATCGCCCATCGCCAGCCGGCTCTCGCCGAGACGCTCGAAGAGCGGCGCCCCGGCGGCGAGATCAAGAGTCCAGTCGCTGTTCCGCGGCGCCACCAGCGCGAGACGGTTTCCGAGCAGATCGATCCGGCTACCGGGGGCAACGAGATCGCGCTCGGCAAGATAATCCATCCACCGCACGTCGGCCGAGAGGTAGAGGTCGGCCGGGGCCCCGTTTTCGATCTGCTTGGCGAGGGTGGAACTGGCGGCAAAGACAGGAGTCACCTCGCCCAGCCCGGCGGCGGCGAACAGCCGGCCGATTTCCTCCACCGCGTCCTTCGTGCTTGCCGCGGCGAAGACCAGAACCTCCGCCGCGCGCAGGGCCGTCGGAGCCAACGCAAGCGCGAGAACCAGGACGAATGGGAGGATCGAGCGGGTGAGGCAACGCATGGCGCCGTCGTTGATCTCCAGGACCGTACTCCTCTCAGTCACCCGCGGGCATGACCCGTGGCCCATATGGCGGCCGGTTGGCGATAGGGCATGACGAGGAAAACGGCCGATGTGATCCCGAAAACCCACCGTTATATTTCTACGGATATAGCGCCGGCCGCAAGCGGTTTCAGTCGGAGCGGTCGGACTGCAGGAGTTCCCGGAAGCTCGCCATCTCGGCGGCGAGGCTGGCGGCGGCCTTTGCCTCCATGTCGCGGTAGCGCGCGAGCACCTCGCGCCCCAGCGGGGTGAGCGCGGCGCCGCCGCCCCGGCGTCCGCCCGGCGCGGCCGTGACGAGATTCTCCCGGAAGCACCGGTTCATCGTGTCGATCAGCAGCCAGGCCCGCCGATAGGACATGCCCATCGCCCGGGCCGCGGCGGAGATGGAGCCGCACCGGTCGATGGCCTCGAGGAGGTCGGCCTTGCCGGGGCCGATGGCGATGGCCGAACCGAGCAGGATCCGCAGCCGCGGCGCCGGCATGGTCTAGGCGCCGTAAAGCGCCTTCGGATCGACGGTCACCTCGGCAATGGTCTCGAGCCGCCCGTCGCGCCAGGCGCGGAAGAAGCAGGATCGGCGGCCGGTGTGGCAGGCGACGCCGGTCTGATCGACCAGCAGGAGGAGGGCGTCCCCGTCGCAGTCGATCCGAAGCTCGACGAGCCGCTGTGTCTGGCCCGAGGTCTCGCCCTTGCGCCAAAGCCGCCGCCGCGACCGCGACCAGTAGCAGACCCGGCCTGTCCTCACGGTTTCGGCGACCGCCTCCGCGTTCATCCAGGCCAGCATCAGCACCTCGCCGCTGTCGTGCTGCTGGGCGAGGGCAGGGACCAGGCCGTTCGCGTCGAAGGCTATGGCGCGGATCAGTGCGTCGAGGGCAGTGGCGTCCTGCGCCATCCTTGCGCTCCGTTCGTCAGGCTGCGGCGCGAAGGCGCTCGAACCCCTGCTCGAGATCGGCGATCAGATCCGCCGGATCCTCGAGCCCGGCATGCAGGCGGAGGACCGGCCCGGGGGCGTCCCAGCGCGTCGCCGTCCGGCAGGTCTCCGGCTTGACCGGCAGGATCAGGCTCTCGTAGCCGCCCCAGCTGAAGCCCATGCCGAACAGCCGGAGCCCGTCGAGCATGGCCGCCACCGCTTCCTTGGGATAGGGATTCAGCACCACGCCGAAGAGACCGGAGGCACCGGTGAAGTCGCGGCGCCACAGCGCGTGGCCGGGATCCTCGGGCAGGGCCGGGTGCAGGACCCGCGCGACCTCCGGCCGCCCCTGGAGCCAGCGGGCGAGCGTGAGGCCGGTCTCCTGATGGCGGCGCAGGCGCACCGACAGGGTGCGCAGGCCGCGCAGCGCCAGGTAGCAGTCGTCGGGCGCCGCGGCATAGCCCATGGCATGCGCCGAGGTCTTGATCGTCCGGCCAAGCGGCTCCTTGGCCACGACCAGACCGAGCATGAGATCCGAATGCCCGCCGATATATTTCGTTGCGGAGTGGATTGAAACGTCGACCCCGTGCCGGAAGGATTTGAAGAAGAGGGGGGTCGCCCAGGTGTTGTCCATCACGACCAGCGCACCGGCCGCATGGGCGGCGGCGGCGATCGCCGGGATATCCTGGACCTCGAAGGTGAGGGACCCCGGCGATTCCACATAGACGATCCGGGTCGCCGGCGTGATCAGCTCGGCGATTCCGGCCCCGACGTGTGGGTCGTAATAAGTCGTCTCTATGCCGAAGCGCGCCAGCGTCCGGTCGCAGAACGTGCGGACCGGCTCGTAGACGCTGTCCACCATCAAAAGGTGGTCACCGGCCTTCAGGAGCGCCGTGAGCGTGGCCACGATCGCCGCGAGTCCCGACGGCAGGGCAAGTGCCCGATCGCCCCCCTCGAGGGCGGCCACCGCTTCCTCCAGGGCGAAGGTCGTCGGCGTCCCGAGGCGGCCGTAATAGACCTGGGCGAACTTGTCCCGGACCGCGGCCTCCAAAGCCGCGACGGAGGGGAAGAGCACGGTCGAGGCGTGATAGACCGGCGGATTGACGATGCCATGGTTCTCGGCCGGATGGTTCCCGGCATGGCCGAGCAAGGTTTCGTCCCGCAGTGAATCGTCGTTCATCATCATTCCTGGCCCGCCGTTCCGCAAACCGCTGGTTGCGGAGCCACGGGCTCCCGCACTGGCAATCCGGAGCGAAAGCTTGTAGCATTGCCTGAGCCCGCATAAAAGGTGGGCATCGCGAAAACATTGATTATGCTCTAATTCGCGATCGCCGAACCGGCGACGAGAAACAATAGAAACAGGGAGAGTTCATTCGATGGCACAGTTGAAACACATGGCTGCCGGCGCCGCGGTCGCGGTTTTCGCCGTCGTCGGCGCGGCTGGCGCGGCGACGCTCGACGAGGTGAAGTCCCGAGGCTACCTGCAATGCGGGGTGAATACGGGATTGCCGGGCTTTGCCGCACCGGACGATCAAGGCGAGTGGCGGGGTCTGGACATCGACGTCTGCCGCGCGGTGGCGGTCGCCATCTTCAACGACCCCGAGGCCGTTCGATACACGCCGACCACGGCCAAGGAACGCTTCACGGCGCTGCAGTCGGGCGCGGTGGACATGCTCGCCCGCAACACGACCTGGACGCTGTCGCGCGACGCCGACCTGAACTTCGAGTTCGTCGGCGTTAACTATTATGACGGCCAAGGGTTCATGGTGCCGGCGTCGCTCGGCGTCGAAAGCGCGCTGGAGCTCGACGGTGCGGCGGTCTGCGTCCAGACGGGCACCACGACCGAGAAGAACCTCGGCGACTTCTTCCGCGCCAACGGCATGGAGTTGCGGTCGGTCGTCTTCGAAACGGCCGAGCAGGCGGTGCTGTCCTATCTGGAAGGGCGCTGCGACGCCTTCACCACCGATGCGTCCGGGTTGGCCTCGGAGCGCAGCGCGCTGCCCAACCCGCAGGACCACATCATCCTTCCCGAGATCATCTCCAAGGAGCCGCTGGGCCCGCTCGTCCGCGAGGGTGATGGCCAGTGGGCCGACATTGTCCGCTGGTCGCTGAACGCGATGATCGCCGCCGAGGAATACGGCGTGACCTCGGAGAACGTCGACGAGATGAAGGCCAAGTCCGACAATCCGGAGATTCGCCGGCTGCTCGGCGTCGAAGGCGAGATGGGGCAGATGCTCGGCCTCGACAACGATTGGGCCTACAACATCATCAAGACGGTCGGCAATTACGGCGAGAGCTTTGAGCGGAACGTCGGGCTGAAGACCCCCTTGGGGCTGGCCCGTGGCCTGAACGAGCAGTGGACCAAGGGCGGCCTTCTCTACGCCCCGCCCATCCGCTGAGATTGCCGCTCTGACCAATGAGGCGACGCATGCCCGGACCGAAGGCGGTCCTGGGCATGCGGGCGCTTTCCGAAATCTCCGGTTGAGCGGGTGGGGGCTTCGGTGGCAGTCGGCTCAGAGACCCATCGAGCATCAGGCAAGCGAGCGCTGCTGAGCGACGAGCGGGTTCGCGGCGTGATCCTGCAGATCCTCGTCGCCGCGGCGGTGCTCGCCTTTGCCGCGTTCGTCATACACAACACGGTCGTGAACCTGCAGCGCCTGGGAATCAGCACCGGCTTCAGGTTCTGGAACCAAACGGCCGGTTTCGACATCGCCCAAACCCTGATCCCATACGAGATGACCTCGACCTACGGCCGGGCGTTCTGGGTCGGTCTGGTCAATACGCTTGTGGTTTCCGCCGTCGGCATCGTTCTGGCGACCCTCATCGGGTTCATCGTCGGGGTTGCGCGGCTGTCTCGGAACTGGCTGATCGCCAAGCTTGCCGCGGCCTATGTGGACCTGCTCCGCAACATTCCGCTGCTGCTTCAGATCCTGTTCTGGTACTTCGGCGTCCTGGCGACGCTGCCGGGGGTCCGCCAGAGCCTGTCACTCGGCGAGGCGGTGTTCCTCAGCAACCGCGGCCTTTACGCGCCGGCGCTGGTTGCGGAGCCGGGATTCGGCTGGGTCGTCGCCGCGTTCGTTCTTGGTTTGGCGGGTGCGGTCGGCATCGCCCGCTGGGCCAAGCGACGTCAGGACCGGACCGGCGAACAGTTCCCCATCTTCCGGGTCGCCGTTGCCCTGCTGCTCGGCCCGCCGCTTCTGGTGGCTCTCGTCACCGGGTTGCCCTGGTCCTGGGAGTATCCGGAGCTGCGCGGCTTCAACTTCAGCGGCGGCATCCGCATGCTGCCTGAATTCGTCGCGCTGCTTCTGGCCCTGACGCTCTACACCGCGGCGTTCATCGCCGAGATCGTTCGCGCCGGCATCCAGTCGGTGAGCCGGGGACAGACGGAGGCGGCCTATGCCTTGGGTCTCAGGCCCCGCCAGACGACGCGGCTGATCATCATACCTCAGGCGCTGCGGGTAATCGTGCCACCGCTGACCAGCCAGTACCTCAACCTGACGAAGAACTCGTCGCTGGCCGTGGCGATCGGCTACCCCGATCTGGTCAGCGTCTTCACCGGCACGGTGCTGAATCAGACCGGCCAAGCGGTCGAGGTGATCGCCATCACGATGCTGGTCTATCTGACGATCAGCCTTCTCATTTCGATGTTCATGAACTGGTACAACCGTCGGATCGCGCTGGTGGAAAGGTGAGGCATGGCCGAAGCGACGGCACAGGATAAGCGGAACTACAAGGCGGGCCAGCATCCCGATCTTCCACCGCCCAAGGAGTCGATCGGGCCGATCGCCTGGTTGCGCCGGAACCTGTTCTCCTCGCCGATCAACAGCCTGCTCACGATCGCGGCGCTCTACCTGCTCTATCTGGCGATTCCGCCGGTGCTGGACTGGGCAATCTTCTCGGCCAACTGGCAGGAGGGGACGTCGCGTCAGGCCTGCGACAAGTCGGGCGCCTGCTGGACCATGGTCCGGGCCCGCCTCGCGCAGTTCGTCTATGGCTTCTACCCGATCGACGAGCGCTGGCGCGTGGACCTCACCTTCCTGCTGGCAGTCGGCGCGATCGTGCCCCTGCTCATCAGCAGGATGCCGGGCAAGAAGTACTTCGCGATCTTCCTGTTCGTCGTCTTTCCGGTGCTCGCCTACGTCCTTCTCTATGGTGGGCTGGGGCTGCGGCAGGTTCCGACCGCCCGCTGGGGCGGGCTGATGCTGACCGTGATCCTGGGTGGGGTCGGCATCGTCGTCTCGCTGCCGATCGGGATCGTTCTGGCGCTCGGCCGACGGTCGTCCCTGCCGGTGGTCACCTTGCTTTGCACCGGCTTCATCGAATTCGTCCGCGCCGTGCCGCTGATCACGGTGCTGTTCATGTCGTCGGTGATGCTGCCGCTGTTCCTGCCAACGGGCGTCGACATCGACAAGCTGGTGCGGGCCCTCGTGGGCATCGCGCTCTTCGGCGCGGCCTACATGGCGGAGGTGGTGCGCGGCGGCCTGCAGGCGATCCCGCGCGGCCAGTACGAGGCGGCGATGGCGCTCGGCCTCAACTACTGGAAGATGACCACCCTCGTCATCCTGCCTCAGGCGCTGCGCATCGTCATCCCCGGCATCGTCAACACCTTCATCGGCCTGTTCAAGGACACGACGCTGGTGCTGATCATCGGCCTGTTCGAATTGCTCGGCATCGCGCAGGCGGCGACTCGTGACCCGAACTGGATCGGCCTGTCGCGGGAGGCGTTCGCCTTTGTCGCCGTCGTCTTCTTCATTTTCTGCTTCGGCATGTCCCGCTACAGCCAGTATCTTGAGCGCCGGTTGCACACCGGCTACAGACGCTAGAGGAGCATTCCATGGGGAGCACCACAGCCGCCGTCAACGCGCCCGCCGTCAACCTCGGGGTCTCGGACGAGGTGATGATCCAGATGCAGGGCGTGCACAAGTGGTACGGTCAGTTCCACGTCCTCAAGGACATCAACCTGACCGTCTACAAAGGCGAGCGGATCGTCCTGTGCGGGCCGTCGGGATCGGGGAAGTCGACGCTGATCCGCTGCATCAACCGCCTCGAAGAGCATCAGCGCGGCCGCATCATCGTCGACAATGTCGAGCTCACCCACGACCTCAAGAACATCGAGCACGTCCGGCGCGAGGTCGGCATGGTGTTCCAGCACTTCAATCTGTTCCCGCACCTGACGGTGTTGGAGAACCTGACCCTGGCGCCGATCTGGGTGCGCAAGATGCCGCGCGCCGAGGCGGAGAGGCTGGCCCGCCAGTACCTGGAGCGCGTCAAGATCCCGGAGCAGGCTGACAAGTATCCCGGGCAGCTTTCCGGCGGGCAGCAGCAGCGGGTCGCAATCGCCCGCTCGCTCTGCATGAGTCCGAAGGTCATGCTGTTCGACGAGCCGACCTCGGCGCTCGACCCGGAAATGATCAAGGAGGTCCTCGACGTCATGGTGGAACTGGCCCAGACCGGCATGACCATGATCGTCGTCACGCACGAGATGGGCTTCGCCCGCGAGGTGGCGAACCGCGTCATCTTCATGGATGGCGGCGAGATCATCGAGCAGAACGACCCCGAAGGGTTCTTCCACAACCCGCGCTCGGAGCGGACCAAGCTGTTCCTCAGCCAGATCCTGCATCATTGAGCGATCCCGCCGGGTCGTTCCGCGGAATACACATCGCGCCGCTACGGCGCCGGATCGAGGAAGCGGCCGACGCGCAGGCCGGATATGTCCGTTTCGGTGCGGCCGTCGATGATCAGTTCGGCGATGACGGCCCCGGCGGCCGGACCGAGCTGGAAGCCGTGGCCGCAGAATCCGAAGGCGTGATAGAGGCCCGGGACGCGTTCGCTGGGGCCGACGACCGGGCTGCCGTCGGGCGTGTCGCCGTCCACCCCGGTCCACATCCGGATGATCGCCAGGTGACGAAGATGCGGCGCGATCTCGACGGCGAGACGCGTCGTCTCGACGGCTGTTGCGGCAAGCGGCCGGCTGCGCGTGAACGGCTCTTCGGTCACCCGGCCTTCGCCGCCGCCGAAGATGACGTTGCCGCGCGGGATCTGCCGCAGATAGAGTCCGCCGCTGACCATTCCCAGCACCGGCAGGATGCGGTGCGGCGCGGGCTCGGTGACGAGGACCTGCGGGACCTCGGGCTTGACCTCGATCGGCTCGCCGAGCCAGCCGGCGATCCGGCCGGCCCAGGCGCCTGCGGCGTTGACCAGGACCGGCGCCTCGACCGTCGGCCCGCCCTTCGTGGCGACGCGAAAGGCCGAGCCGGTCGTCTCGACCGCGACCACCTCCAGACCCTCCCGAAGATCGACCCCGGCCGCGCGCGCCGCCGCGGCGAAGGCGGGCGCGACGAGGCGGGGGTTGGCCTGCCCGTCCTCGGCACAGAGGGAGCCGCCGACCACCGACGGGCCCAGCCAGGGAAACCGCACGCGAAGGGCGTCGCGGCCGAGGAGCTCCAACGCCAGGCCGAGGGCGCCGGCATCCCTGGCATAGGTCTCGAGGGCGGCCATCTCGGCTTCGCTGCGGGCGAGGCGCAGGTGACCGGTCACGGCGAACTCTCCGTCGGTGCCGATCAGCGCCGGGAGTTCCGCCCAGATCCGCCGCGCCCGGCGGGCAAGGGGCAGCTCAGCCAGGGCGCGCCCCTGCTGCCGGACGCCGCCGAAATTGACCGCGCTCGCGCGGGTTCCGGCCGTATCACGTTCTAGCAGGACCACGGCGACCCCGCGGCGGCGGAGGTGGAGCGCGGCCGAGCATCCCGCGATACCGCCGCCGATCACTACCGCGTCGGTGGAGAGGGGCGCGCCGCTCATGTCCGCTCGGTGCCCGCGGCAGGGGCCGCGGCGAGAGCCCCGGCCGGCAGTGGCTTGACCGGCGGCTGGCCGCGGAGGCGCCCCACGCTCTCGATATCGGCGCCGAGCGTCGCGGCCAGGATTTCGGCCGCGGCGGGGCCGCAGATGCGGCCCTGGCAACGGCCCATCCCCACCCGGCTGAACGCCTTGGCCCGGTTGATCTCGGTCGCTCCGAACTCGCGCGCGGCGCGGCGCAGCTCACCCGCGGTCACCGACTCGCAGCGGCACAGGATTGTCGAATTGGGAATCGCCTGCGCGATCTCGGCGGGAAAGGGAAAGGCGGCTTCCAACCCTGCCCGAAAGCGCGCCAGCCGTTCCATTCGGCGCGCGATCTCCCGGCCGCGCAGGGCAGGCCAGGGCCGGCCGAAATCGGCGAGGAGAGCCAGGGCCGCCCGCTCTCCGGCCAGCTCCGCCGAGTCGGCGCCTGCGATTGCGGCGCCGTCGCCCGCCAGATAGACGCCGGGAACGCCCACTGCGCGCCCCTCGGCGTCGGTTTCCGGAAGCCATTGTCGGGTCACCCGGTCGAAGCGGAAGGCGCATCCGACAAGGTCCGCGAGCTGGCTCTCCGGCTTCAGCCCGTAGCCGAGTCCGACCGCGTCGCAGGCGATCTCCCGCTCGGCGCCGATGGCGGTCCGGTACCGGAGGCCGGTAACGGTGTCCTCGCCGCCGAGCACGGCGAGCGGCCGGACACCGGTTTCAACCGGGATGCGCCGCGCCCAGAGCTCGGCCAGGTAGAAGAGACCCTTCCCGAATGTCCCGGCCGCGTTCAGAAGCTGCGGCACGGCCCGTCTTCCGGCTTCGGGCGGAGCGGTGTCGAGCACGGCGGCCACCTCCGCCCCGGCGCGGGCGTACTGGGCGGCAACGAGATAGAGAAGGGGCCCGGTACCGAGGAAGGCCGCTCGCCGGCCGATGACGCAGCCCTGATGCTTGAGCGCGACCTGGGCGCCGCCGAGGGTGAAGACGCCCGGACGGGTCCAGCCGGGCAGAGGAATGACGCGGTCCATGGCACCGGTTGCGAGGACGAGCGCGTCGAAGGAGACGGCCTCGGCCCGGCCCGCGCGCCAGAGGTAAGCCGTGCGATCGGCGATGTTCCAGACCAGTGCCTCGGGCCGGTAATCGATCTGCGAGAGGAGGCCGTCGAAGGTTGCGTGGAGACGCCTTGCCTTCGCGGCCTCGAAGCCGTAAAGCGCCGCGGCCGGCCGGGTGAATCCGGCGGCCTCCGGCGGGCGCCGATAGATCTGTCCGCCGCTCCGCGGAGCCTCGTCGATGACCACCGGACGCAAGCTATGGCGGACGAGAACCTCGGCGGCGCGCGTACCCGCCGGACCGGCACCGACGATGACGACCCGCGGTCCGGTCACGGCGCCTCTGCTGCTCCCGCGGTCACGATGGCAAGACCGTCGCGAACGAAGGTGGTGCAGGCGCGCAGGCGCTCGCCCTCCGCGGTTGTCACCCAGCAATCCTGGCAGGCGCCCATGACGCAAAAGCCGGCACGCGCGCCGTCACCGAACTCTGAGGACCGGACGCGTCGGCCATGGATGAGCAGCGCCGTCAGCAGCGTGTCACCGACGAGGGCGGTCACCGGCTCGCCGTCGATCCGGATGACAACGGGCCGCCGATGCGCCTCGGCGATGCGGTGGAACTGGCCATGGCCCTGTGGCCCGGTGCCGCCGGTCACGGCTGTCGCGGCTCCCGATGCGGCGGAATGAGTCCGGTGAGCCGCGGATCGTCGATGGTCTTGGCGACCTGTCGGTAAGGCACGAAGCCGGCACGCTGATAGAGGGCGAGCGCCTTCGGGTGATCAAGGGTGCAGGTATCGACGGTCAGCCGGTGCGGCTGATAGGTCCACGCCTTGCGCACGGCCCAGTCGAGGAGATAGGGACCGAGGCGGCGGCCGACAAAATCCGGCATCAGGCCGAAATAGGCGATCGCCACATCGGGCGCCGGACGCCGGTCGAGCTCGACGAACCCGGCGGGAACGCCTGCGTCGTAGAGGACGTAGATCTCCACCCGCGGGTCGCGGATGATGGCGCCGAGCGTTTCGTCGTCGAGCAGCCGGCGGTCGATCCAGAACCAGGGCTCGCCGACGGTGTCGTAGAGGAATCGGTAGAACGCGACCGACGGCTCTACGGCGCGCAGAAGCGCCAACCGTTCCAACGGCGCCGGCACCGGCGGTCGGTGCGGCGGTTCCGTCATCTCGAGATAGGTGACCACGACGTCGATGGTACGCCGCGCCGGCGGCTTCTGGTCGGCCGCGACGAACCGCTTGCCCATGACGATTCGCGGCTCCTCCGCATAGCCGAGCCTGGCATAGAAGCCCCGGACGTCGGCATTCGTGTCGCGGATCATAAGGTTGATCTTCGGGACCCCGCAAGCGGCGAGCCAGTCCTCCGCATGCCGGACAAGCGCGCGCCCGAAGCCGCGTCCCCGATGGTCCGGCGCGACGGCCAACTTGTAGAGCCAGCCGCGATGTCCGTCGTGCCCCGCCAGGATGCTGCCGATCAGCCGACCGTCCTCGTGACGGCCCACGAAGAGCATTGCGTTCGCCGCGTCGCGGGCGAAGGGAATGTCGCGCGCCGGATCGTTCTGTGGCGCGCTGATGCCGCAAGCGTCCCACAGCGCGGCCACGTCGGCGAAGTCCGGGTCGCGATAGGGGACGATCTTCACGGTTCGACGGGGGTGTCGCCCGGTCGGCCCCAATCGGCCCAGGAGCCGTCATAGACGGCGACGTCCTTATGGCCGATGAGGTGCAGGCCGAAGGCAAGTACCGCCGCGGTCACGCCGGAGCCGCAGGTGGTGACGACCGGCTTCGACAGATCGACGCCCGCCGCGCGGAACCGTTCCTCGAGCTGGTCGGCCGGCAGGAAGGTTTTCGCCTCGGGGTCGAGCAGGGAAGTGTAGGGAAGGTTGAGGCTGCCCGGAATGTGCCCGGATCGGCGCCCGGGCCAGATCTCGGGCGCCGTGCCGTTGAACCGACCGGGGTCGCGGGCGTCGAGCACCTGCTCCCTTCGGCTCGCGAGGTTGGCCTTCATCTGCTCCCGGTCGCGCACCATGAGATGGTTGAAGCGCGCGGTGAAGTGCCGCTCGCGCGGGAAGGGCGGTGTCTCCTCGACCGGCCGGCCCTCGCGCAGCCATTTCGGCAGGCCGCCGTCGAGGACCGCCACGTCGTTGTGCCCGAAGACCCGAAAGGTCCACCAGACGCGCGCCGCGCTCATCATGCCGTGGGCGTCATAGACGACGATGCGGTTGCCGTCGCCGAGGCCGAGCCGGCGCACCCGGCTCGCGAACTTCTCCGGGCTCGGCAGCATGTGCGGCAGGTCGCTGTCGGTGTCGGCGATCTCGTCGATGTCGAAGAAGACGGCGCCCGGTATGTGGCGTTCCGCATACTCCGCGCGCGCGTCCTTGCCCTGCATCGGCAGGTAATAGGTGCCATCGACGACGCGCAGGTCGGGCGCGTCCAGATGAGCGGCCAGCCACTCGGTGCTGACGAGGCTTTCAGGATGGGCGTAGCTCTTCACTGGACCACCACCACGTTTTGGAGGCTCAGCAGAACGCGATGTTGATCCGCCGGTTCTGCTTGCCCTTGTTCTCGATCTTGGTGACAACGACGGGGCCGATCTCGCCGGTCCGCGCGACGTGGGTCCCGCCGCAGGGCTGCAGGTCGACGCCCTCGATGTCGAGGAGCCGCACGCGACCGTGGCCGGTGGGCGGCTTCACGGACATGGTGCGGACGAGCTCCGGCTGCGCCGCCAGTTCCTCGTCGCTGATCCAGCGCGGCCGCACCGGGTGGTCCTCGCGGATCAGGCGGTTGAGCTCGGCCGTAATCGCGTCCTTGTCGAGGCGGGTGTCCGGCAAGTTGAAATCCAGCCGGCCCTTGCCGTCGCCGACCTGGCCGCCGGTCACGTCGCCGCTCACCACCGCGCAGAGGAGGTGCAGACAGGTGTGCATGCGCATCAGCCGGTAGCGCCGGTCCCAGTCGATCTCGGCGGTGACCGCCGTCCCGGCCGGCGGCGGGACGGTGCCTTCCGCCGGGCGGTGGATCACCTCGTCGGGTTCGTCCCCTTTCACCGTATCGACGATGGATATGACCCCGCCATCGGCAAGCCGCAAGACCCCGATATCGCCCGGCTGGCCGCCGCCCATGGGGTAGAACACCGTACGGTCGAGGCGGATGCCCCGCTCATCCGCGGCGACGATCCGCGCTTGGCAGCTTCGCGCATAGGCGTCGGCGCGGAAGACAAGCTCCGTGGTCATCGTCTGCTCTCCGGGCTCATGCCAGCCATTCCGGCACCGGCAGTCCCTTCGAGCGCAGGAAGGCCGGGTTGAACAGCTTGCTCTGGTAGCGGGTGCCGGAGTCGGCGAGGATGGTCACGATGGTGTGCCCCGGCCCCATCTCGCGCGCCAGACGGATCGCACCGGCGACGTTGATACCAGTCGAGCCGCCGAGGACGAGGCCCTCCGTGCGGACCAGGTCGAAGATGATGGGAAGCGCCTCCTCGTCGGGGATCTGATAGGCATGGTCAACCGCCAAGCCCTCCAGATTCTTTGTGATCCGCCCCTGGCCGATGCCTTCGGCGATCGAGCTGCCCTCGGCCTTCAGCTCGCCCCGGGTGTAGTAGCTGTAAAGCGCGGCGCCCATCGGGTCGGCGAGGCCGATCTGAACCTTGGGGTTGCGCTCCTTCAGAGCCATCGCGGTACCGGCCAGCGTACCGCCGGTGCCGACCGCGCAGATGAAGCCGTCTACGCGCCCATCCGTCTGCTTCCAGATCTCGGGGCCGGTCGTGCGATAGTGTCCGTCGCGGTTGGCCGTGTTGTCGAACTGGTTGGCCCAGATCGCCCCGTTGGGCTCGGTCGCCGCCAGTTCCTCCGCCAGCCGCCCCGAGACGTGGACATAGTTGTTGGGGTCCTTGTACGGCACCGCCGGCACCTCTCGCAGCTCGGCGCCGCAAAGCCGCAGCATGTCCTTCTTTTCCTGCGACTGAGTCTCGGGGATTACGATCAGCGTGCGGTAGCCGCGGGCGTTGCCGACGAGCGCCAGCCCGATCCCGGTGTTGCCGGCCGTGCCCTCGACGATCAGCCCGCCCGGCTTCAACAACCCCTTGGCCTCGGCGTCCTGGATGATGGCCAGCGCCGCCCGATCCTTGACCGAGCCGCCGGGGTTGAGGAACTCGGCCTTGCCGAGAATGGTGCAGCCCGTCGCCTCCGAAGCCGCCCGCAGGCGGATGAGCGGGGTGTTGCCGATCGTGTCGATGAAGCCGTCGCGAAAGTCCATGTATGTGGCCGCTTATTCATTGAGACATGGGCGGGAACCGCGTTTGCGGCAGACTATCCGCGCGCGGTGGTGGCGATCAAGACCGCTCGGAAGCGGGGCCCGGCGGAAGCAGCTCCGGCGGCAGGTGGCGAAACCGGTAGCGGCCGAGGTCGGCGGAGGCCGGTCCCGGTGCGTCGATCTCGATGATGGTGCTGCAGATCGGCGCGAAGGCGGCGCGGAAGTGGTTCTTCGCCTTGACGCAGAGCAGCCGCGTCGTCGCCGGATCGATCCCGTGCAAGGCGAAATAGGCCGGGTCGTTCGGCGCCTGGCAGCTTTCCGTGACGATCACCCGGATTCCCTCGACCTCCAGTACCGCCGTGCGTCCAAGCGCGACCGGAAGGTTGGTCTCCATCGGACCGATGTTGCGGAAGCGGCCATCGGTCAGGCGGATCACCGTCGCCTCGACCGTCACCGGCGGGCCGTAATCCGGCGTCAGGCGCCCCCCGAGACGGCAGGAGAGGGCGCCGCCCGGGCCGGCAGCATGGGCGGCGGCGACGAGCGCCGGGTCCCAGAAGAAGGCGAAGACGGTCGGCACGCGCGGCCTCGCCTTGAGCAGACTTCGGAAGAGCCCGGGCGTATCGCCGATGCCGCCGGACAGCGGGTTGTCGGCGGGGTCCAGCACGGCAACAGGCCCATCGCCGGCTGCGAGCGCGCGGGCAAGGCCTTCCTCGGCGTCGGGCAGGGTCACGAAGAAGCGGTCACGGCGCCGGCGCAGCGCAGCGGCCAGGTCCTCCGCCGCGGCGAGCGCGAGGGCGGGATCGCCGTCCGTGTGAACCATGGCCGCCGCCCCGGCAAAGGGGCTGTCGCCGTATGCGAAGCCGCCGAGCGGTGTCGCGTCGAGCACGCCGGGCCGTGCCTCCCAGCCGCGCGCCCGGTCGGCGACCTCCGCCATCGGGCCGTCGCCGGTGCGCATGTTGAAGCTTGGCAGGACGGAACCGACCTTGACCATCGCGCCCGTCGGCCGGATCCGACCCTCGACCTGATCGACGAGGAGGCGCAGGACCCTGGCGGCGGTCTCTTCCATGTCGGTGTGGGGATAGGTCTTGTAGCCGACGGCGATATCCACGAGGTCGAGGAGCTGCGGCCCGACATTGGCGTGGAGGTCGAGGCTGATGCCGATGGGCGTCCCGCCGCCGATGAGCGAACGAATCTCGCCGAGGAGGTCGAACTCGGGCGTCGGCCGTCGCTCGGTCACGAGGGCGCCGTGAAGGGATAGATAGACGGCATCCCAGCACCGCGCCGACAGACCGGACAGAAGCTCGTCCCGTATGGCCGCAAAGGCCGCGTCGTCGAGCGGCCCGCCGGGCGCCGCCGCGGCCGACCGCAGGACCGTCACCCGCCAGTCCGTTCGCCGCTCCGCGAAGGCGGCAACGGCGCCCATTTCCGTTGCGGTACCGCGGTAAAAGGATAGGGCCTCGGTACCGGCAACCCATTCTCTGCGATGGAAATCGGCGAGGGTCGTCGGCACGGGCGAAAAGGAATTGCCCTCATGCCAGAGTCTCGCAACGGCCAGCTGTCTCATCGGTCGGCGGAATCCACCTGTCCCCAGCGGCGGCGCAGCGCGTCGCGATGGAGAAGAAGCCACTGCAGGGCGATGATCGTCACCGCATTGCCGATCTTACCCTGCTCGAGGAGGCCGGCCACGGCGTTGGCCGGGACCACCTCCACGCGGATATCCTCCTGCTCGTCGGCCAAGCCATGGATGCCGCCGGCGTTGCGGCTATCGACCCGGCCGCAGAAGAGGGCGACCGATTCGGTCATGCCGCCCGGGCTCGACAGATAGCGGCAGATCGGCACCAGGTCGAGGATGTCGCAGCCGGTCTCTTCCCGCGTTTCGCGCACGGCTACCGTCTCGGCGGTCTCGCCTTCGTCGATGATGCCGGCGACGACCTCTGTCTGCCACGGCGGGAGATCGGCGAGATAGGCGCCGATTCGGAACTGCTCGAGGAGCAGGACGGTATCGCGGTCCGGGTCATAGGGCAGGACCGCTGCGGCGTGTCCGCGCTCGAAGACTTCGCGCCGGAGCTCGCGGCTCCACCCGCCGGCATGGAGCCGGTGCCGAAGCCGGTAGGCGTCGACCCTGAAGTATCCCTGGTAAACCGTCTGCTTTTCGGTGATCTCGACGTCGCGTCTGTCCATTGTGACCTGCCGCGGTGGGATGGAGAGTACGGAGCGCCGGAGGTTACCCCATATCCGTGACCGGATGGGAGCGGCGAATCCCCGGCAGAACGGCGCAGGCCGTCGGGTCATGACTCATGACCGTGACGGCCGGTATCATGTCGCGAATAACCGAACTGACGTCGCTTTGGAGAAACAAAAGGTCGGTGCTTAAACAGACCGCCGCGCCGCCGCACCGCAGCTTCGGGCGACAACAACGGGGGCCATCCGATCGATGCCCGGCGCCGGGGCTTCTTCCTCGCCGGCGAGTGCGATCGGGTGAGGAAATCCTTGAATATCCTCCGTGAACAATGGTTTGCTATGAGCAGGGAATAGAGGTGCGCTGCCGGTCGGCAGGTAGACGCCCGGAAGAACCGCACCAAGGCTCACGTGTTGACGCAAACCGTGATCAGAGCGGGTTCAACCTGACGGGGAGACAGAACAAGCATGTCCGAGGACCTGAAAACCATTCATTCCTACCTGCCGAAGCTGGTGAATCAGTTTCGGGCGGGCCGAGTCGACCGGCGCGAATTCCTGCGGACATCGACGCTGCTCGGGCTCTCGGCGACCGCCGCCTACGCTCTCGCGGGCCTGCCCGACCAGGGGGCGGCGGTCGCCCCGGCCCGCGCGCAGGAAGGCGGGACGATCCGCATCTCGATGAGGGTCGCGGCGCTGGAGAACCCCGCCACCTATTCGTGGGTCTATGATTCCAACATCTGCCGCCAGGTCTGCGACTACCTGACGCGGACGGGGTCGGACAACATCACGCATCCGTGGCTGCTGGAGCGGTGGGCGGCGAGCGACGACCTGAAGACCTGGGACCTGCACCTCAAGCGGGGCATCAAGTGGTCGAACGGCGAGGAGCTCGTCGCCGAGCACGTGGTGTGGAACCTCAAGCGCTGGCTCGACCCGGCGGTCGGCTCGTCGACCCTCGGCCTGATGAAGGGCTACCTGATGAACGACGACGGCACCGAGTTGTGGGACGCCAACGCCATCGAGCGGGTCGACGACTACCACGTCCGCCTGAACTGCCGCGAGGCTCAGCTGGCGGTGCCGGAGCACCTGTTCCACTACCCGGCGCTGATCCTGCACCCGAGCGAGAACGGCAAGTTCGGGGTCGGCTCGATCGGCACCGGCGCCTTCACCCTCGATGAGCTGGAGGTCGGCAAGCGGGCGCTGCTGCGGCGGCGGGACGGCTACTGGGGTCGGCGGCCGGCAATCGATGCCGTCGAGTTCATCGACCACGGCGACGATGCGGCGGCCCAGATCGCGGCGCTCGCCTCCGGCCAGGTCCATGGCCTCTACGAGGCGGGAACCACGCAATACGCGGCGCTGCAGAAGCTGGAGCACGTCCAGATCCACCAGGTGCCGACCGCCCAGACCGGCGTCGCCCGGATGCAGCCGATCCACGACCAGTGGAAGGACCCGCGGGTGCGCAAGGCGATGCGGCTGGCGCTCGACACCGAGAAGCTGCTGCAGATCGCCCATCTCGGGCTCGGCCTGCCGGGCGAGCACCACCACGTCTGCCCGGTGCACCCCGAATACGCCGACGTCGGCTTCGTCAAGCAGGACATCGAGGGGGCCAAGAAGCTGCTCGCCGA